>Ga0247844_1000396_pt1 | contig 93785 bp, 70 predicted proteins | sample LaCtaG_FD_192421 | JGI IMG/M metagenome (GOLD analysis project Ga0247844, IMG submission 192421) | Freshwater microbial communities from meromictic Lake La Cruz, Castile-La Mancha, Spain - LaCruzMarch201714.5m_1 | ecosystem: Environmental > Aquatic > Freshwater > Lake | place: Spain: Castile-La...
GTGAGCACCTCTTTTTATTCCCCCGCCATCAGCCATCCGTCCTCAGCCGCGCAGCGGCCACCTCCGTGAGATCCTTTTCCGTAAAACCCCGCCTCCTCCTCATCGAGCTCCACCACCTCGGCGATGCCGTCCTCAGTCTCCCCTTCGTGCGCGGGGCTGGTTCGGATTTTGAAGTCCACGTTCTTTGCCGTCCCGCCGCGCGGCCTGTTTACGAGCTTCTGGAGAATCCGCCCACCATCCACGAATGGCTGCCGCCTTGGGCCTCCGAGACGGTCCACTCGCCCCTCCAATCCCTCTTCGCCGCCCGCAGCAAAGGGCGCGAACTCCGCCCCCTTGCCTTCGCGGCCACAACCTGCGCCTGGGCGGATCCCCGCACCACACTCCTGGCCGAGGCCACAGCCTCCCCGCGCCGCATCGGCTTTCCCACCAACCGCACCAATTTCTACGCTCCAGATTCCCCTTGGCGCGCCCGCCGACTGATTCTCGGCGGCCTCCTCGAAAAATTCCTGCCCCGCCTCACGAGCCCACTCCAAGCCAATCCCGACCACCCCCACTTGCAACGCTGGAACCAAATTGCCACTGCGCTGGGAGTGGCCTGTGATTTCACTCTTCCGTGGATTAAGACCCTGCCAGCTCCGCCCGAACGCGAACGCAAATCCAAGCCCCTCCTAGCCATCCACCGTCATGCCCGCCTGCCAACCAAACAATGGCCTCTGGAAAAATGGGAGGCGCTTCTCGCCACCGAGTCGATTCACTCGCGATTCGATATTGTGGAAATCGCGCCAACCGGGCCGGTCACGCTCTCGGCGGTTGACACCCCCGACATTCCCTCTCTTGCTGCCGTGCTCTGCGCTTGCGACGCTCTTCTTTGCCATGACTCCTTTCCAGCCCACCTCGCCGCCGCGCTCGGCAAGCCCGTCGTATCCCTCTTCGGCTCTGGCGAACCACGCTGGTTCGCCCCCTACAACAGCGCCCACCGCGTCGTCCAAAGCCGAGTCTGCCCCCTCCATCCCTGCATTGATCGCTGTGGAATGAGCAGCTACATCTGCCTCGAAGAAATTACCCCAGCTCAAATTCTTCGCCAACTCGAACTCCTTTCCTTCACTTGAAAATCCTTCTCTTCGGTGCGGCCGGCCTGTTGGGCCGACATCTCTACGCGGAACTCCCCGCCTACGGACACACCCTCCGTGCCCTCACGCACCCCGAAGCCGACATCACCGACCCCTCGCGGCTCGACGAACTTTTTGCCGAGCCGTGGGACGCCGTCATCAACGCCGCCGCGATTGTGAATTTCGACGCCTGCGAGAACGATCCCGAAGGCACCAATCGCACCAACCGCGACGCGCCGCTCGACCTCGCGAGCCGCTGCCACAAAGCCGGAGCCGTCTTTGTGCAATTCTCCTCCGATTATATTTTCGACGGAAAAACCGAGCGCCCGCTGCGCGAGTGTGACGAGGCGCATCCGCTCTCGGTGTATGGACACCAGAAACTCACACTGGAAAAATCCATCCCGGAAGTGTGTCCGCGCTCTCTGGTTCTTCGTCTCTCGTGGCTCTACGGCCAAGGCGGGCGGACTTTTATGAGCCTGCTCCCAGATCTCTTTCTCAAACAGGAAACCCTCCGCATCGCCTCCGGCAAAACCGGCTCCTGCCTCTATGCCCCCGACGCCGCCCTTTGGGTTCGCCTGCTTCTCGAAAACAAGGCCACTGGCCTTTTCAACCTCGTTAACAGCGGCTGCACGTCGTGGGAAGAATTCGCCCGCACCTGTCTCCAAAGCTTGCAGGCCTTGGACCGCCGCCCCGCTTGCCGCGAAATCATCGAAACACCCTACGATCAACTCGGGGCCCACGGAGCCAAACGCCCCCGACACTCCTGCCTCTCCACCACCAAACTCGCCAGCACCCTCCCTCCCGGCCCGCGCCCTTGGCAAGAAGCCCTCGCCGCCTTCCTCACCTCCGTCCCCGCCTCGACTTGCTAGCCCGGATCGGGGTGCGGTGCCGAGACCGTGTTTTTCTGCGAGTCAGTATTTTGAGACGCAGACGGAAGCCCTGCGTGCGCCATGACTCTGACTGGAGTTTGAATCATCCGTAGCCATTCCCTGCATGGGGTCAGCACTCGCTCGTGACGAGGCGAGAAGGCTTTCCCATTCGCGTTAGAAACAAAAAAACCCTCCCGGACCAAGCCGGGAGGGTTTTTTGATGATGAGATATAAGGGTTTTTTAGAACGCGAAGGTGACTTTGCCGCCGCCCCAGACCGTGTTCGGTTGTGTGATGCCTCCGAGATCTTCGAAAGCAATGCTGTATGCGACATATCCCGAGAGAGTGATGATGTCGTTGATTGCCCAGGGAACGGCGACACCGAACTCGAGATTGTTGGCACCCGAGAAAGGAGTAAGGTCGGCGCTTTCTGTGTTGTAGTCGAAGTTAAGTCCAAAGGCCGCCCATGGATCGATGGAAAGAGCATCTCCAATAACAGGGATGCTGCCCGCAAGCCTGAGATCAAGATAACTGCTAGCTACAGGAACTGAACCATAACCTGTGTCGCTGTCAGGGCCAAGATTGAAGAAATATGTCGCCGAGGGAGTCAGAGACATAAATCCGAGATCTATGTTGTATGCAGCGCTAGCATTTAACTCGTTTGCAAAAAACTGACTGCCAGCAGGGAATGTGTAGTAGAAGGTATATCCGAGACCTAATGACAAATCGCCAAAGGTGTGGACATAGTTGATAGGAACATTCAGCTCCCGATAGCCGCCAGAATTTCCGAGCCCGAAAGCCATCCACCCACCAACGGTGAGGAAGTCGTTCTCAGAGATATTCCATGTGAAGCTGGCTGTTGTCGACCAGAGGCCGTTGCCGTAGCCGCCATCATTGCGCAGCACATTAAGGCCACGAAACATGTAGAGGCTGTCGTAGCCAGTGCTAAGAGACGCGTTATACCAGGATGTAGGCTCCTCTTCAACGACCACCACTTCTTTGAAGGTTTTGCCCGTTCCCGCGAAGAGAGGCGTAGTGGCGAAGGCCACGAGACTCGTAAGAGCAACAATCGATTTTGTTAGTTTCATGTTAATTGGGTTTGTTTGTTGTTTGTTTTTCTCGCGGGAATGTCTTTCGGACAACCCGGGATTGAATGCGAAAGAACGCAGTCAGCCTGCACACTTAAGCACCATCCGTGCCAAGTTGAGCAACTGGGTAGAAACATGTCAAAAAAATAATCTAAAAAAAATTTGAACAAAAACAGACACCTCGGTGTCGCGATTTGGGCTCTGCGTCCCTTTCGGAGGCGTGGGATCAGTCCGCGACGACGTGAATGTCCTCGGGCTGAATTTCGGCGAAGACTTGGTCGCCCTCGTGGTAGTCGGTTTCCGCCTGTCCATGATTGGCCTGCAGGGCGCCGAGTTGCAATCCACCCGCCACATCCAGCGTGAGGTCGTCCACCGCGCCTTTGAAGATTTTCATGGCGATGCGTGCCGGGAAGGAATTTGGACCACTGGAATCCTTGCGGTGGAGGAGGATTTTTTCGGGGCGCAGGGAGAGGAGCATTTTATCGCCGACGCGGGAATCGAAGTGGCGAATACCTAGCTCGAGCCCGCCCTCGAGGCGGCAACGCAAGTGCTTGGAGTCGCCTCCAATGATCTCCGCCTCGACGATGTTTGTCTCTCCGATGAAGGAAGCCACAAAGCGGGTGGCGGGTTTGTGATAAATCTCGTTGACGGTGCCGATCTGCTCGACGCGACCGGCGTTGATCACGGCCACGCGGTCGCTCATGGTGAGGGCCTCTTCTTGGTCGTGGGTGACGAAAATAAAGGTGATGCCGAGTTTTTTCTGGAGCTGCTTGAGCTCGATGCGCATCTGGGTGCGGAGCTTGGCATCGAGAGCGCTGAGGGGTTCGTCGAGGAGGAGGACCTTGGGTTCGCAGACGATGGCGCGTGCGAGAGCGACACGCTGGCGCTGACCACCGCTCATTTGCGCGGGCTTGCGGTCCACGAAAGCTTCGAGCGAGGTCATTTTGACCACGCGATCCACGCGCTCCTTGATGGAAGCGGCGGTGACACGCTTCATGCGCAAGCCGAAGGCGATATTTTCGTAAATCGAGAGGTGGGGGAAGAGGGCGTAATTCTGAAAGACTTGATTCACGTCGCGACGGTAGGGCGGATCGAATGTCACGTCCTTGCCATCGATGAGGATTTGCCCGGTGGTCGGCGTGTCGAATCCGCTGATGAGCCGCAGGCAGGTCGTCTTGCCGCAGCCTGAGGGGCCAAGGAAGGTCATGAACTCGCCCGCTTTGATCTCGAAGCTCGCATCCTTGAGAGCTTCGAAAGTGCCGAAGCGTTTGGTGACGTGGCGGAGTTCGACCATCGGAGTGTCGGCACCCTACAGCCCACGCTCCGGGAGTTCCACGATTTTATGACTCGATTTTTTGTTTGGCCTCGAAGAGCCCGCGCCAATGTTCCAGTCGTTCCTTGATTCGTTTTTCCAGACCGTTCCCGGAAGGTTCGAAATACCGGCGCCCTTCTGGGAGGTAGGCCTGTGGCACGTAGGAGCCTTCGAAGTCGTGACTATATAAATACCCCTTTCCGTGGCCGAGGCGCTCCGATCCTTTGTAGTGGCCGTCCCGCAGATGTTCCGGGACGGCCAGCGTGCGCCCCTCGCCGACTTCCTTCGATGCTTTGCCGATGGCTGTTGTGGCGCTGTTGCTCTTCGGTGCCGTGGCGAGATACAGGGTTGCGTGGGCGAGGAGGAGATTTGCCTCGGGAAGCCCGATAAATTCCACGGCTTGGGCGGCGGCTTGAGCCACCAGGAGGGCGTTGGAATCCGCCAGCCCGATATCCTCGCTCGCGCAGATCACCAACCTGCGGGTGATGAACCGCACCTCTTCGCCGGCGTGCAGCATTTTTGCGAGCCAGTAAATCGCGGCATCGGGATCACTGCCGCGAATGCTTTTGATAAACGCGCTGATCGTGTCGTAGTGGGCGTCCCCGGTGCCGTCGTAGACGAGCGCTTTTTTCTGGATGCTCTCCTGCGCCGCGCCGAGGTCGATCCGGATCGACCCGTCAGCGCTGGGCGGAGTCGTGAGGGCGGCGATCTCAAGGGCGTTGAGGCATTTTCGTGCATCACCGTCGCTGAGCTTCGCCAAAAAAGCGGCCGCATCCGGATCAATAGCGACCCTCATTGCCCCCAAGCCGCGTTCCGCATCGCCAAGAGCCCGCTCGATGAGCACCAACAGGTCGGCCTCCGCCAGCGGACGCAGCTCGAAAAGTTGAGACCGAGAAATCAACGCACTATTGATGCTGGAAAACGGATTCTGCGTCGTCGCACCGATCAATCGCACCACTCCGTTCTCGACCTCCGGCAGCAAGACGTCCTGCTGCGCCTTGTTGAAGCGATGAATCTCATCGATGAACAAAATCGTCCTCACGCCACCGGCCCGTCGCGCGGCCGCGGCCGCAACCACCCGCCGGATGTCCGACACATTGCTCTCCACCCCGCTCAAACGCTCGAACCGCGAGGAGGTCGCCCCCGCGACGACCTGGGCCAGCGTCGTCTTCCCGGTTCCGGGAGGACCGAACAATATGAGCGAGGAGATGCGATCCGCCTCGATCGCCCGGCGCAGCAATTTGCCGGGACCAAGAATGTGCTGCTGCCCGCAATACTCCTCGAGCGTGCGCGGACGCATCCGCGTGGCGAGCGGCGCGTCTGCGGAAAGATCGGAGGGTTTTTCGGGAAAAAGGTCGTCCATGCCAGTCCTTCCACCCTCGTTGAAAACGGCCCTCAATTGAACTCCCAATTTCCACAGCACCTGCCATTGTGGCGCCCATGACCATGGAGGCGCTGAGCAATATGATGCGCGGGTTTTTCGGTGTGCTCGTATTTATCGGCATTGCCGTGCTCCTCAGCGAAAACCGCCGGGCGATTGCATGGAGAGCCGTCCTCCTCGGGCTCATCCTCCAATTCGCCTTCGCCGCTCTTGTCCTTTATGCATCCCCGGTTCGCTGGGCCATCGAGCAGGTCGGCTCGTTTTTTGTGATGTTTCTCTCGTTCACAAACCAAGGCACCCGCTTCCTCTTCGGCTCGCTGATGGACGAGGAGCGCCACGGGGTCATCTTCGCCCTCGGCATCCTGCCTTCGATCGTTTTTTTCTCGGCCTTCACCAGCGCGCTCTACCATCTCGGCATCCTCCAGCGTGTCGTCTTCGCGATCGCATGGCTCGTCACAAAAACCATGCGCCTCTCCGGTCCCGAGACCTTGAGCGCCTCGGCCAACGTGTTCCTTGGCCAGACGGAGGCCCCGCTCCTGATCAAACCCTACCTGCCCGGCATGGATCGCTCGGAGATGCTTTGCGTCATGATTGGAGGCATGGCCACGGTCGCCGGAGGCGTGCTCATCGCCTACATCAGCCTCCTCGGCGGCAACGATCCCGCACAGCAACTCGTCTTTGCCACGCACCTCATCACAAAATCCGTCATCACCGTGCCCGCCGTTCTCATGGTTTCCAAAATCCTCATCCCGGCGACCAGAGCCCCCGACACCTCGCTCCACATCGATACGGGCCAGACGAGTTGCAACCTCCTCGACGCGATCTGCTGCGGCACCACCGACGGGGTCAAACTCGCCGTCAATGTCGGCGCCATGCTCATCGTCTTCACCGCTCTCGTCGCCCTTGTCAACCACATCCTCGAGAACTGGATCGGCGCACCATTGGGACTCAACGCTTGGGCCGCATCCCTCGCAGGCGGGGCATTTGAAAACTTCTCGCTTCAATTTCTTTTCGGTCTCGTGTTCGCCCCCGTCGCCTGGCTCATGGGCGTGGGCAACGACGCCGTCCTCCAAGCCGGCTCACTTCTCGGCACCCGCACCGCCCTCAACGAATTCGTCTCCTTCCTCGATCTCAGCAGGCTCAAGGCCGACGGCAAGCTCACCAACCCGCGCGACCTCATGATCCTCACTTACGCGCTCTGTGGCTTCGCCAACATCGTTTCCATCGGCATCCAACTCGGGGGGATCGGCTCCATCGCTCCCTCGCAACGTGAAAACCTCGCCCGACTTGGTTGGAAGGCCCTCCTTGGAGCGAGCTTGGCCTGTTTCCTCGCCGCAACTGTTGCCGGAATCCTGGTTCCCCTTTGATGCGGTAAAATGAACGCCCACCCGACTTGTGGAGTCCAAGATTGAACCGGCCAAGGGTTCGTTGAACAGAAAATCGTTTGACTCCCGGGTCCCCACAATTAACCTCACAACTGAATGAACCCTCCACATACCGAGACTATGGACTTGGTAAAAAATTCCGTCCTCTACAAAGAATTCCTGGCCGAGAGAGACGAAATCCTCCGCCACAAATGGATTGAAAGCGAAAAGATCGGACGGGACATAGGATTTGAAAAAGCCTTGCTGGACTGGATATTGAAGTATCGCTCCGGCTGGCGCACGACCCGAGCCAAGGTCCTCCGCGACCAAGCCACCTCGCCAAGTTGAATTAACCCGACACCCCGCCCTTTAACCCGGTCCCGCGAGACCGCCAAGGACGCATGAGCAACAATCCCAACGAGACAGACCCAAAGTCTGCTACAGCCATGAACGGCGAGGCCATCCAGAAGGCCATCCGCCGCATGGCCCACGAGATCGTCGAGCAACACCCCAGCGCCGCTCGTCTTGTCATCGCCGGGATTCCCACTCGCGGCACGGAGGTCGCCCGCCGCCTCGCCGACCATATCGAGAAAATCGAAGGCGTCCGCCCCACCCTTGGCACAGTGGACGTCTCGATGCACCGGGACGACCTCTCCACGCGCGGCAGGATGACCGCCCTTCAAGTCACCGACCTTCCCGTGGATCTTGACGGTCGGCCGCTCGTTCTGGTGGACGATGTTTTTTTCACTGGCCGCACGACCCGCGCCGCCCTGGACGCCCTGGCGTCATTTGGACGCCCCTCGCAAATCCAACTTGCCGTGCTTGTGGACCGTGGCCACCGCGAACTCCCCATTCGCGCCGACTACGTCGGAAAAAACCTCCCCACCGCCCGAGAGGAAAAAATCCGCGTCCGCTTTGAGAATCTCGACGGCGTGCCCGACTCCGTCGTCGTCGTGAGCCCATGAGCGCCTGGACCCGCAAAGACCTCGTCGGCCTCGACGAACTCAGCGTCAAAGAGATCACGTTCCTTCTCGACACCGCCCGCGCGTTCAAGGGAGTCGGCGAGCGCAGCCTCAAGAAAGTTCCCGCCCTGCGGGGCAAAACCCTCGTCAACTTCTTCGTCGAGCCCAGCACGCGCACGCGCACATCCTTTGAGATCGCCGCCATGCGCCTCAGCGCCGATGTCGTCAACATCTCGGCCACCGCCTCCAGCCTGCAAAAAGGCGAGACCCTCAAGGACACCGCGCTCAACCTCCAAGCCCTCCGCGCCGATATCATCGTGCTCCGCCACAGCTCACCGGGCTCCTCCCGCTTTCTGGCCGAGCGCCTCGAGTCCAGCATCATCAATGCCGGCGACGGTGCGCACGAGCACCCGACCCAAGGCCTCCTCGACATCTTCACCATCCGTGAAAAGTTTGGCCGTATCGAGGGCCTCAACATTGCCATCGTCGGCGATATCCTCTTCAGCCGCGTCGCCCGCTCGAACATCTTCGGACTTCTCAAACTCGGCGCCAACGTGACCCTCGTCGGCCCCTCGACCCTCGTTCCGGCAAGCTTCGAAAAACTCGGTGTCCGCGTGAGCCACCGCCTCGACGAGATCCTCGCCGAAGCCGATGTGATCAATCTCCTGCGCATCCAGCACGAACGCCAGCGCAAGGAATACTTTCCCGGCCTCGGCGAATACATCGCCCTCTTCGGCCTCACCAAAGCCCGCGCCGCACGACTCAAACCCGCCTGCCTCGTCATGCACCCGGGCCCCATCAACCGCGGCGTCGAAATCGACAGCGATGTCGCCGACGGCCCCCAGAGTGTGATTCTCGAACAAGTCACCAACGGAATTGCCGTTCGCATGGCCGTTCTCTACTCCTGCGCAGGCGGCGCGGGAGTTCCCGCATGAAAAAAATAACCCGCATCGCCAATGGCCGCATCATCGACCCGGCCAACCACCGCGACGAATTTGCCGACCTCTGGTTCGCCGACGGAAAAATCACCCACCCCCAGCCCGGCTTGGAAACGGACTGCATCGACGCCACCAACCTCATCGTCGCTCCGGGCCTCATTGATATCCATGTCCACCTCCGCGAGCCGGGGCAATCGCACAAGGAAACCATCGCCAGCGCCACCCGCGCCGCGGCCGCGGGCGGATTCACCTCCGTCGTCGCGATGCCGAACACCTCTCCAACCGCCGATAGCGCCGCCACCATTTCCTGGATCAAGGAAAAGGCCGCCCGCGACGCCTGCGTGAATGTTTTTTGCACCGGCTCCATCACCAAAGGCCTCAAAGGCGAGGAGCTTGCCCCCTTCGGAGCCCTCTTCAACGCAGGAGTCGTCGCCCTCACCGACGACGGCCATTGCATCCAGAACCATGAAATCATGCGTCGCGCCGTCGAATACGCCCGTATGTTCGGCCTCCCTGTGATGGACCATTGTCAAGACACCTCGCTCGTCGGAGAGGGGATCATGCACGAGGGCGAGTGGAGCCTTCGCCTCGGCCTGCCCGGTTGGCCCCGCGTCGGCGAGGAGATGATCGTTGCCCGCAACATCATGCTCGCGGAACTCTGCGACTCGCCCATCCACTGCCAGCACATCAGCTCCGGCGGCAGCGTGCGCCTCCTGCGGGATGCCCGCGCCCGGGGCGTCAAGATTTCGGGCGAGGTCTGTCCCCACCATATTGCGCTCACCGACGCCTCGCTCGCCGCGTTCGACAGCAATTTCAAGATGAACCCGCCATTGCGCGCCCCGGAGGATATTAACGCCATTATCGAAGGCATTGCCGACGGCACACTCACGATCCTCTGCAGCGACCACGCCCCGCACGCCTCCTACGAAAAGGATGTCGAGATCGACCAAGCCCCGTTCGGCATTACCGGCCTCGAATCCGAATTCGCCATCTTCCACGACATCCTCGTCGACAAACGCCGCGCCATCGCCCTGCCCCGCCTCATCGCCCTCTTCACCTCGGAACCCGCCAAACTCCTCAAGCTCGACCGGGGCACACTCGGCACAGGCGCCCCCGCCGACATCACGCTCATCGACCCACAGCGGGAATGGACGTTCCATAAAAACGAATCCCTCTCGCTTTCCAAAAACACCCCCTTCCACGGCCACACGTGGCGCGGCCGCGCGGTTCGAACCCTTGTTGCGGGCGAGACGGTCTGGGCGCTCAAATAAACCGCGGCGCGGGATGGCTTCAAGCGCCGCGGGAGCTTTTCTGGAACAGGCGCGCAGCGAGGTGGTGGAGGTCGTCCAAGACGGAGTAAAGGCAGGGGATGAGGATGAGGGTGATGATGGTGGCGAAGGTGAGCCCGAAGACGATCGCTTGCGCCATGGGAGCCAGGAATTGCTCCTGCCCGGAGCTGGTGAGGGCGAGGCTGAGGAGGCCGACGACAGTGGTCGCGCTGGTGAGAAAGACCGGGCGGAACCGCAGCGAGGCGCTCTGGAGGATCGAACGCCAGCGAGTGACGCCGGGCGCCGGGAGGGGAGCGGCTTTGTGCCGGTATTGATTGATGAAATCCACGAGGACGACCGAGTTGTTCACGACTATGCCGGCGAGGGCAATGGTGCCCATGATCGACATGAGGCCCATGGGGCGTCCCATCAGGAGGAGGCCGAGGATGACGCCAACGATTCCGAAGGGGATAACGGACATGATCACCATGGGTTGGGCAAAGGAATTTGTGATGACGGCGAGGAGGCCGTAGATGAGCAGCATGGCAATGGCGGCGGCGAAAACCATGCTCTCGATGCTGCGGTCGGTATCCTCGTTTTCGCCGGTGAGGTTGATTTTCACAGCGGGGTGGTTTTTGAGAATATCGGCGAGCCAACCCTGCATGGTTTGGTTGACCTGGGCGGAGGTGACGGCGCGGGGATCGACGTCGGCCGAGACCGAGACGACACGCTCCTGGTTGGCCCGTTTGATGCGTGAAATGCCGGTGACGGATTCGATATCGGCAACGGCGGAGAGCGGCACGGATTGGCCGTCAGTGTTTACGAGGCGGAGGCCGTGGAGGACCTCGGGATCCTGGGCGAGAGGTTCGGCGAGGCGAACGCGGAGAACGACCTCCTCGTTGCCCCAGCGCATGCGACCCGCCTCAAGACCAAAGAATCCCCCCTGCAGCGCCCGGGCGATGGTGGTCGGGTCGAGGCCCGCCTGGCCCGCCCTGGCGGAATCCACTCTCACGCGGAGTTCGGTTTTTCCCCGTGGAAAGTCGTTGCCGATGTTGTAGACGCCCGGGATATCACCGAGGCGGTTCTCGAAGAGGTCGGCGACGAGGAGGAGTTCGGAAAAGTCGGGCCCGCTGATTTCAACATTCACCGGCCTTCCGACCGGGGGGCCGCCTTCCTCGATCTGGACGGTGAGGAGGACGAATTCGGGAAACTCGGAGAGGATGCGGCGGAGCGAGCGGGCGATCTCGGAGGGTTTGCGACAGGCGGGATTCTCCTCATCGATGTCGACGGTGACGAGCGCCAGATTGGTGCCGTATTCCAGGAAGTCGTTACTGGGGTCGAACCGGGCCCCGATGCGGGTGACGATGGAGTTGAGATCTGCGGGCGGCAGGACGTCGACGATGCGTTTCTCAAGGCGGGCGATCGCTTGGGTCGTCTGGTCGAGGCTGAAGTCGGCAGGGAGCTCGGCCTTCACAAAAAGGAGATCCGCGAAATCGGTGGAGAACAGTTTAAAAGGAACAAGACCCGCTGCCACAAAGCCCGTGGCGGCGACGAGAAGGGTGAAAAAGAACCCGACCGTGGCGTAGCGCCAGCGAAGGGCAATAGTGAGCAGGTGGATGTAGATGGACACAACGACTCGCAGAGCGGCGTCCACGGCATCGCGCAGGTCGCGATAGGTTGTAGCAAGGCCCCTCGAAAGGCGGGAGAGACCGCGCGCGGGAGGCAACGCAGCAAGCTGGGCCGAGGTCAGCCCGCGCTTGACGAAGTCCGCCAAATGGCTCGGGAGCACGAGAAAGGCTTGGATGAGTGAGAAAACGAGAGCGGATATGACGACGACGGGAACGATCATCAGAAATTTTCCGATAATGCCTTCGGCCCAGATGAGGGGGAGGAACGCCGCGACGGTCGTGCTGACGCTGCCGAGCACGGGCCAGAAGACTTCGTCCGCCCCGCGGATGGCAGCCTCGCGGGGAGGCATGCCGGCCTGCAGGTGGCGGTAGGAATTTTCGGCCATAACGATGGCGTCATCCACAACCATGCCGAGGGCCATGATCATGCCGAAGAGGGAGAGAAGGTTGATGGTGTAGCCGCAGACGTGGAGGACGAGCATCGCCCCGGCGAAGGAAATGGGGATGCCGATGGCGACGAGGAGGGCGAGGCGCCAGTTGAGCGTGAGGACAAGAATGATGGTCACAAAGACGAGGGCTTGGAGGCCGTTTTGGAGAACGGTGTTGATGCGCACCTTGATGAAGCGGGTGGTGTCGCTGAGGATGCGGCTCTCCACCTCCGGGGGCAGAGTGGCGGTTTCCTGCGTGAAGACGCGGCGGCAGGCGGCAACTGTTTTGATGGCATCCGCGCCCTTCTTTTTGACGATCGTGAAGGTGATGGCTGGGCGGAGGTCGGCACGACCGGTGGTGCGCGGCTCCTCGGTGGTTTCGCGGAAGGTGGCTATGTCGCGCAGGAGGAGGGTGCGGCCTTGGGCGGTTTTGAGGGCAACGTCGGAGAGTTCCTCTGCGGCGCGAATCTCGCCGAGAAGCCGGACGAGGCGTTGACCGCCAGCGGCATCGATGCGCCCGGCGACGGAGTTGAGATTCTTGCGGCGAATGGCGGCGGTGACATCCTCGACCGAGAGTTCGGCGGCCTCGAGTTTATGGGGATCGAGCTCCACCTTCACCTCGCGGCGGTCGAGACCGTCGGCGAGCACGCTCGAGACGCCCGGGATGATGCGGAGGCTGCGTTCAAGCTGCTCGAGCTTCGGGCGGATGCTCATGACGTCGAAGCCCGCTGGATAGGAGATGGTGAAAACCACGAGCGGCAAGGGGATGTCGAACTCCTCGATCACAGGAGGCTCGATGGTCGAGGGGAGTTTCGATTTGGCTTTGTCCACCGCTTGACGCACCTCGTTGAGCACGGGGTCGAGATCGGTGATGGCCGAATCCACCTCGATAAAAATGTTCGAGAAATTGTCCTCGGAAAAGGAGCGGATTTTTTTGATGTCGCTGACGCCTGCAAGTTCGTCCTCGATGGGGACGGTGATGGTGCGCTCGATCTCTTCGGCGGCACTGGTCACCGGGTCAATCGTGGTGACTTGGATAAAATTCGTGGAAACGTCGGGGAAGAGGTCCAGCTTGAGGCGTGTGGTGGCAGCGAGCCAACCGGAGACAAGGAGGAAGACGCAGAGCAAGTTGACCGCAACGCGGTTGTTGACGCTCCATTGGGAGAGGTTCACTGGATAAAAACCTTGTCGCCGTGGCTGAGGCCTTCGAGAACGGGAAAACGGCCGTCGATTTCGGGTCCGACCTTAATTTTGAGAAACTCGGGGCCTTCGGCGGATTCCTTGAGAACGGTGGCCTCGTTCCCCGTGAAGCGCACGGCGGCCGAGGGAACAACCGGCCCTGCGGGAAAGGCCTCGACCTCCACTTCGACAGAACCCTGGATGCCGCCGGGAATTTTCTGCCCCGGGTTGTCGAGGATCGCCTCGACGCGGAAGAGACGTGTGCGAGGGTCCGCGGATCGGCTCACAAAAAGGACCTCCGGCTCGAGAAGGCCGCCCATGCCCGAAGAGAGGCGGAGGGGGAGCTTGGTGCCGTTGGGGAACCCTCCGAGATCGGACTCGGTGACGTGGATGTAAACGCGCAGCTTGTCGAGATCGACAACGGAGGCGACGGGTTGGTTGACCCCCACGGCATCGCCCGCATCGACGAGTCGCTCGTTGACGATGCCGCTGAACGGCGCGGTAATGGTGTGTTTTTCCAAGGTGTCGCGGGCCTCGTCGAGTTGGGCTCGCGTGATGCGAACCTGAGCCAGCGCGGCTTCGTAGGCCGTCTCGGAGACGACGCGGGATTTCTTGAGGCGCTCGGTCTCAACGAGGAGGCGGGAAGCCTCGGCGTGGCGGGCTAGGGCGAGATCCATGGCGATGCGGGCGCGACCCTCATCGAGCCGAAGGAGGCGATCGCCTTTTTTGACCTTCTGCCCGGCCTCGGCAAATGTCTCGAGAACACGTCCGGCGACCTCGGCGGGAACACCGGCACGAACCCATGGCCGCAGGTCGGCGGTGAATTTGCGAAGGCGCTTGAGGGGCTCGGAGGTGATCTCGACAGCAACGGGGGCGGGTGGCTCGAGTTCCTTGCGTTGTTCCTCAATGCGCTGGCGCTCCCGCTTTGAGGTCAGGTAGCGACCGGAGGCAACGAGCAGGATTCCCACCAAAAAAATGATGGTTAAAAAACCGAGCGCGATCCTTTTTGTCCGCCGTTGCAACATGTGGCAAGATTGCTGGGTCTGGCATCGGCGCGCAAGTTCGCTTCGCCGGGCGGGACGCAAAGTCGTTGTTGGAATTCCGGGCGGTGTGCGGTAGGTCTTGAGCCGTGCAGCAACTCCGCTCGAAACGCCGCCGAAACCCTGAACTCTGGCACAAGGCCAACCGTCTTGTGGCAACATTAATCGTCGCCGGAGGCGTGGCCGGGGCCGTGGTGTTGTTCTATCCAGAGTGGATTCGCCATGCGGCCTTGGCCGAGCAACTCGAGGAGGAAAGAGCCAAGCTGCGCGCCGAGGAGCTGCTGCGCGAGCAGCGCACGCGCGAGGTGGACCTGCTCCAAAACGATCCTGAATACGTGGAGATCATTGCGAGGGACAAGATCGGCGTCATGAAGGAGGGGGAGACCATCTTCCGTCTGGATGCGGCACCACCCGCTGCGGGCGGTGCACATTGAGGCGGGACTTGAGGGTCGGGAATTCGTTTGCTGCCGGACGCGAGGCTGGTAGTTTGTTCGGCTTCCAATGAGCGACGAACTTTTGAATTTGGATACCTCCGCGTTAAAGGGCCGACTGGCTTCCTTGCGGAGGTTTCTTTGACTTGCCGACACTGACCCTGAAACTCTCGGAAATCGAGGCGCGCATGGCAGCGCCGGATTTCTGGGATCACCGCGAACGGGCCCAGCGCGATGTGGCGGAAGTCTCCGCCCTGAGGGGCAAAATCCAACCCATGCAGGTATTGGAATCGCGCACAGCCGACCTCGACGTGCTGCGCGAACTCGCCCTGGAGGAGGCTCCCGAGAATCAGGCTGCGGCGACCGCCGAGGTGCTGGCAGAGTTTTCCTCGATCCAAAAAGACCTCGACAAGTTCGAGATCACGGCCTTGCTCTCGGGTGAATACGATAACAGCCCGGCGTTCCTTTCCATCAATGCCGGCGCGGGGGGAACGGAGTCGTGCGATTGGGCCGACATGCTGCTGAGAATGTATCAGCGCTGGATGGAGCGACACGGCCTGGAATTTGCGATTGCGGACATCCAGCTTGGCGACGAGGCGGGAATCAAGTCGGCCACTTTGCGGGTGACCGGTGAGAATGCCTACGGGTATTTGCAGACCGAGCGGGGGGTGCACCGGTTGGTGCGTATCTCGCCGTTTGATTCCAACAAGCGGCGCCACACCTCGTTTGCGGGCGTCGATGTGGTGCCGGAAATCGAGGACGCTCCGGTGGAAATCAACGAGGCCGACATCAAGTTGGACACCTTCCGGGCCGGCGGCAAAGGCGGGCAGAACGTGAACAAGGTGGAGACGGCGGTGCGATTGACGCACGCCCCTTCAGGCATCGTTGTGGCCTGCCAAGCCGAGCGCAGCCAGGGACGCAACCGTGAAATGGCCATGCAAATGCTCAAGGCCAAACTTTTTCAAATCGAAAGCGACAAAAAACGTGCCGAGGTCGACCGCCAGTATGGCGAGAAGGGCGACGTGGCCTGGGGGAACCAAATCCGAAGCTATGTTTTCCAGCCCTATCAAATGGTGAAGGATCTTCGAACCGGGGTAAAAACCGGAGACATCCAAGCCGTGATGGATGGAGAAATTGATGCCTTTATCGAGGGGAAACTCCGGGGCCTCACCTATAAAAAAGGTGAAAACGACGACGACGGGGACGCGTAGGCGCCGGATCTCTAGGCCGCCACTGCGGGGCTCTCCTGCGCGCTGAAAGCAAGCAACCCCGCCTTGAGAGAGGCGGGGTTGTGCGAAGTTTGGGTTTGGCCGGGGGCCTTCAGCAGGCGGCGGACGCGGGCAGATTCTGCCAAGTGGCCCGCCACTCGCGCAGAGAGGCGCGGAATTGATCGGCGGCCTCCTCCATGCGGGCGCGGAGTTCGACCATTTCGCGGCGGGAGATTTCCTTTTTCCCGGCCGCTGCGGCACGGTATTCCACTAGCAACTCCTCCCAACGAAGCAGTGCCTCATTCATGCGATTGCGGGCAGTTTCAAGCATCGCTTGGATCGAGTCCGAAATCGGGGTGGGATGGGCCTGCAGCTTGGCTTGGAGCTGGATATCATGCTCGGCGATCTGCGCCTTGAGGATGCGCTCTTCGGGCACCGTGCGCAGATTGCGAACGAGGCCGACCTTTGCAAGAAGCCAGATGGTCCATTTCGTGGGATCGAACTGCCAAGGCTTCACGCCATTCCGGTAGTCATACTGAAACTCATGGTGAAAATTGTGATAGCCTTCGCCGAAGGTGAAGAACGCCATAATCAGGCTGTCCCGCGCAGAGACATGGCTCGAGTAGGGACGGTCACCAATCCAGTGGCAGAGCGAGTTAATGCAAAAAGTCATGTGGTGCACAACGACGATGCGCGCCACGCCGGCAAGGAGGAAGCCGCCGAGCGCAGCGATCGGACCGCCATACATCCAGCCGATCATGGCCGGCACGGCAAAACCCATGGCTATGGCGGTCGGGACATAATATTGATGCTGCCACCAGGCGAGCTTGTCTTTTTGCAAATCCCGAACCCAGGTGAGCGGAGTTTCCGGACCTGTGCGGAAGAGCAACCAGCCTATGTGGGCATGGAAGAGACCCTTTGAAATATCATAAGGATCATCGTCGTGATCCACGAATTTGTGATGGCGCCTATGGTCGGCCGACCAAGCCAACGCAGAGCCCTCGAAGGCGGCCGCACCGAAGAGGAGTGTGTAGAGTTTCACAAGCGGACTGGCTTGGAAGGTGAGGTGGGAAAAAAGCCTGTGGTAGCCGAGGGTGATGCTCAGCGCGGTTGAGACGAGAAAGAAAAAAAACAAACCGATTTGAAAGGCGTCCAGACCGTAGTGCCAGATGTAGAGGGGCACGGCGGTGCAGGTGGTGGCAAACGTGCCAATGAGGAAGACGCTGTTGGTAATACGGATTTTGCTCAATATTTTTTTCATGAAGCTACTGGTAAGTGAGTTGCTGAAATGGCCCTTGGATTTGGGAGCTTGAATTGGCTCGTTCCATACAAAGGCGCAAGCGAGGACTATCCCCTAGACTCCGCCCTTTTGCAAGTCCGGCGCGCTTGACAGCGAAAATCGGCGGAAAGGAGCGAAGATGTGTGTTGACGCCCCGCGAGGTGTGCCGATACGTTACCCGACTCGCGCGACCGAGCGCTCTCAATTACCCTACACTAATAATCCATGGAAACAGCAAACCGACTCAAGCAACTCACCCCTTCTCTCACTCTTGCCGTTGACAGCAAGGCCAAAGCCATGAAGGCCGAAGGCATCGAGGTTTATGGTTTTGGAGCGGGTGAACCTGACATGGACACTCCCGAGCACATCAAGGCGGCCGCCATCACCGCGCTCCATGAGGGTCGCACCAAATACACTCCCAGTTCCGGCATTCCCGAACTCCGCCAAGCGATCTCCCAAAAATTCCTCAAAGATAATGGCCTTGATTACAAGTCCAGCCAAGTGATCGTCAGCAACGGGGCGAAACAATCCTGCTTCAATGCCATCGCCTCCGTTGTGAACGAGGGGGACGAGGTGATCATTCCGGCGCCTTATTGGCTGAGCTACCCCGAAATGGTTCGACTCGTTGGAGCCGAGCCGGTCATCGTGCCAACCACCGAGGCGAACAACTGGAAGATCACTCCCGAGGATTTCGAGAACGCGATGTCACCGCGCACGAAGATGATCATCATTAATTCGCCCGGCAACCCAACCGGGTCGATCTACACCCGCGAGGAGCTCAAAGCTCTCGCCGAAGTGGCGGCCGAAGAGGACATCTTCATCCTCTCCGACGAAATCTACGAAAAGCTCACCTATGATGGGGCCGAGCACATCAGCATCGCCAGTATCTCCCCCGAGGCCTACGATCTCACGATCACTGTGAACGGCTTCAGCAAGGCCTATGCGATGACGGGTTGGCGCCTCGGCTACCTTGCCGCCCCCGAACCAATCGCTCGCGTGATTGATTCGATGCAGAGCCACATGACCTCGAATGCCTGCTCCTTCGCCCAGTATGGCGGGCTTGCGGCACTCACTGGAGACCAACAGTGCGTCTCCGACATGCGCGAGGAGTTCGACATTCGCCGCCAATACATGTTTGAGCGCCTCACCCAGATTCCAGGAATTTCGGCTGTTCGTCCTCTTGGAGCTTTTTATGTTCTCGCCAACATTGGCGCACTCGGTCTCAAATCCCAAAACTTTGCCGACCGCCTGCTCAGCAAGGCCAATGTGGCCTTGGTCCCCGGCGTTGCATTCGGTGATGACCACACGGTCCGCCTCAGCTATGCAACCAGCCTGGACGTCATCAAGTCCGGCCTCGATCGCATCGAGGATTTTTGCAAAACGCTTTAATCCCGGAGAGATGAGGGTTTTTTTGCTGGGAGGCCAAGAAACTTAACGAAAGGTAAGAAGAAGATACCCAAGAGGGCGACTGCGGCTTGTGCGCCGAAGCCCCCGAGGGAGAGGAGCGTCGCTGTAGCGGAAGGCACACCGAAGAATTCTCCCAGCAAGACAGTGAAAAGAGCTTCTCGAAGCCCTAGTCCATACAGGGCGATCGGCACCATTGTGAGCGTGTCTACGACGGGCATCACAGAAAAAATCTCAGCAATACCCAAGCCTGTCTCAAACGCTCTTGCACTAAAGTAGTAGCAAAAGAAATGTGCCGCCAGCCCGACGCCGGACAAGGCTGCGCCTGCGACCATTGTCCCGGGCCGACCGGCCATCTGGTTGAAAATCCCCCCCGATTCAAGCAGGTGCGGGCCGAGCCATTTGTGGCGTCTTTTGATGAAGTCTCCAAGAGCCGAGATCGATGTCGACCACCACAGGACGAGCATCAGCATGGCGCCGGCGAGAAGAATCCCTGCCGCCAACACGACGCTCCGCCCCAGCTCGCCGGAGAGAAAGATTTCATGGCGCATGGCAACGGTCGCAAGCATCGCAACCACGAGTGCCACCATTCCGCACAACCGGTCGGCAAGCACGGAGAAGGCGGCAGCCAGTTTTTTATCAGGAAAAAGCCGCATCACATAAAGGCTCCTCACCGCATCGCCGCCAGCCGAGCCAGGCAAGCCGAGGGAGTAGAAAAGCCCGATTGAGGAAAAGGCCACCGCCTCACGCCACTTCAGCGGCATGCCGAAGGAACGAAGAATCAGCCACCAGCGTGTTGCGCAGAGGGTTTCGCTCACGACTGCGGCGCCGGCAGCCATCAGCAACCAGTAAAAATCCGCCGCCGCCAGAGCCTCGCGCGCTTGCGTCCGGATTCCCGCATCGCCAAATAAACGCATCAGGATGTAAGTCGTGATCGCCGCTTGGAGGAGTGGTAGGAGGTGTTTTTTCATGCGGTGCGCGGGCGAATCCTCTACCACGCCCGCACCGGCGCGGCACTTCAAAGATTTTGCCCCGCTGTAAAACCTCCGCCCAGGTGCTGGAATTGCTTGATGAACACCCCCGCCGGGGACAAGACATCTCCATGCGATCGATCGTCCATGGTTTTACCTTCCTCTTCCTTCTAGCCGTCCTGATTCGTGCCGAGCTGCCGCCATCGGCCTACGAGGCCATGCAAGCAGCCGCGCCCGAGTTTTTGGCAATCGAAATTCTGCGGGTGGATTACGAGCCGGGCGAGACCATGGAGCAGCAGAATATCACCGTCCTCGCACGAGTCACAAAAGTCCACCGCTCGGCTTCCAGCCTTCAGGAAGGCGCGATCATCAGCGTGGCCTACCCTCTCGCGGAGCGTGCTCCCGGGTTTGTTGGCCCCGGAGGCGTTCCAGTTCCCTCCGAAGGCGAATCCACGGTCGCCTACTTGAAACCCGGCGACAAACCCGACCAGTTCACTCCAGCCGCCGGAGCAATGACGTTCCATCATTTCTGAGCAGGGAGAAGCTTGCCGCGCATGTCCTCCGACATCGACGATTTTCTGATGTATCTCGCCACGGAGCGGGGGTTGTCGGAGAGCTATCAAGTCTTGGTCCAGCGCTCTCTAGACGCCTTTTCCGGTTGGATTGAAAAAAATACTTCCGTCCGCGAGTGGCGCGCCATCGAGCCCCAGCAGATCACCGACTTTCTCCTCTTCCGCAAGAGGTCCGGACGGCAAGCCTCCTCGGTCCGCATCGATGCCGTTGCCATCCGCATTTTGTTCCGCTTCCTTGTCAGCCGGCGGGGCTGGAAATCAAATCCCGCGGAAACGCTCGCCCTCCCGCGTCCTGAAAAACATCTCCCCGAAACCCTCCGGGTTGAGCAGATGGAAAAACTCCTCACCAGCGTCGGAGCGGGCGATCCCCTTGGCCTGCGCGATCGCGCCATGCTTGAGCTACTCTACTCCAGCGGACTCCGAGTCTCCGAACTCTGCGACGCGCGCTTGGAAAACATCGACCTCGAGACAGGTTTCATACGGGTCGTCGGAAAAGGGAAAAAGACCCGTCTGGTTCCGCTCGGCAAGCCCGCGATCGACGCCATTCAAGCCTACCTCGATCAGGAGCGTCCGGCACTTGTCTCAAAAAAAACAGGAGCCGAAGTTTTTCTCTCCTTCCGTGGAAGAAAACTCACGACGCCCCGCATCCGCCAGTTGCTCAACACCTACACGGCCCGCGCCGGCATTGACGCAAACGTGTATCCGCACCTGATAAGACATAGTTTTGCCACCCACCTTCTCGGGGGCGGGGCCGACTTGCGCGTGATCCAGGAACTCCTCGGTCACGCCGATATTTCAACGACCCAGATCTACACCCACATCGAAAAAAGCGGGCTCAAGGCGGTCATCAAAAAATTCCACCCGAGGGCGTGAGGTTCGTCTCCGCCCGTAGCGCCTCATGGTTTGCAGGACACGCCGCCCGCGTTATAAGAAGTGAGCATGAGGACCTTCTTTTTTATTTTCTCCGCTTTGCTGCCATTGCTCGCGGCCACGGCTGAGGAAGTCCGTCTTCCCGACAGGCAGGCCGAGGAGATCGGACGCCGTATTTGGAAAAACGAGTGCGCCGGCACAGTCAGTGGCCTCACGTCATGGAACAAAGGCGAGGAATTCCCCTCCCTTGGCATCGCCCATTTTATCTGGTATCCGGACGGGCAGCGCGGGCCGTTCGAGGAGAGCTGGCCAGCCCTGGCGCGCTTTTTGAAGTCGCGTGGCAAGCCTGTGCGGGACTGGATGCTGGGCCCCTGCCCGTGGAGGACGCGCGCAGCCTTCATGGCCGATATCGATGGGGCGCGACTCACCGCCTTGCGTGCTCTGCTCTCGAAGACCGTCGCCGAGCAAGCTCACTACGCAGCGCAACGCCTGGAGGGCGCGTTGCCGAAAATGCTCCGCGCCGCCCCCTCGACAGAGCGCGCAAAGGTGGAGCAAAATTTCCGCCGGGTCGCTGCGGAGCCTCTTGGATTCTACGCGCTCATGGATTACGTAAACTTCAAAGGCGAGGGAGTGAATCCCTCCGAGCGCTACAGCGGTGAAGGCTGGGGCCTCCTACAGGTTCTTGGAACCATGCCCGTCACTGGCAAACCCCTTCCTGAATTCGCCCGCGCCGCCGACTCCGTCCTCACGCGTCGCGTCAAAAACTCCCCGCCCGCCCGCAACGAGGCGAAGTGGCTCCCGGGCTGGCGCAATCGCCTCGACACCTATCTTAAATGAACAAAGACGAAATCGCAGAAGTCTTCGACAACATCGCCCGACTCCTCGAACTCAAGGGTGAGAATCCTTTCAAGGTTCGCGCCTACACCCATGCAGCCCGCGCCCTCGAGTCGCTCTCAGAGCCCTTGGAAACCCTGATTGCCGAGCAGCGTCTCACCACCGTTGACGGCATCGGCAAGGCCACGGGTGAAAAAATCACCGAACTGGCCGCCTCGGGACGCCTCGCCTACTACAACGACCTTCGAGAAGAATTCCCGCCCGACATCCTCACCCTCTTCGAGATCCAAGGCCTTGGGGCCAAAAAAATCAAAGTTCTCTGGGACTCGCTCAAAGTGCATTCGATCACCAGCCTCGAGCGCGCCTGCCAGGACGGCTCCGTCGCGGCACTGCCCGGTTTCGGCGAGAAGACCTCGTCGAACATCCTCAAAGCCATTGAGCACGCCCGCAGTCATGCCGGCGAGTTCCGCTTCGGCGATGTCGCCCATCTCGCGGAGGGTTTGCTGGACGACCTTCGTGGCCACCCGGATGTCAACCTTGCCCAGATTGCGGGAAGCTTCCGACGCAAAAAGGAAATCGTTCGCGACCTCGACTTCATCGTTTCCACGCGCAACCCGCAGGCTGTGATGGCATTTTTCACCACGCATCCAATGGTCGAAAATATCCTGGCCCATGGAGCCACAAAGGCCAGCGTGCATCTGAAGAGCGGCATCCAGTGCGACCTTCGCGCCGTGACCGGGGAGGAGTTCCCCTTTGCCTTGAATTACTTCACCGGCAGCAAGGAGCACAATGTCCGGATGCGCTCCCGGGCCCTCGCACGCGGTTGGTCGCTCAACGAATACCGGTTCAGCCCCGCCGAGGGACGCGAACTCCAAGAACCTCTGCCCGTGATCAACGAGGAGTCCGATATCTACCGCGCCTTGGGGCTCCAGCCCGTGGCGCCCGAACTCCGCGAGGATCGCGGCGAGATCGATGCCGCGGAAAAGCACAGGCTCCCACACCTCATCGAGTGGACCAATCTGCGCGGCACATTCCATAACCACACCAATGCCAGCGATGGCCGCGCCACTCTCGAGGATATGGTCGCCGCCGCCAAAGAACTTGGCCTCGAATACCTCGGCATTGCCGACCACTCCAAGGCCTCGTTCCAAGCCAACGGCCTCGCTGCAGATCGCCTCGCCGCACAGGTCGCCCGTATCGCCGAACTCAACGCCGAGGACCCCGGGTTCCGCATTTTCACCGGCACCGAATGCGATATCCTCAAGGATGGATCGCTGGATTTCTCCGACGAGATACTCGCCTCGCTCGACTACGTCGTCGCGAGTGTCCACTCCTCTTTCACCCTCCCCGAGGCGGAAATGACCGCCCGCATCATCCGCGCGATCGAGAACCCCCACGTTACCATGCTGGGGCATCCCACAGGCCGATTGCTCCTCGGCCGCGAGCCTTACCAGATCAACATCCCCGCCATTCTCGAAGCGGCCGCCGCAACGGGCACACTCATCGAACTCAACGCCAACCCCCGCCGCCTCGACCTCGACTGGCGCTGGTGGCCGCTTGCGAAAGAAAAAGGAGTCAAGTGCGTCATCAACCCCGATGCCCACTCCACCGCAGGCCTTCAAGACCTTGTTTTTGGTGTGGGCATTGCCCGCAAGGGCTGGCTCACGAAAGACGATGTTGTCAACACCCTCCCCCTCTCCCGCATCGAAGCCGTTCTCAAAGCCAAACGCGGAGCATCCCGCGCATCGCGCCGCATTTGAAAATGGCTTTATCCTTTCGCCGGGCCGGACTTTGAATAAATTAAGCTTCATTATGCGGTTCAGGGCCCACATGGTTTTTCTCCTCAGCGCGATTGCCGCGTCTTTTCCCTCCGCTTCGCACGGTCAATCGCCCCCTGTCGAGCCGGGTCTCGAGCGCGCGGTGAAGTGGATTTGGACCGTTGAACCGTCCGCCTCCGCTGAATGGGGACTCCCGCTCCAGGACGTGCCCGTGCTTCACGCTGCAGCCACGTCCGCCCCAGCCACCACTCCATCCCGAGATCCCAATATTTACGTAGTTAAAAAGGGCGATGCCCTCGCGCGCATTGCAAGAAAGTTCAAGCTCACGATCGCCCAACTCAAAGAGTTCAACGGCATCACCAGCGATCTTATCCACATCGGGGACGAAATCCGCATCCCCACCCAGGAGGAAAAACTCACCCTCCTCAGCACCCCGAAGACCGTTGCCTCACCCGCTTCGGCTGCAGACGCACCGCTCTCCGAAGTCCTCCTACTGCGCATTTTTCTGGATAACCAAGGCTTTACCGCCGGCCCGATCACCGACATGCCGGATTCGTTTTTCGGCCGGATTCTCCACCTCTATCAGAATGATCGCGGCGAGACTCTGGACCATGAAACCCTCATGCAGCGCGCGAGAGAGAGCGTGCCGGCTCCGCTCACCAGCTACACGCTGCGCAGAGACGACTTCCGTTTCATCGCGCCGCCGAAGGCCGCCCGCGCCGCCGCCACTCCCTCGGCCAAATCGCCTCCCCCTGCCAGACACGCCCCCACACCCCCGCCTTCCTACGAAGAGCTGATCTCGGAGGGTTTCCTGGCCTATCGCTCCCCATGGGAATTTGTTGCCGAGCGCTTCCACTGCGACGAGGCCTTCCTGCGCAAAATCAACCCCTCCCTCGGCACAACTCCCCCAGCAGGCACCACGTTCAAGGTTCCCAATGTGGACCCCTTTGAAATCGGAAAAATCCCCGCCACCAGTCCGCAGCCGGCCGGGGATCCGGCGCAGCCCGTTAGCGCGATCGTCTCCAACCTCACCGTTCTCGAAATTCGCCGTGCCGGCCAGTTGATCGCCGCAATGCCTCTCGGCCGGGCCCACCCCTCCCTGCGTGGCCGTGGCGAATGGCGCATCCTTGAGGCCATCCCCCGCCCCCGCCTCGCCACACGGCAGGAACTGCGCGTCAAGAAAGTCGAGCAAACGCTCTCTTTCTACAAAAACCCCAACCCCACACCCACGCCCGTCCGCACCACCCTCTCAAGCCCTCAATACCTTCCGTCCGGCCCCAACAATCCCGCTGGGGTCATCTGGATCCACATCGCCAAGTCCGGAGAAACCGCTCCGCTCCCCTACGGCCTTCACGGCACCGGCTCGCCCGCCAGAATATTCACCCACGAAAGCCTAGGCGGATTCCGCCTCGCCAATTGGGATATCCTCCGCGCAGCGGCCCTTCTCCCCATCGGCACAAAGCTCGAGTGGAAGCCTTGATCCCCTCCGCGCCTGCCTAAATTCTCCCCTCTCCCTACCCCCCTCCTTTTATTGAACGGTCTAAAGCATTCGCTTCAGCCCGTTCTTTCATCTTTTCAAATCAAGTAGAAGTTAACGAGCCCACGTGAGCGCCCCGCCAACTCGCTTACCCCCTCACTTTCCATCCCACAAATAAACCCCATGCGCCCACTCCGCCACCTCCTCGCAACCGCCATCCTCATCGCTGTCGCCCACACGGGTCTGGCCCTCCCTCAGAATCCCAGCCTTATCCTTGACGGGACTTACGGCCTTAGCTCCCGTGGGGAATCCCACCCGTATTTCCCCTCCCCGCAAGATTGGCGCGACATCAATATCTATCAGGTTTTCACCGACCGCTTCGCCGACGGCGACTCCGCCAACAACACCAGCAGCGCGATGGGCATCAATCGCTCGGCCTGGCTCGAGTCCGGAAAAAGCTTCCCTCAAAACCGCAACTACCATCACGGCGGTGATTGGAAAGGCCTCAAGAACAACCTCGCTTACCTCACTGGAATGGGTGTCAACGCCATCTGGATCTCCGGCGTCCAGATGAACGACCAAGGCAAGGACACCAGATACACGCCCTACCACATGTATCACCCCACGGATTTCTTCAACGTGGACCCCGTCATGGGCACATTTCAAGAACTCAAAGACCTCATCGACGCCTGCCACGCCCTAGGCATCTACGTCATCTTAGACGTCGTCATCAACCACGCCGCTGACAAAAACGGTCTCTGGGGAAACAACCAACTGCAAGACAAAGAATACCACAGCGCAGGAAACAACTCGCTGGGGTGGTGGGACAACAACAAAAAACATGCCTTTCCCTTCAACGACCTCCAATGGTTCCACAACAATGGCACCGTTAACAACTGGGACAGCTATCCGGAATATATCCTCGGCCAGTTCAAAGGCACCGACGACCTTCGCACCGAGACGGATCACGTCAAATACTGGCTCGACGAGGCCTTCAAAAACCTCATTGACGCCACCGATTGTGACGGATTCCGCGTGGATGCGATCAAGCATGTCGAGAAAGATTGGTGCTTGAAATGGGCTGACGATATGCGCAAACACGCGGCTTCGCGTGGCAAAAATGATTTCATCCTGTTTGGTGAGTATTTTGTTTACAACAACGCCAAGCTTGCCGAATACGTGACGACCCTCGGCTCGTTCAATTCGGCCCTCTTTTTCCCCATGAGCCAGACGATCAAGAGCGTGTTCGTTGACAACGCATCGACTGGCCAACTCACCCAGGCTCTGTCTGCCAAATCCCAATACGGTGAAGGCGAGAACCGCCTCGTGACCTTCATCGACAACCACGACGTCAACCGCATCGGTCTTTACATCTCCCAAAGTGGCGACACCGGCCGCATCAACTATGTGATGAAGCCTGCACTCACCTTCCTCTACACAGCCACCCCCGTTCCCTGTCTCTACTACGGCACCGAGCATGGCTTCAACCAAGGTGGACACTACAATGGCAGCGGCGCCAGTTTTGATAATCCCGATGACGGCGACTGGCAGCGCGAGAATATGTTCGACCGAGGCTTCCAGCCCGGCCCAGCGAATGGCAACAAACTCGTGCAAACCACCGCCCCTCAATACCTCCACATCAAAGCCCTCAACAAAGCCCGCAAAGACTACCCAGCCCTCACGCGGGGTTCGTTCACCGAGCGTTGGCAGAGTGGCTCTGCAGGCGCCTACGCCTACTCCCGCATTCTGCAAGACCAGGAAGCCCTCGTGGCCCTCAACACCGCCGAAGGCAATCTCTCCATCAACCCCCAAGTCGGCAAACCCAACGGCACCGAGTTCACGAATGTTCTCAACCCCACCGAAAAAGTCACCGTCAGTGGCGGCCGCATCAGCGTCACCCTCTCCGGCAAGGACTCGAAAATCTTCGTCGCCGGATCCCTCGCCAAGGCCTCCGAGGCCCGCGCCGCTTCCGATGCCACGAATGTCACCATCACTTACACCCCGAACGACGGCCCCCTCAAAACCGCCACAGCCCCCGTCCAGATCGGCCTCAACATCGACGGCGTCAGTGAGCAGTTTTTCAACATGACCCCCGGCGCCAATGGCGTCTGGACCTACTCCCGCGCCTACGCCGGCATCACCTCCAATCTCACCGTCGCCTTCCGAGACTCCGCCTCCATTCCCGTGGTGGACCGCTCTGGCGGAACCTCCTGGATCTTCGACGCCACGAAGTTCGGTCAATCCCTCATAACCTGGGTCGGCAACACCGTCACCTTTCCCAGCCAAGGCAACATCACCGCCTCCACCGACCTCTGGATTGATGTCGAAGCCTATCCGAAAGACACCACCGTCGGCGGCAAAGTGATTTACACCACCGACAATGGCACGACTTGGAATGAAACCCCTATCGCCAAGGCACGGGTGGTCGGAAGCAACGACCTCCTCAACGCCAACCTCGGCAAATTCCCCGGCGGAACCACGCTGAAATTCGCCATCCAACTCCTCGACACCAACGGCGTCGCCAAGTGGGATAGCAACAACGGAGCCAACTTTTCCCGCACCATCCAGTTCGGCACACTCGCCATCGGCTGGTCCGGCCGCGTGAACCACTGGCCGCTCGATGGAGCCATCGAGTCCACCACCGATTTCTGGATCAACATCGAATCCTGGCCGCAAGGCGCGGGCATCGGCGGCGAGGTTGTTTACTCGACGGATAACGGCACGACCTTCCTCTCCAAGCCGCTCGCCTTCCGAAACGCCCAAGACAATAACGATTTTTGGAACTGCAACCTCGGCACCTTCCCCGCCGGCGCCAAACTCAAATACGCCGTCAAACTCACCGACACCACCGGTAAGGATCACTGGCACAACAACAGCGATGCCAACTTCTCCGCCACCGTCAATGGTGTCTCCTCCAGCCTCATCGAGGTCGATCCCCCCACTGCCAAAGGCCAATCAACCGCCGAGAAACCCCGCGTCGGCATTCGCTTCTCCGGAAACGGCTCGCTCGTCATGGACGCCGATAGTCGTAACGCCGCGAACACCTACACGATCAAACAATCCGTCGATCTCGTGAACTGGACCACCCTGCGCACCATTCCCGCAGGCAGCGAGGCCGACGTCTGGGACCTTCTTTCCTCGGGCGACCTCACAGGAAAAACCAAGGCCTTCTTCCGCGTCGAAGCCACCGGCGGCGAGAGCAATCAAGTCCTGGCCAACAACCCCGCCCGCATCTCCGTTGCCGCGAACAAGGACGGCGCCACCGCCGCCAACCTCGCTTACACCACCGACGGTGGACTCACTTGGGAAACAACCACCATGTTCAAAACCAGCGCCCAAGGGAACAAAGACATCTGGAGCGTGGATCTCGCCGGCCAGCCCCAAGGCGCAGTCTTCCGCTACGCCATCGAACTCATCGACCAGCAAAACAACAGCCGTTGGATCAACAATGGCGGGAACGACTATCGAGCCCCGGTCATCCGTCCCGGCCAGACCGATGTGCTGCCGCCCAGCGCCTCCCACAGCCCGACAAACACCATCACCAGCTCGGCCTCGATCGCAGTGACCCTCTCGGCCACCGATGATTCCGACCCCGCACCGAAAATCCACTACACCACCGACGGCTCCGAGCCCACCCTTTCGAGCCCCCTCGCCACCGGCCCGCTCACGATTTCGGTGAACACCACCCTCCGCTACTTTGCGGTCGACGCGGATGGCAACCAATCCCCCGTCGAATCCGTCAACATTGTCGTCGGCCAGGCGGTCAACTTCGGTCCGAACAAGCCCTACTCCACCAACCCCACCCTCGGAAAAGCCGTCGCCAACGGGGCGATTACAGCCGATGGAATCAACAACGGCGAATGGACCGATGACAAACTCATCGCCCTCGGCATGGCCAACGACGACCCCCGCAGCCTCGGCCAGAATTGGACCCTGCACGAAGCCCCCATCAACCTCACCCACATGTGGGCTGCGTGGGACGACACCCACCTCTATGTCGCTTGGCAGTTCGTCGATGTCACCGACAAGGTCGACGGTTCGAACGCCGGCGGCGCGGGCAGCGGCCGCATCGGGTCCAACGACGGCATCCTCCAGTGGATCGCCCTCGACACCAAGCCCGGCGCAGGCGCCAACAAGGACATGTGGAGCAAAAACAAGGACAAGCTCAATGTCGTCCAACCCCTCTGGAACGGCGCCAACAAGCCCGACTACCAAATCTACCTCGCCGGCAGCCTCTGGCAGGGCTACATCTCCCGCGCCGTCAACAATGTCTTCCCCGTTGATGACGGCGCCGTAAATTACTTCAACCTTGCCGGAGCCGGAATCACCGCAGGCAAAGGCGCGCGCTTCGCCGGCACCAGCCTCTGGGGCGTCGGGGACGCCGACGACCGCCGCGCCGCCGGAGCCCCCACTCGCAACTTCCTCACCGAAGACCACGACACCGCCCGCGATTCCTTCTACGAGATCAAAATCCCTCTCGCCTTCCTCGGTCTCACTAAAGCCCAACTCGAAAGCCAAGGCCTCGGCATCATGATCGGCGCCGGCTCCAACTCTGTGATGGATGCCCTCCCGCAGGACGACGGAGCCACCCTCGATTCCCAAGGCGTCGAATCCTGGAACTCCTCCCTCGAGTGGGGCGATGTCGATTCGATCACCGTGCCCTTCGCCCGCGTCGGCGCTTGGTAGGAAAAAGTTTTGCCCTGGGACGCGCGTTGGACGACCTGCTCCAACGCGCGCTCGGCTTACCAGAGCACATGGCTCCGGAATACGGCGGCAACCGCTTGAGTCAAAAATGACCCTTGCGTTTTTTAGGGTAAAAAATCACTCTTCACGGCTGCCTCCCAAGCTGAACGCGATTGTTCGGCGCACAAGGAGACCTTCAAGTTTACCATGAAAAAAGCACTCATCACAGGCATCACGGGACAGGACGGCAGCTACCTCGCCGACTTTCTTCTCAACAAAGGCTACGAGGTCCACGGAATCATCCGCCGCGCCAGCACGTTCAACACGGCCCGCATCGACCACATCTACTCCGATCCGCATGTCAACGGGGTCCGGCTTTTTCTCCATTACGGCGACCTCGCCGACGGCGTGAATCTCGTAAAGCTCATCTACGACCTCAAGCCCGACGAAGTCTACCACCTCGGAGCCCAGAGCCATGTGCGCGTGAGTTTCGACATCCCCGAATACACCGGCGATGTCACCGGCATCGGCACCACCCGCATCCTTGAGGCCCTCCGCGAGACGGGTGTGAAGGCGCGATTCTACCAGGCCTCCAGCAGTGAGATGTATGGCAAGGTGCAAGCCGTGCCCCAAACCGAGACCACCCCCTTCTGGCCCCGCAGTCCCTACGGCGCGGCAAAAATGTATGCCTACTGGATCACCGTGAACTACCGCGAGGGCTACGGCATGCACGCCACAAACGGCATCCTCTTCAACCACGAAAGCCCACGCCGCGGAGAGACATTTGTGACCCGCAAAATCTCCCGCGCCGCCGCCGCCATCAAGCTCGGCAAACAAGAACACCTCTACCTCGGCAACCTCGACTCCAAACGCGACTGGGGCTACGCACCCGAGTATGTCGAAGCCATGTGGATCATGCTTCAGCAGGACAATCCCGACGACTATGTCGTCGCCACCAACGAGACGCACACCGTCCAGGAGTTCGTCGAACACGCCTTCGACCGCGTTGGCCTCGACTGGAAAGACCACATCAAATACGACGCCCGCTACGAACGCCCCGCCGAAGTCGACCTCCTCATCGGCGACCCCGCCAAAGCCAAAAAACAACTCAACTGGGAACCCAAAGTTCGCTTCCCGGAGTTGGTAAAAATCATGGTCGACGCCGACATGGCCTCGCTCCAAGGCCTCCCCGTGCCGGATCCCCTCACGCCGGGGTATCGGTGAAAATGTCTGACAAAAAGTGCATCCCTCCGGATCAGCGGGTCACGGTGCTTATTCCTTGCTACAACGAGGAACTTACCGTTGCCCAAGTGGTCTCTGATTTTAAAAATTATCTTCCGACCGCAAGGATCATCGTTTTCGATAACCGAAGCACGGATGCCACATCCGCGCGCGCCCGGGAGGCCGGAGCCGAAGTTGTCCTCTCTCCCCGCAAGGGCAAGGGGTTTGTTGTGCAGCAGATGTTTGAAACGATTGAAGCGGACTGGTTCATCATGGTGGATGGAGATGCAACCTACCCGGCTTCCCACGCTCCGATGCTCCTCTCGGAGGCCATCACCAATGGCGTTGATATGATGGTCGGACGGAGAGTGACGCCCAAGGAGGAACTTGGAAAAGCCTATCGCCCGATGCACCAACTCGGAAACCACATGGTCTGTGCACTCATCGGAGCCTCCTTTGGAAGCCCCATTCAAGATGTTTTCAGCGGTTACCGCGTGTTCAACCGCGCATTTGCTAAAACCGTGCCTCTCCGTGCCGGCGGATTTGAAATAGAAGTGGAAATGACTCTTCAAGCCCTTTCAAAGGGCTTTCGAGTTGAAGAGCGCGATATCCCCTATGGAAGCCGCCCAGAAGGAAGTAAATCCAAGTTAAATACTTACCGCGATGGAATGATCGTCTTGTGGACTTTTGCATCCATATGCAGGAGCTACAGGCCCGGGCTTTTTTTTGGTTTTTTCTCCCTGCTTTTTGCATTGGCAAGTCTCGGCGCTGGGATTGCGCCGATTCTAGACTACATTCAGTTTCAGTATGTTTACAAAGTCCCTTTGGCTATTCTCGCAACGGGTTTGGCTATGCTCTCAGCGCTCAGCGCCGCAATCGGATTGATTCTCCAATCCCAACTCCGATATCACAATGAGACACACAAGCTTCTTAGAAAGATTAATCAATGATCAAGAAGCTGAGTTATTGGATTTATAGGATTGTATCTCAGTGCCGGCCTCAACTCGTCTTTGCACTCCTTCTTTTTGTTTTAGGAATAGCAGTCTGGTTGAGGACGCTTGCTCCTGGAATTCCTATCTCAGATCCAGATACTTGGGGGTATCTGTATCCGGCACTTAGCGAACTGGCTGGACAGGGTTTTCAACAGACTCATGGAAGAGGCATTGTGTATCCTTTGTTTCTCTTGGGAGTCTTAGGGTTTACTGGATCGTTTTTTAGTATTGTTATCGCACAACATTCTGTAGGCATTTTATCTGGACTTCTTTGGTGGGCGGTTTGGAGAGAGTGGCAAAAATGGCTTCCAGAAAAACTCTCAGGGATTTTTTGGGTTCAATGCATTGGAATGGTTTTTCTTGCATCCTATCTCTGGAACGCCAACACAATTTTTTATGAGGAAGCTATTCGCCCCGAAAGTATTTTTCCATTTTTGGCACTCGTCCAAATCTACTTTTGTATGGTTTATGCCCGAGTCCGCTGGTTGGGCGGCTCAAACTGGCTGCTGTTGGTGGCTGGTTCCTGCGCGATGCTTTTCGCTCCCATCTGTGTGAGTGCCAAACCAAGTTGGGGCTTTGCCGCTGGCGTGCCATTCGCATTGGTTGCGGCCGGCGTTTTTTGGAAAGCAGACACGCGCGCTTTATTAACTCGCATCGGGGCACTTGTGATTGGATTTGCACTCGTTTTTTTGTGGATGAAGTTACTGCCTCCAGCTTTGGGATGGATTCCTGACGAGCGTTCAAAGGGCTTTCTCCCAGCAACGCTTTTTACTGTTCATGCACCGGCTATTTCCAAAGTGCTTCACACAAGGGTTGAAAAAGGAAAATCCACACCGCAAGAAAAAGCTTTTTTAGAAAAATGGGATAGAAGGATTAAGGAAAGCTCTCTTCTGGAAAAAACAAGCTACAGGATTCTCGATCACGACCCAGATTATCTGTTTTATCATTCTGACGCAATTGCAGATTTGCCAGGAGCGGATAATGCTGAAAAACGCAGAGAATACATGTATAAAGCCTATTTTGATGCACTCATCGGATTCCCAATGGATATTGCCGCAAAAATTATAAAACAACTCCATGTTGCCCACTCTGATTTGACAAATACCCTCTATCGAAAGGATTACGGTTTCACTAGAAGTTTTTCTGGAAGCATAAAGTCTATGGATTTTTATAAACTTCCTGAAATTGATGCGGACCTCACCGCATCTTACCGTAGCGTCAGGGAGCAGTCTGAAAAAATTGCAAAATCCCAAGATGCGAAATTGCTTTTTGGCCCCAGTGTCAACAAGTTCCTGACATTGGGGGTTGGTCCTGCCTTTCTGGGATTCTGGATGTTGGCCTGGCCAGCTCTAGCAGTTTTTGTGTTCTTTAAACGAAAAATAGAAAACAATTCTCTAGCTAGGGCGACACTTGCATTTGGCATCTTTTGGGCAACTGCCACAGGAACAACTTTTACCATTGCAACAGTCCATTCTTTCGACATCAATCGTTACCTTCATCTCTTGTCCGTTCAGCATTCAATGATACTTGCGGCGACGATTGTGATTACTATCACATGGGTTAGCTCGAAAGTTGCTCAATTTTTTAGCAATAAGGTAAGTTGAAGCCGATATCCATCATCATCCCAGCCTACAACGAGCGCGACAACATCCCGCTTGTGGTCGATCGGCTTGAGGCTCTTCTTGTGGGATTTGATTGGGAAATTGTTTTCGTTGATGATGATTCGCGGGATGGTTCGCGGGAGGTTTTGATGGAACTTGCCCGCGCGAAGCCGCGCGTCAGGTTTATTCGACGGATTGGACGGCGGGGGTTGGCATCGGCGTGTTTGGAGGGGATGGCTTCGAGTGCCGCGGATGTTTTTGCGGTGATGGATTGCGATCTTCAGCATGATGAGACGATTCTTCCGGCCATGCTGGCGGCCTTTGAGGAGGATCCGCAGCTCGAACTCGCCGTTGGCAGCCGCTACACGGGGCAGGGCGGTGGCACGGGAGATTGGTCGAAGTCGCGCGTTTTTGTAAGTCGGTTTGCTACGCGAATCGGCTCCATTGTTCGTAAAACGGAGCTTACTGATCCGATGAGCGGGTTCTTCGCGATTCGACGCAATATTTTCGAGGAAACGGTGCGGAAAATGACTGGCAAGGGGTTCAAAATCCTCCTCGACATCGTGCTTTCTGCTGGGCGACCACTCCGCGTGAGAGAGTTTCCCTACGAGTTCCGCACGCGTCAGCATGGCGAGAGCAAACTCGATATCGTCGTCGCGTTTGAATACCTCTATCTGCTTGCGGATAAAATTTTCGGCCGCTTCGTCCCGGTCCGATTCGTGCTGTATGTTCTTGCTGGTCTGAGTGGACTTTTCCTGCATCTCGCAGTGCTTGGAGCCCTGCACAAACTTGCTGCCGTCTCGTTCGTGACCTCTCAGATTGCCGCCACCCTCTTGGCGATGGTCTCGAATTTCCTGGTTAACAACTCTGTGACTTTCCGCCAGCAACGCCTTAAGGGCCGTAGCCTACCGCCTGGACTCGTCGCCTACATGCTGATCTGCGGAATCGGAGCGGTCGTCAATGTCGAGTCCGCCGACTACCTCTTCCAAAATGGGATTCCGTGGTGGTTTGCGGGTGCGGCTGGCGCGCTTGTCGGCGCGGTGTGGAATTATGCCGTCTCCACACAAATTGTATGGACCTGGTTGCCGGGTGTCATCCGAGGTAAAAACCACTAGCCGCAACCTGACGGGAGAAACCGCTTTCGAAGGAACCTGAGTTTACCGACAGGTCCGGCCTCCGTTGGAATCAAGAAAAACGAAACACCCTGAAAAATCAGCGTGCGAATAACGGAAACAGCGGAAACGATGGGCCCACCGTAACGACGGCTCAAACCCGAACCGCAAACCATCCATGGATTTCATAGACCTCAAGACCCAATATCTCAAGTTCCAACCAGCCATCCAAGAGGCCATCCAACGCGTGCTCGACCACGGGAGGTTCATTATGGGACCCGAAATCGACGAGCTTGAGTCCACGCTTGCGGATTATACCGGCTCTCGACATGCGATCACAGTGGCCAGCGGAACAGATAGCCTCGAAATTGCCCTCCGTGCCCTTGCTATCGGCCCGGGTGATGAAGTGATCACGGTGCCGTTCACATGGATCAGCACGGCGGAGGTCATCGCGCAGGTGGGCGCAAAGCCAGTCTTCGTTGATATCGATCCATTGGATTTTAACATTGCCGTCGATCAGATCGAGTCAGCGATCACCCCGGCGACAAAAGCTCTTTTGCCGGTAAGCCTCTTTGGCCAGATGCCCGACTACGAGGCGATCAATGCGATAGCGGAGAAACACGGACTCGCAGTGATTGAGGATGCCGCGCAGAGTTTCGGTGCGACGCGCCATGGCGTCAGAAGCTGCAACGCCACGGGCATCGCAAGCACGAGCTTCTACCCGGCCAAGCCGCTTGGGTGCTACGGCGAGGGCGGCGCATTGTTCACGAACGACGAGAATCTCGCGGTGAAAATGAAAGCGATCCGCACCCATGGCGGCATACGTCGCCACTATCACGACCTCATTGGCATGAACGGACGCTTTGATACCCTTCAGGCCGCCATCATGCTCGCAAAGTGGCCGGGCTTTGCAAGTGAGGTCAAAGCCCGTAACCAAATTGGCGCGCGCTATTCCGAGACCCTTCGAGATGTCTGCGCCACGCCTGCGATCCGCGAGGGCAACACCCACGTTTACGCCCAATACACAATTCGCGTTTCAGACCGCGACACCCTCTCGGAGACCCTCAAGGCAAGCGGGATACCAACGGCTGTTTACTACCCGAAGTGCCTTCACGAGCAACCCGTGTTCGCGTCGCTGAACTATACATCCGGCGACTTTCCGGCCGCCGAGGCCGCCGCACGCGAAGTGTTGAGCCTTCCGCTGAACCCCTACCTCTCCGAAGCCGACCAGGATCAAGTGATCGCCGCTGTGCGCGCAGCGCTCTCCTGAAAACTTGGCGCGCAAGCCCGCGAGGTGTTAACTTTTCGCAGCTCATGCAAACCCAGCCCGTCTCAAAATACCGGCCATTTCCCGTGGTTGACCTCCCCGACCGTCAGTGGCCAGGGCGCATCCTCACTCACGCCCCGCAATGGTGCAGCGTGGATCTCCGTGATGGCAATCAGGCACTCGCCCAACCGATGAGCGTGGAAGAAAAAATCGAGTATTTTGAAATGCTTGTGCGGATCGGTTTCAAACAAATCGAAATCGGGTTTCCCTCCGCCTCGCAGATCGAATTCGATTTCTGCCGACGCCTCATCGAGGACGGCCTCGTTCCGGACGATGTGAGCCTGCAAATCCTCTGCCAGTGCCGTGAGGACTTGATTGCACGGTCGCTTGTGGCCCTACGCGGCGCGCGGAACATCATTTTCCATCTCTACAATTCCACCTCGCCGAAACAGCGTGAGTATGTCTTCAACGCCTCACGCGAACAAATCATCGGTATCGCCACGCACGCCGTCTCGTTTTTGAAGGAAACGATGGGCCCGCTCGTGGAGTCTGGTTCCCGAATCCAGCTTGAATATTCACCGGAGAGCTTCACCAGCACGGAACTCGACTTTGCGTTGGAGATCTGCGAGGCGGTGACCGATTTCTGGCAGCCCACGCCGGAGAACAAAATCATCCTGAACCTCCCGGCCACTGTGGAATACGCGACACCGAATGTGCATGCCGACCAGATCGAGTGGATGTCGCGTCATCTCACCCGGCGCGACCTCACGATCCTGTCGCTCCACACGCACAACGACCGCGGCACCGGCACCGCGGCCACGGAACTCGGTCTGCTTGCGGGAGCCGACCGAGTCGAGGGAACGCTGTTCGGAGTCGGCGAGCGCACCGGCAATCTCGACATCGTCACTGTCGCCCTGAACCTCTACACGCACGGAATCCCACCTGGCCTTGATCTGAGTCGGCTCAACGCCATTCGCGAAATCTACGAGCGCTGCACGCGCATGGAGGTCCACCCGCGCCATCCCTACGCGGGAGACTTGGCGTTCACGGCGTTCAGTGGCTCACACCAGGACGCCATCAAAAAATCCTGGGCCCGCCAGCAACCCGCCCAACCTTGGGATGTGCTCTACATCCCCATCGATCCCGCCGATGTCGGCCGCAGCTACAAGGCGATCGTCAGGATCAACTCCCAGTCCGGCAAGGGCGGTGTCGCTTATGTTTTGGAGAACGAATTTGGCTACTATCTTCCCAAGGGCCTCCAGAAGGACCTTGGCCGAATCGTCAACACCGTCTCCGACGAAAAGGGCACCGAGCTCGAGCCGCAGGAGATTCTCGATTTATTTCTAAAAACCTTCGTCATGCGTGATGGCGCGGTGCGGCTTGTGGAGTTCCGCGCCATCGAGCGGGGCGAGCAGGTGACGGTTGAGACCGATCTGGACATCCACGGCAAGCCCTCGACCGCCCGCGGCAGCGGCAACGGGCCGATCGCCGCGTTTGTGGACTGCCTGGCCAAGACCGAACTCCCGCCGGTGGAGATCCTGAACTACTCCGAGCATTCACTGGGCGCCGGAGCCGACGCCCGGGCGGTAAGCTACATCGAGATCAAGACCTCCGGCAACCGGGCTCTCTATGGCGTGGGCAGCGACACGAACATCGAACTCGCCTCGATCCATGCCATTATCAGCGCCCTCAACCGCTCGCTTTTATGAAAACACTCGTCACCGGCTCCTCCGGTCTCATCGGCTCCGAAGTCTCGATCTTTTTTGCGCAGCAAGGCTGCACCATCCACGGGGTGGACAACAACCAGCGTGCTGCGTTTTTCGGTCCGCAGGGCGACACGCGTTGGAATCAAGAGCGCCTCAAAAAAACCATCCCCGGCTTTGTCCACCACGAACTCGACATCCGCGACCGCCAAGGCGTTCTCGATCTCGTCGCCAGCGTAAAGCCCGACATCATCATCCACACCGCCGCGCAACCGTCGCACGACCGCGCGGCGGCGATTCCCTTCGATGATTTCGACACCAACGCCGTCGGCACTCTCAACCTTCTTGAAGCCGCACGCCGCGCCTGTCCCGAGTCGCCGTTCGTCCACATGTCCACCAACAAGGTCTATGGCGACAAGCCGAACACGATTCGCTTGAAGGAACTCGAAACGCGCTGGGACTACGATGACCCCGCCTACGAGCACGGGATCGCGGAGGATTTCTCCATCGACCAATCGAAGCACTCGCTGTTCGGAGCATCGAAGGTCGCGGCCGATGTGATGGTCCAGGAATACGGTCGGTATTTCAACATGCCCTCCTGCTGCCTGCGCGGCGGCTGCCTCACGGGTCCGAACCACTCCGGCGTCGAGCTGCACGGCTTCCTGAGCTATCTTGTCAAATGCAACCTCGAGGGCCGCGAATACAAGGTCTTCGGGTATCAGGGCAAGCAAGTGCGCGACAACATCCACAGCGAGGATGTCGCGCGGTTCATGTGGGAATTCTGCAAGGCTCCACGCGTGGCGGAGGTTTACAACCTCGGCGGGGGAAAACAAAATTCCTGCTCGATCCTCGAGGCGTTCCAAATCGCCGAGTCGTTCACGGGAAAAAAACAAATCTTTTCCTATGTCGACCAAAACAGGATCGGCGATCACATCTGCTATTATAGCGACCTCAGAAAAATGAAATCCCACTACCCGGCCTGGGACATCACGATCAACCTCGAGGAGACGATCCGCCAGATTGTGGAGGCTTGGAAAACCCGCGCCTGATTTTTTCCCGCCATGTGCCAATACCGCCCGGATGTCGAAAGCCAGAAGCTCCCCTACTCGCGGATGATGTCGCGGGCTTTGCTGCGGAGCGGGCAAGGCAAGCCGCCAGGCGGGGTGGCTTGCTTGGCCGATGCGATGGGGATTTCTGATCGCATCAACGAGAATCTGGAACAATGGAGATCCCCCTCAGCTGCAGCCCGATTGATTCAAGAGATGGCCTCCAAGTAAACTCTTCCCTCTGAGACATGCCGCTTCCACCACAAAAACCCTTCCCTTCTCGAATCCACTCCGGAATGAAAATTCTCATCACTGGCATCTGTGGCTTCGCCGGATCGGTGCTGGCCCGTTCACTGCTCGCACACAGGCCCGGGCTCCATATTACCGGCCTCGACAACCTCACCCGCAAGGGCAGCCAGACGAATCTGGAACCTCTCACCCAACTGGGATGCGACATCCACATCGGCGATGTGCGTGACCGCGCCCTGCTCGAAAGCCTGCCCGCCCATCACTGGATTATTGACTGCGCCGCCAATCCCAGTGTGCTCGCCGGCCTTGATGGATCCTCGAGCCGCGACCTTGTGGATCAGAATCTCTACGGCACAGTCAACCTCCTCGAACTCTGCAAAAACTGGAAAGCCGCCTTCACCCTCCTCTCCACGAGTCGCGTTTATTCCATCGCCTCCCTGGCAGGACTCCCGATAGAAAAAACTCCGACACGCTTCGAGCTTGCGGCGGATACAGAAGGCTCAGGTTGGTCCCCGCGCGGCATTACCGAGGACTTCTCAATCTCCCCTCCAATCAGCCTCTACGGCAGCACCAAGCTCTGCTCGGAGTGGCTCGCGCTGGAATACGGCGAGGCCTTCCAGTTCCCTGTATGGATCAACCGCTGCGGCGTGCTGGCCGGAGCCGGCCAGTTTGGCAAAGCCGACCAAGGCATTTTCTCCTACTGGGTCCACTCCTGGCGAGCCAAGCGCCCCCTCAAATACATTGGCTTCGGAGGCTCTGGCCTCCAGGTGCGCGACTGCCTCCACCCCCGTGACATCGTCCCGCTCCTTCTTGCCCAGATCGATTTTGGAGGGAACGAAAAGCCCCGCATCATCAACTTGGCCGGAGGCATTGCAAATTCCATGTCCCTCCGTGAGTTGTCCTCTTGGTGCTCGCAAAACATTGCACCGCCCGCGCGTTTCAACGACCCGGGCGTGATCTCCAGTGACCGCTCCAGCCGACCCTTCGACATCCCCTGGGCCATTCTCGACTCCGCACGCGCCCGCCATGTCTGGCACTGGAAGCCCGAGACAACGCTTCCGCAAATCCTCCAGGAAATCCGCACCCATGCGGAACAAAACCCCTCCTGGCTCGACATCGCGGGAGGCTGAAACAGCGCCGGGACGCATTCCCCACATGCCCAATCGCAAGGAGACAGAGGGATGACGGTTATCGTCGGAGCCGGCCTGGCAGGTCTCTCCTGCGCCCTCGAGCTTTTCCGCACCGGCCGACCGTTTCTTTTACTCGAAGCCGCAGCTTGTGTTGGCGGACGGCAACGCACCACACGGCGCGACGGGTTCCTTCTCGATCAGGGATTTCAAGTGATCCTCAGTTCCTATGCCGCCGTGGCAGAGGTTGTGGACATTGCCGCACTGCAGCCTTGCTGGTTCCAGTCCGGCGCACTGCTGCACCACGATGGGCGTTTCGATCATCTCGTCAGCCCTTTTGAAAATCCCCTTGGCGGCTTGACCACTCCGGCCATTTCATGGGCGGACACGCTTCGCCTCGGCCTCCTCGGAGCGGAAGTCCTGGCCTCGCCCGACCAGACACTTCTCTCCCGCTGTCGCTCTCCTCGCGATGTCAGCACCCGCACGTTTCTCGGGCAACGGGGCTTCAGCGCCTCATTTATGAATCGCTTTGCACAGCCATTCTTCGGCGGAGTTTTGCTCGACAACGACCTCGAGTCCAGCGCGGGACTCTTCCTCTACTACCTCAAAAAATTCGTCACCGGCCGCGCGTGGATTCCCGCAGGCGGCATCCAGGCCCTTCCGCAAGCCATGGCAGACCAAATCCCCCGCGCCTCCCTCCGCACGAACGCTTGTGTTGCAAGCCTCTCCCCGAACAGCGTCACTCTGGAGAACGGCGAGACCATTCCCGCCGACCACATCGTCCTCGCCCTCGACAAACACTCGCTCTGCAAGCTCCTCGACCGCCCTGCCCCCCCTGCGCCGCGCAGTGTCGCCGTTGTTTATTTCAAAACCCGAACCTCGCTTTACAAAAACCCCTGCCTCGTCCTGCTGGAAGGCTCCAACCGTTGCGTGCGCCACCTCGTGCAAATCACGAATATCGCACCCGGGTTCGCTCCACCCGGCTGGCACCTTGTGTCCGCAACGATTCTCAACCCCTCCCGCTTCACCCCCGACCGTCTGGTGGCCGAGGCCGCCCGCGAAACCACAGCCGTTTTTCCACACGCCACTGGCACGCTCAGCCATGTCGACACCTTCGAGGTTCCCTGCGCCCTCCCCCCGCAGCCCCCGGGATTTGCCTCTGAAAATCCCTTTCCGAACCTTCCGCACCACCTGTCCGTTTGCGGAGACTGGGCCTGTGGCGCCAGCATTCAAGCCGCTCTCACCTCGGGAATGGTTGCCGCACGACAAATTCCGCACTGAGTTGCTCATTGAGTTTTTGCACTCCGGTGGTATCTGGAAGGGAGGATGCCTCCGAAAGCTGCCGTGATAACCAGGATCTCCCTCCCGGGCCGGGGCATTGCTCTCGATCTCCCATGAAACTCTCCCTCTCCACCTGCTGGAACTCCTGGCGCCATCAGGACGGACGCACCATGGTGGAGGAAATCCTCGCTCTTGGTTTTAACTCCATCGAGATCAGCCACGGCATACGCTCCTCGCAGCTTGAAGGCATTCTGCAAGCCCGCGAGCGCCGCAAATTCACTGTCTCCAGCGTTCACAATTTCCTCCCGATGCCGATCGAGATCATGACCGACTCGCCGGATTGCTACGAGTTCACATCGCACCGGGCCAAGGATCGCGACCGGGCCCTGCGTCTCACACTGGCCACGATTGACTGGGCCTCGAAAATGGAGGCGCCGTTCGTCGTTGTCCACTCCGGCCGCATCCGGTCGCTCAACCTCACCGCGCCATTGCGCAAAATGGTTGAGCAAGGGCAACTCCACTCACGCGCCTACATCAAAAAGAAAATCGCCGCCATCCAGGCCCGCGAAAAAGTCGCCGAACTCCACAACTCCCGCGTCTTGGAATTCCTCGTTGAAGCCGCCGACCATGCCGGAAAACTCGGAGTCAAACTCGGCATCGAAAATCGCGAGTATTACGAAGCCGTCCCGCTGGAACGGGATTTTTCCACATTCCTCCAGCGCCTCGACTCCGCCCACGCCGGGTATTGGCACGACTTCGGCCATGCCCAAATCAAGCACAATCTCGGCCTCATCGACCACGCCCAGCACCTGGAAAAAATGGCCCCCCGATTGCTTGGTTGCCACATCCACGACACCCGCTGGCCCTTCCGCGATCACGCCCCCCCCTTCACCGGCGAGACTCCCTTCGCGCAGCTCATCCCCCTCCTCCCGGCAAATTGCGCAACCATCCTTGAGATGTCGCCCCGCACCGAGGCCGCCGCCATCCAACAGGCCGCGGCGGAATGGAAAGCAACATTCGCCTAGCTGGCGCCCTCCCAACTCACAAGTTCCATAGCATTCATAAAATGCAGGATTCAAATGATAAAACGTTGATAATCAACGCATGCGTTTTTTGCCTCGTTTGTAGTGCCTGGAAATATAATATTTTTCTTGACTTTGCTTTTTTTCTTCGTTACTCATTGCGCTCATATATTTTAGGACCAAATCTGTAAAGGGCTCTCAGCTCGTTCAATCCTATCGCAATAGCAATGTTTTGCATCGTCAGCGCGTCATCGTTTCCCTTGGCGATGCCAAACTCCCAGAGGCCGAAAAATCTCTCATCGCCAGCGCGGTTGAGCGCCGCACCCATGGAGGGAGCGATTTTTTTGACTCCTCGCTTTCCCCGGAAGCATCCTCGTGGGCGGATCGCATCGTTCACCTCGCCGGCCGCTCTCACGCCGCCAAGTCCGTTCCCCAAACCACTGCGGATGGCGTTATTCTCGACTCCATCGAGACCACCGATGTCGTGGAACTCGGTCCCGAACTCGTCGCCCTCAAAGCCTGGGAGGAGCTGCGTTTCACTCCCATGCTCGAAGCCCTCGGCATGAACCCCAGCGCCATTTCCACAGCCCAGCTCATGGTTTCCAACCGCCTCATCGAGCCTCTGAGCGAATGGGCTCTCATCGATTGGTCCCACCGCACCGCGCTTCCCGAACTCATCGCGATCGCCAAGCCGTTCTACTTCGCCCACCACGCAGGGCAGATGGCCGTGGCATCCAGTATTGAAGCCCGTTCGGGCGACAAGACGATCCGCGTCGGGTTCTCGAATTCCTACCGCGGGACGAGCGATGATGCGGCCATCCTCCGGGCCGCAGGAGAAGCCGGCGCGCGGTTCTTCAAGCAATCGTTCGAACTCAAGATCAAGGGCGACCTCATCCCCGAAGCCGCCGTGGAGGAACTCATCGGCGAGTTGCAGGGACTCTTCGCGCGCCACAATGCCGGAGCTGCCCTGAGCGCCAAGGCGGTGTTCAAGCCGAACAAGGATTTCCACACCGCCCGACACACCCTCTTCACGCCCGAGCAGAACCTCGAGATCGACAAAATCGTGCCCGTGGGTGCGAGCGTGAAGACGAAGCTCGGGAGGAGCGGGGAGGAGTAGGATAATAGCGGACGTAGCCGCTTAGGCAAGCAGAACCGAGTTCTAACTGGGCGGCCATGGATATCCATCGGATTGCGATGAATTGAAAGTTAAATAATATTTTTTATAAATTTATTATTATAGCATGGATAACTATTTATTTTCGTATGATAAATAACTGGTAATTGAAGAAAAACCTAAGAGATGGGTTGGGATAAAAACAAAGCGATTTGATTGTTCTTTGTATACTGTTCGATTTATGTATGTTATTTCATTGGTGGGAACCCAATTGATTGCTGCTTTTTTGCTATCAATTGACTTAATCTTGACTTTGGCTTGAATAAGTTCTTTTGATGTATGACGAGTAGCATCTGCTAAAAGAATCTGGTGGTCACTTTTCGACGATGTGGAACAAGCCCCCAAAAAAAGCAGGGGGCTCACAAATAGGCTGCAGCATACTTTTTTCACAAAGCTATTTGACATGATTATGAATCAAACTGTCAACCTTTTTGAATCTGACATGGCCATCTACTCACGATTGATCTAAAGAGGCCAATGTCGCATAGGGCTCGGATTTCGAGCACCAATCGGCATTTGTTCAACTGGGTGATGTGTTCATGGTTTTTCCGTTGGGATGGATTAGCGGTTGAGGATGTGCTATGTCAACGTCCTCGATTGTCTGAAAAAATCTCGAGGGCAAATCTTTTAAATTTTTCTTGGCAAGGCACCAGAATCGACATAGAAACCTCGTATGTTCCCAACACCCCAGTGGCGACTTGTAATTTTTGATTGCCTTTCTGCAGATGCATTCTCAATGGCGAATCCCATTTCTGTTCTGTGGTGCGGAGTTTATCGCACTGTAGACAAATCTATTGGATAGTTCGTATGGCTTTACTTTCGGAAGGGCAAATCATCCGCGAAACATATGAAGTCGAAAGATTTCTCGGTGAAGGCGCATTTGCCGAAGTTTACCGGGTCAAGCACCGCTTCTTGGGCAGGCAAGCTATGAAGGTATTCAAGCGCGGCGGCATGACCGTGACTGAAATCGAGGAAATGCTGGGAGAAGCGATCATGCTTTCCCGCATTGGTCACCCAAACATCGTCCGCGTTTTTGATGCCAATGTCTTGGAAACGCCAAAGGGATTGTGCGGCTATTTCACAATGGAAAATGTTCCCGGCGGTAGTCTGGAGAAATTCTGGCATTCATACGGAGCCAAGTTTGTTCCAATTGAAACCACCATTGACCTGATGCAACAGGTTTGCAGGGGACTTTTTGTGGCCCATCGCCAGAGTCCTCCTGTGATTCACCGTGACATCAAGCCCCAAAATATCCTTGTGGGATATGAAGCTGAGGGGTTGAGGGCGAGAGTTAGCGATTTTGGTTTGGCTAAAAAAGTCAATCCTCTGACACTTTTAGCCACTGTGGCAGGCACTCCAGCGTTCAAGCCACCGGAGGCGTTTTCCGATTTCAAAGGTGACTCTTGCGCTGCGGATGTGTGGGGTATTGGCACGACTCTTTACCTATTGCTTACAGACCGCCTTCCTTTCGATTTGCCTGCAGATTTGGGCTGGGGTAGTCGAAATGTGTTTCAGGAGAAATATCCACCCGCATCTGATGCAAATCCTGATGTTAATAGTTCTCTTGATCGCATTATTGCGAAGTCACTGGATTTCAATGCTGAAAAACGCTTCCAGAGTGCCGGAGAATTGCTGGATGCGCTGGATTCATGGAAGCCCGGCTCGGATAAAATTAGCCCAAAGGCAATGACATCCAATTTCGAAATGTCGAAGACGGCTCTAGGCATAGACCATTCATCACCTAACAAGGATGAAGCGGAGAAAATGGCTCAAATAGCCATTGAGCAAAAAAGAATCGGAAACTTGGCTGATGCTGCTGACATCATGGAAGAAGCTTTTAACAAATGGCCCGAGCTTCGCGGCAAATATGCGAATTATGTTAAACTTTGGAGATGCGGAATAAGTATGTGAGTATGGGCGCTATGATATCTGCTCGTGGTATTGATAGGAAAGCATCCAGGGAATGCCTGCCCTTGATGCAATCTGCACACATAAATATCTATCGAGAGAATACCTTTCGTGTCACGGGCCTGCCTGTCGATGCCACCGAAAAGGAAATCAAAAAGCATGCAGACAAGCTAAAGTTGATAGCGGATGGCTATGGCCAAGCGGCAACACCTATCGCATTTGCCCTTGATCCTCAGCCAACAGCAGATCAGATTCGCGAGGCTATTCAACGCTTAAAAGAGCCTGAACACCGATTGATTGATGAGTTTTTTTGGTTCTGGCCGTTAGAGTCCGGAAAAAGCGCTGAGGACACGGCGATTCGGGCTATTATGGCAGGTGAACCGGATACTGCCTATCAGATTTGGTTAAACCTTGAAAATGATCCAAGCCATAACTTCATCGCTTGGCATAATATCGCAGTCATGTTCCATCTCGTGGCGCTGGATTGGACGGTTTACCATATTTCATCCGAAGTGGACGAAGAGCGGGAGGCTAAAATCAAGAACTACTGGAAGGAGTCTTTTGTCCGCTGGGAAAAAATCGCAACGGATGACCGCGTTTGGGACGCAATAAAATCCCGAATTCGTGCTTTGGATGATCCCCGTCTCACGACTGGTTTTGCCCGACGGATGAGCGATAACTTCCCCGAGGCGTTGGATAAAATCAATGCGGAGGTCGCATTGCGATTCGCTGAACAGGGGCGACCAGACTGGGCCAAAATACACATCGACTTCATGAATGAGACCCACCAGGGACTCGATGATGTCGAAAAAACGGCCGAGCTTGTTCTAACACCCACCCGTAATCGAGTGTTGCAGCATATCAATACAGCCAAAGAGGAAAGCAAAAAAAGAGCCGAAAACGGAGTGGATGCTGCAAGAAAACTTATCGAACATTGCAGCCCATTGCAGAATCTATTTGAGCTATTTCATGGAAGAGACTCCCATCACAAAACAGAACTTTTTGATGATGTTGCAAGCATGATTGTTAGCTGTTTGATTGCCTTCCAAAATAAAACAAAGAATAATGAATCATTTGTGGCTTTGTTAAAGGAGTCATTGAATTTCGCAACTGCAATCGATGTCCGGCAGCAGATTCAGAAGTATATTGATATTGGGGAAGGAAATATCAGAGTAGCAGCTTTTGGGCCACTAATTAACCTTCTAAAAGAGATTCAGTCAAGTAAGGAAAAATCAGAGAATCGTCTTAAAAAATGCAAAAATATTATTATTCCTCAATTTATTAAATTGTCTGAAAAGCATGCCGCTTATCCTCAAATAATCGATGACCGATCTAACGATCTCGCTGTTGTTCTAAGGGGAATTTCAATTGATGCCCATAACAACGAGAAAGATTATTCCACTGCAGCAGAAGCCATTCGAATCGCTGCCAAATTTGCAAAAGATGATGAGTTGAAAAAGCGGATTGCAGAAGACCTAAAAGTTGTGGAAGAAAGTCTTCAAGATGCAACTTGCTATTATTGTGGAAAAAAAAATCCTAGTAAACTGTATTCAAATGAAGTCGCAATGTTTGGGGATTTGGAACGGAATTGGGGAATGGTAAACTACAAGCACATAAGAGTTATAGTTCCAAGGTGCATATCTTGCTGGAATAGAGTCAGAAAGCAACAAAGAAAATGTTTTGCGATTTGGACTGTCTCTATTTCGATTGGACTTGGATTAGGGTTAATGGTGAGTGGGCTTGCTGGTGGACTAATAGGTCTTCTTTTGGGCTTGGTTATCGCTGCGATAGTGGAAAATTTTTCGCAGAACACGGCCGACCTGAAATCTACTAATGATTATCCTCGCATACGGCAACTTCTTCTTGAGGGATGGAGATTCGGAGATAAACCTGGAAAATACGATTAAATAAAACACAAAACTATGAAACCACCACCCGAACTCAAAATACCTCAACCAGAATTTCCAACCGGCTTGGAATTGGCAAGAGATTTGGCAAAAAGCTTGTCAGAAGAGAATAAAGCTAAAGCCGAAAAGTCTCCAGAAATTAGAACAGTTGAAGTTTTGCCCGCTGCTTTTACCAAGGAAGTTCTTGCAGTCGTCATCAATATCTGGAGATTGAAATTGAGATTGATGGATCCGCATTCAAAGGAACACAAAGAGGAACTTGGCAAGGAGGATGTTAAAAAAATCGTTCGCTATTTGGAATCAATCAACGACAGCTTTACACAACTTGGAATTGAAGTCATTGACCGCACGGGCGAATCTTTTGATTATGGGCTTCCAGAAAAGGTGGTTACAGCAAAACCACAAGAAGGCATAAACAAAGAACTTGTGCTTGAAACCCTGCGTCCAACTATTAAGTGGAAGAACCACATTTTTCCAGGCGAAGTGGAAATCGCCACCCCAATGATAAATACAAATAAAGGAGAATAAATGAACCGCACGACCATTGACTTTGGAATTGACCTCGGAACCACAAATAGTGCCATAGCCCTTCTGAAAGATGTCACGCCAGAAATAATTAAAAATAATCGCGACCAAGATATCACTCCCTCAGCTGTTGGTTTTTCCAAAAAAGGTGCCTTGCAGGTTGGAGAAGCTGCGCGAGGCATGTTCGTGGGAATGAAGGACGCTTATGTGGAATTTAAACGGCGAATGGGCACTGAGTTTTCCTACTCATTTCCAGAAAGCGGTCAGAATAAAAAGCCAGAAGATTTATCCGCCGAAGTTTTGAAATCCTTGAGAGGCGATGTCGAAAGAAGCGTTGGGGAGCAAATTCAGGCGGCAGTGATTACAGTTCCAGCGGCATTTGAACTCCATCAATGCGATGCCACACGCAAAGCAGCGGAATTAGCCGGTTTGAAAGGCAGTCCTCTTCTTCAAGAGCCAGTGGCAGCGGCTTTAGCTTACGGATTTCAAGTGGACTCGGAAAAAGCCTACTGGCTCGTATATGATTTTGGTGGAGGAACCTTCGATGCGGCTCTTATTAAAGCTGAGGAAGGTTTAATCAATGTCGTCCATCACGGCGGTGACAATTTTCTGGGCGGATCGGACATTGATTGGGCCATCTTGGAAAGAATCGTGGCTCCCAAGCTTGCAAAAAATTATGATTTACCGGATTTCAAGCGAGGAAATGCTAAGTGGGAAGCACAGTTAAGAAAGTTGAAGCATTTTATCGAAATCGCGAAAGTGGAACTAACCACAAAGGAAACAGCCTCTCTTTTAGGATGTTCATTTGAAGATGATTCCGGAGATGAAGTCGATTGCGAGGAAATTGCACTGACCCGCGCAGATATAGTCAGCATTGCAGAACCTATCATCAGAAGATCTATCGAAATCTGCAAAAAGGTATTGCATGAGAAAAACCTTAATGCGAGTGCGGTTCAAAAAGTCATCCTGGTTGGCGGACCGACAAAGGCGCCCTACTTCCGTGAGATACTTAAATCTGGTCTTGGCATTCCCATTGACCATAGTGTTGATCCATTGACTGTTGTAGCTAAGGGTGCAGCGGTTTTTGCAGGAACTCAAAAACTGGATGGCAAACTTCTTAAGCCAGCCCAAGCAGGAGAATTTCAGATTGATCTAAAATATAAAACTGTTGGTTATGAATTAGATCCGATCGTTGGAGGAAAGGTTTCCAGTCCTTCTGGAGATAGCATCGAGGGATATAATATTGAGTTAGTCAATAACAAATCGCAATGGAGAAGCGGACGAATTACTTTGCGAAGTGACGGCGCTTTCATGGTCAATTTGCATGCTGAAAAGGGAGAAAGGAACACATTCGCCATAGAATTGTTTGACTCTTCGGGTTCGCGTAAAAAAACGGTGCCAGACCACCTTGTTTATACAGTTGGTGCGGTGATTGAGGAACAACCTCTTATCAATTCCATGGGTGTTGCGTTGGCTGGGAATGAGTGGGATCGCCTTGCCCTTAAAGGCTCTGGGCTTCCGCTCAAGGGCAAACAGAATTACCGAACCGCGAAGCCAATAAAAGTTGGTGAAACAGACGCCGCAATTATTATTCCTATCATTGAGGGGGAAAATGACTTGGCGGATAGAAATCGCCTTGTTGGCTCATATCATATAACTTCCGCAATGATTAAGCGCGATCTACCTGCTGGATCAGAAGTTGAAATTATATTAAAAATTGACGAATCAAGGCTCATTACCGTTGTTGCTTATGTGACAGCTATTGATGAGGAGTTTGAGCATCAGTTCGATTTGCGTAAAACACAGATCTCCCCTGCCGCCATAAACGAAGATTTTGAAAGTGAATTAAAACGGCTCCGTTCTCTTATAAGTCAGGGAGAAGATGCCGGAGACGATAAAACCACAGATGACTTGGAAAATCTCCGGTCTTCCGATCTAGTTAATGAAATCAAAGAAGCGGTTGCAGCTGCTAAAGGCGATCCGGACGCAGCCGAGAAGGCCGAAAAGCGTCTTTTGGAGCTCAAGCTCAAACTGGACGCAGCTGAAGCGAATGTGAAGTGGCCGGCTTTAGTCGCGGAAGTCAACGATTGGTTGGAGGATTTGAATAAACTCGTAGCCCAACACGGGACGGATGAGCAACAGGAGCGCTATGACGAATTGAGAGAGCAAGCAGATGAAATCATTGAACAGCGGAAAACTGAACGACTGTCGAAAAAACTCAAGCAGATTCAGGATTTGTATTACGAGGTATTATTCTCTCTTCCATCTTTTTGGGTTAATCAATTCCGACAACTCGAAAACAAGCGGTCTCAAATGACAGATGAAAGCAAAGTTGAGCGTCTTTTCGACATGGGCCAGCGGTATTTGGAGCAGAACAATGTAGATGGGCTACGAAATGTAGTCGGCCAGCTTTGGGACTTACTTCCAAGGCAAGTTGTGGAGGCTGTGCAACGAGGCTTTGGCTCCACATTGACCAGATAAATGTATGTCTGCTTCGGAATACCATCCGCACGAGAGAATTATTCGGGATTTTTCTCTTAAATTGCAGCTGGCTCGCACTGCCGAACTTGCTTTAGCAGGCAGTCTGTTCAGAGCAGAAGAACTTCTGATGTCTGGGGGGGAATTGCCGAAAACAGCGGAAGAACTCGACTTGCTCGCCAGAATACTTTTGCGGCAAAAGAGATATGTGGAAGCTCAAAAAAGATGGAATGAGGCCCTGCGTGTATCTAATGGCGAAAGCCGATATCAAGATGCACTTGATTCGTTGAATTGTTACCTTGAAACTTTGAAGCATAAAAAAAAGATTCAAGGTATTGTTGCTATTATTTTAATTATCTTTTTGCTTGCAGGCATTGGATTTAGATTTTTAATTCAAACATATTAATTGTGAAAATCGAACTTCCGCCGCCCCTTCCTGAAAAGGATAATAATCGAGCCGGTCTACAAAAGAGGCATGGCGGGAGCGCTAGTAAATCGACTCTTGAAACTCCAGACAATAAGCGCGATTTCTTAACCAAGCCGAAATCTACCGAAAACGATAAGAAGTTGGACGAAAAATCAATTCTCTTGTTTCAGGAATTTATTGCAGGTCTTTTTCAAGTTGTTCGATATGAAGATGTTTTGCACTTGTCTCTAATTACTGTAGAGCATGCTCCGAATTATGTTGATGCTTACTACAATGGGGCTTTAGCCCTTTTTCATCTTCAGAGATATCCAGAGGCGAAAGATTTGCTAGAGCGGGCACCAGAAATCATATGGAATCTAGGCAACCCAAATTACAATATGGCATGTATAGAAGTTGCCCTTGGGAATTATCAATCTGCAATATATTACGCTAAAAGTGCGGCAGTGATTGACCCGCCGCTCCTAAAAGAGATGCAGAATGACGCGGACTTACTAGCCATACATAAAGAATTGAAAGCTACAAAATGATTCGACACAGCAAATCTCTACTGCTGGTTTGGCGAATTGCTGAACTGGAAGCCATGAACCTTAAGCAGGAGATGATCAAGCCAGCTCATTTTCTCCTTGGAATCCTGAAGGTTGTTGAAGTTGATTTAGTAAAAATTTTAAAAAACCAGAAAGAGGAAATTTCTGAAGAAATCGAGCAAGACATTGCTGATTTGAAAAGTTGTGTAGGCGAATTTGTCTTGGATTTAACTTACACCCGTCGCTTTCTTCGGAGTATTCTCCCCAAAGGTGGCGAACATTCTCGAGAGAAAAGTCTTCGGCGCACTAAAACATCTCGCGCGGCGTTTGGTGCTGCAGAGAGTTTAGCCAAAAAGACACGCAGTCCTGTATTGCCGACGCATCTTTTGCTTGGTTTGTTAGAATCTGAGGATGCCCAAATCATAACTGCTCTAGAAAAGGTTCATGTGGACATCAGCGACTTCAGAAAATATATTGGAAGTTTTCTTTTAAAATCCAGAAAGCTACCCAAATCACTATAGAAATTTCAATTCAAAAATAGTTGTAAAACAATCAGATTTATGACTGCACAAATAAGAGAGCAGATTTTTTATAATGGGGTCCAAACGTCAATGAAAACCTGCCCAGATATTCCTCTAGGCCACCCCAGAATTATCTTAACCTCATTAGAAGAAAACGATTCAGATTTTAATAATCACAGCAGATTCTTTTCTACCGGATGCTGGAGAATGTATTTAGGAACATGGGAAATTAAGAATGGTTCACTGTATTTAATAAGTCTTGAGGGAAAATATCAGTTAATCGGTGAAGATTCATTGCTTGCCGATTGGTATGCAGGAATTTTATGCATTAACCACGGCGAGTTTCTTACATTGGATGGTTATGAGTCTATTTTTGAAGAAGAAATTCATGTAAAAATATCTAACGGTAATATTGATAGAATTGATAAAATCAATAATCTTGGAAAATATCAAAAACGAGATCTCGATTCAGATTTTATAAGTGAATGAATGCGCGAGATTGGATAATTGCATCGGTAACTGCGAAAAATGAGGTGTTAAGAGCGCCATGGTGTTATCTCTCCAACGAATTAAATCAACAAACATTAGAGTCGTTAGTTACAACATTCACGGAATACGGATTGTCTTCTTTCAATTCAGTAGTTGTTTATATTGATCCACCTTTCGATCCAAAGACACGATTGGTTTTAACAGATACTGAATTTTTTTGGATCTATAATGATGGTGGTGGGTGTTGTAAATACAGCGACCTGGGTTTTTTCACATACAATACAGGCGATCAGAACTTTGAGCTTATATTTCCAACTCCAAAAAAGTATACCTTACAAAAAGTCCCATTTCGTAGCTCTGAAACCATATTACGAAGTATCACTGCTTTGCTTAATGAGATTTCTTTTTTTGATCTCATAAAATCTATTATCAATATATTAGAAAAAAATGAGATAATTGAGAATCTTTTATTTAGCGGCGAGTGGGTCATTGCCTGCACCAATATTCGCATACTTCAAAGTATTGATGAATGCTCCCGAATCTTGTGGCCAAAGCCTAGACCTGGGCAAAGCACACAACATTTAATGCCTTCAGAGCCTGTTAGAGAAACGTATTCTTTTTATTATAAAGATATAAAAAATATATCTATTGAGCATGCTTTATTATATTCCCGATATGGTGGTAAAGTTATTATACAAACAGTCTCAAAAGCACATGAACTTGATGCAGATATATTTCTTTTAGAACATATCTACAACCAACTTAAATACTATTGGTTAAGATTTAAAAGCAATTAAAACAAAAGGAAATCTATTATTATGAACAACTTGTCACGGGGGCTTAGACCATCCCTTTCTTTCCATGAGAGGTCGATTTCCAGCTTTACACTTTTTTTCGTCCAAGAAACCGGCGATTCCCCGCTCCCTAGCAGTCAAGCAAAGTGTTGATATAGTGTTTTCTATGTCAATCCAAGAGGAAATTTTCGAGCCAAAATCCAACCCCTGAAAATCCCGTTTATGCCCCCCGCGCTTTACATCTGCTTTACATCAACTTTACACCGTGCGAGCTGGCTTGGCGGAATTTTCAAGCAAGATAGAAAAATCCACGAATCAGGCGTGGGCTTGATGAAATCCCGATTTTTTTATTGCTTTATCTGATAAGGAATACTTTCGTGTGATCTAACAATGTTCGGCTAATCAAAATTATGGCAATCCAAATCACAACTGTATTAAAAGCTCTTCCGAGCATTCTCACCGCAGCAGGGACATTAGTAGGCAGCATCGGCGGCCTTAAAAAAGATCGCCCTAGCCTCAAGATTGAAACACGCATTGACAGGATTGAAGATATTGTTGAGTCGCATGCAAAAATGACCTCAGAACTAACTGAGCAAACGCAGTCTCTAGCTGAGGAATTAAGAGCTTTGTCAGACCAATTTCAAATCGCACGCGCTCAATTTAATCGATTTATTTGGATTTCGTTTGCCGCGATATTGATTGCCGCAGCGAGTTTTGTGGTCGCAATTATGAAATAAGCCGATCAGCCAACCGATGTATAGCGGATCGCCATACTTGGCTACATAGTCATTCAATGTCATCGAGGGTGGCATATTAACAAGGTGTGTTTTTCTTTGCCTAAGCCTGAAGACCCCAATCTGAAAATTAGGTTGCAGCTTGCCACGGTATAGCGTCCGTGCAATATTCGTCTGCCAATTCTCAAACACCATGCCGAATACCCCCTCAACATTATGCATTATGGCTGACTTCGGCATGGGGCCGTATGCGTGGCTGAGAAGCCCCGACCAATCGCCTCCTTTAGTTGGAAGTAATATCGCCGACTCGGTAAGCGGCTTTCCAGAAGAATATAATGTTTCATCGGCTTTGGAGCGTGACTTTGCGTATTGGGTCACCGAGTTCGAACGGGACTATGACAAGCCTGAGTTCGATTGGGAGAATTGGAACAAAGTTGGTATTTCACTAACTCAAAGACTGAAAGCCGAAATTGGCGATAGATTTTTACTGGAATATCACTACCCATGTGAAGACCCTAGATTTGCGAATGTTAAAAGAACAGAAATTCGAATTTAATGGATGACCTGGATATTTATTTTGAAATAACCCCAGAATATTCCGACCCGGATACTTATGTGAGGTATGTCGCAAGCAATGGATTTTGCCGCGCCTCAATCAAGATGTATGCCGATTTTATATGCATTGTCTCAATGTAACGAATGGCGATCAATTTCTGAATTGCAATAAATATATTAAGTAATTCAGCTTTCAGGTTATTAGCAGCACTCCCTTATTCTCCCAACCACCTCGAGCGTGAGGTGAACATCGGCGAGGCGGAAGACGCGCCAGCCGCAGAAGGTGGCTTCGTTGTATTTTTCAATGTCGGTGATGAATCCGGCACCGCGCTTGTGTCGGCCTTGGATCCAGATGCCGCCTTCGATTTCGATGAGTGTGCGTGAGGGGATGTGGGCGAAGTCGACTCGCCATTTGCGCTCGGGGTGGAACTCAAATTCGCGGACGAGTTCGGGGCCGTTGAGGATGCGCCAGAGGAGTTCGAAGCGGCGTTCGAGCTTGGAGGATTTGCCGCGGTAGCGGAGGCGGTTGCGTGGAGTGGTGTCCTGTGTCGCCGCGCCCAGCGCCGCCTCAAGGAGGAAGCCATGGTTTCCAGCGACGATGAGCGATTCCTCGCCGCCGCCTCAGCCCTCGGCAAGAGCATCGAAAAAGGCGTCTTCAAACGCGCTGCCATCATCGAACGCAAAAGCGGAGCCCTCCAAAAACGCCACGCCCGCAACGCCAGATTATACACGCTCAAGCACACAGCCGGACGGCTCGAAATCACCCGCGACGACGAGAAAATGAAAAGCGTCCTCGCCCAATACGGCGACCCTGTTTTGAAAACCAACAAGAGCCTCGGAGCCGCGCAACTCTGGGAGCTCTACATGCCCCTCCTCAAGGCCGAGGCCGGCTTCGGCGAACTCAAAGGCCCGCTCGGACTGCGACCGAATTTCCATCAACTCGAAAACCGCGTGTCGAAACCGCGTTGACGCCCACATGTTGATACCTTCGCCTCCCGGCTACGGCACCCTTCGAGCTGACTGTCGGCAGTCTGTCTCCGGGCTTCCCAGCTCTTCGGCTTATCAGCATGCTCGCCCACCACCTCCTGCGCTGTGGCGGCAAACGCCTCGAGGACCACAACGCCACGCGCGACTGGCAAACAATTCGTCGCCTGCTCGGCACCCACAGCCTCGTCACCACCCGACTCCCGCTCGCCGACGGCCGCACGATCAACATCCGTAAACCCAGCCAACCCGACGACGAACAAAAACACGTCTACCAAATGCTCGGCATCGACTGGAAATCCACCTTCCCGACAAGAAAAACTGAAATCCCAGCGTGAAGAGATTGTAGTGCCTTTGGGAAGACCCCCTAGGTTTCATGCGGGTTTGCGGTCGGCCGTGCGAAACTTGGGTTAATCCCTTTCCAACCTCACCCGCCGAAAGCCGGAAATCCGTTCGCCAAAAAAACCGCCGCCGGGCGCGAGCCTCGGCGGCGGTTGTCGTTCAATCTTCCGGCGATTTTTTAATCTTCGTCGTCGTCGTCCGCATCCTTCGATTTATCCTTACCCTTGACAGCTTTGACGGCTTTCTCGCCCGTTTCCATGGCGGCAGCGCCGGCGGTCTTGGCGGCATCGGCCCCGGTTTTCAAAGTTCCCCCGACGGCCGAGACTCCCGTGACCGTGGTATCCGCCGCTGCTCCGATGACGGTTCCTGTTGCTGTCGCTCCTGTATCGAGAGTTCCCACGACGGCGGTTTCCGTTGTTTCCAGCGTTCCCTCGGCGGCTGTCTTAACAGCTTTGGCGGCTCCTTTGAGGGGGTTTTTGTTGATGGCCGCCTTGCCGGTATCGATCACTGTCTCTGCAGCGCTTTTCACTGTTTCGACCACCGTTCCCACGGCCTCGCCCGCAGTCTCTGCAGCGCCTTCCGCAGCGTTGACGGTGGTCCCGACAACATCCTTGGCGGCATCGGTGGTTGTCTTGAGCGCAGTGGATCCCGTCTTTGAGGCTTGGGTTGCTGTTGGGCCGGCTGCAGGCGCGTTGGGGCTTTCGGCTTGTGCGAGAGACACGGAAAATACGGCCGTCGCCGCGATGGAAGTGATGAGTTGTTTCATAGTTTGTATAGGAGTGACCCGAGTGGCCGCGTTGTGAACGCAACAGGTAAAAGTCTACGCTCGGATTTTCGCAGGGCAAACGTCTTTCCTGAATCCGGCCCCTGCGCCCACCGGCGTCTCCACTCTTTTCGTGACCCTTGAATTCTGCTCTGGTCGCACAAAGACACGATGAAACGACACGTCCTCACAGCCGCTCAACTCCTTATTACCGTGGGACTCCTCTGGTGGATTTTCCGCGATCCCGCGCAGAATGAAAAACTGCTCACCGCCCTCGGCCAGGCCAACATTTGGTGGCTCTTTCCCGGCCTTGCCGCGATGGGGTGCGGGCTCCTCCTCCAAGCCAAGCGCTGGCTCATTCTCCTGGAGGTGCAGGGCATCGTTGTCTCCTACTGGCGCAGCCTTCGCATCCTACTCGTCGGAATGTTTTTCAACCTCTTCCTTCTGGGATCCACCGGAGGAGATATCATCAAAATCTTCCTCATCATGCGCGAGGCTCCGGATAAAAAGGCCGGCGCCCTGCTGAGCGTCTTCATCGACCGGGTGGTGGGCGTCCTTGCCTTGGCGGCTGTTTCCACCGTTGTCATTCTTCTGCGCTGGAACGATCTCATGGCCCATGAGGTGACCCGCTACGGCGTCGCCACCGCCGCAGTGATCCTCAGCGGCTCGATCGGATTTATTGTCGTCGCATGGGTCACCGGCCACTTCGACCTGGCTGCAAAACTCCCCCATCGCCTTCCCGCCCGCGACAAGATCGTGGAGGCAGCCGGGGCCTTTGTGGAATACGCCCGCGCCGGGAAATCCGTCGGAAATGCCTTCCTGCTCTCGATCCCCGCCCACCTTCTCATGTTTTCGACATTCTGGTTCGGCGCAAAAGCCTTCGCCTCCGGACTCAACCTGCTCAGCATTTATTGCGTGATGCCCATCGTCGCCACCGTCACCGCTCTCCCCATAAGCATTGGGGGCGCGGGCTTGCGCGAGGGACTCTTCATCAAAATCCTAGGGGCCCTCTACGCCACGCCGGAATCCATCGCCACTCTGGTCTCGCTCTCCGGCTTTATGATCCAGGTTTTCTGGAGCCTCATCGGCGGCGCAATTTACCTGCTCTACCGCTCGACTCAACACGACACCACACCGCTCGCCGAAATCGGAGAAACCGTCCATGCCCTGGAGCGCCGTGTGGAACACAACATCGAAGAAGGCCGCTCGCCCAAGGAATGAGAGCGAAGGCGGGAGCGCTCCCGAAAATCCACGCCCACTTCGCCATCACCGCCGACGGGAAGATCAGCACAAAAAATCGCACCCCCTCGCAGTTCACCTCGCCCGCCGACAAGGCCCGCCTGCACATGATCCGTGCCCGCCACGATGCGATTCTTGCAGGGCGTGGCACCGTAGGCACCGACACCATGTCGATGAGACTCACCGACGAAGACCTGCGCCTTGCCCGCGTTAAAAGGGGTCTTCCTCCTGAGCCTCTCCGCGTGATCCTGAGCCATGCGGGAAAACTCGATCCCGATTGGAAAATCTTCCACTCCGGTGGCGCGCCCCTTGTGGTCTTCTCAACCACACGCATGCCGTCGAAATCCCGCGACGCGCTGGCCCCGCTCTGCGACCTCCACCTCTTTGACGCCCCCAGAGTCCCTCTCCGCGCGGCTCTGGCGCTCCTCCGCACCGACTACGCCGTGAAGTCCCTCGTCTGCGAGGGGGGCGGGGAACTCATGCGATCCCTCGCCGCGGAGGGGCTTATCGACGAAATCCATCTCACCATCGCACCCGTGATTTTCGGGGGAGCCGGCGCACCGACACTCACCGGCCTCCCGGCGGACTTCCTGCCCAATCCGCTCGCGTTCCGCATCGTTCAAATGCAGACGCGCGCCGGGGAGTGCTTCCTGCGTTTGAAAAAGCAAACCCCTTAGCCCCGCTCAAGGGGCTTTGCATTCCGGCTCCAACACGTGTAGGAGTCGATCCCATGCAAGCCTCCTCCGTTTCGGATCCCTCCGATCACGCTGCGAGCCGGACGATTCCCGTCGGGCGCATTCTCGTGGTCCTGACCCTGGCCGTGCTGACCGTCGTGGCAAGCTTGTGGATCAGCCCGCCGACGGCAAAGTCCGAGACAGGCGTCCTCATGACACTTCCCGGCTCGCTGGGAGGTCTCTGGGGCACCGACCAGCCGATCTCCGACTCGGAAAAAGTCATTCTCCCACCCGACACCGAGTTTGCCAAAAAACTCTACTCCGACGGCCTGGGCAACGACATCCACTGCCAGATCGTTCTCGCCGGCGTGGAGAAACGAAGCATCCACCGTCCCGAGATCTGCCTGCCCGCGCAGGGCTGGACGGTCAAGTCGGGTGAGGTCATGCCGGTGGAACTCGCCAGTGGCGGCACGCTCGACGTGATGAAGCTCACCGTGGCGCGGCCGGTTATGCTCAAGAACGGCGAGCAACGCGAGATGACCATGCTGTTTTGCTACTGGTTTATTGGGAAGGATGCCACCACCCCGCACCACCTCGTGCGTGTTCTCAAGACGAACATCGACCTGCTCCTCCACAATACAAACCACCGTTGGGCCTATGTGATTGTCAGCTCGCCCGTCCTGCAGGGCTTTGTTCCCGGCGGAAAGGATTTGGCGCAGACCACAGCGGAAGTGAACTCCTTCATCGCCGAACTCGCCCCGCAGATCATGCTCCAAAAAGCGGCCGCGAACTGATTCTCCGGAGCGGAGATTTTACAGGGCGGCATCCCCGAATTGCGGCAACGCGCGCAGCCTGGCCTCAAAGGCGGGTTGCTCATCGACCGGGAGGCTTGTCGGGAACTTTGCCGCCGAGCGTCCCCATTTTCCAAGCCATGCGGCGCCAAGGATGTCGCGTTGGCGGGCCAGCGCCTGTTCCAAGCTGGTGAAAGCGATGGTGGTCTCCTCCTTGTCGCCCGCATTGCGTCCCCTCGCGACTCCGAATCCGGCGCCGAGCATGGCCACGCGGGAGGCCGTGGAACAGGTGTAGGTAAAAAGCTCCACGTCGCGACCACCGCACGCTTGGAAGAGGTATTGAAAGGCCGCCGGAGTCCATGCCGGCGCGCAGGTCTTCCCGGAAAACATATCGTAGAAAATAATGTCCGGCCGCATGGCCCGCGTCAGGGTTTCGAGAAAATCGCCCTCGTGGAGTTCCCAGGAGAGGCCGTCGTGAACCTTCGACTGCCAGCGCCCGGCTTTCAAAATTCCCGCTGGTCCCGCATGGCGCAGGTAGGGGAAGCAATCGTTGTTCCTCACGGCAAGCCGCAGAGAATCGAGATCGTTTTCAAAGCTGATGATGTGGAGCGGGCGCACTGGGCCTTGGGCGGCGGCGGACTCGTAGCAGGCGATCGCAGCCATGGCATTTGCGGCGGCACCGAGGCCGACATCCCAGATCACAAGCGGATCGGCGGCCTGCTCGGCAAGGCGCTCGGACAACCGCGATTGCTCGACGTAGAGTTGGCAGGCCTCCTCCATCGGCGGGGTGCGCGCGTGCATGATCTCTCCCGAGCCGATGTGGAGGATACTGGAAAACCCCTCGATGGCGGTGTGGATTTTATAGTACCCGAGCGAGGTCGAGCGCGGGGGATTTCTCCGCATCGGAGTCACCGGGTTGTCGATATCGTCCAGCGCGAGAATTTCCCTGTGGGCCGCCAGAAAGGGAAGGAAGCGATTTTCTAGGATGCTCTGCCGAGCCTGCGCCATGAGGCGGTGGTAGAAGAAAATGTTGTGTTGGCCGAGGAGCTGCCAACCGAGCGTCTCCTTGCACTTCGTGAGGTGGTGCAGGTAGGCGCGCGTGTGCCGGGCACAAGTGGGGCAGAGGCACTCCGGGTCAAGCGGCTCCATCGAGGTGCGATAAATCCCGCGCCGCATTTGCAAAAATCCTCGCGATGTGAACGCCCCGCCGCGCTGGGCAACCTGCGTGGGGATGATGCAGTCGAACATGTCGACTCCCCGGTGCACGGCCTCCAGGATGTCGAGCGGCGTGCCGACTCCCATCAGGTAGCGGGGCCGGTCCCCGGGCAGGAGCGCGGCAGTGAACTCACACGTATCCTCGCGCTCGCTTTTGCCCTCGCCCACGGCGAGTCCGCCGATGGCGAATCCGTCGAAGGCCATCGCACGCAGAGCCTCGGCACTCTCGCGCCGGAGCCCGTGGTGCAGCGCACCTTGGACGATGCCGAACATCGCCTGGGGCGAGTCGCCCCGCGCGGCAAGGCTGCGGGCCGCCCAGCGGTGAGTGAGTTCCATCGCATCGCGCGCGGTTTTTTCATCGACGGTCGAGGGCACGCATTGATCGAGAACCATCATGATGTCGCTCCCGATCGCGACCTGCGTCTCGATGCTCCTCTCGGGGCTGAGCAGGATCGTCCGGCCGTCGAGATAGCTCTGAAACACCGCGCCGGCCTCGCTCATCGAGCGGGAGTGGGGAAGGGAAAAAATCTGAAACCCGCCCGAGTCGGTGAGGACCGAGCGCTGCCAGCTCATGAATTGATGAATCCCCCCGACGCTGCGGAAGACTTCGGGGCCCGGACGCAGGAGGAGGTGGTAGGTGTTCGCGAGGAGAATCTGCGAGCCGGACTCGTGAAGAAACTCGGGCGTCTGCGCCTTCACCGTGGCATGCGTGCCGACGGGCATGAACAATGGCGTGCGAACCTCGTTGTGGAGTGTGCGGAACGTGGCCGCCCGGGCCCGCGAACCGCTGGCCAAGGCGTCAATATGGAAGTGGAGCGAGGTCTGCAATCGGCGGGAAAATGAGGTCAGCGATCCGCACGCGGCCCGGGCGGCGTGGCCAACCGGGAGTCGGGAGTCGAGGAATAGTCCATCGGACGTGCAATCAGGGGTTTTTGGCGGCAGCCGCTTTCACTTGGCGGCGGTGGTGGTGGAGAATCCACTCGGTGTAGCCGTTCGGTTGGGTGGTGCCTTTGAGGATGAGGTCTTTGGCGGCCTCGAAGGCTGGGCTTTTGTGAAAATCCGGCGCCATCGGGCGGTGGAGCGGGTCTCCCGCATTCTGGTTGTCCACCACGGCGGCCATGCGTTGGAGGGTTTCGATGACCTGTGCCTCGGAGCAGAGTCCATGGAGAAGCCAGTTCGCGATGTGCTGGCTGGAGATGCGCAGAGTGGCGCGATCCTCCATGAGCCCGACATTGTTGATGTCGGGAACCTTCGAGCATCCGACGCCTTGGTCGACCCAGCGCACAACATACCCGAGGATGCCTTGGGCATTGTTGTCGAGTTCCTGCCGAACCTCGGCGGCGGTGGGTTTTTCCTCAAGAAGGGGAATCGTGAGAATCGCATCAAGACTGGCGCGCGGGCGCTTGGAGAGTTCCTCCTGACGCGCAGCGACGTCCACCCGGTGGTAGTGCATCGCATGGAGCGTGGCGGCAGTGGGCGAGGGCACCCAGGCCGTATTGGCGCCAGCTTGGGGATGGGCTTGCTTGGTGGCGAGCATCTCGGCCATGCGCTCGGGCATGGCCCACATGCCTTTCCCGATCTGGGCGCGACCGCGCAGCCCACAGGCGAGTCCGGTGTCCACATTCCAATCCTCATACGCGCTGATCCACGGCTGCTGCTTCATCGCATTTTTGCGAACCATCGGCCCCGCTTCCTTGCTGGTGTGGATTTCATCTCCGGTGCGGTCGAGGAATCCGGTGTTGATGAAAATGACACGATCCTTTGCCGCGCGAAGGCATTCCTTGAGATTCACCGTGGTGCGGCGTTCTTCGTCCATGATGCCGATCTTCACGGTGTTCCGCGGGAGGCCGAGAGCGTCCTCGACGCGGGAGAAAATCGCACATGTCAGCTCGACCTCCACGGGACCGTGCATTTTGGGTTTCACGATGTAGATCGAGGGCGTGGTGGAGTTGCGAAAGCGGCCGTTGCCCTTGAGGTCGTGCATCGAGATCAGGCAAGTGAACATGGCATCGAGAATGCCCTCGGGGATTTCGTTGCCGCTCCTGTCGAGGACGGCGTCGGTGAACATGTGGTGACCGACATTGCGGGCGAGCATGACGCTCCGCCCGTGAAGGGTGAGCGTAGACCCGTCGGGAGCCGTGTAATCACGGTCGGGGTGCAGCGAACGCGTCAGGGAGCGACCGTTTTTTTCGAAAGTCTCGGTCAGTGTGCCTTGGATGAGGCCGAGCCAGTTTTTGTAAACGAGGGCCTTGTCGTCGGCATCCACAGCGGAAACCGAATCCTCGAAATCCTGGATCGTGGTGATGGCGGATTCCAAAATCACATCCTTCATCCCCGAGGGGTCGGTTTTTCCAATGAAGTGATTGCGGTCGAACGCCAACTCGATGTGGAGCCCGTGGTTTTTGAGGAGAACGCTCTCGGGCGAGCCCGCATTGCCGGTGAATCCGGCGAACTGCGAGGGATTTGCGAGGCCGGTAGCCGTTCCGTCGCGGAGAGTTGCGGAGAGGTGGCCATTGGCTGCGGAATAGGCGGTCGCATCGGCGTGGCTCCCTTGGGCAAGGGGAGCCGAGGCATCCAGAAACTGCCGGGCAAAGGCGATGACGCGTGCTCCGCGCTTCGGGTTGAACCCATCGGAACGCCCGCAACCATCCTCGTCGCTGATCGCGTCGGTGCCGTAGAGGGCGTCGTAGAGGCTGCCCCAGCGCGCGTTCGCCGCGTTGAGCGCGTAGCGGGCATTCATCGCGGGCACCACAAGCTGGGGGCCGGCGATGGTGGCTATCTCTTCGCAAACTCCGGTGGTCTCAACCTGGAAATCCGGCCCCTCGGGGAGGATATAACCGATCTGGGTAAGGAATTTTTTGTAGGCTTCAAAGTCGAGTTTTTCCCTGCCGTGGTTGCGGAACCAGGCGTCCATCGCGGTCTGCATGCTGTCGCGTTGCTGCAGCGCCATGCGGAGGTGTGGACCGAGAGCCTCAACGATCGCCTCGAGAGAGGTCCAGAAGGCTTCGGGCGCAATACCCGTGCCGGGCGCGATGTCGCGGGAGAGAAGTTCGTCAAGAACCGGAGCGATGCGCAGGCCGCCGCGCGGAATGAAGTGTGTCATCGGATGGGGAGTGGGTTTTTCAGAGAGGAATTAGACGGAATGGGATTCGTTTCATCGAGAGAAATCGGCGCGCGCGGGTCGGAGCCTGCAAGAGGATAGGTTTGCAGACGGTGGGGGAGGGACCTAGTCTGCGTGGCTTTCACCATGACGACGCAGCGCAAACAGTATCCTTTTTCCGAGTTTGAACCCCGCTGGCAGCGGCACTGGCTGGACGCCGGCGCCTTCCGGGCCCTGAATCCGGGGGATGAGGGATTCGATGCCTCCAAGCCCAAATACTACATCCTCGACATGTTCCCGTATCCGAGCGGCGACGGCCTGCATGTGGGACATGTGGAGGGCTATACGGCAACAGATATTCTGGCGCGTTTCCATCGGATGAAGGGATTCAACGTGCTGCATCCCATGGGCTGGGACGCCTTCGGCCTGCCCGCCGAGCAGTTTGCCATCAAGACCGGCCAGCATCCACGCGTCACCACCGCGCGCAACATCGACAACTTCCGGCGCCAGTTGCAGGCGGTGGGGTTCAGCTACGATTGGGATCGCGAGGTCGGCACAACGGATCCGGGGTATTTCCGGTGGACACAGTGGATTTTCCTGCAGCTTTACAAGGCGTGGTTCAACCCGGAGAGCCGCAAGGCGGAGTCGATCGCAACCTATACGGGGGCGGATCCGGATTCCGTGCGTCTCGCGTATGTCGCCGAGATGCCAGTCAATTGGTGCCCCCTCCTCGGGACGGTTTTGGCGAACGAGGAGGTCATTGACGGCAAGAGCGAGGTGGGTGGATTTCCGGTGGAGCGCCGCCCGCTACGGCAATGGATGCTGCGCATTACGGCCTTCGCAGAGCGGCTCCTGGAGGGCCTTGACGGCTTGGACTGGCCGGAGGGCATCAAGCTTTTGCAACAAAATTGGATCGGGCGCAGCGAAGGCGCGGAGGTGGAATTTGCCCTCGATGGCCGCCCGGAGACGCTGACAGTCTTCACCACCCGCCCGGACACGCTCTTCGGGGCGACCTATATGATTCTCTCGCCCGAGCATCCGATTGTGCCCGGGTTGACCACTGCGGAACAAGGCGAGGTGGTCGAAAAATACAAAGCCTCGGTGGCCTCGAAGAGCGATCTTGATCGCACAGAACTCAACAAAGAGAAGAGCGGAGTTTTCACCGGCGCATTCGCCATCAACCCGGTGAACGGTGAAAAAATCCCCGTCTGGATCGCCGACTACGTGCTCATGGGTTACGGCACGGGGGCGATCATGGCCGTGCCCGCACATGACGAGAGGGACTATGAATTCGCAAAGAAATTCGCGCTCCCGATCCGCGAGGTGGTGCGAGCGGAGAGCGCAGACGTGCTCCCGCCGGGAGAGGGTGGCGAGAGGGCGCCCCAATGCTTCGCCGGCGAGGGACTCGCTGTAAATTCCGGCTTTCTCGATGGCATGGCGACGGGGGAGGCGAAGGCGAAAATCACGGCTTGGCTTGTGGAGCGGGAGCTTGGGCGCGGCACGGTGAACTACAAGCTGCGCGACTGGCTTTTCTCGCGCCAACGGTATTGGGGCGAGCCCTTCCCGATTGTGTGGGAGAACGGACGCCATCGGGATTTGCCGGAGACCGAGTTGCCTGTAGTGCAACCGGAGATGGAGGATTTCAAGCCCACGGGCACGCCCGAGCCGCCGCTGAGCAAGGCGAGCGATTGGTTGCGCTACTCGGAGACGGCGCAGCGGGAGACGAATACAATGCCTCAGTGGGCGGGCTCGTGCTGGTATTACCTGAGATTCTGCGATGCCAGAAACGCGGAGTGTTTTATCGGCACGGAGGCCGATGCCTATTGGATGGGGAGGAACTCCCGACCCGGAGGCGTGGATCTCTACGTCGGCGGCACCGAGCATGCGGTGCTGCATCTCCTCTACGCACGCTTCTGGCACAAAGTCCTGCACGATCTCGGCCATGTCACCACTCCGGAGCCGTTCCAGCGTTTGGTGAACCAAGGCATGATCCTTGGTCCGGACGGGCAGAAGATGTCCAAGAGCCGGGGCAATGTCATCACGCCCGACAGTGTGATTTCCGAATACGGCGCCGACTCGCTGAGGCTCTACGAAATGTTCATGGGCCCGCTCGAACAAATGAAGCCTTGGAGCATGAAGGGGGTCGAGGGCGTTTACCGTTTCCTGGCGCGCGTCTGGCGCTTGGCGATGGAGGAAAACCAGGAAGGCGAGTGGGTGCCCTCGAGGGATCTGGTGGAGATGCCGCTCACCTCGCAGCAACTGCGCGTGGCTCATGCAACAATCAAAAAGGTGACCTCTGACATCCAATTGCTCGCCTTCAATACGGCGATCTCGCAGATGATGGTTTTCACGAACGAGTTTGTGAATGCGAAGCCGCGTCCGCTCGAGGCCTTGCGCCTTTTACTGCCGTTGCTGAGCCCTTTTGCGCCTCACCTTTGCGAGGAACTCTGGCAACGTCTTGGCTTCCCGGGCAGTGCCTCGACACAAGAGTGGCCGGTTCACGACGAGTCTTATCTGGTGGAAAACGAGGTCGAGATTCCCGTGCAGGTGAACGGTAAGGTGCGCGACCGCTTGGTTGTTTCCAAACAGGCGGCGAAGGAGGAGATCGAGCAGGCCGCGCGCACCAGCGCCAAGGTGCGGGAGGCCTTGGCCGGGCAGGAAATCGTCAAGGTGATCGTCGTGCCGGGCAAGTTGGTAAACATCGTTGCAAAGTAGGCGTCCGGGCAGAATTCCGCACAAGCACAGAGCCCTCGCCGAGACTCACGGCGACTTCCGCTTTTCGAGCTTCGGCGCGATAACAGCCCGAACGTAGGGATGGTTGGGATTCCGTGCCGAGAAGTCCTGATGGTATTCCTCGGCAGGAAAAAATTCCACGCCCTCGAGGATCTCGGTCACGATGGGTTCGCTGAAGCCGGCCTGGGCTTGGATTTTCGCCTTTTCGGCAATGTCCCGTTGCGCGGGATTCTCGGCGATGATGATCGAGCGGTATTGGGTGCCGCGGTCGGCCCCCTGCCGGTTGAGCGTGGTCGGGTCGTGGGCATCCCAGAAGAGGTCGAGGATTTTTTTGTAGGAAATCCGAGCCGGGTCGAAGGTGATCTTCACGACTTCGGCATGGCCGCTTTGACCGGTGCAGACATCCTCGTAGGTGGGGTTCGGATTTTTCCCGGCCGCGTAGCCACTCACAACGGATGTGATGCCCGCTTGACCTTCATAGACAGCTTCAACGCACCAGAAGCATCCTCCCCCCAGCACGGCGTGTTCCTCATTCATGGCCATAGCAAAGCACATGGTGGCGAAGAGGGCGAGCGTGGAGGGGAAAGCAGGATGGGCCATAGGTGGAAAAACTTCACCAGCGTTCGGTCAGCATATCAAGATCGTCCGCAACGGAGACGAGTTTACGCAGTGTCTTCCAGCGTCCCTTTGCCGGGTTGACCTTGTGACCGCGCAGGAGGGTGAGCATGTCGCGAAGATCGCGACCCCGGTCGCCGGGGATTTTTTTGGCGGAGGCCAGCGCCTCGACCTTGGAGCGCAGGGCATCGAGTTGCTCCTCCATACGCCGGGTATTCTCTTCGAGCGCCTCCCGGAATGTGGATCGAAACGCCTCCAATTCGGTGAGAGCGGCTTGGGTTGGGAGGGAATCCGGTGCGATGGATTTCATAGACTCCCAATAAACACAGCATCCCTACGCCCGCAAGCAGCGGAATAAAATGGACGAGGCGTCGGCTGGAGGCGATTTTTTCCCGATGAATGTCACACAACTCGTCGAGGCCGCCGTCGGAGTGCGGAAGCAGGCCCATGCACCGTATTCGAATTTCTCCGTGGGTGCGGCGCTCGAGTGCTCGGATGGCACGGTTTTCGTCGGCTGCAATGTCGAGAACCTGAGTTTTGGCCTCACGATGTGCGCCGAGCGGGTAGCCATCGGAGCGGCTGTGGCGGCGGGTCATCGCGACTTCCGCTGCATCGCGATCGTGGCCGACACCGATCTGCCAGTAAGTCCCTGCGGGGCCTGCCGACAAGTGATGGCGGAATTCAATCCGTCGCTGCGAATCATCTCCTCGAATCTCAGCGGCCAAGCCGAGGAATTCTCGCTAGCCGACCTCCTGCCGCGCGCCGCGACGGGCATTTTGAACCGTCATTGAAAAACAAACCCTGCTGCTGCCACGGCGCGGAAAAACCTTCGCCCACCCCATCGGCGAAATATTTCTGTCCGATGTGCCCGGGCGTGGAAAGCGATTCGCCGGGCATCTGCCCAAAATGTGGCATGGCCCTCGAGCGCAATCCGCTTTTGGCCGACGAAACGCCCGATCCCCAACTCCGCGATTTCACCCGCCGCCTCGCCGTCGGCCTTGTTTTCACGATCCCGATTTTTGTTTTGGCGATGGCCCCGATGATTCCCGCATGGCGTCACATCGAATGGCTCGGGGGCGACTCCGCCCGCCTCGCGCAAATGCTCCTCAGCCTGCCGGTCGTGCTCTGGTGCGGCACGCCGATCTGGAAGGCCGGTTGGCAATCGATCCTCAACGCCTCGCCGAACATGTTCACTCTCGTCACCCTCGGCGTGGGCGCGGCATGGGTTTTCAGCGAGGTCGCAATCCTTTATCCCTCGGCTTTCCCCTCCGGGGCGCATGGACCCGACCTCTATTTCGAATCGGCGGCGGTTATCACGATCCTCGTTCTCCTCGGGCAAATCCTCGAACTCCGCGCCCGCGCACGGACGGCCGACGCCATCAAATCCCTCCTCGCCCGGTCGCCGAAAACCGCCCGCCTTCTTAAAGACGATGGCGAACACGATATCCCGCTCGCGGAGGTGAACCCCGGCGATGCCCTGCGTGTCCGGCCCGGCGAGAAAATCCCCGTCGATGGAACCCTTCTCGAGGGCTCGACCTCGATCGACGAGTCCCTGCTTACCGGCGAGCCGATGCCGGTGGAAAAATCCGCAGGCGATCCCGTTACCGGCGGCACTGTCAACACGACGGGAGGTTTCGTGATGCGCGCCGAGAAAGTCGGCTCCGAAACCGTCCTCGGCCGCATCATCGCCCTCGTCGCCGAGGCCCAGCGCAGCCGCGCCCCCGTGCAGACGCTTGCCGACACGGTCGCCGCCTGGTTTGTTCCAGCGGTTCTCGCCATTTCGGCGCTCACTTTCGCCGCATGGTTTTTCATCGGACAAAATTCCGCCCTGGCCCTGACCAACGCCATCTCGGTGCTGATCATCGCCTGCCCCTGTGCCCTCGGCCTCGCCACACCGATGAGCGTGATGGTCGGGCTTGGGCGCGGCGCCTCGCTCGGCATCCTCATTCGAAACGCCTCCACGATGCAAATGCTCGCCCGCCTCGAACTTCTCGCCGTCGACAAAACCGGCACGCTCACCGAGGGGAAACCCAAGCTCCTCCGCACCTCGACTCAGCCCGGGTTTTCCGAAAACGAAATCCTCCGCCTCGCGGCCGGCCTCGAATCGGCCAGCGAGCATCCCCTCGCCCGCGCGATTGTCGCCGCCGCGCCGGCCCCCCTGCCCCGACCCTCCAATGTCGAGTCCACCACCGCCCAGGGCCTGCGCGGCACCGTCGAAGACCACTCAGTCGCCGTGGGGAAACCCTCCTTCCTTGAAGCCCTCGGCATCCCCTGCCCCGCCCCTCCCGAGACCACAGGAACCCTTCTCGCCATGGGCCTCGACGGATGCTTCGCCGCCTTCCTCGAAATCTCCGACACCCTCAAATCCACCACCCCCGAGGCCGTGCGGACCCTCCAAAAAATGGGCATCCGCCTCGTTCTTCTCACCGGAGACACCACCGGCGCCGCCCGCCCCTTTGCCGAGCAACTCGGCATCACCGACCTCCGCGCCGGTCTCACACCCGATGAAAAACACCGCGCCATCCTCGAGCTCAGAAAAACCAACCGCATCGTCGGAATGGCCGGCGACGGGATCAACGACGCCCCCGCGCTTGCGGCCGCCGATGTGGGAATCGCCATGGGCCACGGCACCGATGTCGCCATCGAAAGCGCTGCCGTCACACTCGTCCACGGCGACCTCCGTGACGTCGCCCGCGCCGTCACGCTCTCCCGCGCCATGATGCGCAACATCCGCCAGAACCTCTTCTTCGCTTTCGCCTACAACGCGATCGGAATCCCGGTTGCCGCCGGGTTGCTCTATCCGTTTTTCGGGATTCTTCTGAGCCCCATGCTCGCCGGCGTCGCCATGAGCCTCAGTTCCGTCTCGGTGATCGGCAACGCGCTCCGCTTGGCGAAAGAAAAATTGTGATTTTCCCGGAATAGCCCCGCCAAGGCTTTGCGGCCGCACCACGCACGATAAAATCAGGCTGTCTTTCACATGGGACCTGTGCAACGTTTCAAAATCCTCATCACATGAAAATCCCGTTCCCGATCGCGGTTGCCTCAGTGGTTGTTTTGCAAATAACTTCCATTATTGCCCCCGCAAAAGCCCAACTTCCGCCGCGTCCCCAAGCCTCGCCCCCTTCGACTTACCTCAACCCCCAGCCTCTTGTGGAATTCCGAAATGATCCTCGGGATTCCTCCACCCACGCCGATTTTCCGGCCGTGACCATGGAGCCGACAGTCATTGCCCCGGAGGCGGCCCTCCCCACCCCGGCGCCCGCTCCGGTGGCTGCGATGCCGAGAAAGCCGAGCTACACCAAGTGCCATGTCGAGGGCACGCACCTGGCCATGACCTTCGACGACGGCCCGCACCCCACGCTGACCCCGCGCCTTCTCGACATTCTCAAGGAACGCGGCATCAAGGCGACTTTCTACGTGATCGGAAAAAACGTCGCCACCTATCCCGAGATCGTCCAACGCATGGTCGCCGAGGGGCATGAGATCGGCAACCACACCTACAACCATCCCTCCCTCACAAAAGTCAGCCCGTCCAAACTCGCCGAGGAAATCCAGCAAGCGAATGCCGCCATCGAGCAGGCTGTAGGCATCAAGCCAGCCACCATGCGCCCGCCCTACGGGGCCACCAACGCCGCAGTCACCAAGCGCCTCAACGAGGAATTCGGCTTCAGCGTCATCATGTGGTCGGTCGATCCCCAAGACTGGAAAATCCGAAAAGCCTCCCACGTCTCCAGTCACATTATCCAAAATTCCGCCTCTGGCTCGATCGTCCTTGCCCACGACATTCACCCCTCGACCATTGACGCCATGCCCGCCGCGCTCGATGCCCTGATTGCGAAAGGCCACAAATTCGCCACCGTTTCCGAGCTCATCGCAATGGACCGCCCGCAAGCCGCCACACTCAAGACGCCCGCATCCGCTCCGCAGCAACGCCCCCGCCAGCAGTAGTTGAGCGGGCCACCCGGCCTCACTCCAGCAAGGGGAACCTCACTGCGAGCCCATCTTGAGTTGCGGTGCGATGGACTCGATGAGTCGGGGACTGATGCCCTTCACTTGCTGGAGATCTTGGGGGGAACGGAAGAAGGCGGTTTTACGGGCTTCGACAATGCGCTTGGCACGGGTGGAGCCGATCCCCGGCAGGGAGGCAAGTTCCTCGGCGGTCGCAGTGTTGGGATCCAGGCCTTCAGGAGGCACGGAGGGGCGGAGGATTTCTTGAAGCTCGGCCGTCTCGCGGCGTTCCTCGGCGCGGTCGGCGGCAAGGCGTTGCCAATCGGTGTCCGCCCAGATGCCGGTTCGGGAACCTGCCGCAGCGAGTTCAAGGTCGCGGAGGCTGTCCCGGTATTCGGTGCCTGAGGAACCATCCGGTGCCGGGCGGGTGATGCCATAGGCGCGGGCCAGGCCTTCGCCAACGAGCTGGGCGGAGAGGTCGATGCGGTCGGATGTGGTGACAAACGCATAAACGCGCCCGAATTTTTCACTCCCGCGCGTTCCAGTGAAGGCGGTGTGAACCGAGAACGGTTGGGCGAGAAGTTCGCGCATGCGGATGCTGGCGCGCTTGCCATGCGCTCGCGCCGTGGCGATGGAGGCTGCGGAGTCACCCCCGCCGATGCCGAAGTAGCGCCGCTGGGCGCGCAGGCGTCTGGCATCGGTCTCGGTATTCACGTGCCACTCGATGCAGTCGGCCCCGTAGAGGCGAAGAGTGATCTCGCGCCCGTCGGGGAGCTTGACAGGAAAACTGTCCCCGTCCTCCCAGGTGCTGCCAACGAGCGTGCAGCCGGGAAATTCCTGCAGCCGCGATTCCGCCTGAAGCCCGGTGCAGAGGAAGACCAAGGCGAGGAGCATCTTTGAAAGAGACTTCATTTCCGGTTGCAGGCTTTAGAGTCTTTGCAGGGCGGGGAGCGAGTAGTGTTTGATGAGCGCGTCGCGATTCGCCTCGATGGCGGCGGCATCGAGAAAAACAAGCTTGGGATCTTCCTCGAACTCGATTTTTTGGAACCCGTTGACGGGCTTTTTGGCTGCCTCGACGAGATCGGAGAGGCTTTTTACGGGGAGGCCGTTGAGTTTGGTGACAACGATGTTTTGCAAACCCTCGTAGCCGAGCGCGTCGGGCGAGGGAAGAACCTGCGAGAGAATCACGATCTTGCCACGGTCGGCAGGAAGTTCGTTCTGAACCGCGTCATAATAAACAAGGCGCTGTGGCGCCGTAGCGGTCCAGTTGTTTCCCCACTCCTGGAGGTAGGGTCGGGAGAGTTCGATAAACACGAGCCCACCGAGGATCACATATTTCGGAGGCTTGTCGGAGAGGTGCGTGTCGCTGACCACGCGCGAGCGGTCGGGCGGCTGCAGGACCACGGGAATCTCGAGTTTTTCACCAGCCCGAAGGATTTGAAACTTTAGAACCTCGCCGGGATACGTGCGTGTGCTCGTGAGGTGGCTGAAGAGAATGCGCCCGAAGTCGTCGTCCTCGTAGTTGCCGTCCTGGTCGATCGCATGTCCGTCAATAGCCAGCAGGGTGTCGCCTTTTTTGAGGCCGGCTTTCTCGGCGGAGCCATGCGGCGCGATCTCGGTGATGTAGATTCCGCCCGGTTCCTTGAGCCCGATGTAGTGGCGGAGTTGGGGGTCGCGGAGGGCGGCAAACGAGAGTCCGAGCCGGGGAAATCCCCGCGTGCCGGGCGCACCGGGTTCCTTGAGAAAATGTCGGATCACCGGAACGGGGATGACATCGGCCGTCTGGTTGCGCGCATCGTAGCGCATGAGCATCCCGACAAGGCGTCCGTCGGACACGGCTGGAAGGGTGAAGCTGCCATCGCGTTGCTGCAGTGGCGCGCTGAGCTTGAAGAACAGGAGGCCAAGATTTTCGAGAGGGTAACTCCCCACGCTGATCGAGGTGATCCGGCCGGGGGTCTGGGCGATTTCGCCGTTCGGTTCCAGCTGAAGGATATTCGCTTGGTCGGAGACGCGCAGGCCGTCTGCAAGGGCGAGCGGGGGCATCGTTTTCACAAACCCCTCGTCGTTGGGGCGCAATAGGGCAAGGTTGCAGTCGTAGTCCACATGCTCAACCACAGCGGAGGATTTTTCGGCCGTGGCCGGTTTTTCCAACTCAATGAAATTCGAGTTTGCGACGAGTTCCGCTGTGACCAGAATCCGCCCGCCCTCGAGGAGCACCCCGAGCCCCCGGCGACTGAAGGGAGGTTTTTTCATCCATGGCTGGAAGAAATCATAGACCTGATTCGTCGAATTGACCCGAAGGAGGGAGTTCTTTGTGATCTCGGGAACCGGCTCTGGCAGAGCCGCAATGGCCTGCTGCGGCACGGCCGGGGACGACTCGGTGAGTTTCGTGGCTTGCACCGCAGTGCCGGGTGTTGTTCCCGCCAACGCGTGGAGAGGCAGCAGCAGAAGCAGGAGGAAAAAACGCGGTTTCATTTGATGAGGTTTTCTTGCGAGGCGACTCCGTAGCGCTCGGCGATGCGCGGCCCGGCCTCTTGCACAGCCTTTCGCTCGAGCACAAGGGGACGTCCGGTGCCGGCAAACGTGATCACATAGTCATCCGCCGGCTCGGCGAAGACCTGCGCGACGTCCTCAATGCGTTTGATGCGGCGACCGTTGATTTCATCGACGGGAGAAAAGCGGAACTCCTCCGCGTAGGCGTTGACGGGATCGGGCAGGATGGTGCCAAGAACGACGAGTTCAGGGCGGTCGCGATGGATTTCATCCTCCACGAAATAGTCGAAAAGGTAGTTGAGCCGCTGGTTGCCGGGGTTGTGCGCCTCCATAAAATTCTGATCCACCGGCTGGAAAACAAGGCCTGCAAAAACAACGAAGCGTGGCTTTTCATCGTAGGCGTTGCTCTGCAGTGTGAACGGCCAAGGTTCGTTGAGCGGCACCTTGAGATGCTTCGGTTTCCCGTCACGCAAGATGTCGAGGGTGACGGTGTCTCCCTTGAATTTGCGCTCCACCACCTCCGTGAGCGGGACGGATTCACTGCCCAGCGGGATCGTGCCGTCGCTCGAAACAGGGAGGGTGTCGATTTTGAGAATCACGTCGCCGGGCTTGAGTATCCCCGAGGAGGATCCTCCTCCATAAACGCTGCTCACGAGCACGCCAGTGTTGTCGTCCTCCAATCCCAACGCCCGCCGGGCCGCCGGGTTGAACAACTCCCGGTGGCTGAAGGCGAGGTCCACGTAGCGGTCGTAGGTGCCGTCCTCCACATCGGCCAGAAAACGCAGCGCGACCGGAGTGGGAATCATGTATCCGACATTCTGCGCGACATCGCCGCTGTAGCCTTGGAATGCGACGCCCACGACCTTGCCTTTTTGCATCACGGGACCGCCGCTGTTGCCGGGATTGATCGCCGCATCGATCTGGATCGTGAGGTGGGAATCCATGGCCGAGTGCGAGTAGGTTTGGAAATCAATGCGAGAGACGATGCCGCGCGTCACGGAGAGGCGCGTGCCCCCGATGGGGTATCCGTAGACGGAAACGACGGACTCGATGGGCGGAATCCCGCCGAATTCCAAGCCGGTCGTGCCATTGAAGAACTCCGGGTTTTCGACTCCCAGCAAGGCGAGGTCGCAGTCGTGCGCGATATGAAGCACGCGGGCGGGGTAGGGCTTCGGGTCGCCCTCCTTGGAAACCGTGAGGAAGCGCGCGTTGCTCACGACGTGCGCGTTGGTCATGATGCGGTCGCCGGCGATCACAAATCCCGCACCGACTCCGGAGGTGACGTCGCCGGGGTTCCAGGGTGTTTTGTAGTTGGGTTCCTGTGACGTGGCCTCGATGCGCACAAGGCTCTCGGCAATCGGGGCGGCGTTCAGGGCGGCGGCGAGAATGAGGGAGGCAGTGATCGAAAGAATTCGAAACATCGCGCGCAACCTAACAGACACGGCATCGAGTGCAACGGAGGTTTTAAAAAACAAGGGCGTTTCGTCTGCTTTTTCAACACCTCGGGGACCGTCGGAGTTCCGCGGGAGGTTGTCGCATGGCAGGCGTGGGCTCGGGATGGGCCCCGAGCCCCGGGAAATCACATATGAAAGCGGAAAAATGATTCCGCCGTGCGGGTAGTGGCGGCGGCGATCTCCTCGATGTCCACCCCCCGCACTTCGGCGATTTGGGCGGCAACGAGGCGGGTGTGGGCGGGTTCGCAGCGCGAGCCCCGGTGGGGCACCGGCGCGAGGTAGGGGCAGTCGGTTTCAACCATGAAGGCGTCGAGGGGAATCGCGGCGACGACCTTGCGGACGAGCGTGGCATTTTTAAAGGTGACAATGCCCGTAAACGAAACCAAGTGGCCCAGGGCGAGGATTTCACGCGCTTGGTCGGGCGTGTTGCCGAAGCAGTGGAAAACGCCCCGCAACCTGCCTGTGTAGGCTCTGAGAATCTCCAAGGTGTCTTCCCACGCGTCGCGTTGGTGGAGCACGACATTGAGCCCGAGTTCGGTGGCGAGATCAAGTTGTGCGCCGAACGCCTCCGCCTGCGCGGCCTTGTAGGAGCCGTCGATTATCGCCGCCTCGGTATCACTCGTCATCTCCGCCTGCAACGCGCTGATCGCCGGCGAGGAGGCAAGCTGCTCGGAGGGCAGGCGGTGGTAGTCGAGCCCCGTCTCGCCAATGGCCGCCACCTTCGGGTGTGCTGCGAGCGTGCGGATTTCCGTGAGCCAATCGCCCTTCTCCTCCTCGACACAAGTCGGGTGCACCCCCACCACCGCAAAAACGCCGTCGAACCGCTCCGCGAGTGCCACCGCCCTTCGGCTGCTCTCCACGCCCGTTCCGATCGTCACAATCCGCCCGACGCCAGCCGCGCGCGCCGCGCCAATCACGGCGTCAACGTCGTTTTCAAAGTCCGGATAATCCAGATGGGCATGGGTATCAATAATCATCCTGCGAAGGTTCGGGGAAATGGCGTCGGGGGCAAGGGGAAATCCCGCGATCGTCGCGGGCAGGTGGGATGGCTACCTGCCGAGCAGGTCGAAAAGACTGTTGATCGCCTCACCGACCGCTTTTTGGGCGGGAGCGGGGATGGAGTCGAGAAGGGGTTTGACGGCCTCGATGGCGGTCTCGCCAATAGCGGCGGTGAGGCGCTTGGAGAGATCCTCTGTGGGATCTTGGAGTGTGCCGCCCAGACGGAGCGGAGCCCAAAGGTAGCCGTCGCGGGCTTCTGTGAAGACTTTGGCGCGCGCACCGGGAAGCCACTGGAGGATTTCGGCCGGAACGCCGATGTCAAAGCCACCTTCAAGTGTTCCATCCGGTGAAATGCGCCCGCCACCTTCGATGCGCAGGAGGTTTTTGGATTCGAGGATGCCTTTGGAGATATGGAGCACGCCTTCCCGGAATTCGAAATCGCCCGAGAGCACTTGCACATCCATGCGGCGGAAGGACGGGGTGTTCGTGAGGGTCGCGATCTCCATCAGGATGGGCACGCCTTGCAGGAGCGCCTGTGAGGCCTCGAAACGCCCACGGACCACGCCGGATTCAATCGTTGCCTCGCCTGCAAAAACTCCCTCGAAGAGGGGCTTCCATGCCACCGGGAGGATATCGGCGGCCTGCACAGAGTTCCAAGTCACGAGGATCGGCCCGGAAAATTCCCCCGAAGCGGAGATGTGGCCGGTTCTGCCAAGGCGCAGCGAGCTGGATGTGAGGGAAAGCGCGCCATCCTGGAGGCGTGCGTCCAACGCGATGACTTCCAACTCCGGAGTCACAGGCGTATCGAGCTTCCCTCCGGATCCTTGGAATTTCCATCCCCTCCCCTCGGGCGTGATTTCGAGACTCACACCGAAGGCTTGGATTTCGCCAAAACGCAAATCGGCCCGGGAAATGCGTGTTGCTCGCAGGTCGAAGCGATTCGGTAGGAGTCCCGACACCCTGCCGGGCGCACCCGGAGCGGGCTCCATGGGGCGAGGCGCATCTCCCGGTGCCTCGAATTCGCCAACGAGGTGGGCGATTGTGATTTCCTCGACGCGCCAAGCTCCGGAAAAAGCCGCGCGCCAATCGATTTGCGCACGAACTTGACGCGCCTCGAGCGAGCGAAGAGCGGAGCCCCCGAGCCCGCTCATTTTCACGGATTCCGTGGCGGCGGAGGCACCGGTCCACACAAGCGGTTCCACATCAGCCGTGGCGTGGCAGGCCCGTCCCATGTGGTTGGAAACCATCCCGAGGAAGTCTGGCCCGGCAAGATAGGATTGGACCCACCGGAAGCCCCCGATAAGGGCAAGAAGGGTCAGCAGGAGGACCACGCCCGCCGGTATCCAGAAAAAGTAGGGCTTCATTGGAAAGAAGACTTACCGGCATCCCGTCCGGCGGGCGAATTTTTCTTTGGTGGAGTTTTTGGGCTCACGCCTTTAGGTTTTCGGCCGATGAGCCGCCGTGGACGCATGATGGAAGGGGAGACTTTCGCCCACCGCGACGCCTGGGGGCGTTGGGTGGTGCCGGCACTCGTTCTCTCGATCCTCGCGCACCTCGCATTTTGGTCATGGTCAAGGAACTTTCCCGTCGAAAGGATGAGCGATTCGTTTTACGAAAAAATCGTCCCGCGCACGTTCCAAGTCGAGCGCGTCGAAATCGACCCCCGCCTCCTGGAACCCGAACCGGACGAAACGCAGCAGACAAAGATCACTCCGGCGGCGCCAACACTCCCGGAAGAAAATTTTTCCTTTGAGAAGATGATGGCCGAGACGCCGGATTCCAAAAATCCGCCACGCTTGGACAGGGCGATTCTGGATGAAAAGCCCACGTTGCCCGACCCGGTCACCACCGAGGCGGCCTCCAAGCCTGCTCGCGCTTTCGAGGCCGTGAAGGATGCCGCCGAGGATTTGCTGAGCGAAATGCCGGCGGTCGCCAGCGATCCTCTTGCCACCATGCCGCAGCCCGTGCCCGCGATCCCGACCGCCAGGGCGATTCCTGCCAATCCCGGTGAGGGCCGGGGGTTCACAGACCTCGACGAGTTATTGGCAAAGACGGGCCCTCTCACGCCCGACACGGCCCCCATCCTGCTTCCTGGCGATTTGCTCTTCGACTACGACACCTACAAGCTGCAGCCCGGCGCGGTTTCGAGCCTGCAAAAACTCGGCCAGCTTTTGCTGCGCAATCCGCGATCCCTTTTTCTTATCGAGGGCCACAGCGACTCGTTTGGCCCGGACGACTACAACCTTCGCCTCAGCGAGCTTCGCGCGGAGACCGTAAGGGAGTGGCTCATCTCGAGCATGGGCATCCCCGCCGCTTCGATTGAAATCCGAGGGTTTGGCGAGTCGCGCCTCATCGCTCCCGCCACGAGCACGATCGAAGAACAGCAGATCAACCGCCGTGTCGAAATCGTCATCCGAGATCCCTCTCCATGAGCTTCCCTCCCGAACCGCACACGCTCGAAATATCCGCTCTCGAACTTTCAAAAAAGGCCCGTGGCCACGGCGGGAATCTTGTTCCTTTGTTCAAGGACTTTCGCAAGGTCGAAGAGGAACGGCTCCGTGCCTGGCACGATGCCGGAGGTGGCGGGCGCGAGATCGCGCGCCAGCGCTCGGACATGGTCGACATCCTCTTCCGCGAACTGCTCGAGGGAGTCGTTCGCCAGAGTCCCGTAAAATCCCTCTCCGGGCGTTTGTGCGTGGTGGCGTTCGGGGGCTACGGTCGGCGCGAACTCACTCCCATGAGCGATATCGACATCCTGTTCCTGCAGTCTAGGCACACCAATAACAAGGAGGTCGAGGAGATCATCCGCCAAACGATCGTCGCGCTCTGGGACATTGGCTTCAAGGTCGGGCAGGCCACACGCACCATCTCCGAGGCGATTGCCAAGTCCAACGAAGATCCCGTGACAAAGACCTCAATGCTGGAGTCCCGGTTCCTCGCGGGCGAGCGCGAGATTTTCACTGACTTCAAGGAACGCTTCCAGGGGGAATGTGTTCGCGGCAAGGCGGCTCAATACATCGCCTGGCGCCTCGCGAACCAAGCCGAGCAACGGCTCAAATACGGGCAGACGGTCTTCATGCAGGAGCCGAATATCAAAAGCGGCACAGGAAGTCTGCGCGACTATCAGAGCCTGCTCTGGATCTCGCACTTCAAGCTGGGCATCAACTCGACGGCGAAGCTCGTGGAGTCGAAAATCCTGCGCGATTCCGACAGGCGCAGGCTCGAGAAAAGCTACGACTTCATGCTGCGCACCCGCGCGGCCATGCAGTATCTGAACGGCCGCTCCGCCGACACGCTCACACTCCAGCTCCAAGGCCGTGTCGCCCAGGAGTTCAGCTATCCGCAGAAAAACATCCTCCGCAAAGTCGAGGCCTTCATGCGCGACTACTACGGCCACGCACGCACCATCTTCCTCGTCAGCGAAGGCGCGCTTCGCAAGATGGAAGCCATCCCCAAAGCCCGGCCCGAGGGAATCCTCCACATGCTGGGGGTGCGGAGGAAGCCCGAGAAACTCGATCGTTTCATCATCCGCGACGGACTCCTGGAACCCGAGTCGCGCGAGATTTTCAATGACGACCCCTACCGCCTCATGCGGGCCTTCCACCACGCGCAGGTTCGACAGTTGGAGTTCCATCCGGAGTTGGTCGACCTCATTCGCCGCCGCCTTCACCTCATCGATCGCACCTTCCAGTATGCCGTTGCCGCAAGGGAGACGTTTTTCGCCATCCTGTCCCGCAAGGGCGAGGTCGGCCGCAGCCTGCGGCTCATGCACGACCTGGGGGTGCTTGGGCGTTACATCCCGGAGTTCGGCGCGTTGGATTGCCTTGTGCAGCACGAATTCTACCACCGCTACACGGCCGATGAGCACACGCTCGTCTGCATCGAGAAGCTCGATGGCGTGCTTTTTTCACCCGAAAACAAACTCGCCGGATACCGTCGCATTTTTCAAAAGCTCGAGGATCCCTCGATCCTCTACTTGTCGATCCTCCTCCACGACATCGGCAAGGCCGGCAACACGCGCCACCACGAGGAGGCCGGCGCGGTGCTTGCACACAAGATTGCGCGCCGTCTTCAACTCACGCCGGAGCGTCGGCGCATGCTCCTCACGCTTGTTGACTCGCATTACCTCCTTTCGAAGATGGCGCAGACCCGCAACCTTGAGGATTCCACCACCATCGAGGAGTTCGGCCGCATTGTTCGCGGGCGGAAAAACCTCGATGCCCTCATGCTCCTCACACTCGCCGACGGCATGGGAACCAGCGACCAGAATTGGTCGGACTGGAAAGAAGGGCTCGTCTGGACGCTTTACCGCCGCACCGCCCAGTGGCTCGAGGGCGGCGTGGATGGCATGGAGCAATCCCGCCGCGATCGGCAGCAAAGAAAGCAAGTGGTTCTTGAAAAACTCGGCGGGAGCTTTCGCGACGAGGCCGAGGCTCATTTCCACTTCATGCCCGAGCGGTATTTCCAGATGTTCGAGCCGCCGGAAATCGCGGAGCACATCGAGTTGTTCCGCGCCTTCTTCAAACGCCGGGGCGAAGATGACTCCGCCGCACTCGCTCCGGTATTCAAATGGCTGCCCCGTCCGGACAAGGGCTACACGGAAGTCTGGGTCTGCGGCTGGGACCGCCCGCGCCTTCTGGAGCGTATCGCCGGTGCCTTCCTCTCCGTGCGCCTCAACATCCTGAGCGCCGATATTTTCACCCGCACGGACAGCCTCGCCATCGATATATTCCGCCTCGCCGGCACCAACCTCATGCCGGTGACCAGCGAGCGCGACATGAAGGCCGTGGAAAAACGCCTCGGCGAAGCCATGCTCTGCGAGTTGTATGACTTTCGACCGCTTCTCACCAAGGAGACGCGCCTGCTCACCTACCGCCTCTCGCAGGAGTTCGACCTGCCCACGCGCATCACCATCGATAACGAATCGCATCCGGTTTACACCCTCATTGACATCCAGACCCCCGACCGTCTCGGTCTGCTCTACGATCTTCTCCATGCCATGAGCGAGGACGGGGTTCGCATTGAGATTTCCCGCATCACGACCGAGATGGATGTCGCCATGGACTCCTTCTACGTTTACGGCCTCGATGGCGAAAAAATCACCTCACCCACCGCGATCAAGCACCTGCAGAAAGTCCTCCATCGTGCGGCGGTAAGCCATCCCGAATGACCCCTCGTTTCGCCGCGCTTTTCTGGCGGCAGATCGTCCGGCCCTGGGCCGCCCATCCGCTTCTGCCAACGCTCAACATTCTCAGTATCGCACTGGGAGTGGCCGTTTTTCTTGCCATCCAGATGGCGAACCGCGGGGCGCTCTCGAGCTTCCAGGATGCGGTGGGCCTTGTGGCTGGCCGCTCGCATCTCGAAATCCGCGGCAACCTTCCGGAGGAACTTTTCCCTCTCGTCCAAAATGCCCCCGGCGTGACCGCGGCGACGCCCCTTGTCGAGGGTATCGCGACCCTGCCCGAGCAACCAGGCGACTATCTGCGCATTCTCGGTGTGGATCCCTTCACGGGGGAGGGGATGCGGGCCTTCGAACTTGCGAACCCCTCGGGAGGGCCGCTGGATCTGGAGATGTGGCTTCGCGAGCCGGATGTTGTTGCCGTTTCCCCAGGGCGCGAGCTTCCAGCATCCTTTCGCGTTCTCGCCGCAGGCCGCTCCGCAACCCTGCGCAGGGGCTTCGAACTCAAAACCGACGACGCGTTGGTCGGGGCCGACCAACGCGTCGCCGCGATGGATATCGGATGGGCGCAGGAGCTTCTCGACCTGCGCGGCCGCCTTACGTCGATCCAAGTGCTCGTGGAGAATCCTCTCGCCCCGGACGCGGTGATTGCCGCGTTGAAAGTCATCGCCCCGCCGGATGCCATTGTCGGGCCACCCGGCAGACGGGGCGCGGAAACGGAACAGATGCTCGCCGCCTTTCAGCTCAATCTCACCGCTCTCAGTCTCGTCTCGATGGTTGTCGGGATGTTTCTCATCTACAACAGCCTCTCCTCGGCAGTCGTCCGGCGCCGCCATGAGATCGGAATCCTTCGCGCGAATGGAGCCACCAAAGCGGAGGTGATGTCCCTCTTTCTTGGCGAGGGTCTCGCTTGCGGAATAATGGGAACCCTGCTCGGTATCGTCCTCGCAGGCCCTCTGGCAGCGGTTCTCGCTGCACCGGTCGGCGAAACCGTCTCCTCCCTCTACGCGCTCGTCACGATCGGGAGCCTGGGCCTTCTGCCGGGACAAATCACGCTGGCCTTTGGGGCGGGACTCGGAGCCTCGCTTGTTGCGGCATGGTTGCCCGCCGCCGAGGCCGCGAACTCGGATCCCGCGCTCGCCCTCCGCTCCGGCTCACACAGAGATGCGTTTGCCATCGGGTCGCGGCACTGGGCGCCATGGGGCGCCGGGTGTCTCGTTCTCTCGTTGATCGCCTCCTGGTGGGCATTGGAAGGCGGCGGGAGACTCCTCGGCTTCGCCGCCGTGGGGCTCCTCATCGGGGGATGTTCGCTTCTCGTTCCTCTCGTCGTCACGGGATTCACACGCATCGTGCGGGGACCAGGTTGGCTTATTCGCGTTGCGAGCCAGCATTTGGGGCGTTCACTGCATCGCAGCGCGGTGACCATTGCCGCGTTGTCGGTGGCGGTTGCCTTGACGGTGAGCATTTCCGTGATGATCCATTCCTTCCGGGCCAGTGTGACATCGTGGCTTGGCAACACTCTTGTCGCGGATCTTTTCATTGCGCCGGCCGCCAATGAGATCGCGGGCCTCCAGAGCTTCCTGCCCGCCGGGGTTGTCGAATGGGTGCGGAACGACTCTCGCGTCAGGAATCTCGGCACCTTCCGCGAGATGATGGTTCCGTGGGGCGAAAAAACGGTGCCTCTTGCCGTGGTCGACGGCGGGGCCCGCGGCGAGCTCGATTTTGTCGATGGCCCGCCCGATGCCGGCCGGCAATTCCACGAACCGGGAATGGTTGCCGTGTCGGAGAGCTTTTCCAACCGCCATGGCACAAAGCCCGGTGATGTGCTCGAATTCGCCTCCCCGAGGGGCCCGGCCCGGTTCCGCGTGGCGGGGGTCGTCAAGGACTTCACTCGCGACAGCGGTCTTGTGATGCTCGAACGGGCGGGCTTTCGCACTTTCTGGAGTGACGAGCGCTTGCACTCGCTCTCCATCACCCTGCACAAGGCCGATGACGCGCAGTCCCTCGCAGAGGATTTCCGCTCCGCCTTCGGGCCGGCCGGGGAATTTTCGATCTACACGAACTCCGGTCTTCGCAGCCGTGTTCTGGAAATCTTCGACCAGACATTTGCCGTGACCACGGTGTTGCGGGCCATCGCCGTGGCGGTGGCGATTGCAGGGGTGCTCCTGTCGCTCACAACACTTGTCACCGAGCGGGAGAGGGAAATCGGAGTGCTTCGCTCCCAAGGCGCTTCGCGCGCCCAGATTGCCTGGCTGGTTCTTTCGGAGGCGGGCATGATCGGCATTCTTTCCTCGCTTGTGGGTCTTCTCTGTGGCGCAGCCATGGCGATGATCCTCACATGGGTCATCAACAAATCATTTTTCGGATGGACGATCGAATTGAGCTACCCCTTGGGGTTGATTGCCTCCACGCCGCTGTGGATCATTCCGGCCGCGCTTTTCGCCGCATGGCTTCCCGCGCGGCGGGCCTCCGCGATTCCCCCTGCGCGGGCGGTGAGGTTCGAGTAGACCCGCTCAAATATTGCTGCCGAGGAATGTGTGGATCCCGCACTCGCTTTTGTCAAAGCCAGTCCAGCGTCCCGCGCGCTCATCCTCGCCTTGGGCGACCGGTCGGGTGCAAGGCTGGCAGCCGATCGAGCGATAACCCCGCGAGGCGAGGGCGTTGGCGGGCAGGTTGTGCTCTTTGAGGTAATCCTGCACCTGATCGCGGCTCCACGCGGCCATGGGGTTGAGTTTGATAATGTAGAGGTCGCGCAGGACGTCGAAGTGGTAGAGTTCAACGATCCCGGTCTTGCCGCGCACTTCGTTTTGCTGACGGCGCACGCCAGTGATCCATACATCGAGGGTGGCGAGTTTTTTTTGGAGCGGGATCACCTTGCGCAGGGAGCAACAGAGGTCCGGCTTGGTGCTCCAAAGCTCAGGCCCGAGATCCTCCGCTTGTTGCTCGACGGTTTGCGCGGGGACGAGGGACTCGATGGAGATATCGAAGCGACGTTCGATGGCCGCCTTCAGCTCAAGGGTCTCCGGAAAAAGGAGTCCGGTATCGATGGTGAAAACAGGAAACCGGAATCCGTGTGTGAATGCCTCATGCATCGCGACGAGGCCCGCACCTTGAAAGCTGGTGCCAATCGCGGCGCGCGCGCCAAACATTTCCCACGCCCATGAGAGGATATCCCGTAGACTGGCGGACTCGAATTCCTCCGCCTTTTGGCGAACCATATCGCGGTCGAGGAGTGAAGGCATGCCGTTGGCTGTTTTACGACGGGTGGAGCACGGAGGCCCCGAAGGGAAGAACAGGGTCCCATCCTCCCTCGGGTTCTCCGGGATTGAAAATCCTCACAGCGACTTTGCGGCGTCCACAAGGTTCGCGGCGGTGATGCCGAGTTGCTCCATGACGACATTTCCCGGTGCGCTGAGGCCGAAGCGGTCAATGGCGACAGTCTTGCCGTCGAGACCGACGTAGCGGAACCAGGGGTCGGAGATACCAGCCTCGATCGAGACGCGTTTGCGACAGGATTTGGGCAGGACGGATTCCTTGTATTCGGCACTCTGTGCCTCGAAGCGCTCGAAACAGGGCATCGAAACCACACGTGTGCCCGCGCCAAGAACCCCAGCCGCGTTCATCGCGTGCTGAACCTCGCTGCCGCTGGCAAGAAGGATGGTTTCCAGCGCTGCGGATTCCTTTTTCGCGATGTAGCCACCCTTGAAAACGCCCTCGCGACGGGTTTGCACCGGAACTTCATTGAGCGTTGGCAGATTTTGGCGTGTGAGGACGAGCATCGTCGGGCCGTTGGTTTTTTCAAACGCGGCGGCAAAGGCTCCAGCGGTTTCCTCGGGATCGGCCGGGCGAATCACGTCCAGGCCGGGGATCGCCCTCAGGGCGGCGACGGTCTCCACCGGCTCGTGGGTTGGTCCATCCTCGCCGACGCCCACCGAGTCGTGGGTGAAAATGTAAACGGTCGGGAGGCGAGAGAGGGCGGCGATGCGGATCGACGGGCGTCCGTAATCGCTGAAAACGAGAAACGTCGCACCACTTGGGCGAAAAATCCCATCGTAGGCGATGCCGTTCATGATGCCGCACATGGCGTGCTCACGGATGCCGAAGTGGATGTTGCGCCCGCCGTGGTTTTCCCGGTTGTAGTCGCCGCCGTCCTTGATGTAGTTGAGCGTGGAGCCGTGGAGATCCGCACTGCCGCTCACAATGAGAGGCATGGCGGCACAGACGGGTTGGAGGACATCGCTGCCGGCCTTGCGCGTGGCGATGTTGACCGTGGGGTCGAAGGGCGGGATTGCCTTGAGGAGATCGGGTGTCTTTCCCGCCAGAGCGTCATCGATTTCCTGCGCCAAGTCGGCGTTCGCCTCGCGCCAAGCGTGGTAGGTTTGCACCCATGCGGCGTATTCCGCTTTCCGGGAAGCCTTGCGTTGCTCGAAATAAGCCGCCGTTCCGGGGCTCACATAAAACGTCTCGTCCGGCAGCCCGAGGGCCTTGCGGGACGCGACGACAAACTTCACGCCGGCCTCTCCGTGCGCCTTGCTGGTGCCACACACTTCGGGGATGCCTTTTCCGATGATCGTCTTGGCGATGATGAATTGGGGCTTCCCACTGGCGGCGTTCTTCGCCTTTTCAATGGCCCCGGCGATTTCGTGCAGATTGTGTCCGTCGATCTGTTGGACATCCCATCCGTAGGCGGCATAGCGCGCGGCGGTATCCTCACTTTGCGTGACCGGCGCCATGGCATCGAGCGTGACGTTGTTGGAGTCGTAAATGAGGATGAGGTTGTCGAGTCCCAGGTGGGCCGCCAAGGCGCTTGCCTCTTGGGCGATGCCTTCCTGCAGGCACCCGTCGCCTGCGAGCGCGATGACGTGGTGGTTGAAAATGCTGTGCGCCGAGGTGTTGAACCGCGCCTCGCTCATCCTGGACGAAATCGCAAAACCCACGGCGTTCGACACGCCCTGCCCGAGCGGGCCCGTGGTCGCCTCCACGCCGGCGGTTTCATGAAACTCCGGATGCCCGGGCGTGATGCTGTGGAGTTGGCGGAAGTTTTTCAGATCCTCCATCGAGACCGCGTAGCCGGAGAGGTGGAGCCAGGCGTAGAGGAACATGCTGCCGTGGCCGGCCGAGAGCACGAAGCGGTCGCGGTTGATCCAGCGTGGCTCGTCAGGGTTGAAACTCATCGCGCTGCCGAAAAGAACGGCCCCGATATCCGCTGCGCCTAGCGGGAGTCCGAGGTGACCGGATTTGCATTTTGTAATGGCATCCATGGCCAACCCGCGCGCATCGCGAGCCGCCAATTCAAGTGAGGAAGTGTCAAGGATCATGGTCGTATGTTTTAAATGAGCAGTCAGAAAAGCGGCTGCCGCCCACCGTGGCAAGTGGCAATCCCAGCCCCGGGCAGGCCAGACATTTTGAAATCGTGGAAAATCCGGAATCGCCCGCTCGAGGAATCGGAAAACGCAGGACCTCGAGCTTTCGCAGGCAGGCTTGAGAAACACGGCGCAGTTTGACTTCGGACGACCGGATTGCCATGGTCGGTGGAAATGAATTTCTCTGGCGAAACGTGGAAACCGGGCGGGACATCCAATGGTTTCCGGTGATGGGGAGTCGGCCGCCGAGCGGCTCTGTGCGGCCTGCGGGATGTGTTGCAACGGGGTTTTGTTCGATGGAACACGGCTTGAGCCGGAGGATTCCGTGCGCTCGCTTGCCGCGTTGGGCCTCAGGCTCAAGCGTCAGGACGGAGAATTGCAGTTCCTCCAGCCCTGTCCTGCCTACAAGGGATCGTGCTGTAGCATCTACGGAAAGCGCCCGCAGCGCTGCCGGACATTCGCATGCCGACAACTGCGCGCGTTGGACGCAGGCGAGCGCAGTGAGGAGGAGGTCCGGGCAAAAGTCGCCGAGGCGAAAAAACGCACCGACCATGTGAGGGACTTGTTTCAAAAACTGGGCGACACGCGGGTGAACAGGACGTTGGCGAAACGCTACGCCACCGTGTTCACGCCACCGTTGGATCCCTCGCCTGAGGCTCTGCAGCTGCGGAGCGAACTCGAGCAGGCCATGATCGCACTCCAGGCGATGCTGGCGGCGGATTTTCGCACCGAGGCTTCTGAGGGCTGAGCGAACGGCGACCAGCCTCGGATTCACCGACCCGCATCCCCGCTCCAGGAAGCGGTTGTCATTTTTTAAAATAATTCTTGTCCTTCATGCCGGACGGTGAGAGTGTGACCGCGTTCTGGGGGGAACAACAGCCCGCCGCAGCATTCGCTGCGACGGGCTGTAACTTTTTAATCCCGCTTCGACCGCCGCCCCCATCGCCACATTTCCCAAAAGAGGGAGGTCTTCACCTACTGGGCTGGACACACCGGAATATGGGATTTTCCCGCTGATGAAGATTATTCGCATCACGGCATCCAAGGATTACTTGGTTCCAGACGACTGCCGCATCATTGATCACCCCGAGGAGGGTCATCAATGCATTCAGGCCGACGGCAGCTTTTGGAGCACGGAACTCAACTGGATGCGCTTCCATCCTCACGCGCAGCCTCTCTATGCCAGCACGCAATCTGGCACCGGGAGATGGATCGAAGACGATAACGGTCCGGCGAATTTCGAACTCGAGACTTCCGGGGAGACCTACGAGCGGATTCCCCCCCCCTCGGGCGATTGGGCTGCAACGAACTGCTGAAGATGTGCCGGAGGAAGCCCGGGGTGGGCTTGCGACTCCATGTTTTTAGAGGGCTTTCTTCACTTGGGCTTCGAGCAATTTGAGCGCGCCGGCGGCTTTCTTGAGGGAGCCGGTGGCCTTGTCCCAATCCTTGTGGTCGGAGTCGTGGTGAATGCCGTCGTAGGCGCGGGCAAGGTTTCTGGCCTGCCCCTCGATGCGGCTGCGGGCGGCGGCATCGGCCTTGTCGCATTTTGCCGGGAGGGCTTTGAGCCAGGCCTGGAGGCTCTGCTCGGCCTCGTGCGCGGCGGGGATGTCTTTTTTCTCCAAGGCCTCGTCGAGCTTGGCGTGGCCAGCCGCGATGTTTTTCCAGAGTTCATCGAGCGTATCGGGAATGGCGACAGGGGCGGCGTGGGAGTGGCCGTGGTCGTGGGATTCTCCGGCGCGGGCGTCGGCGAGGAGACCCAGGGTGGCGGTGGTCGCGAGAAGTAGGTGGATTATGGTTTTCATGGGTTTGGGTTGGTGAGCAATCGTTGCACGGCACGTCGGCTGAATTTCCAGAAGATCAGCGGCCGCACGGTCAAATCAAGCAGGGTGCTGGTGAAGAGTCCGCAAAAAATGACAACAGCAACGGGGTGGAGGATTTCTCGGCCGGGCTGGCCGGCTCCCATCAACAAGGGGATGAGCGCAAACGAGGCGGTGAGGGCTGTCATCAAAACGGGAATAATGCGCTCCTGCGTGCCGCGCACGATCATGGCTTGGTCGAAGCCCTCACCCTCTTCGCGCATGAGGTGGAGGTAGTGGGAAATCATCATGATTCCATTTCGGGCGGCGATCCCGGTGAGGGCGATGAAGCCGACCATCGAGGCGATGGAGAATGTGGCGTTGGAGAGGAATAGGACTCCGAGAACCGCTCCAATAAAGGCGAGCGGGATGTTCATCATGACTTGGAGGGCAAGCGGGACGCTTTGGAATTGAAGATAGAGCACGAGAAACATGGCGGCAAAACTCAGCAGGCTGAGCAAAAGAATGAGCCGCGAGGCCCGGGACTGGCTCTCAAACTGCCCGCCGTAGGTGACGAAGTAGCCGGGTGGAAGCTCAACGGTTGCGGAGATTTTTTTGCGAGCCTCCTCGACCGCGCCCACGAGATCACGGCCTGCGACATTGGCCGAAACATAAATCCGGCGTTGCCCGTTTTCGCGGTTCACCATGTTTGGGCCCTTGGCTTCCTCGACATCGGCGACGAGGCCGAGCGGGAGGAGGCGGCCGTTGAGGGTATCGATGGGGATTTGGCGGATGGCCTCGAGATCGAGGCGAGAGGAGTCCGGCAGGCGAAGAACCACATCGTGGGAGCGCTGGCCCTCAAGCACGCGGGTCACTGCGCTGCCACGCAGGGCGAGTTCGGCATATCGGGCGATCTCGCCGGGGCGGAGACCGAAGAGAGCGGCTTGGTCGCGATCGATGCGCACATGGATCTGGGGGATGAGCGTCATGCGTTCCGTCTGCGCGTCGATGATGCCTGGCACCCCGGCGATGGCGGCGCGGATTTCCTCGGCCTTGTCGCGAAGCACGGTGAGGTCGTCGCCGAAGAGCTTGATAGCGACCTGTGCCTGAACGCCCGAAAGCAGATGGTCGATGCGATGGGAAATCGGCTGACCGACACTTGTGAACACGCCGGGGATCCCGGAAAGTTTTTCGCGAATCTCGGCAAGGATTTCCGCCCGGTTCCGAGCTGAGGGTGCCAACTCGAATTCGATCTCGGCGGAGTTGACCTCCTGCACATGTTCATCGCCTTCGGCGCGACCGGTGCGGCGTCCGATGGTTTTGACTTCGGGGACTTCGCGCAACAACCCCTCGGCGATGCGACCGAGGCGGTTGCTCTCTTCCAGCGAGGTGCCCGGCGCGGACATGACAAATACGGTGGCGCTGCCTTCGTTGAATTCGGGCAGAAAATCGCGACCGAGAAATGGCACGATGGCCGCAGCGCCAAGAAAGGCCGCGGCAACCAGTGCGAAGATCACCAGGGGCCTGCGAAAACCTACCGCCAGCACGCGGGCGACGAGCCATTTGAAAAATCGCACAACGGGACCTTCCTTCGGATGCGCCATGCGTTTGATTCCCGGCAGAAGGTAGGAACACAATGCGGGGGTCACTGTGACGGCTACGAGCAGGCTGGCGGAGATGGAAACAATGTAGGCCAACCCGAGCGGGGCGAAAATGCGGCCTTCAATCCCTCCCAGCGCAAAAAGCGGAATGAAAACCAGGACGACAATGATCGTTGCAAAAACGATGGAATTCCGCACTTCGCGGCAGGCTCCGAGAACGACGACTGCCGTAGGGCGCGGCGTGGCGGAGAGTCGGTTTTCGCGCAGGCGGCGAAACACATTTTCCACATCCACGATGGCATCGTCCACCAACTCGCCGATCGCCACAGCGAGACCGCCGAGCGTCATGGTGTTGATGCCCAGCCCGAACCATTTGAAAATGATGAAGGTGATAAGAAGCGAAAGAGGAATCGCTGTGAGGGTGATGAATGTTGTCCGGAAATTGAGGAGGAATAAAAAGAGGACGATGGCGACCATGATGCTTCCGTCGCGAAGGGCGTGCTCGACATTGCGGATCGCGCGCTCGATGAAGTTCGCCTGGCGGAAGATGTCTCCATGGATCAAGACGCCCTCGGGCAGGGAGCCCCGCAGCGTCTCCAGCTCGCGCTCGATGGCGCGGGTGAGTTCGAGCGTGTCGGCGTTGGGTTGCTTGGCGATGGCGAGCATCACCGCCGCCTGGCCGTTCACTCCAGCGTCGCCGCGTTTGACCAGGGGCCCGCTTTCGCGAATTTCCGCGAGTTGGCGCAGGAGGATGTTCGCACCGTCGGGCGAGGCCTTGACGACTGTATTGCCGAGATCCTCCAGACTCTCCACCCGAGCGAGATTGCGGATGAGCTTTTCCTCGTAGGGCTCAATGAGAAAGCCTCCAGAGGAGTTCACATTGGACTCGTCAAGCGCCGTCCTGACCTCGTGCAGGGAGATTCCGTAGCCGATAAGTTTCCGGGGATCGACGAGAACCTGGTATTCCTTGAGGTCCCCGCCTTGGATCGTGACTTGGGAAACGCCGGGAATCGAGAGCAGGCGGCGCTTGATGTCCCACTCCGCGATGCCGCGCAACTCCATGCCGCCGACCTGCGGGTTCCCGCTGGTGAGGCCCACGGCCATGATTTGACCCATGATCGAGGAGATCGGGCCAAGGAAAGGCCTCACGCCTTCGGGCATATCCTCGCCGACTCCCTGGATTCGCTCGGCCACAATCTGGCGAGCGAGGTAGATGTCGGTGCTCCAGTCGAACTCCACAAAAACGAGTGAGAGGCCGATGCCCGACATCGAGCGAACGCGCTCGACATGGGTGGCCCCGTTGACAGCGGTCTCCAACGGGAGCGTGACGAGGGTCTCCACTTCCTCCGGGGCCAAGCCTGCGGCCTCGGTGAAAATCGTCACCGTCGGGCGGTTGAGGTCGGGAAAAACATCGACCGGCAGTTGCGTGAGCACCTGGCCGCCGTAGGCGACGATCACGGCGGCAAGCGCGACAACAAGGAGGCGGTTGCGAATGGAAAATCCGATGATGTGATCAAACATCGAGAGTTAGTGGCTGTGCCCGGCGTGGGCTTCCGTATCGGCGGCCGACCCGGCACCCGATGTGACATATTGAAGTTGGTAGTTCCCGACCACGACGACCTTCTCGCCGGGCAGGACGCCTTCGATGATTTCCACAAGATCGCCGGAGCGAATGCCTGTCACGACCTCGCGTTTTTCGAAGTGCGCCTCCTCGTTTTCCACAAAAACAAAAAGGTTCCCGAGAGAGCCGAGCACCGCCCGCCTGGGCACGGCCACGGCGGGCTGGGGCTCGTCGAGCGCGATGACAAGATGCCCGCGGAAGTTTGGTCGCAGGCGGTGGCTGGCGTTGGGAATCACAGCATAAATGTGAAACCCCGGATCCTCCGGGCCGTGGCCGGTATCGATGCGCTGGAGCTTGCCGGCGAATGACTCGCCAGGAAAAAGATCGAGGTGCAGGGAGGCCGGTGCGCCGAGTTTGATTTGGTGGAGCACGGGGGATTGGAAGACGAGGCCTTGGGCCAACAACTCCGAGTCGTCGCCGACTTCCACCAGGCTGGTCTCGGGCGTGAAGGAAAGCCCAGGCATGCTGCTTTGGCGAATCACATGCCCGGCCACGGGAGAGACGAGCGTCTGCGCGGGACTCCCCACAGCCAGCGGCGCGACCCGCACCATGGGATCTCCGGCCCTCACGACTTGGCCGAGCTTGACCATCACTTCGAGAACCCTTCCGTGGAACGGGGCGCTGACTGTGCCGTGCTTCTCGGGTGGGACGACCAAGGTGGCGGGAATGTCCACCGAAGGGCTCAGTTCCACGATTTCCGCCTCGATGGTTTTCAACCCGAGATTTCGGCGCTGCGAGTCCGTGAGAAAAACGGGTCCGCTTGGCCCGGCCCCGCTCATGGCGGGACCGTGGTCATGACCCGGCCCCGCGTGGGTGGCGGTCAACGCGGCGAGGCCACAGAGGAGAAACGGCAGGGGTTTCCATCGAAAAGGAGTTTTCATTTTTTTTAAAGTCGAGGTGCCTTGGATTTGCTGGAGGGGACCAAATACTCGCGCCGAACCGAGGGATGTCCACCCGAGGCGGATTCCAGCGCGATGAGTGCGGCGGCGAGCTGGGCGCGAAGGGAGATGAGTTCCAGCTCGAGGTTCGCCTGCTGATGGCGAATCACCAGAAGGTCGCGGAAGTCCACCAGACCACGAGTGAAGGCTTGGTCGAGATCTTTCTCGGTCTGTGCGACCGGTTGGATGACCTCGTTTTCAAACTCTTTGATGCGGGACTTCAGCAAGGCCACGCTTCTCAGGGCGGTGGCGACGGCATTTCCCATTTCCAGGCGAGCCGCGCGCAGCCGCGCCGATGCCTCGTCCCTTGCGGCGGAGCGCTCTTCGATGAGGCCCTCCTTCGCATCAAGCAACGGCAATGGCAGAGAAACGGAAACCCCAAGAAAGTGGTCGGTGCCGAGCCCCTCGGGTTCGTCCATTCCCTGGTCGTAGGTGTATTCCACCCCGATGCGAACGCCCGACCAGGCTTCGGCGCGGGCGAGCTGAATCTCCAGGCCGGCCCGCTCGACTTCAAGAAGCAGCAGCTCGGCATCGGGGCGATGGAGTGTGGCGGGGCGAGGCGGGATGCGGGTCGAGATTTTGGCGAAGGCCGTGTCGAAGGAATCCGAGAGGCGCAGGGGTTGATCCGCCTCGAGGCCAAGCAGGGTTTTGAGTGCGAGCGTGCGAAGCTCGGCATCCGTGCGGGCCGCCTGGCCCTCATTCCAAATGCGGCGCTCCTCGACGAGGGCGAGGCTTTGCTCGGGGAGTCCGCCTTGGCCGGCCTCGATGCGCTGGCGCGTGAAGGCGAGAGTTTTCCCGGCGGCCTCGCGAAGACCAGCTAGAGCCTCGGCGCGGGCCTGCGACTCCAGAGCATGAAAATAGGCGCCCTGCGTTTCGGCGATGAGAAGGCGTTCCTGATTTCGAATTTCGCGCAAGGCGCAGAGCACATCGAACCGGGTGGCCTCCCGCGCCAGCCCAAGCCGGGCGGTGAGGGGAAATGTCTGATACACGCCGACGCTGAACGCGCCTTCGCCTTTGTTGCCGAAGAGAACATCGCTCATGCCCGCCAGCTCAAGGTCCGGATTCATCCACTTCCCCGCTTGGGCAAGGCGGCCCTTCGCTTTCCAAACCGTGAACTGTGCGGCCTGCAACCCGCGGTTGTTCATGAGCGCGGTTTGCACAGCCGCCTCAAGACCCAGAGTGGTTGCCCTGCCCTCCGCGGCAAGGGA
>Ga0247844_1000399_pt1 | contig 93621 bp, 93 predicted proteins | sample LaCtaG_FD_192421 | JGI IMG/M metagenome (GOLD analysis project Ga0247844, IMG submission 192421) | Freshwater microbial communities from meromictic Lake La Cruz, Castile-La Mancha, Spain - LaCruzMarch201714.5m_1 | ecosystem: Environmental > Aquatic > Freshwater > Lake | place: Spain: Castile-La...
AGCCACGATCTGTGACTTGCTTGATTGCTTCAACCTTAAATTCATCTGTATATCTGATACCCTTCATTGTCATTTCTCCGTTTCAATTTCGACATTATGATATGTCTACTGAAACGGGTGATGTCCACTTTCCCAGTAATGCATATGCTACTTGCTGGTTTGGTAGGAACTTTTCTGTATAAATGGTTAAAAGGTAAAACCTTGCGACCACGCCCTTATGAAGTACATCAGGATGTTTGGCTGACAGGAAAGCCACTTGATAAATTTAGCTTCCCTTCAGGCCACACACTTCATGCCGTGGTATTTAGTCTAGTAGCTTTAAGTTACTACCCAGAATTAACTATTGTCGTTGTACCTTTTACGATAATGGTTGGTTTGTCTCGTGTAGTTCTAGGATTGCATTATCCGAGTGATGTACTAGCAGGCGCTTTGATTGGTTACATCATTATGGGCTTGTCTTTCTTGCTAGTATAGATTACTCCAGTTTACCTTTTAGACTTACTCATTGCTTTTAATAAACATTATTTTTATATGATTGCTTGGCGAAAGTCTATAAGCTTAATTTTCATAAATTCGTCATATATTTCCGTTATTGTTCAAATCTATTAAGTTGCTAAACTATATTAAAGACATGAAAATTCTATTTATATCAGATGTTTATTTTCCTCGTATCAATGGAGTCTCCACCTCCATTCGCACGTTTGTTGAACAGATGCAGAATATGGGCCATGAAGTACATTTGATAGCACCAGATTATAAAGTGACAACGCAAGATGAAGCTTGGATTAAGCGCATTCCAGCCCGAAGTATTTATTTTGATCCTGAAGATAAACTCATGAAATATGGTATGGCAATGAAGCTACTACCTTTGATTGAGCGAGAGAAATTTGACATTATTCATGTACACACGCCATTTATTGCGCATTACCTAGGGCTGAAATTTGCATCTAAACTTAATATTCCTTGTATAGAAACTTATCATACGTTTTTTGAGGATTATTTACATCATTACCTACCATGGGTGCCAAAATCTTTGGCAAAAGGCATGGCTAGATTAATTTCTAAGCGACAGTGTAACTCGGTAGATGCGATTGTGGCGCCATCAAACCCCATGTTGGAAGTATTGCGTGGGTATGGCGTCAATATAGCTTCTGAAGTGATTCCTACTGGTTTACAAAGTGGCAGTTTTAAATCAGCAGATGGCGAAGCATTTAGGTTGCAATATGGTATTCCCGTAGATCGCTCGATGCTACTCTATGTTGGTCGCGTGGCACACGAAAAAAATATTGAGTTTTTATTAGAAATGACCAAGCTACTTATTGAAAAGAGGCCAGATGTTTTGTTAGTAGTAGCTGGAGAAGGGCCAGCAGAAGCAAGTTTACATAAGCTTGCTAAAACGTTGGATATTGAAAAAAATGTTAAGTTTATTGGTTACTTAGATCGTAGCAAAGAGCTTAATGCTTGTTACGCATCGGCTGATATTTTTGTATTTTCATCCAAAAGTGAAACACAAGGCCTTGTGATACTGGAGGCGATGGCACAAGGCACGCCCGTTGTCGCTATTGCAGAATTGGGTACAGCGTCAATTCTAATTGAGGGAAAAGGTGCTCTGATTGCACCAGACAATGCTCTGCATTTTTCTGAAAAAGTGTATCACTTACTCATGAATCCAGAACATAGATTTGAATTAGGTAGGCAAGCAAAAGCCTATGTTCTAGATAAATGGACTGCAACATTGCAGGCAGAGCGCATGATTAAATTCTACTTTAAAATCATCGAAAACAAGCATAGCGCCAATGATTATGCTAAACACCAGGCAGAATCCCTGAAAGTTGAGTAAGTCACTAACTGCCAGTTAAATAGATAAAGGCAGCTAACGCTGCCTTTTTTTGAGAATCGTGTATTAAGGTTGTTTAGCCACTTCTTCCATTTCTTCCATACTGATATGTCGCACATCTTTACCTTTAACCATATATACCACATATTCAGATATATTTTTTGCATGATCACCAATGCGCTCAATCGCTTTTGATACAAACAATACTTCGAGCGACATTGAAATAGTACGAGGGTCTTCAAGCATAAACGTAATCAACTGGCGAATAGTTGTTTGATATTGTTCATCAACTTGCTCATCCATTTGTGCAATTGGCAACACTTTGGTCGCATCTGAGCGGGCAAAGGCGTCTAGTGACATGTGTAGCATCTCACGTGCTAAGGTTGCCATCAATTTAATTTCGGCAAATCTAGGTTTCCACATACGGTCAGTTTCAATAGTTTTTTGCGAAAAGCGAGCAATCTTTGCAGCTTCATCGCCAATACGTTCTAAATCAGTAATGGTTTTAATCATCATTAAAATAATGCGCAAATCACCTGCTGCCGGCTGGCGGCGCGCAATAATATAGCTACAATCTTCATCTATTTGCACTTCTAGTGCATTCACCATATGATCTCTTTTAATGACAGTCTCAGCAAGCTTTGTGTCGTGTGAAACTAATGACTCTAGTGCATCTACAATTTGCTGTTCAACAAGGCTACCCATTTCAAGTACTTTGGCACGAACCGCTTCTAATTCGTTATCGTACTGTTTATAAATATGTTCAGATGACATTACTTAATCCTTTTGAAATATGACTATTTCTTACCTAAATTTAAAATATAAAATTTTATTAACCAAACTTACCAGTAATATAGTCTTCAGTTTCTTTGCGCGTTGGACGGGTAAAGATCGTGTCTGTATCACCATACTCCATCATCTCACCTAAATACATGTAAGCGGTATAATCAGAAACACGTGCAGCTTGCTGCATATTATGTGTTACAACCAGAATAGTAAGTTTATTCTTTAGTTCACTCATTAACTCTTCAATATTGGCAGTTGCTATCGGGTCTAGTGCTGATGTAGGCTCATCAAATAGCATGATTTCTGGTTCTGTTGCTAAAGCACGAGCAATACATAAGCGTTGTTGCTGACCACCAGATAAATTAAATGCTAAATCTTGCAAACGGTCTTTAACTTCATTCCATATCGCAGCACCTTTAAGGGCTTCTTCGACCTTGTCATCCAGCATGCGCTTATTGTTTTCGCCACGCACACGTAAACCATAGGCAACGTTTTCATATATTGATTTTGGGAACGGATTGGGTTTTTGAAACACCATGCTGATGCGCATACGAACTTCAATCGCGTCTACGCCCTGTTCTAAGATATTGGTATTGTCAGGGTGCATGACAATTTGACCTTCGTATTTGTTTCCAGGGTATAAATCATGCATGCGGTTAAAGCAACGCAAGAATGTCGATTTCCCGCAACCAGAAGGGCCAATCAGTGCTGTAATTTTATTTTCATAAAGTGGCATGGAAACATTTTTAACTGCATGATTCCCACCGTTATAAAAGAAGTTCAGGTTACGTGTTTCAGCTTTGAGTGACTGCGTTGTTGTATTCATGAAAAGTGTATTCCCGTTAATAAATATTCAGTTTAATTACTTATTACCATTTTATGTTTTGACGCATTTTGTAACGCATTCTGATGGCAAAGCCATTCATCAGTAGCGTGACCAAAATGATGATGACCCCCGCTGCTGCTGCGTTTACATGGAAAGCCTCGTTTGGTCTAGATAGCCAGCTAAACATCTGGATAGGTAGTACTGTAAAGCCTGAAGACAGCCACTCAAAGTTGATAAATGGCACGGTATCTGTGATTGGCGATGGTGGTAAGAATGCAATAAAAGTTAGAGCACCAATAGTGATGATTGGTGCGGTTTCTCCGATGGCACGAGCCATGCCTATAATTACGCCAGTCAAAATGCCACCAAAAGAGTATCTAATCACATGGTCATGTACCACTTGCCACTTGGTGGCACCAACCGCGTAAGCCGCTTCTCTAATGGCAACTGGAATGCTGCGAATGGCTTCACGTGTTGATACGATCACAACTGGCATAATTAGCAAGCCTAGTGTTAGTCCTGCAGTTAAAATACTTTGTCCAAAGCCAAGCATATATACAAAAAGACCCAGTGCTAGCAAACCATAAATGATTGACGGTACAGCAGCTAAATTGGATACATTGATTTCAATTAGATCAGATAGCCAATTTTTCTTGGCGTATTCTTCAAGATAAATTGCGGCCATAACACCAATAGGTACGGCAGAGACAAATGTTACCAACATGACTAATGTTGAGCCAATTAGTGCTGAAAGGAGGCCAGCGTTGGCCGCGCGACGAGAAGGAAAATTTGTATAGAAGTCAGCAGAGATTAACTTAGGATAACCGCTTTGAATTAGATCAATGAATAGAATGAGCAAAGTTATTAAGCCAACCATTAGACATAACAAGCCAATAACAGAAAAAATGTAGTCATTGAACTTATGGCGCTTAATCATCGCGCGCACTTCGTCTAAGTTTTTAAGGGTGCTTGCTTGTGGTTGATTCATTTTAATATCTCTCACTATATTTTTTACGTGTGATATGGCCAATAATGTTGAGTGTTAATGTCATTAGCATTAGTACTAAACCTGCAGCAAAAATACTTTGGTAGCCAATGCTGCCGTGAGGCAAGTCACCCATTGCTACTTGCACGATATAGGCAGTAATCGTTGCGGCTGCATCCATTGGATTGAAGGTCAGGTTTGGTTGCTGCCCCGCGGCAATAGCCACTACCATCGTTTCACCAATTGCACGCGATATGCCTAAAATATAGGCAGCCACAATGCCTGAAGTTGCAGCTGGCGTAATGACTTTTATGGCTGTTTGGAAGCGTGTAGCCCCCATAGCGTATGAACCCTCGCGCATGCTCATTGGCACAGCGCGCATAGCATCTTCGGATAACGATGCAATATAGGGAATAACCATAATTCCAATCACAATGCCCGAACTGAGCATATTAAATGTTGGCAATCCTGGGATGATGCTTTGTAATATTGGGGTGACAAATAGTAATGCAAAGAAGCCGAATACAATCGTAGGCACTCCTGCTAGTAATTCTAGCGTTGGCTTTACCGTTTCTCGCACTTTATGCGATGCAAATTCAGATAGATAAATGGCGCTGATTGTGCCTATTGGAATAGCAATCAGTAATGCCACGCCAGTCACAGTAAGGGTCCCTGATACCAGTGGCAAAATGCCATAGTGCGGGTTTTCAAATAAAGGCGTCCAAAGCGTGTCTGTTAAAAAGTCAACAATAGAGACATGTTCGAAAAAACCATAGGACTCATAGAGTAAGATTCCCATAATTGCAGTTGTCGTAAGCACTGCAGAGAGTGCTGCTAGCAATAATACAAATTCAATTAAACGTTCTTTAAAATGGCGTGTAAAATTTTTTGAGAGACGATTACTGATTTGTAGATCTGGTAGATTTAGTGGATTATTTATCAATTGATTAACCGTATTCACGTTATGTAACCTTTAACATTGTATCGTGATTAGCGATAGCAATATAGAGTCAGTAGAAGTCAATTTGAGGGCACTTTTAAAACCGAGTGCCCTCAAATGGTTTGGATTGATGCGCTTACTTAATTCTAGCTAGTAACTCTTCGATTTTAACTCCTACTTCAGATTTACCACCAAAGCCAGTACCTGGTTTGAGTGCTTTCCAGTGAGTAATCACAGCTTTTTGCTCTTTTTCAGGCAACGCCACATATTTTACTTCTTCAATAAGTGGTTTGCTTTGCTCTAGATAGTAGTTAACAAATGCTTTTACTTCAGGCTTGAAAGCTGCAGCAGTTGCATTAACATAAATAAATATCGGACGCGCAAGCGGTTGGTATGTGCCATCTTCGATAGTAGCTTTTGAAGGCAACACAGCGGGTTTTCCTGCTTTCTCGATAATAGCAACAGCATCTAATTTACCTTGGTTTTCTTCATAATAAGCATAGCCAAAGTATCCGAGACCACCTGCGTCACCAATTACACCTTTAACTAGTACATTGTCATCTTCAGACGCAGTGAAATCACCACGGCTTGATTTTGCTTTACCTACAATAGCCTCAGTAAAATAGTCAAACGTGCCTGAGTCTGCACCAGGGCCAAACAATTTAACAGGGGTATTTGGCCAAGCTGGGTTGACTTGATTCCAAGATTTTATTTTACCTTGGGCTGCTGGCTCCCATAGTTTTTTAAGTTCAGCCGCAGTCATTTTTTTAGCAAAGTCATTTTTTTGGTTGATTACAACGGTAATCGCGTCATAAGCAATTGGAAGCTCAATAAACTGAACACCAGCTTCTTTGCAGGCATCAATTTCTTTTTGTAAAATTGGGCGAGAAGCATTTGAGATATCTGTTTCACCGCGACAGAATTTCTTAAAGCCACCACCAGTACCTGAAACGCCAACAGTAACTTTGGTTTTGCTTACTTTTTGAAACTCTTCTGCAACCGCTTCAGTAATTGGGTAGACTGTGCTTGAGCCGTCGATTTTAATGATTTTATCAGCGGCAACTGCGTTTGATGTTGAGAAAACTGTTGCAACTAAAGCTGCAATACGAAGTGATTTGGTTAGTGTAGTGCTCATGAAATCTCCATCTAATGTTAAGATTATTTAATACAAACATAACTATAGGTTCTTATTATGACAATAATATGACAGTAATTGAGATTTGGATTTAACTAAAAATAAAGGCATCTTAAATTGTTAAAGTTTTATTTTAATTTTGTTGATTTATTTGTTTAACTAGCAGTGATTAATTCTGCGAGAGATTATGTCATTAAAGATAAAATTTATTCCGTTACAATCAGAAGCTCTAAAATAATATTTATAATGAAAAATGCATACAAATAATACGAATCAGGTTTTAAACACAAAACCAACAATTGGTTCTTTTGAAAAAAATCTTACTTGGTGGGTACTCGGTTGTATCGTGGTTGGCATTGCCTTGGGTGAAGCCTTTCCTGGATTTTTTCAAGAGGTTGGTAGCTTAAAAATTGCCGAAGTAAACTTGCCTGTGGCCTTGCTCATTTGGCTCATGATAATTCCTATGCTACTCAAAGTTGATTTTGGGGCGATGAAAGATGTGCTGGTGCATAGTCGAGGGATTGGTGTCACGCTGTTTGTTAATTGGGTAGTAAAGCCGTTATCAATGGCATTACTAGCTTGGATATTCATTCGACATTTGTTTGCTGGATTATTGCCAGTTGAGCAGATTGATAGTTATATTGCTGGACTCATTTTGCTGGCAGCTGCTCCATGCACAGCCATGGTATTTGTGTGGAGTAATTTGTGTGGTGGCGATGCTAAATTTACACTGTCACAAGTGGCCATTAACGATGCCATTATGTTGGTGGCATTTGCACCGATTGTGGCGCTACTTCTTGGCTTATCCAGTATTGTTGTGCCGTGGAATACACTTCTAATTTCAGTGATGTTGTTTATTGTAGTGCCTGTGGTGATTAGCCAAATATTGCGTAAGGCATTGCTCTCAAAAAGTCAGAATACCTTGGATAACGTACTTAAACACTTGCATCCAATTTCGCTTACGGCATTGCTGGTTACTCTGATATTGCTATTTGGTTTTCAAGGTCAGCAGATTCTTGCTCAGCCAATGATTATTGGTCTGTTGGCAGTGCCGATTATTATTCAGACATACTTCAACTCTATGCTTGCGTATTGGTTAAATAAAAAACTCAAGGTCGCACATTGCGTGGCTGGCCCATCCGCTTTAATTGGCGCATCCAATTTTTTTGAATTAGCTGTTGCTACAGCAATCGCTTTGTTCGGATTTAATTCTGGCGCAGCACTAGCAACCGTGGTTGGTGTATTAATTGAAGTGCCTGTGATGTTATCTGTGGTGGCAATTGTTAATAAAAGCCGCAACTGGTATGAAACCAACTGATATTTTTATAAAATTCTTTAATTAATGCGAGTAAAGAAATGACAATTACCATTTATCACAATCCATCGTGCGGCACCTCTAGAAACACCTTGGCAATGATACGCGCCAGTGGCGAAGAGCCAATTGTGATTGAGTATGTAAAAAATCCGCCTAGCCGTGAGTGTTTATTAGAGCTGATTGCTGCCATGGGCGGCAATGTGCGTGAAGTAATCCGCGAAAAAGGCACGCCGTATGTTGAACTAGGCTTAGATAATTTAAGCCTATCAGATGACGCTTTGATTGACACCATGCTAAAACACCCCATTCTAATCAATCGCCCAATTGTAGTGACGGCAAAAGGCGTTAAATTGTGCCGCCCATCTGAATTGGTGTTAGAAATCTTAGAAAATCCAAATATTGGTACTTTTACTAAAGAAGATGGCGAAGTGGTCAATAAATCAAAATGGGTTGTATGACTGCATTGTCCAGCCAACACAATCACCCTCAAGATTTAAGTGTACTCGTTAGCGTTGCTGAAATAAATTTAAATGATGTGTTAGCGCAAGTATTCAAACACGCTAAGCCGCACAAGGCAATAGTGGTATTTGATACGGCTTGCGAATTAGCAAAAACCTTGACGCAAGCTTATAAGCACTGCTTGCCAGAGGCGCAATTCATTGACTTCAATCAACATAAGCCTGATGCCGTGCTAGCTGTATTTGCTAGTTTAGAAGCATCTGATTTGGTTGTACTTGTGCAATCGACCAATTTCAGGTTGGAGGCTTTTCGTATTCGCGTTGAGCTGTTTAAGCGCGGGCTTAAAGTGATTGAGCATCCGCATTTAAGCCGCATGGTGGGCGATGAAGTGGCTTATTACATTGATGCGCTGGCGTATGATTCTGTGTATTTTCGCGGTGTAGGCAGCAGCCTTAAATCCCTTATAGATCAAGCGCAAAGCGGCTGTTTAGATAGCGGTGGTGAGCAATTTCCTGATGCGCGCTTGGTGTTTGGTTCGGCTTTTGAGACTGCAAAACTCAATGTGGGCGACTACAGCGAGATGCACAATATTGGCGGTCAATTTCCCATTGGTGAGGTGTTTACCGAAGCGCGTGACTTGGAGGCAGTGCGTGGACGTGTGCGTATTTTTGCTTTTGGTGATACGCAATACAGAGTCAACCGCCCAGCCAAACCCATCACTTTGATTGTTGAAAACGGGCAAGTCATTACCACAGAAGACAGTACGCCAGCATTTGACGCAGTGCTTGCCAATATTCGCGCAGATGAGCAAGTGGTTTGGATACGCGAAATCGGCCTTGGCCTAAATCGCGCCTTTACTAAAGAGCGAAGCGTGAGCGACATTGGTAGCTATGAACGCATGTGCGGTGTACATTTATCATTAGGTGCTAAGCATGGCATCTACGGCAAGCCCAATTTCAAACGTGGTGATGGAAAATATCATATAGACGTATTTGCAGTTACCGAACAACTCACGTTAGATGCGCGAGTGATTTATCGCGATGGCGCTTGGAGCGTGGGCATAGTGTAAAAAGAGAAGCGCTTTTCGGGTATAATGTTTCCTTTCAATAGCACCACAAGTCATTATAGAAGCTGTCATGGAAGCCGAACAACTCAATATTATCAACAACCGCCTTGCCGACTTAATCGAGCGCAACAATGCCCTTCGGGGGTATCTTTGACTTTGAAACCAAGTCGCAACGCTTAGAAGAAGTGAATGGGTTGATGGAAGACCCGAACATTTGGAATAACGCCGAAAAAGCACAGAAACTGGGCAAAGAAAAGCGCAGTTTAGAGATGATTGTGCATAACCTGCAAAGCTTAGAAACCAATTTAAAAGACGCGCAAGAGCTATTTGGCATGGCGCGTGAAGAAGCTGACGATGACACTTTGTTGAGTGTTAAAACGGATTCTGAAGCCTTGGAAAAACAAATCGCCGAAATGGAATTTAAGCGTATGTTCTCTGGCGAATTAGATAGTGCGAATTGCTTTGTGGAGTTTCAATCAGGCAGTGGTGGTACTGAGGCGCAGGATTGGTGCAATATGTTGCTTCGCATGTATTTGCGTTACACCGAGCGCAAAGGCTTTAAAGTAGAGGTGCTAGAGCTTTCTGATGGCGATGTTGCTGGTATTAAAGGTGCAAGCCTTAAGGTAACTGGCGATTATGCTTTTGGCACGCTTCGTACTGAAAATGGGGTGCATAGGCTGGTACGTAAATCACCATTTGACTCTAACGCTAAACGCCACACCAGTTTCGCCAGTGTGCAGGTTTTCCCTGAAGTCGATGACAGTATTCAAATTGACATCAACCCAGCTGACTTGCGCATTGATACTTATCGCGCTTCGGGAGCGGGCGGCCAGCATATTAACAAAACTGACTCTGCCGTGCGCATTACGCATTTACCCACAGGTGTGGTAGTGCAATGCCAAAACGATCGTTCGCAACACCGCAACCGCGATGAGGCCATGAACATGTTAAAAGGCGCGCTGTATAATCTAGAATTAAACAAACGTAACGCCGACAAACAAGCGATTGAAGATGCTAAAACCGACATTGGCTGGGGGCATCAAATTCGCAGTTACGTACTAGACCAAGGCCGCATCAAAGATTTGCGTACCAATGTTGAAATTGGTAACACCCAAGGCGTGCTAGATGGCGACCTTGACCCATTTATTACTGAAAGTTTGAAGCAGGGAGTTTAAGAGTGAGCGACGATAATTTACAACCACAAGATGAAAACCACGTTATTGCAGAACGTAGGGAAAAGTTGAAAGCTATTCGCGAAGCGACTGGTGGCGTGGCATTCCCTAACGATTTTAAGCCACAACATAAAGCGGCAGATTTAGCTATAGCACATGCTAATAAAGAAAATGAAGAATTTGAAGCTGCACCTGTGAATGTGGTGGTGGCTGGCCGCATGATGCTAAAACGCGTGATGGGCAAGGCGAGCTTTGCGACAATACAAGACGGCAGCGGTGATAACGCGGGCAGTCGTATTCAGCTATATGTGGCTAAAGATATGATTGGTGATGGCGTTTACGAACAATTTAAACATTGGGATTTAGGCGACTTTTTAGGCGCAACAGGACATTTATTTAAAACTAAAACGGGCGAGCTTTCAATTAAAGTCACTGAAATTCGTTTACTGACAAAATCCCTACGACCACTGCCGGAAAAATTCCACGGCTTGCAAGATCAAGAAGTTAAATACAGACAAAGATACGTTGATTTAATAACTAGTGAAGAAACACGCGCGACTTTTGTGGCGCGTAGTAAAGTGGTTTCTGCGATTCGTAACTTTATGATTCAAAATGAATTCTTAGAAGTTGAGACGCCGATGTTGCACCCGATTCCAGGTGGTGCATCAGCTAAACCATTCATCACACATCACAATGCTTTAGATATGCAAATGTATATGCGTATCGCGCCAGAGTTATATTTAAAGCGCCTTGTGGTTGGTGGTTTTGAGCGTGTATTTGAAGTGAACCGTAACTTCCGAAATGAAGGTTTGAGCGTTCGCCATAATCCAGAATTTACTATGATGGAGTTTTATGCGGCATATACCGACTATCAATGGTTGATGGACTTTACTGAAAACTGTATTCGTACCGCAGCTATTGCAGCGCGTGGCACTGCGGTGCTTGAATATCAAGGCCGCGAGTTGGATTTAAGTAAGCCATTTCAACGCTTAACGATTGTCGGCGCAATTCAAAAATACGCGCCACAATATTCGTTAGCCCAATTGAATGATGAAGCTTTCTTGCGTGCGGAAATCCTAAAACATGGCACAAAACCTTTTGACCATGCAGGGCTAGGTTCATTGCAATTAAGTTTGTTTGAAGAGACTGCTGAAAGCCAATTGTGGGAGCCGACTTATATTATTGACTACCCGGTTGAAGTTTCACCACTCGCACGTGCTTCTGATAAAAACCCTGAAATCACTGAGCGTTTTGAGTTATTTGTTTGCGGGCGTGAAATCGCAAATGGGTTCAGTGAGTTGAATGATGCTGAAGACCAAGCGGCGCGCTTCCAAGCGCAAATGAAAGCCAAAGAAGCGGGTGACCATGAAGCCATGTTCTATGATGCTGATTTTATTCGCGCCTTAGAATACGGCATGCCCCCAGCAGGTGGTTGTGGTATCGGTATCGACCGATTAGTGATGATGATTACCGATAGTGCTAGTATTCGTGATGTGATTTTATTCCCGCATATGCGCGCTGAAAGTTAATTAAATCTAGCTCTAAATGTGCATTTATAGCCGTCTGCCACAGTAATTTGCAGGCGGCTTTTTGTTGTTGTAAATTTGCAACAGGAGTGATGTTAATAGCCCATTAAATAGTTCTCTGTCATCAAATTGTCATATTTAGATAACAGAATGCTTAGTGTTATAAAAATATGTGCAAGTTATCTAAATAAGGAGATTTTTGATGAATTTTAAACTAAGCAATTTAGTTGCTGCAACGTTGGCAGGTTCAATGTTAATGGGTTTTGGCACCAATGCAATGGCTGATTCTACCGATGATATCGTGAATGCATTGATAGCAAAAGGTGTATTGACTGAAGAAGAAGGCGCGCTTTTAATGAGAGGCCGTGAAGGCGAAAAAGAAGCGGCTGAAGCGAAGAAAAAAGCTGGCGTGTCAGCAAAAATTAAAGATGGTGCAATTAGTCTAGAGTCTGGTGATGGTAAAAATAGTATTGCGTTAACAGGCCGAGTTCAATTTGATTATCGCAACAGTGATATCGATGACTTTTCTAAAGTTACTGAAGGTGTAGCAACTGCTTTTAGTCGGGATACAGACACATCAAGTGCTGCGGACCAGTTTGAAATCCGTCGTGCACGTATTGGTGTAAAAGGTAAGCTTTATGAGCATTTTGATTATGAAGTAATCACAAATGTTGTTGGGGGCTCAGCTAATTTGGTTGATGTTGCATATATTAATGCGGGTATGTTTAAACCAGTTCAGTTGCGTGTTGGTCAATTTAAACAACCATTTAACTTGGAAGAATACGGTACAAGTTCTAACAATATTGATTTCCAAGAACGTGCATATATGAACCAAATCACGCCAGGTAAAAAAATTGGTGCAATGATTCATGGTTTACCTACTGCAGGTATAACTTATGCAGCTTCTTTATATCAACAGAATAATTTTGGTGAAACTGATAGCCAATCTGATGGTAAAGGTTTCGCGGGCCGTGCTACTATCAACTTTGCTGAATTAGCTGGCTGGAAAGAGTCAGTGTTTCACTTAGGTTTAGCTGGTATCGATTCTGAATATGGCTTAACACCAGCAACTAGCGGCAATACATCTAGTGCTGCTTCAGCAGATACTCGTGGTACGATATTCGGCTTCCGTAGTGCTGGTCGTGGTTTAAACAATGCGTATCGCGCACAAATTGGAGGCGATGTTTTAGGAACAGCTGCATTTAATGCGCCGTCTGCTACTAGTGCAGAAGTAGAAAACAAGGCTTACGGCCTTGAAGGTATAGTAGCATACGGTCCGTTTAAGTTTCAAGGTGAGTACATGAACTCTCAGTTTGATGCTAAACATCAAAATACAGGTAATCGAGTAGAAGCTGATGTTGATACGTTTTATGCTGAAGCTTTATGGATGATTACAGGTGAAAACTACGCAGATGCCTATAAAAACGGTGGCTGGAGTAGCATTAAACCCAAAACTCCTTTTGATATAGAAACAGGAAAAGGTAAAGGGGCTTTGGAAATTGGCCTTCGTTACGACGAGTTTGAGGTTGATGATACAAATATAGTTGGCAGCAATCTTTCTCGTTTCCAAGGGTCTACATCTAATCAAGCAGCAGGAAACTTGAATACTAATAATACCCTAGGTAAAAATAAAACAGATGGTGGCGCTAAAACGTATACTGCAGGTATAAAGTGGATACTAAACCCGAATATGCGCGTGTTGCTAAATTACTCGCATACTAAGTACGACGAAGAGTTTAGACCAATTGATGTTCAAGCTAGAGCAGCAAACAATGCTAATGTGAAAACAGTTGATAGCGAAGACTTAATTATGTTGCGTACACAACTTTCATTCTAATTAGTTTGTTAAGTTATAAAGTTTGATTAAAAGCCCGCTCTAGCGGGCTTTTTTCATATGTAAAGTTAATAGATTAATGCTAATTGAAAAAAATACGATAAGGTATAATTCAGTTACACAGACCTAAGAGAAATTTACCCATGTACAAACACCCTTTGCTTAACCGCGACAAAATGACCCCACAAGAAGCTATTGACATTTTGACTGAAGGTAATCATCGTTTTACTAATAATTTAACGGCGAATAAAGATATGATGAGCTTGGTGAGCATCACTAAAGATCGTCAACATCCATTTGCTTCCGTATTAAGTTGTAGTGATTCACGCGCACCTGTAGAAATGTTGTTTGATCAAGCATTGGGCGATATTTTTAGCGTGCGTTTGGCGGGTAATATCGCTTCGGACAAAGTGATTGGTAGCCTTGAGTTTAGCTCAAAATACTTAGGCAGCAAGCTTATTGTGGTGCTTGGTCATACGGATTGTGGTGCGGTAAAAGCGGCGTGCGATAATTTTAGAGAAGGCCATATTGGGGAAATTATCAATTTAATTCGCCCTGCGTTACGCATGGAAAAAACTACAGCAGACAATAGAAGTTCTACTAACGTAGAATTTGTTAATAAAATCTGCGCGCTAAACGTCCGTGTACAGATTGATGAAATTATTCATAGTAGCGATATTATCCAAGACATGCTTGCCGCTAAGCAAATTGGCATGGTAGGTGGGGTTTATAATTTATCGACTGGTGAAGTAAGTTTTATTCCTGATACTTTAATGTTGTAATTTCTGACTTTCTAATTCCTTAATGTTGCAACTTATGTCGCAATGTATAATGCTGTTTTTTATATTTACCATTTATTCTGAGAGTCATTTTCATGCATCCTAGACAAGATACCAGCACGTTATTATCAACGCTAAAGTATTACCTTAACCCTAATGACGGTCGATATGAAGATCTAGCCAAAGGGAATGTTACTAAAAATATCATTAAAGATTTAACAGCTGGCTTAGTGGTGGCTATGGTGGCAATCCCGTTAGCGATGGGTTTTGCTATGGCGAGTGGTCTACGCCCAGAGCAAGGTATTGTGGGTGGAGCAGTCGCTGGACTACTTGGCGCATTATTCGGAGGCAGTAAATATCAGGTGTATGGGCCAACAGCTGCATATATTCCTATTATTGCAGGCTTAATGGCGACTTATAACCATAGTTTTTTAGTGCTGGTTTCTATTGTTGCAGGTTTGATGTTGATGTTTACAGGCCTAATGCGTAAAGGCAAAGTGGTGACATTGGTACCACATTCTATTGTGGTGGGTTTTACTATTGGAATTGCTGTAGTCATTGCATTTTCGCAAATGGGTGAAGTTTTTGGTTTTCACAATAAAATAGGCTATGACTTTATAGGGCAAATCAAAAAAACCATTGAATACTTTGGCGAGGTAAATATTTATGCAGTAATTGTGGCGTTAAGTACATTCGCAATTTGCAAAACACTAATTAAAATTTCAACTTTTATTCCTGCGCCAGTCTTCGGTTTAGGTTTAGGTTGGCTTGCGGCAGCCACTTTTTGGAAAGAAAAAGGTTTGGTGCTCATTAAGGATAAGTACGGCAGTATTCCAACAGACTTTTGGAATGTGACTATGCCTGCTTTGCCAGACATGACCACAGGTCAAGTTTGGTTTGATTTGCTCTACTTTGCTGTTGCGATTTACTTTGTCGCGGCGATTGAGAGCTTGTTGTGTAGTCGCATGGCGGATCGTATGGCGAATAATACAGGCATTCCTTTTAACCCTAACAAAGAACTTTGGGGTCAAGGAATGGTGAATATTTTCACACCATTAATGAATGGTTTTCCACACACAGGTGCGCTAGCTAGAACTGCAGTTAACATCAAGCTCGGCGCAGTTTCACCATTAGCGGGGGTGGCTAAATTTACCTTTAAATTAATTCTTGCTGCATATTTAGCTACATACTTAGAGCAAGTGCCTATGGCATGTATCGGAGGCATTTTGTTATACGTGGCTTCTGGCATGGTGAAGTGGAAAGAGATTCAAGAAGTGTTGGAAATGAAAAGTAAATTTCACTTTTGGTTGATGATTTATACGGCTTTTATGGTGCCGTTGACTGGATTTTTGACGGCTGTTTTGACGGCGATTGCGATATTCGCGATTGCAGTATTACTTAAAAAAATTCCGTTACATCATGCTAAAGAAGAAACAGTTGAACTAGAGTTAGCTGAAGCGAATTAATTGATCTGATGATATTAAATAAGGGCGCTATTTGCGCCCTTATTCAATTAAGTATACCGGTTAAATTTTTGATGTAATATCAACGATGACCTTCTTTAGCCATGTTGATACTATACTTAGGTATTTCTATCACTAAATCTATTGTTCCGACAAGTGCTTGGCAAGATAAGCGGGAATTAGGTTCTAGCCCCCAAGCTTTATCTAATAAATCATCTTCTTGATCGTTTGAAGGGTTTAATGATTTAAAGCCTTCGCGCACAATCACGTGGCATGTGGTGCAAGCACAAGCTTGGTCGCAAGCGTGGTCAATATCAATGTGATTGTTTAATAGAACATCACAGATTGATTCGCCTGTATTCGCTTCAATAGCAGCGCCTTCAGGACAGAGTTCTATGTGAGGCAGAATGATGATTTGAGGCATGTTGTATTTACTCTGTTATAAATTTAACGTATTAATTTCTTTACCGCTTAGAGCTCGGCTCACGCTTGCATTCATACGTGCGGCAGCAAATGCTTCAGTTGCGTGGTTTAAACTATCAACAGCTTTGTTAATAGCTACAGCATCTTCAGTGCTAGTAATAACGCGCAGTTTTTGTATTTCTGTTTCAATTGCTAATTTTTCTTGTTCACTAATCAGATTGCTATCGGAAACTAATGCTAATGTAACTGAGTTAATGATGGCTCCTGCCGATACGCGTGCTTCAGCCAACATACGTGCTTTTTTATCAGATTCAGCATTACCAAATGATGATTTTAGCATGAGTGTAATTTCATCTTCGCGCAATCCATACGATGGTTTAACCACCACATGTGATTCAACACCGTTGGTTTGTTCGCGAGCAGTCACTGAAAGTAAACCATCCGCATCTACCTGAAAAGTCACACGTATACGCGCAGCTCCAGCAACCATTGGTGGAATGCCACGCAATTCGAATCGTGCTAATGAACGACAGTCAGCTACCAATTCACGCTCGCCTTGAACCACTTGTATACTCATGGCCGTTTGGCCATCTTTGTAAGTGGTGAAGTCTTGTGCGCGGGCAACTGGCAATGTGCTATTGCGTGGAATAATACGTTCTACCAAGCCTCCCATGGTTTCTAGCCCTAAAGAAAGCGGGGTGACATCCAATAGTAGTAACTCATTGTCGCTACGATTGCCAACCAATGCGTTAGCTTGAATCGCAGCGCCTAATGCAACTACTTTATCCGGGTCTAAATTCGTTAGTGGCGTTTGCTTAAAGTATTCTTCAACAGCATGTCTGACTTGTGGCATACGTGTAGCGCCACCGACTAACACTACGCCTTTAATTTCTTCAAGGCTTAGATTGGCATCGCGCATAGCTTTGCGCGTTGGAGAGAGTGTTTTAATAACGAGTTGTTGTGTGAGATCTACAAACTGAGCCGAGGTGAGTGTTACATCAACCAAAGTGGCATTGCTCAAACGGCAGACAATCTGTGCTTCATAATTATCAGTCAGCCACTCTTTAGCCTGACGCGCTTTGGTGAGTAGCAGGCGAGTGTCACTTTCAGCAAGGGGACTAAAATTGCTAGTGCTTTCACGAATCTTATCTAGAATCCAGCAATAAATGCGGTGGTCAAAATCATCGCCACCCAGTGCAGAATCACCATTGGTGGCAAGTACTTCAAATACACCTTTAGTGAGCTTTAGAATTGAGACGTCAAATGTGCCACCACCTAAATCGTAAATAACAAAAGTGCCTTCTGCCGCGTTGTCTAGGCCATAGGCCACAGCTGCTGCGGTTGGTTCATTTAATAACCGCAGCACATTTAAGCCAGCCAGTCGTGCGGCATCTTTTGTAGCTTGGCGCTGTGCATCATCAAAGTATGCTGGCACGGTAATTACTGCGCCGACTAATTCGCCACCAAGTGACTTTTCAGCACGAACTTTGAGTGTTTTAAGAATTTCAGCAGAAATTTCTACTGGAGTTTTTAAGCCTGCTCGGGTTTGCAACTGCAGTATTTTGGTTGAATCAGAACTATCGACAAAGTTGTATGGAATGTGCGCTCTATCAGCGATATCTTTTAGACTGCGTCCCATAAAACGTTTGGCTGATGCAATGGTATTCACGGGATCGTTGCTCTGTTGTGCTTGTGCTGCGTGCCCAACAACCACTTCACCTTCTGGCATATAGCGTACAACAGAAGGAAGTAACGCATGACCATGTTCGTCTTGCAATACGGTAGTCATACCACTTTTTACCGTGGCCACTAGAGAATTTGTGGTGCCTAGATCTATGCCTACTGCCAACTTGTGTTGGTGGGGTGCGGCGCTCATGCCAGGTTCAGATATTTGCAGTAATGCCATTAGGTAAGTGCCATCAGTTTATTGCTACTTTAAATGTCTATTTCTTCTATTGCGCGATTAATATCTTCAGAGACTTTATCGATAAAAATAAGCTTTCGAGTGGTATCAGTAGCAGCGACGTAATCTTTTTGCACATCTATCAAGCGGACTAAACACCCTTGTAAACTGTTTGCCTCGACTCGAATTTCGGCAAGTAACCTGTCTAAAGCGGTGATGTCTTTAGCCGACACCGCATCTTCTGTTGCCTCTCGCCACTCCATTTGCTGCATCAAAAAATCTGTTGGCATGGCGGTGTTGGTTTCACTAATCGCAGTGATGCCCTGCAATTCTAATAGATATTTAGCGCGATCAGCTGGATTTTTTATGCAAAGAAAAGCTTCATTTGCTAGCGTTGCTCGTTGCATAGCACCTAATTTTTCAGCAGACGAAGCGGTTACAAATCTGTCTGGATGCGACTCAGATTGTATCTTGCGGAAATTGCTTTCTAGTGTGGCTAATTCAACGTTGAAAATTGGTTTTAGACCAAATAACTCAAAGTAATTTTGCTTCACACTGTAAAGCTTTCACCGCAACCACATTCATCTTTTACGTTGGGATTGTTAAACTTAAAGCCTTCATTTAAACCTTCTTTGGTAAAGTCTAATTCCGTACCATCAATGTAAACAAGGCTCTTTGGGTCAACAATCACTTTAACGTCGTGACTTTCAAAAACTGTGTCTTCTGGATGCATCTCGTCTACAAACTCTAGTGTATAAGCCATGCCTGAACAACCGGTAGTTTTAACGCCCAAGCGTAAGCCAATGCCTTTGCCTCGGTTGGCAAGGAATTTTTCTACGCGATTAGCCGCGGTTTCTGTCAGTGTTATTGCCATAAATTAGGCAGCCTCTTTTGCAGCTTGTTTTGCTTTAATGTCTGCAACTGCCGCCTTAATTGCATCTTCAGCCAATACTGAACAGTGAATTTTCACTGGTGGCAAAGCTAGTTCTTCAGCGATTTCTGAATTCTTAATCGCATAAGCTTCTTCAATAGTACGGCCTTTAAGCCATTCTGTTACCAATGAGCTTGAAGCAATAGCTGAACCACATCCGTAAGTTTTGAATTTAGCATCTTCAATAATGCCTGCATCATTTACTTTAATCATCAATTTCATTACATCACCACATGCTGGTGCGCCAACCATGCCAGTACCAACGTTCGGATCGTTTTTGTCTAACGTCCCAACATTACGTGGGTTTTCGTAGTGGTCTAAAACTTTGTCTGAATATGCCATTTTCGTACTCCTCTAATGTGCGGCCCATTGAACCTTGGATAGATCAACGCCGTCCTTAAACATTTCCCACAATGGGGATAATTCTCTTAATTTATCTATTTTACTTTTCATCAAGTTGATTGTGTAATCAACGTCTGCTTCAGTTGTGAAGCGACCTATTGAGAAGCGAATAGAGCTGTGCGCTAGCTCATCTGAACGGCCTAAAGCACGTAATACATAGCTTGGTTCTAAGCTGGCAGATGTGCATGCAGAGCCGCTCGAAACGGCAATGCCTTTCACTGCCATAATCAGAGATTCACCTTCTACATAATTAAAACTAATATTCAAGTTATGCGGTACTCGGTGTTCTAAGTCACCATTCACGTAAACTTCTTCCATGGATTCTAGGCCATGCAACAATTTGTCGCGTAAGCGGCGAATGCGCGCGTTTTCCAAATCCATTTCTTCGCGAGCAATTCTAAACGCTTCACCCATACCAACGATTTGATGCGTAGCTAACGTGCCAGAACGCATGCCACGCTCATGACCACCGCCGTGCATTTGCGCTTCTATACGAATGCGCGGTTTACGGCGAACATACAAAGCGCCAATGCCTTTTGGACCGTAAGTTTTATGCGCACTGAAGCTCATCAAATCGACAGGTAGTTTTTCTAAATCAATATGTACTTTACCGGTGGCTTGAGCAGCATCTACGTGAAAAATTACACCATTTTCACGACAGATATTGCCGATGGCAGTGATGTCTTGGATTACGCCAATTTCATTATTGACCAACATCACAGAAGCCAATACGGTATCAGGACGAATAGCTGCTTTGAATTTATCTAAAGTAACTAAGCCATTAGGTTCAGGATCTAAGTAAGTTGCGGTAAATCCTTGGCGTTCAAGTTCGCGTATCGGATCAATAACTGCCTTATGCTCGGTAGTGATGGTGATAATGTGTTTACCCTTACCGCTATAAAAGTTTGCTGCACCTTTAATTGCAAGGTTATTAGATTCAGTTGCTCCTGATGTCCAGACGATTTCGCGTGGGTCTGCACCAACTAATTTAGCCACTTCTTCACGAGCATTTTCAACTGCTTTTTCAGCGGTCCAACCATACGGATGGCTACGAGAAGCTGGGTTACCAAAGTGTTCCGTAATGTACGGAATCATCTTTTCGGCTACACGCGGGTCTACAGGAGTCGTTGCTGAATAATCCAAATAAATTGGATGCATGCTATCCTCTGCATGTGTTGAAACCGGAATTTCTAATGATGCTGACATTCTTTCATTTATCCTTGCATAATTTAAATAATACGTTTTTACAGGCTAAGGTTTATACAATCAGGCTGCAATGGCTGACATTTGCCTCAGCCTTAAAATTTCATTGCTCAATGTTGCTAAAAAATTTGTTACTTGCTCAGCCGTATTGTTTGCGCCAAAGCTCACTCTTACAGCACCGCGCGCTAAATCTGCTGGTACGCCCATGGCTAGTAATACCTGGCTAGGTTCTGTACTATCGCTAGAGCAAGCTGACCCACTTGCAACGGCATAACCTTTGCGATCTAAAGCCATCACCATAGTTTCACCTTCTATGCCGTCAATCGCAAAAAAGCTGGTATTAGGGATACGCGATACTTTGTTGCCAAAAATGCTTACATTTAATGCTTTTAAACCTTGCTCTAGTTGATCGCGTAAAGCTGCTGTATGAGCCACAAAATTCGCCCTATTACTAATAGCTAATTCACAGGCTGCGCCAAAACCCACAATCGCCGCAACATTTTCCGTACCGCTACGCAAACCTTTTTCTTGCCCACCACCATGTATCTGTGGCTGCATATCTAATTTTTTATCCAAAATTAATGCTGCTGCACCTTGTGGCCCGTGAATCTTATGGCTCGAAATCGTCATCGCGTTTACGTTCAAATCAGCAAAACTTAAATCAAACTTGCCTAGTGCTTGCACAGCGTCTGTATGAATAACCGCGCCTACACTACGTGCCATTTCGGCTATTGAATTTATATCTTGTATCACACCTGTTTCGTTATTGGCTAACATCACTGAAACTAACTTGGTTGCTGTTCTAAGCTGTAATTTTAATTGTGCTAAATCTACTTTTCCTTGTGTATCAACTGCAATTTGTTGATTGATATAACCATATTGTTGCATCGCTATTGCGGGTCGAGTCACGCATGGATGCTCAATTGCACTTGTTAGAATTTGTGCTGAAATGCTAGTCGGGTTAATTGTTGCAATGCCTTTTATTGCAAAATTATTCGCTTCCGTACCACATGATGTAAATACCACTTGCGAAGTATAAGCGCCGCAAGCTTCAGCTACTTGCGCTCTTGCATGCTCTATGGCATCACGCGCTGAGCGACCAAAAATATGACGACTAGTTGGATTCCCTGTTTGATTGCTTAGCCAAGGTAACATGACGTCCAATACTTGATTATTAAGCGCAGTGGTTGCATTATGATCAAAATATATGCTTGCCATTTGTAAAATACTAGTTGTATTAAGCGACTGCCGCTTGGATTGCAGAGCCTTTTTCATTACAGGCATGATTAGCACGCGGCGTAATTGTTACTTTTTTTCCTGATGTTTGCGACTCAACTATATCGGCCAAGCTCACTCCGGCAAGGTAATCCAGAATCTTAGTGTTTAATGCAGACCATAAATCGTGCGTCATACAGCGACCTTCAACTTTACAATTTTCGTGTCCACCGCATTGTGTGGCATCTATTTGCTCATCTACCGCATTGATAATTTCAGCTACTGAAATATCAGTATAATTTTTAGCAAGCTTATAGCCGCCACCTGGACCGCGAACACTAGTGACTAAACCTTGGCGGCGCAAGCGACTAAACAGTTGCTCTAAGTAAGATAATGAAATGTTTTGGCGCTCGCTGATGCCGGCGAGGGTGACGGGCTTGATATTGTTAGGCATGCCACCTGCTAGCTTGGTCTCGCTATGTGCTGTCGCTTCATGCAAGGCTAAGTCTAGCATTGCGGTAACGGCAAAGCGGCCTTTAGTAGTAAGTTTCATGATTAAATGTCGCCTAAATAATTGAAAGTTATTTTATAATACTTGATTACTTTAGTCAACTATTAGCGCATTTAAGTTCATTTAGTTTTGTCACTAATTAAAGCAGATTAAACTAGTGCTTCAGCTAATTTACTATGTGCTTGAAGATTTTCTTTTCGACGGTTTTTTTACATCAAACGCAGTAGCTACTTTGGTATCACCAGCTTCGTCATTACTTAGTGACTGTAGTTGCAAAGTCAATTCAGCTAACTTGGCATCTTGTGCTGCGCTGTGATCTAGCAATGTTTGCAATGCTTTGGACATCGCCTCATGATTAAATTTATCGTTATCATCAATCACGGCATAAGCGGTAAAGCTAGTATTTTTACTAGCATTTTTATTGTTGTTCTTTTCTTCCTCTAAAATGCGCGCAGGAATACCAACTGCAGTAGCATTGGCTGGTACGTCTTTTACAACGACTGCATTTGAGCCAATTTTAGCGCCGGTACCCACCGTAATCGGGCCCAGTACTTTTGCACCAGCACCTATTACTACGCCATTTTCAAGCGTAGGGTGACGTTTACCTTTGTTCCATGAAGTGCCACCGAGCGTTACGCCGTGGTAAAGCGTGCAATCATCACCGATCACAGCAGTCTCACCAACCACCACACCCATCCCATGGTCAATAAAAACGCGACGACCAATGGTTGCCCCAGGGTGAATTTCAATGCCAGTAAGCCAGCGAGCGATATGTGAATTGAATCGCGCTAGCCAATATAAGCGCTGTGTCCAAAGCCAGTGCGACGCACGATGCATCAACAGCGCATGAACGCCTGGATAGGTGGTGAGTATTTCCCAGTGCGTTCTTGCTGCTGGATCGCGTTCAAATACAATAGCGATATCTTCTTTTACATGATCAAACATAATATTAGTACTTGTCGTGCTTTCGTGGAGTTAAAGTTAATGTAAGTATGCCACGTAACAGGTTAACTTCCTCTTTTTCCAGCCTAATTCTTGCGTAAATACGCCTTAGTCTCTCCATGAGCTTTTTGGGGGCAGCGGGATTTAAGTAGCCGATATGCAGTAAAGTTTCTTCTAAATGCGCGTAAAAACCTTCTAAGTTATCTATTGTTGCGTACTCAGGCTTTACATTCGGACTTAGATTGTCATTTTCTAAGTTTTCTTCATAAAGGGCAGCCATTCTTAACTCGTAGCACATGACTTGAACTGCTGCAGCCAAGTTGAGTGACGAGTAATCTGGGTTAGCTTGAATCATTGCTAACATTTGGCAATGATCAAGTTCAGCATTTGATAAACCGCTCATTTCTGTACCAAAGACAAAGGCAACGGGCTGTTTATCGGCTATTTTTAAAGCTTTTGCTGCAGCTGTTCGCACATTGACTAACTCATGCGATAGTCCACGTTTACGCGCGCTCATGCCTATTGCAAAAGCACAACCAGCCAGAGCTTCGGCTAAAGTTTCAGTGACCACTGCATTTTCAAGTAAGTCAGCTGCACCTGTTGATAAGGCCGTTGCGTGGGCATCAGGAAATTTATCAGGATTAACCAAATACAATTGATTCAAACCCATGGTTTTCATGGCGCGCGCGGCTGAGCCTATATTGCCAGGGTGACTGGTTTGGCATAACACCACACGAAAATTGTGTAATGTGTGTAATTTTGTTGAATCTAATTTTGAAGTCATGACAATAACCGTTAAAATGCTATTTTATCAGTTCTTTAACACGACTTTACATTTAGATTTTCATGTGCATATTTTGCAGAATGTTAATCTATTGGTAAAGCACATACACAGATTCGAGAAAATATGCATCCTATGCTATTAAACGCAGTAAAAGCTGCACGCCGCGCTGGCGCTATTATTACACGTGCCTCAGAGGATATTGGATCACTTAAAATTCAAACCAAAACCTATAATGACTTTGTAACTGAAGTGGATAAGGCAGCAGAGCAGGCCATCATTGATATGCTGAAAGACCTGTATCCAACACACGGCTTTTTAGGTGAAGAAAGTGGTGAATCAAACATTGCCGCAGATTTTATTTGGATTATTGATCCGTTGGATGGCACGACCAATTTCTTACATGGCTTTCCGCAATATTGTATTTCAATTGCTCTGCAGGAACGTGGCGTGCTGACGCATGCGGTTGTTTATGATCCAAACAGAAATGATTTGTTTACGGCGACTAAAGGTCGCGGTGCTTTCTTAAATGACAAGCGCATTCGCGTGACACAACGAACTAAATTACAAGAAACCATAATTGGAACAGGTTTTCCTTTTCGTGATTTTACGCACTTAGACACTTACTTAGCAATGCTGAAAGATATGATTAAAAAAACCACTGGTATTCGCAGACCAGGTTCGGCTGCATTAGATTTAGCTTATGTTGCTGCAGGTTGGTATGACGGTTTTTGGGAAATCGGCCTCTCTACTTGGGACATTGCAGCAGGGGGGTTAATTGTTCAAGAGGCGGGTGGCATTGTGGGCGACTTTGAAGGCAATGAGTCTTGGCTTAAAACGGGAAATATCGTTGCTGCCAATCCAAAAGTGTTCTCACAAATGTTGCAAACATTAAGCCCGCATTTAAATGATGATTTGAAAACACCGAAGTAAAATGATGGAGCATGTGTTTAAGCAACATGCGGAAGGCACTCATTGCTTACCGGAATCAACAGCCGAGTTTATCGCAAACATAATTGCAGAAATTCGGCCGACTAAGCCTAGTCAGGTTGAGGTTGCAGTTAAAGCTATTCAGGCACTTTGTTATTTGCTGAATCATGATCCAGAAAAAGCACGACAACTTCGCGAAGCTGTATTGCGACTGCTAAGTGAGCATAAACCCATCTCATTATTCTTAATTGCTCGACATTCGGCGTTTTCGGGGTTCTTTACTGAGATGCGTAGGCGCATAGGGCATAAGTTCTTGCCTGAAGCGGTTGATAGTTCTTATCTAATTGATTTATTTTCGTGCTTTTTCACCAAAACTAGCGATGAGCAATGGGTGCTGGCGGTGCCCGATGAGGTTTGGGTGCAGTTGATAATTGCGATGCGTTTTGATGAATTCCCAACCAATATTATTAAACCATGTCGGCAGAGCTTGCTGGCGGCTACTCAGGTGCTTTCTTACCGAATCGCTGCATTAGGCCTAGAGCCAGAGTTATTGCGTAATCACCCAGAACTTGAGTTACACACTTCGCCATTTACTTCGCAGCAAACAGAATTAGCCAAATTTTTAGCCTCGCCTGATGATGATGCTGATGATTTCAATTCAAAATGTAACGATACTGACATTAAACATATCTTGGTGATGCTTGACCAGTGCCGTGAAGTGGTGATTAAAATTAGGAGAAATAGTGCTGAAATAGGCACCAGCATTCAACTCACGTTTTTGTTGCAAAGGATGATGCAGCAAATTGCTCGACTTGAAACATTGTTACAGATTCTTGATTACGCCAGCATTGATGGCAACGCAAATAATAATAATGGTTCAAATTTTAAAATAGTACAGCTTTTTAAAGAGTTGGTTTATAGCGAGTGCCACAAAAACGATTTAGGTGAACACTGGCGCGAGAATATTGAGGTGATGGCGTTACGTGTGACCGAGAATGCTAGTCGTACGGGTGAACATTACATCACAGGAAACCGCGCCGAATATTTTGCTTTAATGCGTTCCGCAATGGGCGCTGGCGTTATCATTGCAGCCATGGCGATGTTCAAAGTTACATTTGCTAAGCAGCATTATGCGCCACTTACTGAGGCGATTTTATTCAGTTTAAATTATGGATTAGGTTTTATATTGATTCATATTTTGCACTTTACGGTGGCTACCAAGCAACCTGCCATGACAGCTGCAGCGATTGCCGCCTCCATTGATGCGACTGATAGTAATTCTAAAGAAATGGATAATCTGGTGGCAATGATTGCTAATACAATGCGCAGTCAGGCAGTGGCTATTTTAGGCAACGTGTTACTGGCAATTCCAGTTGCTATGGTCATTGCTTGGGGCATTTTTCACTTTAGCGGACAGCATTTTGTAACGCCAGAAAAAGCACATCACTTATTGGCGGATATTGATCCCGTTCACAGCGGCGCTATATTTTATGCAGCAGTTGCTGGGATTTGCTTGTTTTTATCTGGTTTAATCGCAGGTTACCATGATAATTTGGCTATTTATAACAAGATTCCACAGCGATTACGTGCTTTAAAGGGGATGCAAAAACTATTGGGCATTGCTCGTCTAGACCGCGTTGCTCATTATATTGAAAATAATTTAGGCGCTTTAGCGGGTAACTTTTATTTTGGATGCTTGCTAGGCGGCATGACGGCGATTGGCGTGCTATTTGGTTTGCCGTTTGATATTCGACATATTGCTTTCTCGTCTGCATTTGTTGGATACGCCGCAGTCGGTTTAGACTTTATGCTAAGTTGGCAAGTCGCAGCTTACATCACTTTAAGCTTAGTGTTAATTGGCTTTGTAAACCTTTCAGTAAGCTTTAGCTTGGCACTTTACGTGGCTATGAAATCACGCAAAGTTCGCTTTAAGCAGTGGCGTTTACTTTTAAGTAATTTAGCGTCAAGATTAAATCAGCATCCAGGTGAATTTATTTTTCCACCTAAAAAGTCGACTGTAGTAATTGCTAAAGAAAAGTTTGTAGGCCATGAGTAAGACTCAAGAGTTCAAAAGCCCTGAGGAATTAGCCACAAGTCACACGCCTATGATGCGCCAATATCTCGGCCTAAAAGCGCAACATCCAGACATGTTATTGTTTTATCGCATGGGTGACTTTTATGAATTATTTTTTGAAGATGCTGAAAAAGCCTCGCGTTTACTTGGAATTACTTTAACGCATCGCGGCAGCAGTAACGGGCAGCCGATTAAAATGGCTGGTGTGCCTTATCATGCTGCTGAAGGCTATTTGGCTAAATTGGCTAAGTTAGGTGAACCCGTTGCGATTTGTGAGCAAATAGGCGATCCAGCAAACAGCAAAGGTCCTGTTGATAGGCAAGTAGCGCGCATTTTAACACCTGGTACTCTGACGGATACTGCGCTATTGGATGAATCTCGCGACATTCAGTTACTCAGCATATTTCATGCAGAAGGTGTGATAGGTTTGGCGCGCCTGAATCTCGCCTCTGGCACGTTTATTTTGAGTGAGATTGCGGTTGGGCTGTTGGGCCAAGAGATTGAGCGCATTGCCCCCAGTGAGATTTTGCTGGCGGATGAATTTCAGCATGCGGCAATTGCTTTGAGTAAAGTGGCTAAAAAGCGTTTAAGTCCTTGGCAGTTTGATTTTGACAGCGCATTTAATACACTCACCAAGCAATTCAACACTTACGACTTAAATGGTTTTGGCTGTGCCAGCCTTAATCCAGCAATTTGCGCTGCTGGTGCTTTACTTGATTATGTGAAACACACGCAACGCACGACCTTGCCACATATCAGTGCTATATCGGTTGAAGTGACTAGCGCTTACGTGCAGCTAGATGCAGCCACAAGGCGCAATTTAGAAATTGACATGACCTTGCGTGGCGAAGCAAGCCCCACCTTGTATTCATTGCTCAATACCACACAAACTGCCATGGGCGCACGACTTTTGCGCCATTGGCTGCATCACCCATTGCAAGATAGAAATTTGGTGATGAAGCGCCATGAAGCTGTCGCTGAATTAATTAAAAATAACACTTACGCCACTCTTATTCAACCTCTCAAAAGTACTGGCGATATAGAACGGATTACAGCGCGTGTCGCCCTTAAATCAGCCAGACCTAGAGATTTGTCGGGTTTGTCCACAAGTTTGCAGCAATTACCATTATTGCAAATGCAATTACAAAGCTCAAAAACGATTTTATTGCAAACGCTAGGCTCAAGTCTAATTGCACCAAATGCTGTGATACATTTGCTAACAACAGCAATTAAACCAGAGCCGAGTGTTGTGTTGCGTGAAGGTGGCGTGATTGCGGATGGCTATGATGCAGAGTTAGATGAGTTGCGCGCACTGCAAAATAATCACGGCGAATTCTTATTGCAATACGAAGCTACCGAAAAAGCCCGCACCGGTATTAGCAATTTAAAAGTTGAATACAACAGCGTGCATGGCTTTTATATTGAAATGAGCCGCACGCAAGCTGAAACGGCCCCTGCTGAATATCGGCGTCGTCAAACGCTTAAAAATGTAGAGCGTTTTATTACACCTGAGCTTAAAGTTTTTGAAGATAAAGTACTGAGCGCCAATGACCGCGCTTTAGCGCGTGAAAAATACCTTTTTGCTGAAGTCTTAGAGCAATTGATGCCATTTATCACTGCCCTGCAGACTAATGCTGGGGCGGTTGCCAGCTTAGATGTTTTAAGTTGTTTTGCTGAACGTGCGGAAACCTTAAAATATGTTGCACCAGAATTTACGACTGATGCAGGCATGCAGATTGCTAATGGTCGCCATCCTGTGGTTGAAAGCATCGCCCAACCTTTTATTGCAAATGATGTGGTATTAAATCCTTATCGTCAGTTGCTGCTCATTACAGGTCCAAACATGGGCGGTAAATCGACCTTTATGCGGCAAACTGCGCTTATTGTGTTGTTGGCGCATTGTGGCTGCTATGTTCCTGCAACTTCGGCTAAAATTGGTGAAATTGACCGCATTATGACGCGAATTGGCGCCTCAGATGATTTGGCAGGTGGCCGCTCTACTTTTATGGTGGAAATGACTGAAACAGCTAACATTCTGCATAATGCCACGGATAAAAGCTTGGTATTGCTGGATGAAATTGGCCGAGGCACTTCGACCTTTGATGGCTTGAGTCTGGCTTGGGCAGTGGCTAAACAATTACTTGAAAAAAATCGTAATTATACATTATTCGCAACACATTACTTTGAGCTGACGCGTATTGTTGACGAGTTCAAACAAGCCGCTAACGTACATTTAGATGCGGTTGAGCATGGCAGCAACATTGTATTCATGCACAAAGTAGAAGAGGGCGCCGCAAATCAAAGTTATGGTTTGCAAGTAGCGCAGTTGGCGGGTATTCCTAAATCAGTTGTGGCGAGCGCAAAGCGTAAATTACAGCAGCTTGAAAACCAAAGTGTGATTGCTGGCGCATCACAAGTGGATTTGTTTGCAAATGATGCAAGTGAGCCTGAAATGCAATTGCATCCAGTGATCAACGTTTTGGAAAATGTTAGTCCTGATGAATTGACGCCTAAGCAAGCGCTAGAATTGCTCTATCACTTAAAAAATTTAATTTAAGCGCTTTGTTAATGATATCGAAACAATTTTCTATAACATTAAAATTCTGCGCGATAATTACTTTAATCTAACAATTTTCGGTCACCATGCACAGTCAATTAAAAATAGATTATTGAAATTATTCTTTAGCCATCCAGTTAAAATATTTGCTGGATTGTTAGTATTTTATTGCTTGTTTGGCTATTTTGCCATTAACCCTTTAGCAAAAAAAACTTCTATCGTAGATTGCAGAAAAAAGTTAGCGAGTAATGCTAGTGTTTGAAAGGTAACTTTTGGCCCTTTGCGACTTAAAGTCAACATAGAAAACTTTAAACTTACCGAAAAAAAATGGTGCTTCTCTTTCGGGGTTTGATCATTTAATTGTTGCTCTTGAATCCAGTGGAATTTTTGACTGGGCATTGAAATTTAAAGAAATCAATATCACAGCCCCTCAAGGCAATATTGTAATTTCATCGTACGGCAAGCTCAATTGGAAGAAGACAAAACACCACCTGGTAATATAATTCCTCGCTTAGTTATCAACCATGTTTCAGTGAAACATGGCAATGTCGGATATATTGATGCTAGCCAAACAATACCACTTAAAAACACTTTGACACCCCTAAAGTTTGAGTTGATTGGGTTTTCCGCATGACCTCAAGACCGTGGCGATTACCTGGAAAAGGCAACTGTCTAGATATCACTGCGGTGGAGAGTTTATTTGAAGTGCTTAAGTCAGAGTTCTATTACACCAAGAAGTCTAAAGGTGCAGATGACTTCAATGTAGAACTAAAAGAATATATTTGGTACTACAATCAAGAAAGGATTAATGAGAAATTAAAAGGACTGAGTCCTGTGCAAAACAGAAATCAGTCCTTATTTTTAAATCAGCCTTAATGTCTAACTTTGGTGGGTCAGATCATTTGGATGATTTTTTATCTATATCGCTAGGGCTGTTAAGTAAAAATGAGTGTAAATTAACCCTCAGTCTTTAAACCACTGAGCCCATTTTGAAGATAGGTAAATACATAGCAATGACTAGGCCGCCAATCAATGTTCCTAGTACCACCATGATGACTGGCTCCATTAGGCTGGCTAATGCATCAACTGCATCATCTACTTCCGCTTCAAAAAAGTCTGCTACCTTGCTTAACATGGAATCTAATGCACCAGACTCTTCGCCGATTGCAGTCATTTGTAGCACCATGTTGGGGAAAACATCCGTATTTTGCATAGCAACGGTCAAGCTAGTTCCAGTGCTGATTTCACTTTGAATTTTTTTGGTAGCATCATAATACACCCGATTCCCAGAAGCACCTGCAACAGAATCTAAGGCTTCAACGAGTGGTACGCCAGCAGAAAACATAGTAGCTAAAGTCCGCGACCAACGCGCAATGGTTGCTTTCCGAACCAAAGGACCAAAAACAGGAACTTTTAGAATCAATCTATCCATAGTGGCTTGCATGCTTAAAGAGCGTTTCCAAGTGTAAAAGAAAAACCACAATCCACCACCAATAGAGCCAAATATTGCCCACCACCAGTTTACGAACACTTCAGAAATTGCCATCACAATAAGCGTGGGAGCTGGCAACTCTGCACCAAAGCCATCAAATAATTCTTTAAATGCAGGAATTACAAAAATCATGATAACTGCAACAATCACAAATGCCACAACAATAATGGAAATAGGATAGAACAAGGCTGATTTAATTTTTGATTTAATTGCTTGAATTTTTTCTTTATAAGTCGCTAATCGGTCGAGAAGGGTATCTAGAATACCAGCTTGTTCACCAGCACCAATCAAATTGCAAAACAGCGTATCAAAGTAAAGTGGATATTTGCGGAATGCAGCACTCATGCTACTACCTGTTTCGACATCAGATTTAATGTCGAGCAATAATTTCGCAACCGCTGGATTGCTGTGGCCTTTACCAACAATGTCAAAAGATTGCAACAACGGCACCCCCGCTTTCATCATGGTGGCCAGTTGACGAGTGAATAATGTAATATCTTTATCTGTAATCGTGCCTTTAGTAGCAAAGCCACTTTGTTTTTTAACTTTAGTAACGGTAATGCCCTGGCGACGTAATGTGGCATTCACAAATGACTCACCGGATGCTCGCATCTCACCCTTTACATTTTTACCTTTTTTATCTTTGCCTTCCCAGGCATATGTAATTTCTTTTGTGGCTTTAATATTTGCTGCCATGATGATTTCCTATATTATTCATTAGTGCAAGATTGAACTTCTTCGACAGAAGTTAAGCCTTGCATTACTTTAATCAAGCCAGATTGACGTAAGTCTTTGACACCTTCAATCTTTGCTTGATCAGCAATGTCATGTGCTGTGCCACTTTTCATAATAATACGACTGATTGCATCAGTGATGGGCATCACTTGGTAAATGCCTACACGCCCCTTGTAGCCATTGTTGCAAAGTTCGCAACCTCCTTCTTTAGGGCCATAAAGTTGCCAAGTTCCGTCTAAATCTTCTTTTGTAAAACCTACGCCTAGTAAGGCTTCTTTTGGAACATCTAATGGTACTTTACAGTTTTTGCATAAACGTCTAGCTAGGCGCTGTGCAGTAATGAGTGATACTGCAGAGGCAATATTGAATGGCGCAACACCCATATTCAATAAGCGAGTTAGCGTAGAAGGCGCATCGTTAGTATGTAATGTAGAAAGCACCATGTGCCCAGTTGAAGCAGCTTTAATCGCCATGTCGGCAGTTTCTAAGTCACGAATCTCACCAATCATGATAATGTCTGGATCTTGACGTAAGAAAGATTTTAAGGCGGCAGCAAAAGTTAAACCTTGCTTGTCATTTACGTTTACTTGATTAATCCCAGCAAGAGGAATTTCACAGGGATCTTCTGCAGTGGCAATATTCACTCCAGGATTGTTTAATATATTCAGACAAGTATAAAGCGATACAGTTTTACCTGAACCTGTTGGGCCAGTTACTAGCACAAGCCCATAAGGCCGGCTGACCGCGCTTAATAAAGCCTCTTTCTGTGCAGGTTCATAACCCAAAGCCTCAATGCCTAGTGTTGCACTAGATGGATCCAATATACGCATTACAATTTTTTCACCATTGATGAGAGGCAAAGTGCTGACACGAAAATCAATAGTTCGCGTTTTAGATAGCACTAGCTTCATGCGACCATCTTGTGGAATGCGTTTCTCCGAGATATCCATACTGGAAATCACTTTAATACGAGATGCTAGTTTCTCTTTAATTGCCAGTGGTGGTTGCGTGATTTCGCGAAGAACCCCATCAACACGATAGCGGACGCGGTAAAATTTCTCATAAGGTTCAAAATGTAAATCTGAAGCGCCCATATTAATGGCATCTAGCAACATTTTATTTAGAAATTTAACAACGGGCGCATCATCGACTTCTAGTGTTTGAGCTTCATCTTCAATTGGCTCACCAATATCACCACCTAAATCGAATTCATCATCAATATTTAATGATTTCATGCTGGTGTCGTTTGATTCTACAATTTTATCTATCCAACGCCCTAGCTTATCGTCCTCTACGACGATAGGTGACAAGGCCATACCCATTTGGAACTGAACGCTATCAAGTGCGTGTAAATTAGTTGGGTCGGAAATGGCGACAAAAAGTACATTGTTTCGAACTTGCAACGCCATCACGCGGTTGGAATGCATCAATTTAGAATCAATTTTTTTGGTGGGCAGGTAATCTGTATTAAATGAATCTAAATTAAAGTAGGGAAAGCCGAATGCCTTGGCGGATGCCTCAGCAATGGCCTGCGCACTTAATTTTCTGCTTTGAATAAGTTGAGTAATAAATGGAATTTTAACGGAATTAGCCTGCGCTTGTATCGCAGTCGCCTCATCTTCAGAAAGCAATTTTTCTTGAATTAGAGTGCGGGCGAGACCGCTCAGTTTGGTTGTTGAAGCTGCTGTAACCATAAATTATATTTAATTAGCGTTAAAAAGCTTTTCCAATTATTTTTATCAAACTAATAATGCCCTTTAGTTTTTTCTTTGTAAAGACTTTGCACCTAATTGGGTGCAAATTTAGCTGTATTATGAACAAAACTTTCTTTTTTGAATTAAAAACAGTTTTAATATGATAACGGCTTGAAGCCTTGAAGCTTACATATTGGCAATAATTTCTTCGCCAAACTGAGCAGTTCCTACTTGTGTAGCACCTTCCATTTCATTTGAAAAGTCACCTGTCACTCGTTTAGCAAGAATCGCTTTTGCAACTCCTTGAATGACTAAATCTGCAGCCTCAGTCCAACCTAAATGACGTAACATCATTTCAGCGGAAAGTATGATGGAGCTTGGGTTGGCTAGGTCTTTCCCTGCGATTTTTGGTGCTGTACCGTGCGTTGCTTCAAACATTGCTACGGTATCACTTAAATTTGCTCCTGGCGCAATACCAATGCCACCTACTTGTGCAGCAAGTGCATCGCTCATGTAGTCGCCGTTTAAGTTAAGCGTTGCAACAACATCATAATCCTGTGGATGCAATAGAATTTCTTGTAAAAATGCATCAGCTATACAGTCTTTAATAATCATGCCATTGGGTAATTTACACCATGGACCACCATCTATTTCAATAGCACCAAATTCCTGTTTAGCAACTTCATAGCCCCAGTCTCTAAAGCCGCCTTCTGTGAACTTCATAATATTGCCTTTGTGAGCAATAGTGAGTGATCTACGATTATTATCTATAGCGTATTGAATGGCTTTGCGTACTAGGCGTTTACTGCCATCAATTGAAACAGGTTTAATGCCGATAGCCGATGATTCAGGGAAGCGAATTTTTTTACGCATACCCATATCACTTAAAAATTGAATTACTTTTGCTACTTCATCTGTACCAGCGGCCCATTCGATACCAGCGTAAATATCTTCAGTATTTTCGCGGAAAATGACCATGTCAGTTTTCTCTGGATGCTTTACTGGGCTAGGTACGCCAGTAAAATACTGCACGGGGCGCAAACATACGTATAAATCTAGCTCCTGACGAAGTGAAACGTTTAATGAGCGAATGCCACCGCCTACTGGTGTTGTCAATGGACCTTTGATAGAAACAACATAGTCACGTACTGCAATCATTGTTTCTGCCGGTAACCAATCATTTGCACCGTAGACCTTAGTAGCTTTTTCCCCAGCATAAACTTCCATCCATGAAATTTTACGCACACTGCCATAAGCTTTGTTTACGGCAGCATCCACCACCTTAATCATTGGTGGGGTAATATCTACACCTATACCATCGCCCTCAATAAATGGGATAATAGGTTGGTTTGGTACATTGAGTGAATTGTCCGCGTTTACTGTAATTTTTTCTCCAGTTGTTGGGACGATAATTTTTCCTGTGATATTGTTTTTTGTAGCCATGTTTATATTCCTAAAGTATTTCCCTAACGTTATGATTCAAGATAATGTAAGCCCAATTATGTTAGCTTAGCAAATGATTATTTTATTCAACAAACCCTTTAACGTAGTATGCCAATTTAGTCCGCATCTGCTTGCGGATGGTAATGATGGGCACCCTACGTTAAAAGACTTTATCCAAACGCCAAAAGTATATGCCGCTGGACGCTTAGATACGGACAGTGAAGGCTTGCTTATTTTAACTGATGATGGCGACTTACAACACCGTTTAAGTGATCCAAAATATAAAGAATTAAAAATTTATTGGGTGCAGGTTGAAGGCGTGCCAAACAATGATGATTTAGAGCCATTAAGATTAGGTATTAATTTGACTGATTTTGTAGCAAAACCTGCACAGGTAAAGCTAATACCTGAGCCACCGACATTATGGTTGCGGAATCCACCAATACGAGTGCGTAAAGCGATTCCAACAAGTTGGCTAGAAATTAAAATTAGTGAGGGTAAAAATCGCCAAGTAAGGCGCATGACAGCTAAAATAGGCTTTCCAACATTAAGATTGATTCGTTATGCTATCGGTAAATACACAATAGATGGCATTGAGAATGGACAGCATAAGATACTAGTCATATGAATATAAACAAAATGCAAACTGCGAACATGAAGCCAGTGATTGTTTTTAAGAATGTAGCACATGAAGGCCCAGGATATTTAGGGGACTTTTTTACATCAAAAAATATTCCTTGGCAAATCATTAATACGGGTGATACAGCGGCTTTGCCATCATCCATAATGGACTATAGTGGAGTAGTGATTATGGGTGGCCCAATGAGTGCAAATGATGATTTGCCTTGGATTAGACCTTTGATCAATTTAGTTCGCGAAGCAAAAGATGCAGATATTCCTTTGCTGGGTCATTGCTTAGGTGGACAAATTATCAGTAAGGCATTGGGTGGTATCGTTAGTGTAAATCCAGTGAAAGAAATAGGCTGGGGCGAAGTAGCTGTCAGTAAAAATGAATTAGCTAGACATTGGTTTGGTGAAATTGAGAATTTTAACAGTTTTCACTGGCATGGAGAGACGTTTAGTTTGCCTCAAGGAGCAACGCATCTGTTAGCCAGCGCACACTGCCAGAACCAAGCCTATTCAATAGGTAAACATTTGGCCTTCCAAAGCCATATTGAGGTCACTGCCGATATGGTGAAAAGTTGGTGTGAGTTTGGTAAAGATGAATTGGCAGATTCTGCTTCAAGTCCTGCCGTGCAACAGTCGGATGATATGCAACTGAATTTACCTCTTCATACTTTCTTTCTTAATAAAGTCGCAAAGCAAGTTTATGGGCAGTGGATTAAAGGGCTAGTGTATTGATAGTGATGTCAGTATGTTAAAATCATGAAAACTTACAAGAGAAAGCATCATGTCTGGTAATACACTCGGTACTTTATTTACGCTAACTTCATTTGGTGAGTCACACGGTGCTGCCATAGGTGGAGTGGTGGATGGTTGTCCGCCAGGATTGGCTTTATGTGCAGAAGATTTGCAGATTGATTTGGATAGACGTAAGCCAGGCACATCTCGCCATGTAACGCAACGTCAGGAAGCTGATGCAGTAGAAATACTTTCTGGTGTTTTTGAAGGTAAAACCACAGGTGCACCAATTGGTTTATTGATTCGCAACACTGATCAACGTAGTCATGATTACACTAAGATTATGGATACTTTTCGCCCTGGCCATGCAGATTATACGTATACCCAAAAATATGGTGTGCGTGATTACCGTGGTGGAGGTCGATCTAGTGCGCGTGAAACTGCAGTGCGTGTTGCTGCTGGAGCAATTGCGAAGAAATGGTTAAGTGAGCGTTTTGGTATCAATATACGTGGTTATATGAGCCAAATGGGCAACATAGATATTCCATTTGTAAGTTGGGATGCGCTTAATCATCATGAAAATGATTTTTTCTCACCTAATATTGAAATACTGCCGCAATTGGTGAGCTATTTAGATAGTGTTCGTGCCGAGCGTGATTCTGTTGGCGCGCGTATCACAGTAGTGGCTCAAGGCGTGCCAGTCGGTTGGGGTGAGCCAGTATTTGATAGACTTGATGCTGAAATCGCCTATGCGATGATGAGTATTAATGCGGTAAAGGGTGTGGAAATTGGTGCTGGTTTTGCCAGTATTGCGCAACGCGGTAGTGTGCATTCTGACGAGATGACTCCGCAAGGTTTTGTGACCAATCATGCAGGAGGTATTTTGGGTGGCATTTCAACAGGCCAAGAGATTCGTGTGAAAGTTGCATTAAAGCCAACTTCTAGCATTCCGCAAGAGCGTCGTTCAATTGATAAAAATGGTAATGCAGTCACCATGCAAACTACAGGTAGGCATGATCCATGCGTAGGAGTGCGCGCTACCCCTATTGCAGAAGCGATGTTGGCAATAGTGTTGATGGATCACGCCTTGCGTCATCGTGCACAAAATTCTGACGTGGTGACTACAACGCCAAAAATTATTTGATATTTGAATGTTATGATTGATTTATATCGTAGCGGAATTAGCGAAGCGGTTTTATAATACATGTTTAAGATTTTCTTTACCTTCAATATAAGCTAAAAATAAGCTGTATTGAATCAACTTTGTATATTTTATAAGGAAACACTATGAATATTGAGCATCACGATTTGGCGCACGAATTTCCAGAGCATCGCGAAAAAATACACAGTTTAAAAATGGAAAATGCTCATTTCGCGAAGTTGTTTGACGCTTACCATGTTGTTACAAAAGATGTTGAGCGCTTAGAGGGCGAGGGCATACCAGTGTCTGACGCAGTGCTAACAAGTCAGAAAAAAGAACGTGCGTTGCTAAAAGATCAACTTTATACGATGATGACAGCTTAGGCCTTGGTTATTTAAAAAGTCGGCAACTGCCGACTTTTTTATTGCCTCTAACTGTTTAAATTAGAATGCACTCAAGCCTTCATTCGCGTCTCTCTCGTTTTTACTTTGTTTATTACTTCTTTGTTGGGGCATTTGTTCCTTACTGGGGTTTGTATTTAAAGTCGGAACAATTCAGCCCATCAGATATTGGCATTCTCATGTCTTTATTTCAAATCAGTCGAATCTTTGCGCCAAATTTTTGGGGTTGGCTGGCAGATCATACAGGCAAACGTGTTAAATGGATTAAGCTTACGGCATTCTTAGGGTTATGTGGATTCACAGCAGTATTTTGGGCGCATGGGTTTTATTGGTTATTTTTTGTAATGGCATCCTTAAGTTTGTTTACCAGTTCTACTTTGCCATTGGCTGAATCGCTCACGCTGGCTCATTTAGCCACGACTAATGGGCATTACAGCCGCATTCGCATGTGGGGATCTTTCGGATTTATTGTTGCGGCCGTGATTTTGGGGTTTTTAATTGATTTTTCTGGAATTGAAAGTTTGTTGTGGTTTTTGCTTATAGTGCAGTTGGCTTTATTCATACTTTCATATACTTTGCCAGATCCAAAAGTGCTTGCGCATGCGCAAGATCACTTTTCTATTTGGCAGGTACTAAAACAACCCAATGTAATCGCATTGTTAGTTGGTTGCGCGCTCATGGTGACTGCGCACGGGGTACTATACAACTTTTATTCTATATATTTAAGTGATCATGGTTATGGCAAGGGCATGATAGGTCTATTGTGGGCAGTAGGCGTTATCTGTGAAATAGGTATTTTTATGCTAATGCCAAAAATCATGGCACGCTATAGCTTAAAATCGATTATGTTAATCAGCTTGTTGTTCGCTGTCGTTCGGTTTTCGATGATAGGCGTTGCTGTAGATAACATTGTACTGCTAGTGCTTGCTCAAATGTTGCATGCAGCTACTTTTGGAAGTTTTCATGCAGCTTCAGTTGAGGTAATTACTAAGTTTTTTAATGGGCGCCATCAAGCCAAAGGACAGGCTATTTACAATAGCGTGGCTTATGGCATAGGCGGTACAATTGGCGGTGTTGCAGGAGGGTATGCGCTGCAATATTTAGGTGGTCAGCAAACATTTATCTTAGCGGCAATTTTCCCTCTTTTGGGCTTATTGGTGATAGGATTAGGCTTGAAGCTAACCAAGCATGAAAAGAATATAAAAGGAATGTTTGGATGAGCTTCATTGCATTTAGGGTATCTCTATTAATTTAAGTTTCTATGTCGGACTAGGCGCGAGTAAAAAATTGTTACGCGGTATATGTTTGATATATATGGAATAATTTTTGTGAGTAACAACGTATGACGACGAAGATTAAATTAATAGAGATGCCCTTATATAAGCGATTGATTTTTGTTGTTGGTCTATTGGTTTTTGGGCTAATTTTTTCACGTATTTGCATGGCAGATACGCGAGTCAATGTCGTCGGCTTGTTTAGTAATAAAGCGGTGGTAATCATTAATAACGGCAAACCAAAAACCTTAAGTGTAGGCCAAACCAGCGAAGGGGTTAAATTGTTGGCAGCGGATAGCAAAGCTGCTACTTTGCAAATTGAAGGAAAAACCCAAACCTTAGGCATGGGTCAAGCGGCCTCTGTAGGCGGAGCTAGTGCCGCAGTTTCAAGTGTTACCTTGTATGCGAATCAAGAAGGACATTTTGTATCTGACTGCCAAATTAATGGAGCAACACTCAAATTTTTATTAGATACGGGAGCAACTACTGTGGCGCTCAATAGTGGCGATGCAAAGTTTGCTAATATTGATTATAAACGTGGTGAGCCCGTGCAAGTAAGCACAGCAAATGGCATAGTAACAGCTTATAGGGTTACTATTGCAAACCTTAAAATTGGTTCTGTTTCCCTCAGTCAAGTTGAAGCAAGTGTATTAGAGGGGGGCTCACCCTCAATTGTGTTGCTAGGGATGAGTGCCTTAAATAGACTAGACATGAAGAGGCAAGACATTGCGCTTACCTTAACCAAAAAGTATTAATTTCGAATAATTAAATAGTCTATAAAACTCATAAAAAAACAGGCCTAACATCGGCCCATTTTTTCTTATAATGGCATGCACATTGCTTTAATGTTTGCGTTTGTCATGCTCAATAAGCGCATAAGCGGAATGGTTGTGAATGCTTTCGAAGTTTTCACTTTCAACTGTGTAGGCAACGATTCGTTTTTCCGCGCTGAGCTGTGCGGCAACATCGCGCACCATGTCTTCAACAAATTTTGGATTGTCGTAAGCGCGCTCTGTTACGTATTTTTCATCGGGTCGCTTTAGCAAGCCATAGAGTTCACATGAAGCCTGTTTTTCAACAAGGTCAATAATGTCTTCAATCCAAATAAAATCATTAATCACCGCCGTTACCGTGACATGGCTACGCTGATTATGTGCACCATAGTCAGATATTTTTTTACTACATGGACACAAGCTAGTTACTGGCACTAATACTTTAACTGTAATCTCAATTTTATCGTGACTGATTGCACCAATAAAGGTGACTTCATAATCTAGTAAGCTTTTAACCCCTGAAACAGGCGCGGCTTTATTCACAAAGTATGGAAATGTCATTTCTACATGGCCAGATTCTGCTTCCAAACGCTTGACCATTTCTCGCAAGATGGTTTCGAATGATTCCACAGAAATGGCATGCTCATTCATGTTGAGAATTTCAACAAAACGTGACATGTGGGTACCTTTAAATTGCTGTGGCAAATGCACATACATGTTAAACATAGCCACCGTGTGTTGTTCGCCAGCAGATTTATCTTTGACGACAACTGGGTGACGAATGGCTTTGATGCCTACTTTATCAATCGCAATATGGCGTGTATCTACCGTGTTTTGTACATCCTCAATGGAGCTTGGCAGTGTGGCTTGATTCATTATGATTCCTGTTTTGCGATAGTTAGTTTTTATCGCTTAATTTACACTAGATATGTGTAATAGTTGAGTATATCACTAGGTTATTTGCTTCGCAATTGCCGACACAATTCCTATAGCATTCAGACCACATTCTGCTAGCATAGTTTCGTGCTTGCCATGCTCAATAAACAGATCTGGTAAACCTAGACATAGAGTTTTAACTTGCTGTTTGCTTACATCTTGGGTATTTTTGTTTTGTATCACTTGCAATGCTTCTATAACTGCGGAGCCCGCACCACCCATGATGCAGTTTTCTTCAACTGTAACAATCAGCTTATGATCACTGATTAGTTGTTCAAGCATAAATTGGTCAATTGGCTTTACAAAGCGCATATTGACAACGGTAGCATCTAGCTGTTCGCCTGCATCCAAGCAAGCCTTAAGCATGCTGCCAAAGCTTAAGATAGCAACTTTATGTTTATTCTTTGTGCTTAAGCCCATGGTACTTGTACCAACGTTACCATTAGTATCAGCATGACGTTTTATTTCAGCCGTACCTGTTGGAATGGCTTGCATTTTTTGCTCAATGATTGCACCTGTTCCACTGCCGCGGGGATAACGCACTGCAGCAACCCCGTTGTGTTGAAAGCCAGTGTAGAGCATTTGCCGGCATTCATTTTCATCACTTGGTGCCATGATTACAATATTTGGAATGCATCGTAAATAACTTAAATCAAAGCTACCTGCATGTGTTGGACCATCTGCACCGACCAAGCCTGCTCGGTCAATTGCCAACAAAACAGGCAGGTTTTGCAGTGCAATATCGTGTATCAACTGATCGTAAGCACGCTGTAAGAATGTGCTATAAATCGCTACGACTGGTTTTAAACCATCACAAGCCATGCCTGCTGCAAAGGTGAGGGCATGTTGCTCGGCAATGCCCACATCAAAATAACGTGCAGGAAATTTTTTAGAAAATGCGTTTAATCCTGAGCCGTCGCACATGGCTGGAGTGATGCCGACAAGGCGATCATCCTGTTCTGCCATATCAACTAGCCAATCACCAAACACTTGAGTGTAAGTCTTTGGGGTCAGAATTTCTTGAGTTGCGCTTTTTATAGCATCTCCGTTGCAGGGGTCAAATTTACCCACGCCATGAAATTTGTTAGGGTCATCTTCTGCGGGTGTAAAGCCTCTACCTTTTTGCGTCACAATATGCAAAAATTGTGGTCCTTTTAACTGTTTAATATTATTCAGTGTATCTATGAGAGCATCCATATCATGCCCATCTATAGGGCCAATATAATTAAAGCCAAACTCTTCAAACAGAGTGCTAGGTAATACCATGCCTTTGACATGTTCTTCTGCACGTTTGGCAAATTCCATTACATGAGGCACAGAAGAAAGTATTTTTTTCCCAGATTTTTTTATGGAGCCGTAGAAGCGACTGGAAAGTAATTTCGAAAGGTAGTTATTGAGTGCGCCGACATTGTTTGAAATACTCATGTCGTTGTCATTAAGTATCACTAGTATGTTGGCGTTCATGCTCCCAGCATTATTCAGAGCTTCAAAAGCCATACCCGCCGTCATTGCACCATCGCCAATAATTGCTACAGCGCGTCTTTCTAATCCAGCTTTTTGTGCTGCGACAGCCATACCAAGAGCCGCTGAGATGGATGTGCTGGAGTGCCCTGTCCCAAATGTGTCGTATTCACTTTCTGAACGGCGAGGAAACCCTGCAATCCCTTTGGGTTGACGTAAAGATTGCATTTTTTCACGTCTTCCAGTCAATATTTTATGCGGATATGTTTGATGACCGACATCCCAAACCAGTCTATCATCAGGTGTATTAAATACATAGTGAAGTGCAATGGTGAGTTCAACCACACCTAAGCTTGAGGCTAAATGTCCACCAGTTTTAGCAACACTATCAATTAAGAATTCTCGCAATTCTTGTGCAAGTTCTGGCAACAGATTACGCTCCAAATCTCGTAGTTGAAGTGGAGTATCTATCGTGTTGAGTAGTGGAGTCAAAGTTGTATGTATGATAAATTGGTGAATGAAATGGTTAAGTTAGACAATAAGAATATTTTGTATCAATATAAAATGCAGCTAAAAACTACGTTGCATAATGAACCCAGCCAGTTCTCGTAATCGTTGTGCATTAATACCAAATGGAGCAATTGCAACAATAGCGTTTTCATATAGGTTATGGGCATGTTGCTTGGCAACATCTAAACCCAAAATAGTCACATAGGTTGGCTTATTGCTTATCGCATCCTTACCCGCAGTTTTACCTAATGTGTTGGAATTTGCTTCTACATCTAAAATATCATCAATAACCTGAAACGCAAGACCAATATTGGATGCGAAAGAGCGAACTGCAACTAACTGTGAAGCGGAGCCATTAAGCGCACCAAGCAAAGCAGAGGCTTGTATTAGTGCGCCTGTTTTTAAATGATGCATAGATTCAAGCTCCATTTGGCTGAGTTGATTACCTACAGCACTTAAGTCCATAGCCTGCCCCCCTGCCATTCCCTTTGAGCCAGATGCTTTTGCTAAGATATTAAGCATGAGAATTTGATTATTTACAAGTAGGCTTGCGTTTTCAAAAAGTTCAGGCTGAGAAAGCACCTCAAAAGCCAAACTTTGCAATGAGTCTCCTACTAAAAGTGCGGTTGGTTCATCATATTGTTTATGACAACTTGGTTTGCCTCTACGTAAATCATCGTTATCCATACATGGCATATCGTCATGCACCAATGAGTATGCATGTATCAGCTCAACGGCTATGGCTGCGGCGTCAGCAATAGCAAGGTCTGTTTCGCACAATTCCGCCGCAGCATAACAAAGAAGCGCTCGAACACGCTTCCCTCCCCCCAAAGTACTGTAGCGCATTGCGTCATGTAAGTTAATTGGAGCTAAGTCAGAAGGTGGTAAAGTGATATCAAGCAAATGTTCAATACGGGACTGCTTAATTGAGGCCCAAGTTTGAAAATTTTTATCCACGGTATGAGAGAGGTGCAAATTACACATCATTATTCATCTTGAGACTTAAACTGTACCAGTTGATTGCGGTCATTTAGAATTTGTACTTGCTGCTCTACATCAGCAAGTGATTTTTGGCAAAACTGCAGAAGTGTGTTGCCACGCTGATATGCGACAAGAGACGTTTCTAAAGCCATTTGCCCTGATTCCATTTGTGCGACTATGCTTTCTAATTCAGCAAATGCATGCTCGAAATCTTTTGGTTCTTTAATCGAACTTTCGGCAGATGATTTTGAAGTGGTTTTTATTTTTGAGAGTGTCATAGCAATAATTCGTAATAATTCTTCTTATAAATTCTTACAGTGCAAGAATTTAATATTCTACCAAATCCTACTACAAAACTTGCTTTAAAAATTGTCGAATATCATCAATCTCTTCAATACAAACAGAATGAGCCATATTGTACTCATGCCAACTCACAGAAAAATGATTAATTTGTAAAGCAGTGAGTGAGATTTTGCACATATCTAAACTAATGACATCATCAAAAACACCATGTGCCATGAAGATTGGAATATTCGAATTAGCTGGATGAGTTTCCTCACTGAGTTTGGCTTTAATTGGCAGGTAAGTGGATAACGCTAAAATTCCACCAAGTTTTTGTGGATAGCGTAATGCTGTATATAAAGCAATTGCTCCACCTTGAGAGAAGCCTGCGATGATAATACGATCACTAGGGATGCCTCGATTAATTTCTTTTTCTACTAGTGTGTTAATGTATTGTTGGCTAGCGATAATACCTGCTTCATCCTCTAAGCTATAGCCAGTTTTATTGTTAGGCTCTCCATATAAGTCATACCAAGCCGGCATGATATAACCGCTATTGCGGGTAATTGACATTTCTGGCGCATGAGGCAGAATGAATCTCACATTGGCTATGGCAAGTTTTTCTACAATAGGCTCAAAATCATAGCCATCAGCACCAAGGCCGTGCAGCCATATGACACTAGCGTTTATGTTGTTGCTGAGAGGGCTGGATAGTTCTAAAGGAGATTTGTATTTCATGGTTGGAATCATCTGAATGTTAGAGGTGTCGAGTAACGTTTAAGCATGCGCAACATTACTATTAAAAAATTAAGATATGCGATATGCTGTTAAAAAGTAGTTTAAATCATAACATTGTATTAATGCTAAAACTAAAAATATATCAATAACAATCACTTGGAATTAAAGTACTGATGAATATCATTGCACTTTTATCACGGCATGGTGTGCGTTTTGCACTAAGCATGGCCATTATTCTGCTAATGTTACTAAATGCCAGTGGTGTTATCAATCTAACGTCAATTAACCGGCTTGAAAATTTTACTTATGATACGCGGCTTAATATGCTTATGCCTGGCAAAGTGGATGAGCGTATTGTCATTATAGATATTGATGAAAAAAGTTTAAAAGAACAGGGCCGCTGGCCTTGGGGGCGTAATAAATTAGCTAGTTTAGTTGACAAGCTGTTTGATGATTACCACGTCAATGTGTTAGGTTTCGATGTGGTGTTTGCTGAAAAAGATGAAAGTTCTGGTCTTAAAAGCTTAGAAGATATTAAAGCTAAATACCTATCAAGTGACCCAGCATTTAGTCAGGCGATCGATAAATTAAGACCAACGTTAGATTATGATCAAGTATTTGCGAATAGCTTGAAAAATCGTAACGTTGTCTTAGGCTATTTTTTCTTACGTGATGCAGAAGCTAATGCTAGCGGAGTGTTACCTCCAGCATCTTTTGTAGAGGGTAGTTTTAAAGGTAAGAATATTAAATTTATGGAGGCAACTGGCTTTGGTGCCAATTTAGCTGTTCTGCAAAACAGCGCGAATACGGCAGGCCACTTTAACCCTGATCCAGATCAAGATGGTATTTCACGCAAAGTGCCTATGCTCATTAAATATGATGGCAAAATGTATGAATCTTTGTCAGTCGCTGTAGCGCGTGCAGCATTGGCTGGCGGCTCAAATAATTCAGGCAAGAGTAGCGTTAATAAAGTTGAAGCAGTTTATGCAGAGGGTCTAGGTGTCGGTAAGCAGTACTCTGGCTTGGAATGGCTAAAACTTGGAAATCACAAAATCCCAGTGAATGAGCAAGTGTCTGCGCTTATTCCATATCGAGGACCTCAGGGCAGCTTCTTGTATGTGTCGGCCACTGATGTACTTAATAATAAAGTTGATCCATCTGAATTAAATAATAAAATTGTACTTCTAGGCACAACAGCGGCTGGCCTAATGGATTTGCGTGCAACACCCGTACAAAACATCTATGCAGGGGTGGAGATACACGCCAATATGATTGCTGGAATATTAGATAACAACATTAAGGAGCATCCTGCATATACATTAGGCGCAGAATTTTTGTTGCTATTATTAGTTGGTTTGTTTTTAGGTGTGATATTGCCTCTGCTAAGCCCAATGTGGGCGACGCTAGTTACATTGGGGACAACTATTTGTGTTGTAGCGTTAAACCTATCTGCTTGGCAACAAGCTAATTTAGTGCTGCCATTGGCTTCTTTGCTGTTGATGATTGCATCAATTTATTTTATTAATATGTCGTATGGTTTTTTCGTAGAATCGCGTGGCAAGCGTCAACTTGCTGGTTTGTTCGGACAATATGTACCACCAGAGCTAGTGGATGAAATGGCGAAAAACCCTGAATCGTTTAGCTTGGAAGGTGAGAGCCGGGAAATGACCGTACTTTTTTCTGATGTACGTGGCTTTACTACAATTTCAGAAGGTTTAGATCCTAAAGAACTTACACAGCTCATGAATGCCTTTTTAACGCCTATGACGCATATTATTCATGACAACCGAGGCACCATAGATAAGTACATGGGTGATGCCATTATGGCTTTTTGGGGTGCGCCATTGCCCGATAGTAACCATGCAAAGCATGCGCTTCAAGCAGCTATTGGCATGATTTTTGCCTTAGATAAATTACAGCAAGACTTTGCAACAAAGGGCTGGCCACCAATTAATATTGGTGTAGGGATTAACTCGGGGGAAATGATTGTTGGTAACATGGGCTCTGAATTCCGCATGGCATATACCATTATGGGTGATGCAGTGAACTTGGGTTCAAGATTAGAAAGTTTGACAAAGAATTATGGTGTACATATTATTGTCAGCGAATTTACTAAGGCGCAAGTGCCAGAATTCGTTTATCGTGAATTAGATGTTGTACGAGTAAAAGGTAAAGATAAGCCCGTAGCCATTTTTGAGCCAGTTTGTGAAGAGGCTCAATTAGACAAATTAACAAAAGATAGCTTGAAGCTCTATCGTGAAGCGCTTAAACTATATCGTAGTCAAAGTTGGGATTTGGCAGAGATGCAGTTGATTAACTTGCAAAAGCTTGAACCGCATCGCTATGTGTATGAAATGTATATTAAAAGAATTGCACATTTTAGAAAAAATCCACCAGAAAGCAACTGGGATGGTGTTTTTAATTTTGAAACAAAATAACCCATTGAAATTCATGGGAAGAAGTTTCTAAAAAGGTAATTTGGGACTTGTCGATGAAAAAACCGATGAATGATGGGAATGAAATCATACAAATAAAAATACTTGGCTGTAGTGGCGGTATTGGTGGGGAATTGCGTACCACTTCTATATTGGTGGATAACGATATTTTAATTGACGCAGGTACAGGTCTAGGCGATTTGTCTATGGACGAGTTGCTAGCTATTGATCATATTTTGATTACACATTCACATTTAGATCATATTGCCTTCCTACCGTTCTTGCTCGACACAGTAATGGGTTTTCGTGCTAAGCCTGTCACAGTCCACGCTACTATTGAGACAATTACTACGCTACGTACGCATATGTTTAACTGGAAAATATGGCCAGACTTCAATGTTATTCCAGATATGACTCAACCATTGCTTATTTACAATGAAGTAAAATTGGGTGAAACTCTCACTTTGAATGGCCGAAAATTCACGCCATTACCTGCAAATCATGTAGTGCCTGCAGTGGGCTATCATGTAGATAGTGGTGAGGCTAGTTTAGTCTTTACTGGAGATACTACGACATGTGATGCGCTATGGCTTGAAGTGAATAAGATTGAAAATCTAAAATACCTTATCATTGAAACAGCATTTAGTAATAGTGAGCTTGAATTAGCTAAATTATCTAAGCATCTTTGTCCATCTTTACTGATTACAGAGTTGGGTAAGTTGGATGTGAGCAATATGCAACAGGCTGTTGAAATCTACATTACGCACCTAAAGCCTGGCGTAAGCAAAAGCATCATGCAAGAAATTTCTAATAATCATATGAAACTGTCAGTACAAGCTTTAAGAAAAAATCAAATCTTAAAGCTATATAGACAGCGTTTACAAGGTCAAACTTAATCGAGTTAGCTATTGTAAGATTTTTAGTTAAATTACTAATTTTTAATTTCAGGTTTTAATTTCAGGTTTAATTATGGCAATAGCCGACCAATTATTAGAGCAATTAGAACCCATTGCTAGACTTTCTGTGGGGCGTAAAAAAGAGTTGGCTGCCTTATGTTTTGTTGAAACAGTCAATAAGGATATTGATCCGTTGCGGATGAATATTACAAAGGCAGCGCAAGCCCTTTATTTAATTAAAGGTGACCTAGGCTTACGTTTCAATGATGAGAATAAGACTATATTACGCGGTGGTACTGAGCCAGCCAAACACCCAATCAATAGTAATAGTAAAATTAAAGATACAATTGCCTTAACCGATGTTGATATTTTACGAATAGATATGGACTTGCTCGATATCATGATGACATGGGATCAGCTATCAACTAACGATAGCTTGGCAAAAACTCCACAAGAAAAAATAGCTGCCAAACAGGCAAGCACCCAAAATACGAAACATGCGAGAACTGCTGGAGATTGGATAAATGACACTGGGGTGTTCAGTGTCGCTAAGCTTCAGGTTGGCGTGTTTAGTCAGTTGCCCGCGGCTAATGTTGAAGAGATGTTTAAACGCATGAGTAGCATCAGCGTAACAGCAGGGCAGGTGATTATTCAGCAAGGTGGTGAAGGTGATTTTTATTACCTAATTCAAAGTGGTACAGCCATAGTGAGTCGAATAGTTGATGCCAGCCAGCCCGCCGTCATATTGGCAGAACTGAGTGAAGGCAGCTCATTTGGAGAAGAAGCTTTAGTTTCTGACAATAAACGTAATGCAACGATTACGATGCGCACCGATGGCGAATTATTACGTTTAAATAAACAAGATTTTATCGAGTTGTTAAAAGCACCGCTTATTTCGCAGATTAGCTTAAAGGATGCTGAAGCTAAAGTAGCTTCAGGCGCGATTTGGGCAGATGTTAGATTGCCATCTGAATACAAATATGACCATATCGCAGGTGCAATCAATTTGCCGCTTAATGAAATTCGCAACTTGGATGACAGCTTGGATAAAAGTAAAACGTATATACTTTACTGTCAGACTGGTCGTCGCAGCTCTGCCGCTGCATTCGTCTTGGTACAGAGCGGCGTGAAAGCCTTCGTATTGGCGGGTGGCACGCGGAATAATGGCTAAATAACGACCAAAGGTGAAATTATAAGTGCTGAAATTGCTATGTAACTAATAGCATGCCTGCCATTTTGGATGCATTACTGTCAAACGTCTTGGTGCAAGTACATTTGGCATGATTGGCAGAACGCTCAATGAGACAATCAGCAAAATCTGCGTTTGAGGCAACATACGTTGATAAGGCTTTTGCAACAACCTCTGCATTTTTGATAACAAACTCTCTAGTATGTAAAAGTGACTGCAATATCGTCACGGTTTCTTCTTTGTTAGCCTGATGGCAACCCTGCATCACACACACCAGTTCAACCGTAGAAACCAATGTAATGAAATCTGGATTTTCATTGGATAAGGCCTCAGCTAGTTTAGTTGCTTTTGGTGATTGCACCGCATCGTCCTGCGCGATATAACGCATGATGATGTCAGTATCTAAGCCAATCGTTTAATGGTAACGCTAGTCGCGCCACACGATGCAATCATTTGGTTCATTTGCTCTATTGTAACTGGCACATTTGGTTTGCGTAGCATGCCTATTAGATTTTGCACTGGGCTAGTAGTGGTAACCATTAAGAATTGACCTATACTTGATTCCAAAAACTCAACCTCGCTTCTGCTTTCAAGGTTCATGCTCGCACGAATAGTAGCAGTAATAGTTATTTACCCTTTAGACGTAAGTGTTGCGGTTGACATGATGCTCCTTCATTTTTTAATAATCTTACTTTGGTGTAAGGGATAATCAAAGTCAAGAATCAATTAGGGTTAGGCTGTCCCCAATTGATTGTTTTATTCTATTGAGGTTTCGCTTATGGCATCTATTATTTCAATAAAGTCGCCAGTTTTAGCATCTACAATGACAGACATTTCCGCCAACTCTGAAGTAATAGGTAAATAAAAAAAATCCCTTTCTGGGCGCTTACTTTTACTCATAAACTGATCAACGGCCAACTTGTTTTTTGCACTAACCTTAGATAAACGCGGAAGCGGATTCCCAGATTTAATCACTTCATCAAGGTGATTTTTGTACTCATCATAAAGTCTAGGGTAACGATAAGCATTTGCACTTTCTATTTTGGCAAACATGGTTTCTTTTCTATCTTTTATATCTGGAACGCCTATGGCTACAAGCTTCGGCCCTGTTATAGAAAGTTTTCGCCATTGAGGGTTCTTGGCTTTAACTAATTCATCAGGAGAAATATCCACAACCGCAGCTATTTGAAATTTATCTTTATTGAAAACAGTAAACACTGGACGCGATTCAAACATCACATATACACCATAAGACAATGCTGCAATTTGTACTATACCAATACAAATCAAATCAAATTTAAGGCTTTTTTTGCCAGATTCGAATACAATGAATGTTAATAGAGGACCTAAGAATACATCAACAAAGGCTAGCAAAATTATTAACTTTTGACCGCCCATCAGTGCGAAATATTTGTTCGGATACCATAGTAAATACATGGTAGCCAGTACTGTAATAACAATAAAAAAACTTATTAATAAGTGTATGCCGGCCGCTTTTAACCTAGTCATTTTCCCATTAGCCTTTTAATTCAAGTAATTGATATAGTACGATTTGTACGTATATTAACTTCAATAAAAACAAAGCCCCTAATAAGGGGCTTTGTTTTTATTGAAAGTGCTGTTTAATATTAAGGTGCACAAGCCGCGCCAGTGGTTTTAAGTCCACGTGTATCATTACAAATCTCACCAGTCATAGTCCAAACCATATTAGCTGCACCAGCTGGGGCAGTAGGGGTGTAAACAAAACCAAGTGCTGCTCCTGCAGAATCAGTTGCTGCACTTGTACCAGTCATCACGCCGTCAGCGATGCTGCTGAAAGTAGTAATGCTTTTAGTGTTAGCAACCGCAGGTACACCTGAAGAACCTGCATCACATGATGCTAGTGATCCAGTATCTTGAGAGCAAAGGCCAATAGCAGTTTTGTATGGTGAAAGTTCAGCTAACGCAGTAGCTGCTTTTGAACGAGAGATGTAATTGCCATACTGAGGAATAGCTACAGCTGCCAAAATGCCGATAATAGCTACAACAATCATTAACTCGATTAAGGTGAAACCTTTTTGAATTTGTTTCATTTTTATTTCCTTTATATAAAATTTAAGTGTTCTCACACTGACCATTACATTTTAGTGCTTGTTTAATTAAAAGCAATTGCTGTGCCAACTTTTTTATTAAATAACCCCTAATTCCTTTTGATGGCGTATTGCTAGCACGGTGACGACTTAGTCACTTCTAATATAAGCTAGTGTGGGATGCGTCGCCCGCTTTGCCAAGCTGCTTATGTCGGTCTCTAGTGTTTTGGATAGCTACGGCTTTAACAAAAGTAGACGTTATTTTTTAACTCCACAAAAGTATTGTCAAGTAATACTGGGTATTACTCGGTAATACTTCAACATATTGTTATATATATTTGTACTCAATTAGTGCGCAAGTTTATGGCATAAAAAAAGCGGAAATAAATTTCCACCTTTTCAAAGACCACTCAAAAACAACTGTTTTTTGTATTACAACCGCTAAAAGTGTCAAAAAATGTCACTTAAAAACTTCTTAAGTGACCATTTTGTCACATCTTGGCGGCTAGTTACTTTGAGCTTTCAGCTACTTTTTGCAAGTTTGCTAAGCCAGAATCGAAAATACCAGTAATCGCTTTAACTGCTGTTTCATCATCTTGACCTGCTGGAATAGGTGGATTTAGTTTGTATAAGCGGTAGAAGCGACCCATCCAGGTGACGGTAGTCTCGCCAGGTTTTGCACCTTTAGCAACAGTCATGGTAGCGTTATAGTCTGTTAGTGGTAATGTGCCAGAGATGATTTCATATTTAATTTTCATTGAAGCATCATCTGCACTGCGCAATTTTTCATACACATTGCCACCGTCTTTAAAAGTAAGTGTTCTAAAAGTATCTTCACCTTTCTTCTCAACTTTAGTACTGGCAATGCCTGGATGCCACTTATGAATGCTACCAAAATCTTTAACAATAGCCCAAACTTTTGCTGAATCAGCTTTGATGGTGATGGTTTTTTCAACTTTTTGTGGTGATGGGCCGTGTGCAGATGCCGATAATGGGACTAAACCGATGCTCAACCCTAGTGAGAGTAACGCTAAAATCTTTTTCATTTTTTCTTTCTCCATGACTCTCAGTTTGAGAGGAATTATTAAAACTACTTATCATTGTAAGCAACAGTACATTATAAATGACAACTCGATATTATAGAATGAATTGCTAATTGTATTAACTTTAACGGATTTGTGTGTGCTTGGTTGACATGGTTTTGTAGGCAAGGTACGTAATAGTGAAGCTTTGGTAGTTTACCTTTGATTATCGCGCAAAAATAAATTGCGCTATTAATGTTTGGTCAAAATAAATTTCCCGAATGCACGACTTTTTTCACCGGTTTTAATTGTTGTTAGTAATTTGTTGGTTTTGGTATTGATAACACTAACATTACTACTGCCCCAATTGGCGACATAAGCGCGATGGTTCGTGCTGTCAATGCTAATGCCTTCTGGCGTGCTGCCAACGTCTATGGTGGCAATGGCTTTGCTTGTGGACATGTTGATGACGGTCACGCTGTCATCTTGTGTATTGCTAACATATAGTGTTTTATCATCTAAGCTCATGGCTGCACAGTATGGGTGATAGCCTACTTTAATTTTTTTCTGCGTATGAGTTTTGGTGTTGATAATACTTACGGTATCTTCTTTCACATTGACACTGACGAGCCATAAGCCACTTTTACTCAAAGCAAGCCCAAATGGATGTTTGCCGACTGGAATTCTTTTTTTTATGGTAAGTGTGGCGGTATCAATCACCGCAACGTCATTGCTATCGCGATTTGCGATGTAGAGCCATTTGCTGTCCGGGCTGACTACCATGCCAGCTGGAGCATCGCCCACGCTGACTTCACGAGTTGCATGGCCTTTCTGCGTGCTAATGGCTAATATTCGATTGTCGAACCAATCTGCCGCATAGAGTATTTTGCTGTCTGGCGATAGCGCGAGGCCGACAGGAGAGCCTTTAATTTTTATGGTTTCTATCACCGTGTTATTTTGTGTATTGATAATAGAAATTTCTTGGCTTTCAACATTAGAAATATAAGCACGGTGTAATTTTGCAGAAACGGCAACCCCAACAGGCGCCTTGCCGACTTTGATAGTATTGATGACTTGGTTTGTTGCAGTGGTAATGACGGATACTGTGTCTTCGCCCTGATTGCTAATATAGGCAAAGTTAACTTGGCTTGGCTTAGGTGCGGCTAGGCAAGCTTCAGATATCAGGCACGCTAGCAAAAGTGCAATAATTTGATTGATTGTCAAAATTAAATTGAATGTATTTTCATGGGCTTAGCTATTATACGCAAATGGTTGCTTTCAAAAATACTCAAAATATGAAAAAATCGAATTAAATAATTTAGGCAGTAAAATGTTATGTTAGATCGAGACGGGTTTCGCCCGAATGTTGGCATTATTTTATGTAATGCCAATAATCAGGTTTTTTGGGGTAAGCGCATTCGCGAACATGCTTGGCAGTTCCCACAAGGTGGTATTGACCACGGTGAAAGCCCTGAGCAGGCAATGTATCGTGAACTAATGGAAGAGGTTGGCTTAAAACCTGAGCACGTGCAAATTTTGGGACGCACTAAAGATTGGCTCAGATATGAAGTGCCGACCACATGGGTAAAGCGAGAATATCGCGGTAGCTATAAAGGCCAAAAACAAATTTGGTATTTGTTGCGCATGTTAGGCCGTGATAGCGACGTTTCGCTCCGTGCTAGCGAGCATCCAGAATTTGATGCATGGCGCTGGAGTGACTACTGGGTGCCATTAGAGGATGTGATTGAGTTTAAACGCGGCGTATACGAATCTGCATTAAACGAGTTGGCACCACATTTGCATCATAAGAGTGGCAAGTAATTTTACATAAGAGCTAATTTATTCGCGCAGCTTATCTAGATTTCTTGGATAAATTCGCTCTTACATACTATGTTTCAAAGAGTTTTCCATTAAGAAATTAGAGTTAATGATTACTCATTGCCTCACCCAGTCTTACTCCACGCACTGGCTTCCAATCTGCTTTAAAGCTTAATGCATCTTTTTCAAATAGCATTACCACAGTTGATCCGAGCAAAAATCTGCCCATTTCGTCACCTTGTTTAAGCGATATATTTTTATCGGCATACGTCCACAAGCGTGATTTTGCCGTGCGTGGTGGGTTGATGATTTTGTTTTCGGCATCATGCCAAACGGTTGCCATGCTGCCCACAATTGTTGCGCCAACTAGCACCATCACAAAGCTACCATGTTGTGCTGAAGTAAACTCGCAAACCACGCGCTCATTACGTGCAAACAATCCCGCCACTCCTTGCGCCGTGATTGGATTCACCGAAAATAACGCACCTGGCACATAAGTCATGCTAATCAACGTGCCATCGCAAGGCATGTGGATTCGGTGATAATCTTTTGGGCTTAGGTACAGGCAAGCAAAATGACCGTTTTCAAATTTAGCTGCTAATGTTTTATCGCCACCAACTAAGGCTGTTGTTGAGTAAGCATGGCCTTTAGCTTGAAAAATTTGGTCTTGTGCAATGTTGCCAAATTGACTTATCGTGCCATCCACTGGGCAAATAAAATTAGCTTTTGCAATTGGGCGTGCGCCGATTTTAAGTGGGCGTGTAAAAAAATCGTTAAAGGTTTTATAGGATTCGACATCAGGGTTGGCTGCTTCTTCCATATTCACGTTGTAACGTTTTACAAACCATGTAATTACAGAGGTGGTCGTATTGCCGCCTTCTAAATGTGCGAGTTTGCCTGCAAGAATTGTAATAGCTTGCTTGGGCATTAAGTATTGTAAAAAAACGGCTAACTTCATGAGCGTCCTAATTTCTTATCATTCTGATCTAAGCAGGAATAACAGTCTAAAATAAAAAGGCGGGATGCTACATTAGCACCCCGCCTTAACTTAAAGTCTAACGACTATCCACTAATAACTAGTTCTTAGACTGATCAACTAATTTGTTTTTAGCAATCCAAGGCATCATAGAACGTAATTGACCACCAACTTGCTCGATTGGGTGAGCTGCATTTAAACGGCGACGTGCTGTCATTTCAGGGTAGTTTGTACGACCTTCTAAAATAAATTGTTTAGCGTAATTGCCGTTTTGAATGTTAGTTAGGCAAGTTTTCATTGCTGCGCGTGATTGATCATTAATCACTTGTGGGCCAGTTACGTATTCACCGTATTCAGCATTGTTTGAAATTGAGTAGTTCATGTTGGCAATGCCGCCCTCGTACATCAAATCAACAATTAATTTCAATTCATGCAAGCACTCAAAGTAAGCCATTTCTGGTGCATAACCTGCTTCAACTAATGTTTCGAAACCAGCTTTAACTAATTCAACCGCACCGCCACATAAAACTGCTTGTTCGCCGAATAAGTCAGTTTCTGTTTCTTCACGGAAATCCGTTTCAATTACACCACCTTTAGTGCCTCCATTTGCCGCAGCATATGAAAGCGCAACGTCTTTCGCTTTACCAGATTTATCTTGATAAACCGCGATTAATGAAGGAACGCCGCCACCTTTTAGGTATTCTGAACGTACAGTGTGACCTGGGCCTTTCGGAGCGACCATAATCACGTCTAAATCAGCGCGAGGAGTAATTTGGTTGTAGTGAATGTTAAAGCCATGCGCAAATGCAAGTGTAGCACCCTGTTTTAAGTGGTCTGCAACATCTGCACTAAAGATTTGTGCCATAGTTTCATCTGGCAGTAATAACATCACAACATCGGCATCTTTAACTGCATCTGCGATTTCCAATGTGTTGTGACCAGCGCCAATAGCTTTAGCCCATGAACTACCACCTTTACGAAGGCCAATAGTGACGTTTACACCGCTATCTTTTAGGTTTGCAGCATGCGCATGACCTTGTGAACCGTAACCAACGATCGTTACTTTTTTGCTTTTGATTAAATTAAGGTCTGCGTCTTTGTCGTAATAAACTTTCATTTCTTTTGTCGCCTTTCTAAGCAAATACTAAATAAAATATAAAAATGGTTTTTGAATATGATGTTTTGAAACTTAAACTTTCAGAATTCTGTCGCCGCGACCTATGCCAGATGCTCCCGTGCGCACTGTTTCTAGAATCGCTGCTTTATCTAAACTTTCGATAAAAGCATCTAACTTGGTACCTGAGCCGGTAAGCTCAATCGTAAAACTACCATCTGCCACATCGATAATGCGGCCGCGGAATATATCGCACATACGTTTCATTTCCTCACGGAATGCGCCTGTTGCTTTGACTTTTACGAGCATTAATTCGCGCTCAATAAATTTACCATCGTTTAAATCAAGCACTTTAACAACATCAATGAGCTTGTTTAATTGTTTGATGATTTGTTCAATAACTGCTTCAGAACCTGAAGTTACAATGGTCATGCGTGACAATGTTGAATCTTCAGTAGCGGCAACCGTAAGAGATTCAATGTTGTAACCACGTGCTGAAAATAAGCCTGCCACGCGTGATAATGCGCCAGCTTCGTTTTCCATAAGGAGTGAAATAACATGACGTGGTGCACTAGTAGTCATTATAGATCCTCCGCGCCAATATCACTGGCCAAAATCATTTCAGATAAACCTTTACCATTTTGAATCATTGGGAATACGTTTTCTTTTTGGTCAGTAATAAAATCTAAAAACACAAAGCGTGATTTCATGTCAAAAGCCTCTTTCAATGCACCTTCAACATCGCTAGGTTTAGTAATTTGCATGCCCACATGACCATAAGCTTCCGCCAATTTAACAAAGTCCGGCAAACTGTCCATATAAGATTCTGAATAACGATTCTCGTAAAAAAACTCTTGCCACTGGCGCACCATGCCTAGGTAGCGGTTATTTAGCATAATGACCTTAATTGGCAAGTGATATTGCGCACAAGTTGAAAGCTCTTGAATATTCATTTGAATACTGCCTTCGCCCGTTACGCAGGCTACTTGCGCATTAGGGTGCGCAAACTGCACGCCCATTGCATACGGTAAGCCAACGCCCATGGTACCTAAGCCGCCAGAGTTAATCCAACGACGTGGATCATTAAACTTGTAATATTGCGCCGCCCACATTTGGTGTTGGCCCACATCGGAGGTAACAAAGGCTTCACCTTTGGTCACTTCATGCAATTTTTGAATGACGTATTGCGGTTTGATAAACTCGTCACTTTGCTTAAAGTCTAAGCATTTTTTACTACGCCAAGCATTAATTTGCTTAAACCAAGTAGCTAGCGCATTGGAATTCTGTGCAGGCTTTTCGGTTGCAATCAGTTCATTCATATCTGCAAGTACAGATTTAACGTCACCAACGATAGGCACATCGATTTTAACGCGTTTTGAAATTGACGATGGGTCAATATCAATATGAATAATTGTGCGTGGTGTTGCTAAGAAATGCTTGGTGTTACCAATCACACGGTCATCAAAACGCGCGCCTACGGCTAAAAGGACATCGCACTCCTGCATTGCCATATTGGCTTCGTAAGTGCCGTGCATACCAAGCATGCCTAAAAACTTTTCATCTGACGCAGGAAATCCGCCCAAGCCCATTAAAGTGCTAGTGATAGGAATGCCCATTGACTGAATGAGCTTGATTAGTTGCGCAGAAGCATCGCCTAATACTACGCCACCACCTGAATATACCATTGGGCGTTTTGCCTCGGCCAGTAATTTAAGTGCTTTTTTAATTTGGCCTAAGTGACCTTTAGTTACAGGGTTGTATGAGCGTAAGTTGACACTTTCAGGATATTCAAATTTGCATAAATCCGCTGTAATATCTTTTGGAATATCAACTAATACAGGTCCTGGGCGACCGCTAGCTGCCACATAAAACGCCTTTTTCATGGTTGCAGCAATGTCTTTTACATCTTTCACCAAGAAGTTATGTTTTACACATGGACGTGTAATGCCAACGGTGTCGCATTCTTGAAAAGCATCTTCACCAATGGCATAAGTAGGCACTTGCCCACTTATAATCACCATAGGGATAGAATCCATATAAGCCGTTGCAATGCCAGTGACTGCGTTAGTTGCACCTGGACCAGAGGTTACCAGTGCAACGCCCACTTTTCCCGTAGAGCGAGAATATGCATCAGCCGCGTGAAGCGCGGCTTGCTCGTGACGCACTAAAATATGCTTAAATTTATCTTGATGAAAAATCGCATCATAAATGTGCAGCACTGCGCCGCCTGGGTAACCAAATACAAATTCAACATTTTCTTTATGCAAGCATCGGATTAAAATCTCCGCACCTGATATTTGTTTATTCTCTTTTTTAGAACCATGTTCCATGCTTTATTCCATGCTTTATTTTTTTGCTTAAATTCTGATACTTTTTAACTAAATTAATGCTTTTTTATTCAATGTAGCGTTTTTTTAATACAATTACATAACAACCCTACACCTTAACGGTTTGAGCCTATTAGGTCAAGGATGATAGGTATATGGCAGGCTTTTTTTGCAGATTTGAAGTTGCGAACTAATCAATTTCCAGTGGCGGTGCTACTTTCATTAATTCTTCAATGGTAGTAATGCCAGCCGCCACTTTTTCTGCACCATTGACAATCAGGGGTTGCATGCCTTCTTGATGCGCTAATTTGGTAAGTTTGGCCAAATCAGTTTCTGGCGTGATAAGTTTTCTTAAAGCAGGTGTCATGGTCAGCATTTCATATATGCCACTTCGCCCTCTGAAGCCAGTATTGCGGCATTCTAAGCAACCAACGGGTTTGTATATATGTGCAGGTTTTGGTAGATTAAAATCACCTACTAGTGCATCCCATTGTTTTTGGTCTATTTGTTCAGGTACTTTGCAACTAGTACACAGAGTGCGTACTAAGCGTTGCGCCATAATGCCTAGTACGGTGGAATGAATAAGATAGGAAGGCACACCTAGATCTAGTAGGCGGGTCACCGCTGAAGGTGAATCATTTGTATGTAGTGTTGACAAAACTAAATGGCCAGTTAGTGCTGCTTGAATCGCCATGTCGGCTGTTTCCAGATCGCGAATCTCGCCTACCATAATTATATCGGGGTCTTGCCGCATCAGCGTGCGAATACCTGCAGCAAAATTTAACCCAATATTAGTTTGCACCTGCATTTGATTGAACAAGGGTTCTACCATTTCAATCGGCTCTTCCACCGTACACACATTCACTTCTGGCGTTGCAAGCAAACGTAGTGTGGCATATAGCGTTGTGGTTTTGCCTGAGCCAGTAGGGCCTGTTACTAAAATAATTCCGTTAGGCGCTTTAGTCCAAGTGTTCCATGTGCCAGCCTGTGCTTTGGAAAAACCTAATGCCAGAAAATCTTTAGCTGAAACTTCTGGTGCAAAAATACGCATGACCATTTTTTCGCCAAATGCCGTGGGCATGGTAGATAAACGAAGTTCAATTTCCTGGCCTTCAGCTGAGAGCGTTTTGATACGACCATCTTGCGGACGGCGCTTTTCTACCATATCCATACGACCTAAAAGCTTGATGCGGCTGGTAATGGCGTTCATGATATTAGGTGGAAGTTGATAAACCTGATGTAACACACCATCGATTCTAAAGCGCATCATGCCCATATTGCGCCGCGGTTCTAGGTGGATATCACTGGCGCGTTGTTCAAAAGCGTATTTGAACAACCAGTCGACAATGTTAACGACATGCTGTTCATTGGCATCTAGATTTTTGTCTTTGCCTAGTTCAATAAGTTGCTCAAAATTCTGAACACCGACAATTTGCCCTGCTTTGGCCAAATCTGCCGCATTCATTGAGTTTGCTAAACTGTATATTTCTGGCAGGTAACGGCTGATTTCTAGTGGATTAGCCATGACAAGTTTAATTTTCATCTTTAGCACACGTTCGAGATCAGCAATCCAGTCAGTGCTAAAAGGTTCCGTGGTGGCGATTGTTGCCTCACCATTTTTAACTGAAATCGGCATAATTTTAAGGCGTTCGGCATAGCCCTGAGAAATTATTTTAGCGGCTGATCCAAAATCAAGTTTGAGAGGATCAATATGGTAATAATCTAAGCCAGCATGTTCTGCCAACCATGCAGATAAGCCTTCTACAGTAATTGCTTTGTGTGGTGGTTTGAGGCTTTTCCATTTTTGTTCGCCTACGACAACCAATGGATGCAAATTAGAGCTGTCAAGCTTACGGTCTTTGTATAATTTCTCAGCTTGAAATTTATCCAGCATGCCGTCATTGACTAACATGCGAAGCACATCGCCTAAAGTTAGGCGACCGGTGGGATTGCTTAGCGTAGCAGGTTTACTCATTCTCAAGCCTTTATTCTAGTCTGTGCGTATTGTAGTTTATACCTTAACACGCCTTGGATATACGCATGGATAAATCAATAGCCTGTACATTTTTTGTAATGGCGCCGATTGAAATTCGATTAACCCCTGTCAGCGCAATATCACGAACGTTTTCTAATGTAATGCCGCCAGAAGCCTCTAAAATTACACCTTTATTTAATTTATTCTTCATGGCGACAGCATCAGTTAACAGCGCGAGGCTAAAGTTATCTAGCAAAATGCTGGTTGCACCTGCGCTAATAGCCTCTTGCAGTTGTGTTAAATTTTCAACTTCAATTTGAATGTTTTTACCAGAATTGAGTGAATGTGCTTGCGCCATGACCGCGCTGATGCTTCCTGCTGATTCAATGTGGTTTTCTTTGATTAAAATACCGTCATATAATGCTAAGCGTTGATTGTTTCCGCCGCCCACAGTAACCGCATACTTTTGCGCTAAACGTAAATTTGGAATTGTTTTACGCGTATCTAAGATTTGACTCTGTGTACCAGCAATAGCATCCACATATTTGCGCGTTTCAGTGGCTGTGGCAGAAAGTGTTTGTAGAAAGTTTAGCGCGCAGCGTTCACCGGTAAGTAGTGAACGTGCTAAACCTTTAATCACACCCAAGGATTGGTTCGGGTTTACTCGTTCACCTTCACTGACGTGCCAATCAATTTTTACTAAGGGATCAATTTGTTTAAAGCACGCATTTACCCAAGCCAGACCACAAATAGTAGCTGTTTCACGCACGACAATAGTTGCGCTTACATTTAACAATGGTGGAACAAGTGATGCCGTCAAATCGCCAGAGCCGACATCCTCTTCTAAGGCAGCTTGAACTTGCGCTCGCACCAACTCATCAAAGGCGACTGAGTTTGGTGGGTAATACTTGTTAAATAACGTCATGGCTTCCATCACTATTTTTTGATAACTCAATTGTATTGATAAACCAAGTAATGTTTGAATTATAATGCTATCGACCATTAATTTTCAGTAAAAAATAACACAGACCAAAATCATGAAACTTTTATATACTATCAATAGCCCTTATGCACGTAAAGTAAGGATTGTTGCAGCAGAAAAACATATAGAAATAGTGCTTGTAGAGGTGGTTTTAGCCTCGCCTGATTGCCCTGTTAAACAACATAATCCATTGGGGAAAGTACCCGTGTTGATTTTAGCGGATGGTGAAAGCTTGTATGACTCACGCGTAATTGTGGAATATTTGGATAATCGCACACCACTTGCACATTTAATTCCACAAGATATGGGAGCAAAAATTAAGGTGCGTCGTTGGGAGACCCTTGCTGATGGTGTTTGTGATGCTGCGGTAGCAGCCATGCTTGAACAACGTAAGTCAGCAGAGGCGCAAGATGCAGGATTTATTGCCAAGCAAATGAATAAAGTCATGTTGGGGCTACAGGCTTTAAATGAGGACTTAAGCGAAAGTAAATGGTGCGTAAATGGTGCTTTTAGTTTGGCTGATATTGCGGTGGGTTGTATGTTGGGTTACGTGAATTTAAGGTTCGGAACAGTGGTTAATTTAGCCACTCAATTTCCGAATTTAGAAAGACTTAACATTTCTTTGTTAAAGCGCCAGTCGTTTAAAGACAGTCTGCCTGTTGCTTAAAAGAGCTAGTAAATAAAATCGCTCCTTTCGTCTACTAATTTTGAAAGTTGTGTTTTTTTGCGCAACACTTCTCGACTATTTAAACGTTTTTGGGCTGCGGGTGGAAAGTCTGTAAATCTAATTACATCGCGTTCTATTAGCAGGGTAATTAAATCTTCTAATACCCTTGCTAATTGAATATCACTTTCACGAAATGGGGTACTTTCAGCTAATAAGTGGTCCAGGTAAACTAGATATTCTTTGTCTTTATCTTCAATAAAAGCCCAGCCTTCAGCTAGATTTTCAGAAGAACTCCCAATAATAATACCTTGCGCATTTCTAAAGATGTAGGCCATATCAGTATCTATAATCTATTAACTTAATAGATTGATTTTAGTCCTTATTCTTAATATTCTATTGAGGAAACAAAAGTGATTATTGGCTTTAGACCTTGGTTTTGGAGTTAATCGCTTTGATGTCAATCACGCATACAAGCTACGTTTTTAAATCTAAAATGCTGAAGTGATAATGCCGCCGCCAAGACAAACATTGCTTTCATATACGACTGCAGATTGCCCCGGGGTAATCGCCCATTGTTTTTGACCGAATTTAATTTCAACTTCATCTATTGTTAAACGGTCTATCTCGCAAGGTGCATCGGGCTGGCGATAACGTGTTTTAGCTGCATATACCCAGTTGGATGTGGGCTCTTCATTATCAATCCACGTGAGTTGAGCAGCTTTTAGGCCATCGTTTAAAAGTAGCGGGTGTTGATGGCCTTGCACGACGATTAGTACATTTTTATCCATGTCTTTAGCCGCTACAAACCAAGGTTCGCCATTGCTTTCACGGCTGCCACCGATTTTTAAACCTTGGCGTTGTCCAAGTGTGTAGTACATCAGGCCTTCATGGCGACCTACCAGTTTGCCTTCAGGCGATTTGATGTCGCCAGGTTCGCGTGGCAGATAGTTACTTAAAAACTCTTGAAAAGGACGCTCTCCAATAAAACAGATACCAGTCGAATCTTTTTTCTCGGCATTAATTAAACCTGCACTTCTCGCAATTTCACGCACTTCCCGTTTTAAAAGTTGGCCAAGTGGAAATAAAGTCTTAGATAGTTGTGCTTGATTTAAGCGATACAAAAAGTAACTCTGATCTTTGCTTCCATCATCCGCTTTCATTAGTTGGAATAATCCAGGTTTTAGTGGATTTTCGCGCACTTGTGCGTAATGCCCCGTGGCAATGACGTCTGCGCCCAAGCTCATTGCATGATCTAAGAATGCTTTAAACTTGATTTCAGCATTACATAAAATGTCAGGGTTTGGCGTGCGTCCAGCTTTGTATTCGCTTAAAAAGTTGCTAAATACGCGGTCTTTATACTCTGCGCTAAAGTTAACAGCCTCAATATCTATACCGATTTTATCCGCAACTGAAACAGCATCAATCAAATCTTGCTTACTTGAGCAGTATTCATCTGTGTCATCATCTTCCCAATTTTTCATGAAGAGACCTGTAACCTCATAACCTTGCTCTTTAAGTAGTAATGCGGTCACAGAGGAGTCCACGCCACCAGAAAGACCGACGACTACTCTTTTTTTATTTGATTTATTTAGGTTCATAAGTTATTTTTTATAAATGCGTTACCACAGACAATGGAAATTTATGTCCATTTAAATAGTCTTCTACGCAGCTAAGTACTTGTGGACTGCGCATTAGCATTGCATTGCTTCGCATTTCTTCTACAGACATCCACACTGTGCGAATAATTCCTTCATCAAGCGTCATGTTGGGTTGGTGATTACTTACACTGCCAATATAAGCGAAGCGCAAATAAGTCGTATCGTTATGTTCATGTTTCCAATGATAAATACCAAGTAATGATTCAGGTGTAAATGAATACGCAGTTTCTTCCAGCGTTTCACGAATCACTGCTTCTATCAAAGTCTCATTATTCTCCAAATGGCCAGCGGGTTGATTGAAGCGATGGCCACGCTCGGTAATTTCTTCTACTAGTAGAAATTTTCCGTTATCTTCTACGATTGCCGCGACGGTGGCATGTGGCATCCATTGCATGATGTAATTTTCTTTAGTTGACTATATATTATTTTAACCCAAACTTGCAGCTAAATTTGGGGAATAAACTAATGTGAGCCTTGCTGGCTTGAACTAATGTTTTTAGGTTAATATCCGAATATTAAATTAAAGTATATGTTATGCGTAATAAAGAAATAAATACTCAGAGTAATAGCCCAGTCGTCATCTATTTAGCCTCGCGTAGCCCGCGTCGCGTTGAACTCTTAAAACAGATAGGGTTGGAGTGCGTGACATTACCTTCTGATATTGATGAAACACAATTCATCAATGAATCGCCAGAAAATTATGTCTTAAGATTGGCTCAACAAAAAGCAGAAGCTTGTTTGCTTGGTTTGAATGCCATGCGAATTGCCGCTCCTGTTTTGGCTGCAGATACGACAGTTGAACTTGCGGGATTGGTTTTAGGTAAACCTGAAGATGATGATGATGCGCGACGCATGCTTAGCGCGTTATCGGGAAATGTGCATCAAGTGCATACTGCGGTAGCGCTGGCTTTTGAAGATGAGATTGAGCTTGTATTGTCTACGACGATTGTCGAAATGATGGTGCTCTCGGATGCACAAATTGATACGTATATTGCAACTGGTGAACATCGTGATAAGGCTGGCAGCTATGGTATACAAGGTGTTGCTGGCGCATGGATTAAGCACATCGAAGGTAGTTACTCAGGAGTGATGGGCTTACCTGTGCATGAAACTGCGGCAATATTAAGAAAGCATGGGATAGGAAAGTTCTAAAATTAAAATCAAATAAGATGAACTTCTGAATACCATATAAATAGTTTAAATATAAGTTAAAAGAGAATAGAAATTGAGTGAAGAGATACTAATTAATGTCACCCCACAAGAAACTCGCATCGCCATGATGGAGAACGGCGTAGTTCAGGAATTGCAAATTGAACGTAGTTCGTCGTTGGGGCTAGTTGGCAATGTTTATCGAGGCGTGGTGTGTCGCGTATTGCCTGGTATGCAATCAGCATTTATTGAAATGGGCTTGCAGCGTGCGGCATTTTTGCATGCAGGAGATATTTTAGAATGTGGTCAATCGGAAACACATTTGCCGATTCAATCTGTTTTACATGAAGGACAGTCGGTCATGGTGCAGGTCATTAAAGAACCTATTGGCACTAAAGGTGCGCGATTGACAACACAGATAAGCATTGCAGGTCGATTCTTAGTATATTTGCCACAGCAGGAGCATATTGGCGTATCGCAGCGTATTGAGGATGAATCTGAGCGCGAGCTTTTGAAAGCTCGGTTGATTGAATTGTTGCCAGAAAACCGCGCTGGTGGTTATATTATAAGAACCATGTCAGAAACCGCCACAGATGCAGAATTGCTGGCTGATATTGATTATTTAACCAAAACTTGGGCGCATATACATGCGAAAAGTACCACGGTGCCTGAGCGGTCATTAATTTTTCAAGATTTGAATTTACCCATGCGCGTTTTGCGTGATGTATTGTGTGACGATACAGAAATGGTGCGTATCGATTCGAGTGAAACTTATCAAAAGTTAGTAGATTTCGCCAATTTATATGCGATTGCGGCGCTGGATAAATTAACTCATTATCAAGGTGAAAGACCTCTGTTTGATTTATTCAACATTGAGCAAGAAATTGAAAAGGCGATGTCACGGAAGGTTGAGCTCAAGTCTGGAGGTTATTTAATTTTCGATCAAACTGAAGCATTAACGACTGTTGATGTGAATACAGGCAGTTTTGTTAGTGGTAAAAATCTTTCTGACACTATTTTTAAAACTAATTTAGAGGCGGCACAATCTATCGCACGCCAGTTACGATTAAGAAATTTAGGTGGCATTATAATAATTGATTTTATTGATATGGATGAAGAGTCTCAACGAGAAGCGGTTTTAGATGAATTGCAGAAAGCAGTAAGTCGTGACCGTGCACGTACAGGTGTTAATGGTTTTACACCTTTAGGCCTAGTTGAAATGACACGTAAGCGTACGAGAGAGAGTTTGGCTCACGTACTTTGTGAGACTTGTGCGACATGCAAGGGGCGTGGTGAGCAGAAAACTGCACAAACGATATGCTATGAGATTCTGCGAGAATTACTAAGGGAGGCTAGGCAGTTTAATGCACGTGAATTGCGTGTGCTTGCAGCCCCAAAAGTAATTGACATGTTATTAGACGAAGAATCACAAAGTTTAGCTAATTTATCTGATTTTATAGGTAAGCCTGTTTCTTTACAGGTTGAATCTACTTACAGTCAAGAGTCGTTTGATATTATCTTGATGTAGCCTAAGTTATGTATTAATACCTATAAAGGGCGCGTTTGGAAGAACAGTGCTTTGATTTGTAATAATATCAGGCGCGTTTAAGCTAGTTGCTATAGGTTTTTCTGTATTAAATTTTGCGCAACGCATCAGCTTCAATAATATTGTATCGAGCTGATTAGATTGTTGAAGTAGTTTAGAAAATTCTTTTTCTGCTAACTCAAGATTTTTTATTAGTTTGTCAGCACTATTATGCGATTCCATTAATGATTCAGCGCGTTTATCGAGAGATTTTTTATGTGCATTAATTTGTGTTTTAAGCTCGCCAATAACAACATTTAACCACAATGTGCAATCCGTATGCGCTTGCTCAAATGTCATTTGGATTTGTGTACCTAGTCCTAAGTAAAACCGACGAATTAGAAAGCTTTTTTCTGTCAGTACGTTAACCGGGTCAGTGCAAAAGTCGTTGGTAATTTTTTCTAATGCTTGCATATCTTGGATAAATTTATCCATATTAAGCTCAATTGCTTCAGTTCTTTCAAAGCTATGCTTGCTCCAAAATAGATGATATAAATAATCGACATGCTTTTTGATAGCACTTCCTTCAAGCTTAATTTCTTCGGCAAGATTGTTAGCTAGCTTAGTCAATGTGCGCATACTTTTATTTAAACCAACAGTTGTCCAACTGTCACCCATGTCCTGCTTGGTTTGTTCTAGTGTCGTGTCTAGGTAACCAAGGCTTAAATGGCGTAAGAGCTTTTCACTAAGGCGTTTAATTTTTTCGCTACCTTGATTAAACGAGAGTAGCGATGCTTCATAGCGTTTACGTTCAGCCACTACATTAGCTAAAATGGCTTTCGACGAGTCGCGATTTTGATTTTGAATTTCTCTGAGTTCAGCAAGCTGACTTTTGTTTTGATTGACACGCATTTGCGCCACTTTTCGTGAAGAGCGAATCATGTTCGAACATTCAGTCACAACTGCGCGACCGAGAATTTCATGTTTAGATTCAATGAGTTGATTCGCAAGAGCATCTTCTAGCGCGCCGATGCCACTACGTTTAAGTAATGCTGTGTCTTTTCTGATTTTAGCTACAAGTGCTTTTTGCGCAGACATTGCGAAAATATTGCGGGCATCTAGACCTAATTCGCGGGCGGTATTTTGAATTTGTTTTTGTATTAGCGTTCCCACTTCAACTTCGGATTCAAGCCCATCCCAAAGTATATCAATTTTATTAAGGATAACCAGTTTATGTGCTGCACGTTTATGTACAAATTCTGCCCAAATTTGCATGTCAGATTTTGTGATACCAGTATCTGTTGCAGTTAAAAATAATACAGCATGAGCATTAGGAATAATGCTGAGTGTTAGCTCAGGTTCTGCACCCATGGTATTTAGGCCAGGAGTATCAATGACCACTAAGCCATTTCTTAGCAAAGGGTGAGGATAATTGATAAGCGCATGACGCCACACAGGTATTTCAACCGTGCCTTTTTCAGCAAGTAAGCGACGCATACTTGGGTCATTTTCGTTCCAAAAGCCAAGACTTTTTGCGGTTTCTAAATCAACTTCTCTTTTTTGCACTAATGCACTTAATGTTTCTTTCATTGCATCTGGTGAAGTAATGTCCAATCGAATTTTATGCCAAACATCAGGTAATGTTTTTAGATAGGTGAGTGAGTCATCGGATTGTCTAGTCTCAATTGGAAGAAGTTTAATACAAGCTTCTTCGCGGGCATCCCAAAATATTTCAGTCGGGCACATCGTAGTTCGACCAGGCGCACTTGGTAAAAGTCGTTGATTAAAGTCAGAAAAAAACAGCGCATTAATGGTTTCAGTTTTTCCTCGAGAGAATTCCGCTAAGAACGCCATCACCAATTGATCTTTTTTCAAGATTTCTTTAATGTCGTAAAGCCTTAACTCTTGTATTGCATCTATTGAATCTGATTGGCCAAGCCAGTCAATATAATCATCTATTGTAGTAATTAGGTTCTCACGCCATTCACTATATTCAGTAATCTTTGTGCCCAAGCTTGAAGCAACAAGGCCTTGCTGATTAGTTGTGAAATTTGTATTTTGAGTACTCATCATATTGTCTTGTTTTTAACTTAATAGTGATAACGTTAATTTAGCCTGAAATATTAACTTACAACGTAGATAGTAAGCTATTTTCTAATGGAATCAATATGGTAGTTAGCAATAATTGTGCCGTAATGATAAATATGAGTGGATTTAAATCTACATTTCCTGCTGGCGGAATAAATCTCCTTAAAAAACGCAGTATTGGACCAGTTAGATTGTTTAGTATTGGCGCCATTGGTGTGTTTGGATTTATCCAACTAAGTAAGGCCTGAATCAATACAGCATATAAAAAAATAGTGATGCTCATATTGATTACACCGATAAGTGCAACGCTAAATATACTCAGCCAAATGCTATTGCCTGCAACCCATAATGGGAAACCTTTTAACAACAAAGTGAGTAAGGTAAGAACTAGTTGAGTGATATAAGCGAGTAATAAAGTGGAAATATCTAACTTGACCACACCTAAAATTTTTAGGTTAGTCAGCAAGCGGCGCATCGGTTTTACTGCGAAGTTACTAAGCGTTACAATGACTTGTGCTGCTTGATTTTGAAAAGACACTTTGGTTAATTGAAAATAAAATCTCAGCAAAAACACTAGGGTTAATAAACCAAGTACGCTTTGTAGCAAAAATAAAAGTGCGTTATTTAGCAAGATCATCACCTAATGAGCGAGATTTTTCTGCGGCAGCTCTAGCTGCAATCATCATCGTATTTTTAATATTGGCGGCCTCTAGGGCCAGTATACCTTGTTCGGTAGTGCCACCCTTTGAAGTGACCTGCGCACGAAGCTTGCTAACGTCGTCTGCACTTAGTTTCGCCAGTAAGCTCGCTCCAGCGAATGTTTGCACAGCCAGCATGCGTGATTCTTCCGATGTTAATCCCAATCCAATCGCCGCTTCTTGCAAAGCTTCAATTAAATAAAAAACATAAGCTGGGCCGCTGCCAGAGATAGCTGTTACAGCATCCATTTTCAACTCATCATCAAGCCAAAGTACCTCACCAACCGCATTTAAAATGGTGTTGGCATGATCTCGTTGGGATTGGCTAACGTTAGGCATTGCATAAAGCGCTGAGACACCTGCCTGAATCTGTGCTGGTGTGTTAGGCATTACACGTACGATGGCTTGATAATTATTTAACCAGCGAGAAATGTCTGCACTTCTTATACCCGCGGCGATTGAAATAATAAGAGATGATTTCAATTTTTGGCTTAATTGCTTGCATACTTCACGTAATTGTTGCGGCTTGACTGCTAAAACAATCACATTGTTTCGATTGACTGTGCTGTGATTCTCGACATAAGTGTCACTAACTTGAACATTAAACTCTGTGGCTAATAGCGCACGTTTTTTTGCATCTGGCTCGATTACCGTAATCGCAGCCATACTAAAGCCATTGTTTTTTAAGCCGCTAATAATGGCACTCGCCATGTTCCCGCCGCCAATAAAACTAATGTTTATCATTGTATTCATTTGTTAGCACATTCTCATTTTAATTCATTGCTATTTTAGCAATACTTACTTAAAAAACACTTACTAATTAAGTCGGTATAGGCATACCTACCTACTTTTTCGACGGTAGTTTTTACTTTCTGGCACCGAATAATGCTGATCCTATACGTATGATAGTTGCACCCTGTTCAATTGCAATAGGATAGTCATCCGACATACCAATGGAAAGTGTATCCAAAGCAAACCCTTTTGCTAACAGCTTATCATAACATTCTCGTACAAGTTTGAATTGCAAGCGCTGCGTATTAATGTCTTTGCTAGGTTTTGGTATAGCCATTAAACCACGTAGTTTTAGTCGAGGTAGTTTTGATATGGCGTCTGCTAGCGACTCTAGGTCTTGTTGGGCAATTCCACTTTTGTTTTCTTCATTGCTAATATTCACCTGAATACAGACTTGTAATGGATCGAGATTTTCCGGTCTAGCGTCATTTAGGCGTTGCGCAATTTTGAGCCTATCTATGCTATGTACCCAATTAAAATGCTGCGCAATTAATTGTGTCTTATTGCTCTGTATTGGGCCTATAAAATGCCATTCTATAGCTAAATCTGATAGCTGGGATTGCTTACCTATGGCTTCTTGACAATAGTTTTCACCAAACAACATTTGACCGGCATCGTAAGCCTCACGAATGGCTAATGGTGATTGCATTTTGCTTACTGCAAGCAGATTTATTGATTGCGTTGCATGCGCGGACGACTTTGCTGATTGAATAGTTGCTAGAATATCTTGCAAGCGATTACTAATTGAGGTCATAATTCATTAAGCTTTATATTTGAATATCATAATTTTCAACAAATTACATGTAACTTGTTGAATTAAAATATAGAATTGAACATGATGATGATGGTAGCGTTTTTTGCTAGTACACGATAAATTATAACAGGAGCAAGTTGTGGATATCTCGGATTTACTCGCTTTTTCAGTTAAAAATAAAGCTTCAGATTTACATTTGTCTGCAGGCTTGCCTCCAATGATACGTGTGCATGGCGATATACGTAAAATTAACGTACCTGCTTTTGATCACACTCAAGTACATGATATGGTGTATGACATTATGAGTGATGGTCAGCGCAAAGTGTATGAAGAAACTTTAGAGTGCGATTTTTCATTTGAAATCCCAAATTTGGCGCGTTTTCGGGTAAATGCCTTTAATCATCAACGTGGCTCTGGGGCTGTATTTCGTACCATTCCATCTAAAATATTGACACTTGAGCAATTGAATTGCCCCGCCATTTTTAAAGATATTGCTGATACGCCGCGTGGACTTTGCTTGGTCACTGGGCCAACTGGCTCTGGCAAGTCGACAACACTTGCAGCGATGATTGATTACATTAACGATAAAGAATTTGGGCATATTCTAACTGTCGAAGATCCTATTGAATTTGTGCATACATCGAAAAAATGTTTGATTAACCAGCGTGAAGTGGGGCCACATACTCTTTCTTTTAATAATGCATTACGGTCAGCATTGCGTGAAGATCCTGATGTTATTTTAGTGGGTGAGCTGCGGGATTTGGAAACAATTCGCTTGGCACTTACCGCTGCAGAAACTGGTCACATGGTTTTTGGTACACTGCATACCAGCTCTGCAGCTAAAACAATTGACCGTATTATTGATGTGTTTCCGGCCGCAGAAAAAGAAATGGTACGCTCTATGCTGTCTGAATCTTTGCGGGCAGTTATTTCACAAACTTTATTAAAAACTAAAGATGAGCAGGGGCGAGTTGCCGCGCATGAGATTATGATTGGTACGCCTGCGATTCGAAATCTGATTCGTGAAGCTAAAATTCCGCAAATGTACTCTGCGATACAAACTGGCCAAAATGTGGGGATGCAGACACTTGATCAAAATCTACAAGATTTAGTTAAGCGAGGGGTCGTATCTGCGAATGAGGCGCGCGCTAAGGCGGCTAATAAAGAAAATATTATGGGTTAATGTCAGTCAATAGCGAATTTATTCGTCATTGAGCAGTTGAAGAGTAAAATCAACCTTAGTAAGCGTCAATAATGGGTAAGGGTGAATAATGGAAAAAGGTCAGGCAGAAAAGTTTGTATTTGATTTGTTGCGGTTGATGTTGGGTAAAAATGCATCAGATTTGTTTATCACAGCTGGCTTTCCACCAGCCATGAAAATAGATGGAAAAGTGACGCCGGTGAGTAGCCAAGTGTTATCTGCACAGCAAGCGAGAGAAATTGCACGTTCAATTATGAATGACAAGCAGACTTCCGAATTTGATGCGACAAATGAATGCAATTTTGCGATTGGGATACCAAGTGTTGCACGTTTTCGCGTCAATGCTTTTATTCAGCGCGGTTCAGTGGGCTTAGTTTTTAGAACCATTACAACGAAGATCCCTGAGTTTGAAGAGTTGGGTTTGCCAGAGGTGCTGAAAGATGTTGCCATGACTAAGCGTGGCTTGGTGATTTTTGTTGGCGGAACGGGCTCAGGTAAATCTACATCCTTAGCCGCAATGGTGGGTTATCGTAACCAAAATAGTTATGGTCACATTATTACGATTGAAGATCCAGTAGAGTTTGTGCATGAACATAAAAATTGCATCATTACTCAGCGTGAAGTTGGTGTTGATACAGATAATTGGCATATTGCGCTAAAGAATACCTTGCGTCAGGCGCCAGATGTTATTTTGATTGGTGAGATTCGTGATCGCGAGACGATGGATTATGCGATTGCTTTTGCTGAAACAGGACATTTGTGCATGGCAACTTTACACGCCAACAGCACCAACCAAGCTTTAGACCGTATTATTAACTTTTTCCCCGAAGAACGTCGCCATCAATTACTTATGGATTTATCTTTGAATACACGTGCATTTATTTCACAGCGACTTATTCCTAAGAAAGAGGGTAAGGGCCGAGCTGCCGCCATGGAGGTAATGTTGAACTCACCATTAATTTCAGATTTGATTTTTAAAGGTGATGTGCATGAAATTAAATCGATTATTGCTAAATCACGTGAGTTAGGCATGCAAACTTTTGATCAGGCACTATTTGATTTGCACGAAGCGGATGTCATTACTTATGAAGATGCATTACGAAATGCTGATTCTGTAAATGATATTCGATTAAAAATCAAATTAGAAGGTAAAGCTTCGCATGGTAAAGATTTATCTGCAGGATTGGGTAACTTGGGTATTGTGTAGAGCTAAATAAGAAGTATGCCGGAAATCATACACACTATAAGTCAAACAGCGGTTTTCGGCCTGAATATTGCTCAAGCAATCTTAACTCTTCATCCGTATGGCCAAGCACTTGAGTTGCCTTCATGCTCATGGTTTTTTCTGAATGACCACTAATTTCAAATGCTTTATGGTGGGTAGACTGTATTTGCTCAGTATGATGATGATTTAAATTTAAGTCTGTATTTCCATAACAAGTGCAAAAGTAGAGTTTTTCAGGTTGGCTGTTTAGGTACACGCCTGTGCCTCGAATACCAATCGTTGCTGTTCTAGTGTGAATTTTGGTTGAATATTGTCGTGTTCCAAATACAGCAAGCAGTCCACCTGTAAGTAAACGCAAGCCAGAAACAATGACATTGTCACGGCTTTCAATTTGTAATGAACTACCTTCTTGCAATAAATATGTATCTTCTCCCATGCTAAATAATAATCTTCCCCCATACGCTACGCTAATGAGATTGCCAGATTTTATTATGCTAGATGAGTTGGCAATATTTTTGTTAATAAAAACATCACCTTCTAGCTCGTGAATAATGCCACTCAAACGTTTTTTTGAGCCTGCTGATGCAGCATGGCTATTGATAGGCAAATAAAGTGAAAGCGGTAGTGCGGCAGCGCAACTTAAAAATTTCCTGCGATTAAAACTTGTCATGATAACGCTCCATATCAATGGATTATTCTGTGCTATTCAAAGTCTATACGATTAGTTGGTAGTTTGAATGTTTAACTAGTCCTTAGTCGGCAATCTTAGTAATACCTTACATAGTTGCAGTGTATTTTGAAATATAGAATTATAGTCTAAGGTTAAATTGAGCTAAAGTTCACTCACTTTGGTATACAACTTGCCCATGCACCAGTGTGAATTTAACTTTCCCAGCTACTTCTAAACCATTAAATGGCGTATTTTTTCCTTGGCTTTTTAATGCGTTTGGCACAACCTTCCAGTACTCGGTTGCAGCAAAGATACATATGTCAGCATCACTATTAAGATTTAGGCTACCAGCAGAAATACCTAAAATTTTTGCTGAGGAAGGACTTATAAGAGACAATGCGTCTAATAAGCTAACTTGTTCTTGATGTGCCCATTTTAAGGTAAGTGCAAGTAATAACTCCAAGCCGGTAGCGCCAACTTCAGCTTCTGCAAATGGCGCAAGCTTGGCGTCATCATCTACTGGCGTGTGGTCAGAGCAAATAGCGTCTATCGTGCCATCTTTTAGACCTGTGCTCAGAGCATTTTTATCTCGCTGCGTTCTAAGTGGTGGTTTAAGATGGCAATTTGCATCAAAAAATCCAATATCATATTCCGTCAGGTGTAAATGATTGGCGCTTACATCGCAACTGATATTTACACCCTGTTTTTTAGCTTCACGTATCATCCCTACACCTTCGGCAGTTGATAGTCGGCTGATGTGAATACGCGCACCAGTTTCTTTGGCAATACGCAATATGCTGGCAAGCGCAAGCGCTTCAGCCGCGCTTGGTATGCCTTTTAAGCCTAATCGACTTGCGACTTCTCCATCATGCGCTACGCCATTTTTAGCTAAAAACGGCTCTTCTGCATGCAGAAATAAAGTAAAGCCAAAAGTCGCTGCATATTCCATTGCGCGCCAAAGCACTTGTGTGTCAGTAATGGCAATGTTCGCCTGAGAAAAGCCTACACAACCAGCTTCACGTAGTTCACCCATTTCTGAAAGCACTTTGCCTTCAAGTTGACGTGTGAGCGCACCTAGCGGATATACGTGCGCAAGATTAAGTTGCTTGGCGCGATGCTTGAGCATTTCTACTAGTCCAGGCTCATCTAGCACTGGATCGGTATCTGGTGGGCAAGCAAGACTGGTTACTCCGCCAGCAACTGCGGCTTGCAATTCACTAATTAGAGTTGCTTTATATTCATCGCCAGGTTCACGCAATCTTGCAGATAGATCCACAAGTCCAGGGCAAACTATTAGGCCGCTAGCGTTGATGGTTTGATTGGCGATAAAGCCATCAGGTGCTTTACCAATCGCAACAATTTTCCCTGCTGCAATGAATAGATCTTGCTGACTATCAATCTTATTTTTAGGGTCTATAACATGACCATTTTTGATTTGAATTTTCATGCTTGATTCCCTGCTTGACTGCTTGCATTTTGACCGCCAGCCAGCATGGCCATTACTGCCATGCGAATTGCAATTCCGTAGGTGACTTGCGGTAGGATGACTGACTGCGGGCCGTCCGCTACGCTAGAATCAATTTCTACCCCGCGGTTCATTGGCCCTGGGTGCAACACAATCGCATCAGGTCTAGCAAGGTTTAGCTTATCTTGCGTGAGACCATAAGTTTTAAAATATTCTTGTGCGCTTGGTAACATTGCGCCATTCATGCGTTCGTTTTGTAAGCGTAACATCATCACCACATCTACATCTTTTAGACCAGATTTCATGTCATGAAACACATGTACGCCTAATTTTTCTACGTGAGCAGGTAGCAATGTTTTAGGTGCTATGACCCGAACTTCAGGTACGCCCAGCGTTGTGAGTGCGTGAATTTCACTACGAGCAACACGAGAATGCAACACGTCTCCCACGATCGCCACGCGCAGATTATGCAAGTCGGGCTTGTATTTGCGTATGGTAAACATATCTAGCAAACCTTGCGTAGGGTGCGAATGGCGACCATCACCAGCGTTAATGACATGAATATGATTAGGGACATGTTTGGCAATAAAGTGTGCGGCACCAGATTGCGAATGACGCACCACAAACATATCAGCGTGCATGGCAATTAAGTTGTCCACCGTATCTAAAATAGTTTCACCTTTGGATTGCGATGAGGTATTCACGTTTAAGCTGATGACGTCGGCAGATAGACGTTTAGCTGCGATTTCAAAAGTGGTGCGGGTGCGGGTGCTATTCTCAAAAAACAAGTTGCATACTGTTTTACCGCGCAAGAGAGGTACTTTTTTTACTTCACGTTCTGCTACGCCGACAAAGGATTCCGCTGTGTCTAAAATTTGATTCAGTATTTTTTTAGGTAAGCCTTCAATAGAGAGAAGGTGGCGCAAACGTCCGTCAGCATCTAGTTGAGGGTTATTCATGCTTATGCCCCTGATTAGATTGAAGTTCAAGACTTAAAGTGCCACCTTGATTTTGTATTAGTTGCAAATTCTGACTGGCGTCTAAAGTAATATCAACAGCTGTAATCTGTGGTGCGATTGGCAACTCACGACCTCCTCTGTTTACCAACGCAACCAGCGTGATGCTTGCAGGGCGGCCATAATCAAAAAGCTCATTCATCGCGGCGCGTGTGGTGCGACCTGTATAAAAAACATCATCAACTAGAATGATGTGCTTGTTTTCTACGACAAACGGAATTTGGCTTGGCCGATTTTCAGCTTTTAAACCACGTTTTTCATAATCATCGCGGTAAAATGAAACATCTAATGTTCCATGTTCAATGGCGTTAGCAATGACGTCTTTTTCTAATATAACTAACAATCTTTGCATTAACCAAACCCCTCCACTTTGAATGCCAACTAGTGCAGTATTCGCTTGTAATAGAGGTTGAAGTTTTGTTGCTAAAATTTTTAGCAGATCTTCTGCATTTGGTAGTTGGGCGTTTTTTGAGGTCATTTTGTTATTTTACCTGTAATCATCATACACACTCATAGTCCTTCAAATTCATAGCGCGTCAAAATAGCTTTGCAATATGGTTTGTGCGGCTACTTGGTCTAACTTTTCTTTTTGCGCGCGGCCTTTAATGCCTGTTTGATTGAGTTTGTCGCTTGCTTCAACTGAGCTATAGCGTTCATCAATCAGCATCACAGGCAAGTTAAAGCGGCCATTCAGCCGCCTTGCAAACTTTTTGCAGAGTTGCGTGACGCTATTCTCTGCACCATCTAAACTTAGTGGCAATCCAACAATCAGTAGCTTTGGCTGCCATTCCTTGACTAGCTTGCTAATTGCTTCAAAACGTATGTCGTTGCTTTCATTATTTATCGTTATGAGCGGATTAGCCGTAGCTAACAAGTGCTCACCAACTGCAACACCAATTCTTTGTTCGCCAAAATCAAAACATAACACGGTGCTAACTAATATTTTTTTTGCTTCGTAAACTTTTTCATTATCTATTATTTGACCATGCATTGTTATGGCCATCAAGCGTGACCTGCCACATCAGATAACATAGCGGGGTCAACGCCGAGCAATGCCATAGTGGCTCCTAATTTTTCGTCGTAATTTAATTCATATAGAATTTTATTGAGCGTTTCTAAATCACTTGCTTGCACAGATAACCAAGAGTTATTTTTTATTTCTTGCTCAAGTTGGCCTGGGGTCCAGCCTGCATAGCCAAGTGTGAGTAACATTTTAGTTGGGCCACTACCGATGGCGACTGACTCTAGAATATCTTTTGAAGTGGTAAGGGCAGTATTGTCGAGAATAGTAATGGTACTATCCCATTCACCTGCAATGGTTTCATGTAGCACGAAGCCACGCTCTGGTTGTACAGGTCCGCCATACAATACAGGCAATTCGGCGACTGAAAAATTGAGTAGTTCAATTTTGATTTTTTCAAACAGCTTGTCGTAGGTGATATCGGTAGGGCGGTTAATCATTACGCCCATTGCACCTTCTTGATTGTGGGTGCAAATAAAGGTGACAGATTTCGCAAAAAAAGGATCTGTCATGGCGGGCATCGCGATGAGAAAGTGACCTGTGAGATTGATATTTTCCAATGGTGTTATTCTAACATATCTAATTGTTGCTGGCTTCTAAATACCCTGTTACATCTAAGCCGAAGCCAGTCATGCTTGGCATTTTGCGAGGCTTAGCCATCAATTTCATTTTACCTACACCACAATCTATTAAGATTTGTGAGCCTATTCCATAAGTACGAAGTTCTTGGTTGATGCGCACTGGTTCATCTGCGCCTAATATACGTTGCACGATGGCTTCTCCAGATTCTTGCTGATGCAACAACACAATGACCCCTGCCTCAGCATTAGCAATGACTTTCATTGCTTTAAGTGTATTCCAGCTATGTGAGCAGCTTGAGCTATCCAGCAAGTCAAAAATTGATAAAGGTTCATGCACGCGAACTAGTGTTTCCTTTTCAGGGGAAGGCATTCCTTTGATTAAGGCTAAATGGGTTTCTTTTGCGATTTTGTCATGATATGCAACCAGTTTCATTTCACCGTAAGGTGTTTGAATCATGCGTTCCGCAGCACGTTCAACTAAGCGTTCAGTTTGTGCGCGATATTGAATTAAATCAGCAATTGTGCCGATTTTTAGCTGATGTTCAGCGGCAAAAAGCATTAAATCTGGTAAGCGCGCCATGCTACCGTCATCTTTTAGAATTTCGCAAATAACACTAGTGGGTTCGCAGTCAGCTAAATGCGCTAAATCACAGCCAGCTTCTGTATGGCCTGCTCGAACTAATACGCCGCCATCCATTGCTGCGAGTGGGAAAATGTGGCCAGGGCTGACGATATCTTGCGGCTTTGCCGTTTTTGACACAGCCGCTTGAATAGTGCGAGCGCGGTCTGCGGCTGAAATGCCAGTGGTAACGCCTTCAGCAGCTTCAATTGAAACGGTAAAATTGGTACCCATGCGTGCGCCATTTTTTTGTACCATTTTTGTAAGGTTTAGTTGATGGCAATGCGACTCAGTTAGCGTCAAGCAAATTAATCCGCGACCATATTTAGCCATAAAATTGATATGTTCGGCGGTTGCAAATTCTGCTGCTAAGACCAAATCACCCTCGTTTTCACGATTCTCATCGTCAACTAATATAACCATGCGGCCTTGCTTGATTTCTTCGATAATTTCTATGGCTGTGCTGATAGTCACGTTGTTCTTCCAATATTATTATTTGCTATGGTTGTTAGCGCTATTGTGTTCTTAATAGGTTTCTTCAGCCCAAATCGTCATACGTTCTATGTATCGTGCTATTTGGTCTACTTCTAAATTAACCAAACTTCCCGTTTTTAAAAACTGTAACGTGGTATTTTCAATCGTGTGAGGTATTAAGTTGATGCTGAAAATATCTGCGGCAATTGTGTTGACTGTTAGACTCACACCATTCACGCAAATTGAACCTTTAACAGCAATATATTTTGAGATGCTATGTGGTGCGCGAATGTCCAGCTTCCAGCAATCGCCTAACTGTTCAAAAAGTACGACTTCACCAACGCCATCTACATGACCACTCACCAAATGACCACCTAGCCTATCGCTGAGTCGCAATGCTTTTTCTAGGTTAACCGCATGTTGGGCATTTAAGCCGGTTGTAACTGACAAGGTTTCTTTTGAAACATGGGCTTCAAAATAGCTGTTGCAAAAATTAATTGCAGTCAAGCAAACGCCGTTGACCGCGATACTGTCACCTTTATTAACGTCTTGCATGTCTAGCCCGGCGCAGTGAATGTTAAGTTTTACGTCATCACCAAAAGATGTTACGCAATCAATTTTACCCACGGTTTGAATAATGCCAGTAAACATAATAGTACCTGTAATATTTGGTATGATTTTATCAGAGTTGGCGTGCATAATGTTTTTGCTTGTTAAAGCGATATAAAAAATTACGACACTATCAGGCTTTAATAAAGCTTTATTAAATATTTGCAAAATACTATGAAAGGAAATGATGATGATTAAAGCACTTATTTTTGATGTAGATGGCACGCTAGCAGATACCGAGCGCGATGGACATAGGCCTGCGTTTAATCAGGCTTTTAAAGAAGCTGAGTTAGATTGGCATTGGGACGTTGCTCTGTATGGCGAATTACTTGCCGTTACGGGTGGTAAAGAGCGCATCAATTATTATGTAGAACGTTATCATCCGGAGTTAGAATTAGATGCAAATTTTGCCGTTACAGTAGCGAAGTTACATAGAGAAAAAACACGAATTTATACTGAATTATTATCTAGCGGGAGAATTCCACTACGTACAGGTGTAAAGCGCTTTTTACTAGAAGCTAAATCAGCAGGCTTGAGATTGGCAATAGCCACTACGACAACGCCAGAAAACGTCACTGCGCTTTTAAAGTACACAGTGGGTGAAGATGCGCTTAACTGGTTTGAAGTTATAGCCGCAGGCGATATTGTCCACGCTAAGAAACCGGCACCTGATATTTATCTATGGGCTTTAGAAAAGCTGCAACTCAAACCTGAAGTATGCATGGCTTTTGAGGATTCTGAAAATGGTTTAAAATCAAGTTTAGGTGCAGGGCTAAAAACGGTGGTGACGATTAATGACTATACCGCTAACCATGATTTTACTGGTGCTGCTATAGTCTTAAGTGATTTAGGTGAACCAGAGACGCCTTGCCAAATATTGAGCGGTGAATTAAATTGCGATGGTTTTATTAGCTTGGCAGCGATAGTTAGGCTGCATCAAATTCTTTGATATTATTCGGGTGCATAAAGCAATTCGTGCATTGTTTAATATTGATAATGCTAGCCGATTTACACGTCCGTATTAAACTTGAGTAATATTCACTGTATTGATTTCTAAATGACTCACTATGTTGAATTAGGTACTCATAAACTTTGTTCTGAAAGCAAGCATCAACATGTAGGTCAACATCTTCAGTAAATTCGACATCGTTGAGTTTAGCTATCACTAAATTTTTATCTATATCACTTCTGTAATCGAACACTTTTTCTGATAAATCTGGATGGCCAATCAACTTACAAAACGCCATAAAGTTTATTATTTGATGAATTACCTCCCCATCTAAAACAATACAAACAGAAAAATGCTTTGTTGGATGAGAGAGTCGCAAAGTAAAGTACGGTTTTTTAATTTTATTTCCCATATGATTTTAGGCTAAATCATTTTTTCTCTAGACCGTTAATTTTAAACACAATAAATTCTGTTATCAATGAATTAATCATGCTTAATTTGTTAAGTATTGTAAATAATGGCTAGGGTCATATTTTCTATATTGACCAATGTATATTGGTATATAAATTTGTTTTTAGCAATGCGATTAAGCCTGTTAGAATTTACCTTATGTTAGAAAATTTAAAATCATACCTGTCCAATTTTTTTGGATTCGAATTATTCGTTGGCCTGCGTTATACGCGCGCCAAACGCAAAAATCACTTCATTTCATTTATTTCATTAACTAGCATGATAGGTATTGCACTTGGCGTAGCAGCTTTGATCGTAGTGCTTTCGGTAATGAATGGTTTTCAAAAAGAATTGCGCACTCGAATTTTGGGTGTAGCTTCCCATTTAGAAATCACTGGTAGCAATAATAGGCTTAGCGACTGGCAGAGTGTTGTTGCCTCATCTACCAAGCAAGCACATGTGTTGGCTAGCGCACCTTATATTATTGCGCAGGGTATGTTGAGTTACGATCAAGGCGTACAAGGGGCGATTATCCGAGGAGTGTTGCCAGCGACTGAAGATAAAGTAGCTGATTTTGGCCGCAGTATGAAGGCGGGTAGCTTGAATGACCTTAAATCAGGTGAATTTGGCATTATTTTAGGGGCTGACTTAGCTTATAACTTAGGCGCGCAAATCGGCGAAAAAGTGCTAGTAATCGCGCCGCAAGGCCAATTTACTCCTGCTGGTGTGGTACCACGATTGAAGCAATTTACTTTAGTTGGTTTGTTTCAAATAGGTATGTATGAATATGATGCTGGCTTAGCCTTGATACATATGGATGATGCGGCCAAGTTGTATCGCATGGGAAATAACGTGTCAGGCGTTCGCTTAAAGTTAGATGATTTGTTTGATGCGCCAACCATTTCTAGAGCTATGGAAGCCCAGCTTAACAAGACCCCCAATTCAAACGGCGGTTACTATGTTACTGATTGGACGCGACAACATGCAAACTTTTTTAAAGCGGTGCAAATGGAAAAGCGCGTGATGTTCATTATCTTGACGTTAATTGTTGCAGTTGCGGCGTTTAATATTGTTTCTACATTAGTGATGGCAGTGACAGATAAGCGGGCAGATATTGCCATCATGCGTACTTTTGGTGCCAGTCCTGGCAGTATTATGTTTATTTTTATTATTCAAGGTGCGCTCATTGGCATAATAGGTACGCTCATTGGCGCAATATTTGGCATTGTGATTGCGCTGAATATTGACACAATCATCCCATTTATTGAAGGCTTGTTTCATGTACAATTTTTATCTAAAGAAGTTTACGCAATCAGTGATTTACCTTCAGATTTAATTTGGTCAGATGTGATGACTATCGTGATAATGTCTTTTATTTTGAGTTTAATTGCTACGTTATATCCAAGCTGGCGAGCCAGTAAAATAAACCCGGCTGAGGCGTTGAGATATGAGTAGTATGGTTAGTAATAATATCGTCTCTTGTCAAAATCTACATAAAACTTATCATGGTTTAGAAGTCGCTGTGCTAAACGGCATAGACTTTAGCGTGAAAGCGGGCGAACAAGTAGCAATTGTTGGCACTTCTGGCTCAGGTAAAAGTACCTTGTTGCATATTTTAGGTGGCTTAGATGCGCCTAGTCTCGGAGAAGTGTGTATTCTCAATAATGATTTAGCGCAATTATCTGAGACGATAAAAGGTCAATTGCGCAATCAATCGCTTGGTTTTGTCTATCAGTTTCATCATTTATTACCTGAATTCACTGCAATAGAGAACGTTGCTATGCCATTGTTGATTCGCCGCATGGCGCGTGAGCAGGCGCTTACATTAGCCGCTGAAACACTTAAAAAAGTTGGTTTACAACATAGGTTGGAACACATGCCAGGCGAGCTTTCTGGCGGTGAGAGGCAACGCGCGGCGGTGGCTCGGGCGCTAGTGACTCAGCCTCAGTGTATTTTGGCAGATGAGCCAACAGGTAATCTTGATCGCCATACAGCACATGCAGTATTCGATTTGCTTTTGGAAGTTAATCAGAGTCAACAAAGAAGCTTAGTTGTGGTCACGCACGACCTCGAGTTAGCAAAAAAGATGCAACGCCAATACAAGTTGGTTGATGGTAAATTACATCCATTTTAACTGACGGATAATTTGATAATATTACGAAACTAAGCAATGGTTCTTGTCGCACTGATGTTTGTATTTGGTGCTTGGTTTTTTCAGCAAATGGCGCAATCGCCAAGCCTTACATGGCTGATATGTGCTTTTTTAGTGGTTGTGCTCTCTTTCACAACACAACATCATCAGCGCTTCTCAAAGTTTTTTCACAAAACTAAACTATTTCTTTACTTTCTTTAAGTACGCCCGCATTTATATGCAGGCAAATTAAAAAGCGACCTACTAGTGGCGCCACATCATGGTAGCAAAACCTCATCTACTTTAGAATTTTTTTGGCGGTAGCGCCTAGTGTCAGTAGTTTTTACTAATGGTTACTTGAATGGATATGTGTATCCCAACTCTATGGTGTTTGAGTGTTATCCGTCAATAAAAAGCTGGATATATAGGTCTGATTATAGCGGTGCTTTTGACTTAGATTTTACCAATAACCATGATAGTAAAATTGTTACTTGGCAATACCGAGATAAACGTTATTGGCATGATGTTTTTATGTCGCTAAAATAATTGTAAGCAATGGTCGAAATTTGTATAAGCCATGCACTAGAAGCTTGCCCAAATGCAGGCGACAAGCTAAAGTATCGCAGGGCTTCAATGTGGGCAGTTTTTTACGAATGATTAATATAGAATTTTAGGAGTTGCACTGTGTGGCAAATTATTTTAGCAGCAGGTTGGCCAATCTGGCCGTTAATTATTGCATCAGTCGTAGCATTAGCAATTATTGGTGAACGAGCTTTTGCATTACGAGAGAGTGTTGTAGCGCCATCAAATTTATTGCCAGAAGTTCAAGCCTGGCTGGCAAAAGGCGGAGTTACTAAAGAAACGATTGGTCGCTTAGAGCAACATTCTATGTTGGGGAAAGTGCTTGCTAGCGCGTTATCAAATTCAAAAAACTCACGTGAAGTTACTAAAGAGGCTATTGAAGAGACAGGGCGTGCCGTTGCACACAATCTAGAAAGATACCTCTCGATTTTAGGAACAATTGCTACGGTTGCGCCATTACTTGGGCTTTTAGGTACAGTCATTGGTATGGTTGAATTGTTCGGTGCATTTACAAACACAGGCCATGATATTGCGCAGTTTGCGCGTGGTATTTCTGTTGCACTATATAACACAGCAGCAGGTATTGTAGTGGCAGTTCCAGCGATGATTGCCTATCGTTATTTCCGCTCAAAAGTAGATGACTTACTGGTAGGAATGGAGCAGCAGGCCATTAAGTTGGTTGAAATCCTTCACGGCGAACGTAATTAGTTCGCTCAACACTTTTTTCTGTCACCTGAGCAATCTAAATATGAATTTTCAACGCGGAAGACACCATGAAGAGCTTGAGATGAATCTCATTCCTTTAATTGATGTGCTATTAGTCATTATCATTTTCTTAATCGTGAGCGCAACATTCTCACGTACAAGTGAGCTGCAAATCAACTTACCAACAGCACAAGCTAACGTGCCACAAGATAAGCCTTTAACGATTGAAGTGGGTGTAGATGCTAGTGGTAAATATGTGGTGAATGGCAAAGGCTTGGTTGATTCATCCGTCGCTGGAATTGGTGCTGCCTTGCAGGCGGCAGCTAACGGCGGCAAAGAGCCGACGATTATTATTAATGCAGATGCAAAAAGCACGCATCAGTCTGTAGTCGATGTAATGGAAGCCTCACGAACCGCAGGTTACACGCATATTACATTTGCAACGCAATCTGGTGCGGCTAATTAGCATTATTAATTAGGCAGACTCGCCTCACATGGACGTAGGCCCTAAAAATTAATATCGCCTTTAATCCTGAAGATAATTAACTCTCAACGATGGCAACCCCATATTAATGGCAAAATCTAGGCGTATTAAAGAAAAGCTTCCGGAAATTTCAAACGCAAAAGAAACATATTTGCGTTTATTTCGCTATGCATGGCGATATAAATATGTATTTATCGTTAGTATTCTTTCCTTGGTGATTCTTTCTGCTAGTAACACCGGTTTTCTCGCGTTAATCAAAGAAGTTACGGATGAGGGTTTCGTCAAAAAAACGACTGGGCAAAATGTGATGTTGCCTCTTATGATATTTGGATTGATGCTGATAAGAGGCGTTGCTGGCTTTATTTCAATCTATAGTATGCGCGTTGTTGCTCGGCGAGTAGTGGAAGACTTTCGTAAAGAAATGTTTAGTAAGTTAATGTTGTTGCCAGTGCATTATTTTGATGCTCGTTCATCAGGGGCGCTGGTGTCAAAGTTTACTTATGATGTTGAGCGTCTCTCAAGTGCAACTACTCGCTCATGGATGAATGTGTTACGTGATATTTTGACTGTCATCGGCCTAATTGGCTATATGCTGTACCTTGATTGGCGGCTCACCATAGTCTTTGCAAGCATTTTGCCTTTTGCAGGACTTTATTTAAAAAAAATCACACCTAAGCTTAAGTCTAATGCTAAGAATGTACAGTACAGCATGGGTGAAATGACTAAGTCAGCTGAAGAGGCTATAGCTGGACAACGTATTGTTAAAATTTTTGGTGCTCAGAACTTTGAGTTTCAAAGATTTGCAGAGATTGCAACAAATAACAGGCGTATAGAATTACGCATGACTCGCATTTCAGGTCTCAGTAGCTTTGTCGTTGAAATTTTTGCGTCTATTGCATTAGCTCTAATCATTTATTATGCAATGGGAAATTTTTCAGTAGGTGAGTTCACAGCCTTTGTTGGCGCCTTGCTTATGCTAATTTCGCCCATCAAACACATTGCGGCGGCTAACGAAGATTTTCAAGTGGGATTAGCTGCAGCCCAAAGTATTTTTGAGGTGATGGATGCAATACCTGAAATAGATGAAGGCGTCATTGAGATGGGGCGTTCAAAAGGTGAAATTGAATTTCAAAGTGTTACTTTGAGCTATGAAAATGCAAATGGTGTGGCACTTGATAATTTAAGCTTCAGCATCAAAGCTGGTGAAAAAGTTGCTTTAGTGGGTCGTTCTGGTGGAGGTAAAACGACATTGGTGAATTTGCTCCCTCGGTTTTATGAATTACAGCAAGGGAAAGTTTTGCTAGATGGCGTAGATATTAGGTCTATGAAGCTTAATAGTTTGCGTGAGCAATTCTCACTAGTCAGTCAAGATATCGTATTGTTTAACGATACCATTTTTAATAACATTGCTTACGGTGTTCTAAGGGGGGCGACTGAAGATGAGGTAATTGCTGCCGCAAAAGCAGCTCATGCGTGGGAGTTTATTCAAAAATTACCAAATGGCTTGCAAAATGAAATTGGTGATCGCGGTGTGAGGCTCTCAGGCGGACAACGTCAGCGCATCGCCATTGCTCGCGCTATCTTAAAAAATGCACCAATACTATTACTTGATGAAGCGACTTCTGCGTTAGATACTGAATCTGAGCAGCATGTGCAAGCTGCATTAGACACGTTAATGCAAAATCGCACCAGCATCGTCATTGCTCACAGACTTAGTACGATAGTGAATTCGGATAAAATTATGGTGATGGATCAAGGTCGGATAGCAGAATCTGGCTCTCACGCTGAATTAATGAAGCTTGATGGTCAATATGCTGCATTATATGACAAGCAGTTTAATTAACATCATGTCTAGCTGGTTGCAAAAACAATGGCTTGCACCTACTGTCTGGCATATTTTTCTGATTCCACTATCATGGATATTCAGTTTATTAAGCAGTCTTAGAAAGGCACTTTATGCAGCAGGTTGGCTAAAAAGTGAAGCTTTATCCATACCAGTTGTTGTTGTGGGTAACATTAGTGTGGGAGGAACGGGTAAAACACCACTTGTAATTTGGCTTGCAGAGCAACTTAAGATGGCTGGATATCGGCCAGGTATTATTAGTCGAGGTTATGGCGGCAGTGCTAGACTGGCAACTGAAGTTCACGAAAATAGCGATCCTAAGCAAATTGGTGATGAACCTGTTTTAATTGTTAGGCGTACTCATTGTCCAATGTTTGTTAATGCTAATCGCCTGCTCGCAGGGCAGGCGTTGCTTAAGTCTTATCCAGAATGCAATGTGATTTTAAGTGATGATGGTCTGCAACATTATCGTCTGCAGCGTGATGTTGAAATTGCAGTCATTAATTCTGGTTTGATGTACGGTAATAAGTTGTGGCTTTTACCAGCCGGACCCTTGCGTGAAAAAGCCACAAGGTTAGCAACTGTTGATGCTATTGTGGAAAATTACATGCCATCAGCGTTAGATTTAAATCTGAAGGTGTGTTTACCCCCAGTGTTTAGCATGCAATTGCATGGCGAAATATTCGAGTCTTTAGAGGATGGGCGGGTTAAAAAGCATGCAAGCGACTTTCTTGGTAAACCTCTTGTAGCAATTGCTGGCATTGGTAATCCGGATCGTTTTTTTAATCAATTGACTAGATTGGGGTTACAATTTGATCGTAAAGTATTTGCTGATCATCATGCCTTTATAGCTAAAGATTTAAAGGAGTTTTTAGGAAAAACTATTCTGATGACAGAAAAAGATGCTGTAAAGTGTCAGTCGTTCACTACCAATGATGCATGGTTTTTACCTGTTACTGCAACGCTAATTGGCCCAGACAGCAGTACTCTTATCACGCTATTGTTAAATAAATTGAAAACCACAGTAAATTGAGATATCAAAATGGATGCAAAACTTTTACAGATTTTAGTCTGTCCTGTAACTAAGGGCTCACTTATATACAATAAAGCTAAAAATGAACTTATTTCTAAATCAGCAGGGCTTGCATATCCTATTAAAGATGGCATTCCCGTTATGCTGGAAGATGAGGCGCGTAAGTTAACTGACGATGAAGTTGCCAAACTTGAATAATATAGTTCCTGAATTCTATGTCGTAATTCCTGCGCGCTATGCGAGTACTAGATTGCCTGGGAAGCCTTTGCTAGACATTGCAGGGAAGCCCATGGTTGTTTGGGTGGCTGATCGTGTAAAGCAGAGTGGTGCAAAGCAGATTATTGTCGCTACGGATGACTTGCGAATATTAGATGCAGTGCAGTTGCATGGATATCAGGCAGTCATGACTAATGAAAATCATGCGAGTGGAACTGATCGAATTGCAGAAGTAGCGTTGATGCAAAGATGGCATGATGATGCTATCGTTGTCAATGTTCAGGGTGATGAACCCTTGATAGAGGCTTCATTAATTCTTGAGGTTGCCGCTAAGCTGAGTAGCAGTCATGATGCCGTGATGGCAACGGCATGTCATGCCATAAATAGTAAAGTGGATTTCTTAAATCCAAATATTGTTAAAGTGGTATTAGACGCCCAAAGTAATGCGCTATATTTCAGCCGAGCGCCTATCCCATATCCTAGAGATGCTTTTGCTTCAAATGCAGATATGCCAGCCAACATGCTAGCTTATCGGCACATTGGAATATACGCCTATCGCGCAAAATTTCTTAATCAATATGCAAACATCCAGCCTAGCGCCATTGAGCAGATAGAATGTTTAGAGCAACTTAGAGTGTTGCATCAAGGTTATAAAATTGCAGTATCCATTTCTAAAAATGCGCCTGCTGCCGGCGTAGATACTCAAGATGACTTGGATTATGTGCGTAGTGTGCTGCGCTAAATCGTTGTAAAGTTGGCAATTTAAATCAAAGAAATCAGCCTAATTGAAAACAAAATCTGCGATTGTTCTTGCGGTATCGGACTGTATTTGCTATAGTCTCACCTCTCGGCGACAAGTACGCCGAATCGGACGCGGGATGGAGCAGTCTGGCAGCTCGTCGGGCTCATAACCCGAAGGTCACAGGTTCAAATCCTGTTCCCGCAACCAATAAATCAAAGTGCGTAGCACTACAGATTTATGCGGCACCCGATAGTGGTGCGGCCAAAGATTTAATGTGCGTCATGATACGTTCAATAATAAATGCGAAACATTCAAATTTAATATTGACGCGGCTTAAAAGCTCTGTATAATGCGCACCTCGTTAACGCAAAGCGTTGATGAGAAGTTGAAAAGAAAACATATTTTCGACACTGTTCTTTAACAATTTAACAACTGATAAGTGTGGGTGCTTGTGGAAGAGGCAAGCTGGTTTAGACGCAATTCACTTGTTTAATGGAGGGTTTACCTTCTGTTGAATTTAACTGGATTGTTTGGTTTACTCCGGCCTCAGAAAAACAAGTGCTTACACTTAAATTTATGACAAATATGTATAGGTCTTTAGCAATAAAGATCACACAGACCTTGAAATGAATTTGAGTCACCGATCTATTAATTTAGGTTGGTAAAGCAAAAGCGAAATACCACCTCGCAAGAGGAAAAAGTAATAGTCATACATTAAACTGAAGAGTTTGATCATGGCTCAGATTGAACGCTGGCGGAATGCTTTACACATGCAAGTCGAACGGCAGCACGGACTTCGGTCTGGTGGCGAGTGGCGAACGGGTGAGTAATATATCGGAACGTATCCAATAATGGGGGATAACTAATCGAAAGGTTGGCTAATACCGCATACGCCCTACGGGGGAAAGCTAGGGACCTTCGGGCCTGGCGTTAATGGAGCGGCCGATATCTGATTAGCTAGTTGGTGAGGTAAAGGCTCACCAAGGCGACGATCAGTAGCTGGTCTGAGAGGACGACCAGCCACACTGGAACTGAGACACGGTCCAGACTCCTACGGGAGGCAGCAGTGGGGAATTTTGGACAATGGGCGCAAGCCTGATCCAGCCATTCCGCGTGAGTGAAGAAGGCCTTCGGGTTGTAAAGCTCTTTCGCAAGGGAAGAAAACTTATCCTCTAACATAGGATGAGGTTGACGGTACCTTGATAAGAAGCACCGGCTAACTACGTGCCAGCAGCCGCGGTAATACGTAGGGTGCGAGCGTTAATCGGAATTACTGGGCGTAAAGCGTGCGCAGGCGGTTTTGTAAGTCAGATGTGAAATCCCCGAGCTCAACTTGGGAACTGCGTCCGAAACTACAAGACTAGAATATGTCAGAGGGGGGTAGAATTCCACGTGTAGCAGTGAAATGCGTAGAGATGTGGAGGAATACCAATGGCGAAGGCAGCCCCCTGGGATAATATTGACGCTCATGCACGAAAGCGTGGGGAGCAAACAGGATTAGATACCCTGGTAGTCCACGCCCTAAACGATGTCTACTAGTTGTTGGTGGAGTAAAATCCATGAGTAACGCAGCTAACGCGTGAAGTAGACCGCCTGGGGAGTACGGTCGCAAGATTAAAACTCAAATGAATTGACGGGGGCCCGCACAAGCGGTGGATTATGTGGATTAATTCGATGCAACGCGAAAAACCTTACCTGGCCTTGACATGTAACGAACTTTCCAGAGATGGATTGGTGCTCGAAAGAGAACGTTAACACAGGTGCTGCATGGCTGTCGTCAGCTCGTGTCGTGAGATGTTGGGTTAAGTCCCGCAACGAGCGCAACCCTTGCCATTAATTGCCATCATTTAGTTGGGCACTTTAATGGGACTGCCGATGACAAATCGGAGGAAGGTGGGGATGACGTCAAGTCCTCATGGCCCTTATGGCCAGGGCTTCACACGTAATACAATGGTCGGTACAGAGGGTTGCCAAGCCGCGAGGTGGAGCCAATCCCAGAAAGCCGATCGTAGTCCGGATTGTAGTCTGCAACTCGACTACATGAAGTCGGAATCGCTAGTAATCGCGGATCAGCATGTCGCGGTGAATACGTTCCCGGGCCTTGTACACACCGCCCGTCACACCATGGGAGTGGGTTTTACCAGAAGTAGGTAGTCTAACCGTAAGGAGGACGCTTACCACGGTAGTATTCATGACTGGGGTGAAGTCGTAACAAGGTAGCCGTATCGGAAGGTGCGGCTGGATCACCTCCTTTCTAGAGATAGACCGATTTTGCAAGCATTCACACTTATCAGTTGTTAGACCAAAGCAACATCAAAAAAGATTTGACTATAAGGGTCTGTAGCTCAGTTGGTTAGAGCACCGTCTTGATAAGGCGGGGGTCGATGGTTCGAGTCCATCCAGACCCACCAGATTCCATAGTAAGCACCTGTTAGACAAATGGGGGATTAGCTCAGCTGGGAGAGCACCTGCTTTGCAAGCAGGGGGTCGTCGGTTCGATCCCGACATTCTCCACCAGTATTTAAAAAGTCCAGGTTTAAAAATCACTTTGATGTTGTGAGATAGTAATTGTAAGAAATTAGAAGTAAATGTTCTTGTTGAATATTTACTTCTAGTTTTTAACTAGACTGTTCTTTAACAAAATGGAAGAAGTAAAGTGAGCACATATCTTTGTGATGAGGATGTGTGTTCAAAATGGGTAGTAATTGATTGCAAAATCGAAACATTTTTGCTTTGTTTAGTTCCGGTTAGATAGTGTCGTAAGTGTTAGAGATAATGCTTGCAACATGAAATAACCTAGAAATAAATGAAACAAAGACCTTCTTAATTTGTACAACCTTGCAGATTAAGAAAAAGTTGCTTTAGAAACACCTGTAGCTGACGTTCTCATGCGTCACGGGATCTGAATATTTAAAAGGGTTCAGGTTTTAAAGTTATAGGATCAAGCGAATAAGTGCATATGGTGGATGCCTAGGCGATTACAGGCGATGAAGGACGTGGTAGCCTGCGTAAAATTTCGGGGAGCTGGCAAACAAGCTTTGATCCGGAAGTGTCCGAATGGGGAAACCCACCCGCAAGGGTAACCGCTCTTGAATATATAGAGAGATGGTGGCAAACCGAGTGAACTGAAACATCTAAGTAGCTCGAGGAAAAGAAATCAACCGAGATTCCGTAAGTAGTGGCGAGCGAACATGGAATAGCCTGTTATTTTTAGCACATGCGATAGTAGAACGGAATGGAAAGTCCGGCCATAGAGGGTGATAGCCCCTTATACGAAATCCCGTGTGTGGAACTAGGGTAACGACAAGTAGGGCGGGGCACGAGAAACCTTGTCTGAACATGGGGGGACCATCCTCCAAGGCTAAATACTCGTAATCGACCGATAGTGAACTAGTACCGTGAGGGAAAGGCGAAAAGAACCCCGGGAGGGGAGTGAAATAGATCCTGAAACCGTATGCATACAAACAGTGGGAGCGGACTTGTTCCGTGACTGCGTACCTTTTGTATAATGGGTCAGCGACTTACATTCAGTAGCAAGCTTAACCGATAGGGGAGGCGTAGCGAAAGCGAGTCCGAATAGGGCGTCTAGTTGCTGGGTGTAGACCCGAAACCAAGTGATCTATCCATGGCCAGGATGAAGGTGCCGTAACAGGTACTGGAGGTCCGAACCCACAAATGTTGAAAAATTTGGGGATGAGCTGTGGATAGGGGTGAAAGGCTAAACAAACTTGGAAATAGCTGGTTCTCTCCGAAAACTATTTAGGTAGTGCCTCGTATATCATTCTCGGGGGTAGAGCACTGTTATGACTAGGGGGATCATAAGATCTTACCAACTCATTGCAAACTCCGAATACTGAGAAATGCAATTACGGGAGACAGACCATGGGTGCTAACGTCCGTGGTCAAGAGGGAAACAACCCAGACCGACAGCTAAGGTCCCAAATGACGTGCTAAGTGGAAAACGAAGTGGGAAGGCATAGACAGCCAGGATGTTGGCTTAGAAGCAGCCATCATTTAAAGAAAGCGTAATAGCTCACTGGTCGAGTCGTCCTGCGCGGAAGATGTAACGGGGCTAAGCACGTAACCGAAGCTTCGGATGCCGTACTGTTTACAGTATGAGCATGGTAGGAGAGCGTTCTGTAGGCCTGCGAAGGTGTTCTGTGAGGGATGCTGGAGGTATCAGAAGTGCGAATGCTGACATGAGTAGCGATAAAGGGAGTGAAAAGCTCCCTCGCGGAAAGCCCAAGGTTTCC
>Ga0247844_1000406_pt1 | contig 92843 bp, 83 predicted proteins | sample LaCtaG_FD_192421 | JGI IMG/M metagenome (GOLD analysis project Ga0247844, IMG submission 192421) | Freshwater microbial communities from meromictic Lake La Cruz, Castile-La Mancha, Spain - LaCruzMarch201714.5m_1 | ecosystem: Environmental > Aquatic > Freshwater > Lake | place: Spain: Castile-La...
ATGTACCAGTAGATGGTGGCATTAGTTTACTTGCAATTGCAGGTGCAGCTTATGGTTATAAAAAACTAAAGGCTAAAAAGTAGTTGATAACAATAGCCCATAGTTAATGGATTATTTGTACTCAGGGTTGGTTGCCTATAGCTATTGGCAAGCAAACACTGACAATTATTTAGTATAAAAATTTTTTTTTAAAATAAGACTGTTATCTATATAATCGGTAGCAGTCTTTTCAATATTTTTACAATCAAATAAAATGATAAAAACCGAAACATTAAACCATACAAAACCAACCAAAAAATCAATGTTTTTTAGAGATTTTACGGTATCAGCTTTAATGCTTGGTTTGTTAATGTCATTTTCAAAATTGGTTAAGTTTGTGGTTCTTTTAATACAAGATTTAGTGAGCCTTTCAAATGCTTTTGACAATGAATTAGAAGCCATTGAACGCGGTTCAAAATATATTGTTAGAACCAAAACAGGAAGCCATTGGGAAGTGAGCAATGAATTAAATAATACGGTAGAAGCATTAAGTAATCAAATATCCAGTAGTCAAATAAGCATTGCATTATTTTTATTTTTCTCATTAGTAGCTTTTGTTATTTTATATTTTGCATTAGATTTTTTAATAGAATATACCAATAAGTTTAAACCTTGGAGTATCATATTACTACTTAGTACTTTTGTAAGCAGTGTTTTTTATTTAGAGTTTACCGATTTATATTATTCTGGCAATGGTTATGCTTTTATGTTTACAGCAACTATTAGTATTGTAACTGGTATACTTTTAGTTGGTTATTCATTAATTTTTCCTAATTACCGTCCTGTAGCAGAATAGTTTTTTTTTGCCGTTATTTTTGTTTTAGCGAAGTCGAAACGCACACTTCGGCTTACTTCGACTACGCTCAGCAACCACCGCTCAGTGATCGTTTCGTCTGTGGTCGTTCCGAATAAGAAATAACTCCGAAGGGTTTAATGTTAATAGCCCCGAATGAAATTCGGAGTTTAAGATATAGAAAAACATAACGAAAACCTCATTTTTTCTTAAATTAAATAATATTAGGATAATATTACTAATTGTATATTTGTAAGTTAATTTTAAGGAATGATTTATAAAGCCATTACAGTAATTTTCTTTTTCTTTGTATCATTCAATTTATTTTCTCAAAATTGTATTGGTGGTTCAAGTTCAGGAAATTTGCCAACCAAATGTTTTGAAATAGAAAGTATTTTGGTAGATGCTTGTAGTTCGGTAGAAGGGGAAGATGAAATGATAAGGTTGCGAATTGGTCCAAACCCATTGGCTTTAAATTCTATCAACACAGTAATATGGCAAACAGTAAACACTTGGTTGGGCTTTTGTAATATAACGGGTGCTACTTTAAATAAAATAAATACATTAAATAATAGCATTAGCGCTGCAGGTAACTGTGGTCGTTTTATTCCAGTTAGCCCCGGGGGAACTATACCTGCTTATGCCAAAGTACTTTTTATAACCAGTACCGATTTTAGCACTACTGCTCATAGCTTTTCTGGATTAACCGATACCATGTATGTAATAATACAATGTGCAGGTAATACTGGAGGTCATTTTACCAATGGTAGTAATGTGGCTCGTACATTTATAATGCGTGCCGGCACTTGTGGCGATACTGTAAACTGGAATTCGGTTAATTTAATTGGGGGAAATGGAGCTGCTGTTGATTTTACTTTTTCTGGTGTTCCAACCTATGTTAATAATGGTTGCGCAATTCCTAGTCAAACTTTTAATGTTGATGCAGGAACTGCTAACCCATCTTATTGTAATGGTTCAAATGTTCCATTAGGCGGAACAGTATCTGGAACCAATTGTTATGTATGGCGAGCAAGCGATACTGCAACGGGTAATTTTATTGATTCAACTAATTTACTCACTTCGTTTACCATAAAGCCAGGCTATGTGGGTGCTGTTAAATTGTATTTGTTTGCCAAATCGAATTGTACCATTAAAAAAGATTCAATAATGTTTAATGCCATTGCCTCATCAGGAGTTTTAAATGCGGGGCGCGATACGGCTTTGTGTAATTCTGTTAGTTTTCAACCAAATGCATCAACAACAGCCACAGGAACTTTAGCTTGGACAGAAGATGGAGCGGGTTCGTTAAGTGCCTCCAATATATTAAATCCAATTTATACTCCAACTTTACTTGATATTGGAATTGTAAATTTGTTTTTAACCCAAACTACTTCATGCGGAATATTAAGAGATACGGTTAGAATTAGTTATTCCAATAAAGCCAATCCTAATTTTACCTTAAGCGATAGTTTGTTTTGTTATAACAACGTGCCCATTAATATTAATTTATCTCCAACTGTTGTTGGTGGTGTATTTAGCAGTAATATTGGTTCAATAACAGGTAATGTGCATACTTTTAATGCTGTTGGCAATTTTGTAATCATGTATAAAATTGGAACAGGCAGTTGTGCTGATTCGCTTAGTAAACCAGTAATTGCTTATTCGCAAGTAAACCCTGGCTTTACCATAGCCGATACCCTAGTTTGTAAAGATGAACCACTGGTAGCATTAAATCCAACTCAATCTGGTGGAGTATTTAGCGGAATAAGAGTAAGTGCAAATTATTTTAATCCAGATACAGTAGGTGTTTTTCAAATTAAATACAAGTTAGCCAATGGAACTTGCAAAGATTCATTAACCAAAACCATTGAAGTTAAAGCAAAACCAAATGCTAATTTTACTTTTTATAAAAATAACTTTTGTTTAAATGATAGTGCAGTAACACTATTACCAAATCAAACAGGAGGTGTTTTTAGTGGGATTAATGTATTAGGAAATAAGTTTACTCCAAATTCAGTAGGGTTGTTTACAATTAAATATTTAATAAGCAATAGCACTTGTGCAGATTCAACTTTTGAGACGTTTACAGTGTATGCCAGACCCAATGCGGCCTTTACTTTAAGCGATACATTGGTTTGCATAGGTTCGCCTAATATTTCATTAACACCTAACCAAGCCGGTGGTGTTTTTTCTGGAACAAATGTTACAGGCGCCCTGTTTATTCCTATTAATACGGGTTTATTCCCTATTAAATATATTATTAGTAACAGCTATTGTGTTGATTCAACAATAAATAATATTACAGTACTACCTAAACCTGATGCTTCATTTACCACTTCTGACTCCATTTTTTGTTTAAACGATCCAATTGGTGTATTTACGCCATTACAAGTTGGAGGAAATTTTATTGGAAATTATGTAACCGCAAATACTTTTTCGCCAAATTCAGTTGGTAGTTTTATCGTTAAACACTTGGTTGTAAATGGAAGTTGTGCAGACAGTAGTTTTAAAACCATGAAAGTAAATAGCAAACCTACTGCTAATTTTAGTTTTAGTCCCACCAATGGATTAGTAGGCGATACCATACAATTTACCTATACAGGAAATGGAGCTACAAGTTATTTATGGCAATTTGGCGATAATAATAAAACTACAAGCACGTTAAAAGATCCGTTTATATTATATAATAGTGATAAGGTTTACAATGTATGGCTTAAAGTTATGAATAATGATGGTTGCGAAGACTCAATACAAAAGAATGTAACTATAAAGGAAAAGGAAAATTTGTTTGTACCCAATGTTTTTACTCCACAAGGCGATGGCATTAATGATTATTTTACTACTATTTCATATGGAATTGAAAAAATAAACATGAAAATATTTAATAGATGGGGTGGTTTAATTTTTGAAACAAATAATATTTCACAAGGTTGGGATGGAACTTATAATGGGAATGCATGTTCTATTGGCGTATATTTTTATATCATTGAGGCAGTTTCATTTAGTAAAAAAGAATATAACATACATGGAACTGTTACTTTACTTCGTTAAATTGAATATTAAATAAATTCATTTAATTTTAAAAAATACATACATTTGATTTTTAAAAAATGTATGAAACTATCACGCAAAAATTTCGTTAAATCGGCTGCTTTATTAACAAGTACAACTTTGCTAAATACCAATAAAGTAGAAGCAGCAATCAATTCGATTTTACAAAAAATAGAAAACGATTTTTCATTGCCTGCTTTGGGTTACGATTTTGCTGCTTTAGAGCCATTTATTGATAAACTTACCATGGAAATTCATTATACAAAGCACCACCAAGCGTATGTAAATAAACTGAATGAAGCCAAAAGTAAAATTCCTAACTGGAAGTATAAAAAGGTAGAAGATGTATTAGTGAATTTAAATAATTTACCTAAAGAATTTCAAACGCCTATTAGAAATAATGCAGGTGGACATTATAATCATTCTTTGTTTTGGAGTTTGCTAAAAACAAATACGTCCCCGTCAGAAAAAGTGTTAAAAGCAATTAATACAAATTTTGAAAGTTTAGAAAACTTTAAACAATTATTTACAAAAGCAGCAATTGGAACTTTTGGTAGTGGTTGGGTTTGGTTAATTAATCAAAATGGAAAACTAAAAATTGTATCAACTCCCAACCAAGACAATCCGTTAATGAAAGGCATAGTGAAAGAACTAGGTACACCAATAATTGCTTTAGATGTGTGGGAACATGCCTATTACTTAAAATACCAAAACAAACGTGCTGATTACATCAGTGCTTTTTGGAATGTTTTGAATTGGGAGAAAGTGGAAGAATTGCTAGTTAATAGTCGATAGTTGATAGACCATAGAAAAAAATAAAAATATTAAATATCAAATATAAACGACTATCGTCTATCGACCATGGTCTATAAATCAACAAAAAATCTGGAATCAAAAGTTATTTTCCCAAGCACCTATTTACCCAACTTAGTTTATTTTAAACACTTGCTTTTGGCTAAAGAGGTAATGATTGAAAAACACCAAAACTATATAAAACAAACATACAGTAACCGATGCCATATTTTAGGCGCAAATGGATTGCAAGTTTTAAGTATTCCAACTATTAAAATACACAATCAAAAACAGGCTATTGGTGAAGTAAAAATTAATTATGAAGAAGATTGGCAAAAGCAGCATTGGCTTGCATTTCAATCGGCTTATGGTAAATCGGCATTTTGGTTTTATTACAAAGATTTTTTCGAAAATTTTTACTTTGAAAAGAAGTATGAGTTTTTGTTTGAATTAAATATTGAATTATTATTATTGATATTAAAATTTTTGAAAGTAGAAACGCTTATTTCCTTTACTCAAAAATATGAGATGGAATATGAAAATGTAGTTGATTATCGCAACTATTTTGATGCTAAAAAGCGCAATATACAAGAAGTATTAGAAGGGGAGAAAATGAAGAAATACTTGCAAGTTTTTACTGAAAAATATCCATTTCAAAATAATTTATCTATTATTGATTTATTAATGAATCAAGGTCCGCAAAGCAAAAATTATTTATTGAATGATTAAACCTATTTATAGCATTGAAGATTTGCTTAAACTAAATGAAACGCTGACTTTAATAGATGTAAGAGCGCCAATAGAATTTGAACAAGGGCATATTCCAAATGCCATTAATTTGCCAATATTAAACAACGATGAGCGCAAAGAAGTTGGAACAAGTTACAAACAAAATGGACATGAGGCTGCTGTTATATTGGGTTATAAACTAGTTGGCCCTAATTTTTATAAAATAATTAAACAAGCATACAAACAATTTGAAAAAAAAGAAATAATTATTCATTGTTACCGAGGTGGATTGCGAAGCAGAATAATGGCTAACTTACTCAGCACAGCAGGCTTTCAAGTTCATTTACTGCAAGGTGGTTATAAAAAATTTAGACATTGGACGCTTGAAAAATTAGAGGTAGAATATAATTTTAAAGTGTTAGGCGGATATACTGGCAGCGGAAAGACAACAATTTTAAAAGAGTTTGCATCTCAAAATATACAAGTATTAGATTTAGAAAAATTGGCCAATCACAGAGGTTCTGCTTTTGGGAATATTGGTTTGCCTCCACAACCAACCAATGAACAATTTGAGAATTTAATTGCAGTTGAATTGAATAAAATGAACTTAAATAATCCAATTTGGATTGAAGATGAAAGTTCCATGATTGGAAGGTGTAAAGTACCAACAAAAATTCATGGTGCTATTCGCAATAATCAGTTATATTTTTTAGAAATAGATTTAGAACAAAGAGTCAAAAATATTATTGTTGATTATGGACAATTTGATAAAGAAATACTAAAAGAAGCTACTAATAAATTACACAAACGTTTGGGCGATTTACGAACCAGAGAAGCTTTACAATTATTGGAAGAAAATAATATTTCGGATTGGGCAAAAGCCATGCTTATTTACTACGATAAAACTTATTTATTTGGAGTAAGCAAACGAGAATCAGCCAAGATAATTAAGGTTGATAAGGTTGAAAAGTTGATAGGGTTTTAAGGGGTTGAATTGTTGAATTGTTTATGTATTTATTAAACTAAAAAGGTGCAGCAACAAATTCCCCCTTGTGGGTTGGCTTTGCAGGAGAGAAGGGGGTTAGGGGGATGTTTTTTGAAATGTGAATTGTTGAATTGTTGATTTGTTGATTTGTTGATTTGTTGAATTGTTTATGCAACTAAGAACTCAGAACTCAGAACAAAAAAAAATCAACTCGCAATAACTTAATTAAACAATAATCCTCTCCTGAAAAAACAGACAAAATTTCTAATGGCAAAACTTTTGATAATGTATGGTATAAAATTAAATTGAATTTTACTGTATAATATAGAATTACAATGAATAACGAGCAAGAAAAAGAGTTGATTAACGATACAAACAAAGAAATTAACGAAGAAAATCCGGTAGCTGAAAATGAACAAACTGACAATACAGTCACATTTGAAGAACAAAAGGCAGAAGAAACACCAATTACTTTAGAACAAGAATTAGCCGAAGCAAAAGACAAATATTTAAGACTTTACAGTGATTTTGAAAACTACAAACGCAGAACTGCAAAGGAAAGAATGGAATTGATGATGACAGCTAATAAAGAAGTTTTAGTGTCGTTAATTCCTGTTTTAGATGATTTTGAACGTGCTTTAAAAGCAATGGAAAAAGCTACTGAAGTTACAGCCGTTAAAGAAGGAGTGGAGTTAGTAAGTCATAAATTTAAAAACACTTTAAATCAAAAAGGTTTAAAAGAAATGGAAAGTACAAACAAGGTTTTTGATAGTGAATTACATGAAGCAATAACCAATATTCCTGCTCCAAACGAAGATTTAAAAGGGAAAGTAGTTGATACAATAGAAAAGGGTTATCTGTTGAACGAAAGAGTAATTCGTTTTGCAAAAGTAGTAGTAGGAGAATAGTTAAGATTACAAGATTACAAAGATTACAAGGTTACAAAGATTTCAAAAATTAGAAAAAAGGTAAGTTGATTAAATTTAAAGGAGCATAAAAATCTGTCAATCCTTTAATTTTTCAATTTTCAATTATATTTATAGATGGCAAAAAGAGATTATTACGAAGTATTAGGATTAAATAAAAGCGCATCGGAAGCCGATATAAAGAAAGCTTACCGACAAATGGCTATCAAATTTCATCCTGATAAAAATCCGGGTGATGCAAAAGCAGAAGAAAAATTTAAAGAAGCTGCTGAAGCATATGAAGTACTGAGCGATGGCAATAAAAAAGCCCGTTACGACCAATATGGTCATGCTGGCTCTGGTTCACAAGGCGGATACAGTGGAGGAGGAATGAATATGGAGGACATTTTCAGTAATTTTGGCGATGTTTTTGGAAATGATGGTAGTCCGTTTGATTCGTTTTTTGGCGGAGGTGGCAGAAGTAGAAGTGGACAAAGAGGGGTGCGAGGAAGTAATATTCGTTTAAAAGTAAAATTAACTTTACAAGAAATAGCTACAGGTGTAGAAAAAAAATTAAAGTTTGGCCGCTTAGTTATGGCCGAAGGATTGAGCTTTGAAAATTGTACCACTTGTAAAGGGTCAGGTCAGGTAAGGAGAGTAACCAATACTTTTTTAGGACAAATGGCAACAACTTCTGCTTGCCCAACTTGCCAAGGAACTGGAAGAATAATGGGCAAACGCCCTGCCGGTTCTAATGCCGATGGATTGGTAAATAAAGAAGAAGTGGTTTCAGTTAATATTCCAGCTGGTGTTGCAAACGGAATGCAATTAAGCATGAGTAGCAAAGGAAATGCTGGCCCAATGGGCGGACCTGCTGGCGATTTAATAATATTGATTGAAGAAGCAGATGATGCTATTTTAAAGCGTGATGGTAATAATATAGTGTATGATTTATACATAAATTTTGCCGATGTAGCTTTAGGAACTCAAGTAGAAGTGCCAACTGTTGATGGAAAAGTAAAGCTTAAAATAGATGCAGGCACTCAAGCTGGTAAAATATTGCGTTTGCGTGGCAAAGGTTTGCCTGAATTAAATACCAACTTTAAAGGTGATCAATTGATACATGTAAATGTTTGGACACCCCAAAAAGTGAATAAAGAAGAACAAGAAATGCTAGAAAAATTACGCGTTTCAGAAAACTTTAAACCAAAGCCTAACGCCAACGACAAAGGTTTTTTTGATAGAATGAGGGAGTTTTTTAATTAAAAGAACTTAGCCACAGATTGCACAGATAACACAGATTAGGTCGTTGTTTGCATCAGATTTTACAATTAGTTAAATCAGCATTTTGTTCAAAAAATTATATACATTTTTTATATCATAATGTGCAAGTAAACTTGGGTTTACATGCACATTTTTGTTTTCAATGACTTGTAAAACTTCATTTATATTATTGGCTGAAATACTTTTACTTTCGTTAACCAAATCGAGTAAACCAGCTTTTGCATAAGCAATTACTGGCGTTCCCACCAAATTACTTTCATGTGCTACTCGGTTCCAACCTTCATTAATACCAGTAAGTGCTAAAGTAAATTCACTCAAAGCCATTTGAGTTAAATAATTATCAAATTGCTCAAAATAAACCACTTCGTAATCGTTGGTTTTTTTTGCAAAATCTTTAAAATTGGTACTAAAGTAACAATAATAACCTTTTGAGGTAAGTTGTTTGGCAACTTCAAATACGTCAGGGTGGTTTTTAAAACTCCATTGACCTAAATGGATTTGCTTTTTCTTAGTGCTTGTCATGTCGAGCGTAGTCGAGACACTATATGACTGTTCTCGACTACGCTCGAACTGACTGTTTTTTTGCTCAACAAAACTGCAGTTTTGAAAAAACTTTTCATAAAACTCACCATCAAAAAAGTTAGGAAATAAATGAACAGGAATATTGTTGTTTATTTTATTTTTAAAATAATTTACCCAAAAGGGAGCAACAGCTACAATAGATACATTTTTATTAGTTGTATTTTTTAAAACCCAAAACAAATAATTGTAATACCATTTTAGCCAAAAGGATTTACCATCATTTTTATCGAAATTATGCAAAACAATATAAACTTTGTTTTGCGTAAACGCATTGCGAAGCAAAGCAAATAAGGCAACACGCGCTACTACTATATTGTAATTTCCGTTGGCTTTTAAACCCAATAAAAATAATTTTATGTATTGAAAAGGATTGGTATAAAACTTATTTTTTCTAATAATATTTAGTTGAATGTCACTGTTTTCTTTGTTTAAATATTTACATAATTGTTCAGCAAAAAACAGCTCATTTTTGTAGCCACCAGTTTCATATTTACCAAACGATATATAATTTATTGTTTTAATCAAAATTTACTATTTTGCTGCAAGTTAATAAAATGTAAAAAAAACCAAACGAATACTTTTTTTATAAAGTGGACGTTACATTTGTTTGAACAAAAATTGATGAAAAAACACCTATTTTTTTTATTTGTAATATTTAATAGTTTCTATGGTAATTCTCAGCCATTGGGAAATGAATGGATTAAACCAAACCAAACTTATTATAAAATAAAAATTGCACAACAAGGAGTTTTTAAAATAGATTCTGCTACTTTAATTCAATTTGGAGTTAATTTAAATGGCATTAACCCAAACAAATTTCAAATTTTTAAAAATGGTGAAGAAGTAACTTGTTTTGTAAAAGGCGAAAATGATGGTGTTTTTAATGCAGATGATTATTTATTGTTTTATGGCAATAAAAATGATGGTGTTTTAGATGTTGAATTATACAAAAATGCAACTGATCAGCCTCACCAATTAAATAGTTTATATACCGATACTGCCATTTATTTCTTTACTATTTTACCTAGTTCAGTTTCGCAAATTGGTAAAAGATTCGTAAATTTTAATGAAACAAACTATAGTGCTTATACACCTGAAAGTTATTTTATAAAAGAATTACAAATTGCACCAATTGAAGAATATTTTAGAGGCACATTTTCAAAAGTTGGAGAGGGTGAGTTCTATTATTTTTCTGATTATTTAGGTGGCGAAAGTTGGTTAGGTAATAGGTTTGGATTAAATGAAAATAAAACATACAATTTAAATACAACTAATTTATTTAATAGTGGACCCAACGGAGTTTTAGAGACAAAAGTTTTTGGAGTAAGCGATGATAAAATTAAAACAATTAACCATCATTTAAACATAAGTATTTCGAATAATAATTTAAATTTTAACTTAATAAAAGACACTACTTATGCTGGTTATACTGAAACAAAATATTCCATTAGTTTATCAAATTCGTTGTTAGGAAATAGCACACAAATTAAGTACGAAACAATTGCCGATTTAGGCTTAAGTAGTGATTATAGTGCTTTATCATATTTAAAATTAAAATATGCACACTCATGCGATTTTAGTAATATTTCGAATATGTACTTCAAACATTTTGGGCAACAAAGTGGAAATAGGATTTATTTTCAATTTTTGAATTATCCTAAAATAAATCCTGTAGTTTTAGATTTAACAAATAATAAAAAAATTAATTGCACTGTAAATAGCAATGTATTAAAAGTAATCATTGAAAACACGTTACAAGAACAAGAATTTTATTTTTATGATGAATCAGAAATAATACCAATAAACTCAATGGAATTGGTTGATATGAATGTATTAAATCCAAACTTAAATACTGAATTTATAATAATTTCGAACAAGCAATTAAGTTCAGCAGCCGAGGCATATAAAACTTACCGAGCTCAAAGGTTTAATACCAGTTTAGTGTATAGTAATAATTTATATAACCAATTTTTTTATGGGTATGAACATCCCTTGGCCATCAAACATTTTTTAAAATATATCTATCAAAATCAAACAATAAAACCTACTAATTTATTGTTATTGGGCAGGGGTTATCAAAATAATTTGGTTAGAAGCAATTTTCAGGATGCATACAGTAATAATTTAGTGCCTGCCATTGGTGAACCATCGAGCGATAATTTATACACTTCAGGTTTAAATTCAACAATAATTAATGCCCCTGCAATACCAACAGGAAGAGTTCCTGCAGCCAATAACGAACAAGCATTTAATTATTTAAATAAATTAATTGAGTATGAAAAAGATACTACAGTTAATAACGATTGGCGCAAGCAAGTATTGCATTTAACAGGCGGAAGTGGAAACGAACAACAAGAATATACTGGCCAATTAAACATTGCTAAAAACAAAATTAAAGATGTTTATTTTGGAGCAGATGTTACTAGTTTTAACAAAAATACCACTCAAAATGTAGAAGTTGGATTAAAGAGTAAATTGATTGCTGAATTGAATAATGGCAAAAGTTTAATGACTTTTTTGGGACATGGTTCACTCTCTATTTTAGACGTAGATTTTGGAAGTATTAACGATATGCAAAACACCAATAAATATACTTTCTTTTATTTTAACGGATGTAATATAGGTAATGCCAATGATGCAGATCCGCTTGGGAGTGGAAATATTTATGGCAAAGATTTTTTAACGGCTGCCAATAAAGGCGCAATAGGTTGGTTGGCACATTCAAATTTTACTTTAACTGGTCCTTTGTACCAACAAATAAGTTTGTTTTATAAAAACTTAGGAACCGATTTGTATGGCAATTCTATAGGAAAAATTATTCAACAAACCATTGCCGAATCTAGTGTTTCTGGTGGAGTTTACGAAGTATCGCATGGTTTACAATTATTGTATCAGGGCGATCCAGCATTAAAAATTGGCAGTCCTTATTTTCCTGATTATAAAATTACTGATGCCGATATTTTTCTAACTGATAAAAACTTAACTGCATTAGCCGATTCGTTTGAAATAAATGCCATTATTAAAAATATTGGTAAAGCAATAACCGATTCTATTTTAATAAAAATTGAACATACCGTATCAGCAACTGGTAATAAAGTTATTTACGATAGTATTTTTATGTCAGCTCCTTTTTACAGCGATACTTTAAAAGTAAAATTAAAAGGTTTAGGCAAAAATTGGGTAGGGGAGAATGTGTTTAAAATTACGGTGGATTATTTAAACTTAAAAACAGAAGGAAATGAATTAAATAATGAAGCAGTTTTTAAAAAGTTTATTCCTGGCAGTGGTATCATTTTAATGTATCCATTAAACTACGAAATTGTTTCAACCGATTCGGTTGAATTTATTATTCAAAACAATGATTTATTGGCTTTGAATAAAGAATATATTTTTGAAATTGATAATTCAACTAATTTTAATAATTCTTCTATTTTTTATAGAAATTCAGGTGTAGTTTTAGGAAACGACATTGCAAAATGGAAGATAAAATTACCTACAAACGATACAATTGTTTACTATTGGAGAGCAAAAATAAATGCACCCGAAAACCAAGGAGGAACATGGATTAATGCATCATTTACCAAAATTTCAAACGCACAATTTGGTTTTATGCAGAGTGAATTTAACCAATTTAACAATGTATCAGCATTCGATAAAATAGTTTTTGATTCTATAAAAAAGCAGATGGAATTTGTAGACAATGAGTTGGTGCTTGGAATTCAGAACAAACGTTTTGACCATAGAAACATGGGAGTAATTGTTCCTTATCAATTAAATGAAGGTGTTGGTTCGTGCACAGGAAATAATGTTGTTGCCATGGTTTTTGAACCATTTCAGGTAGACATTCCTTACGAAATTCCTGGCTATCCTTTTAACTGCGCATTTGTTCAAAACAACAAACAAAATAGAAGCCGCAGGTATTATCCGTTTCCTACAAATACTTTTGCTGAATTGGCTGAATTAAGAAGATTTATTGATAGTATACCAAGTGGATATTATGTTGCTATGTTCTCGCGTTATGGAACAAATATTCAGGCTTGGGACCAAGCTACTTTAAACAGTTTAAACAAATTTGGATTAACTAAAGTAAACCAAATAAAAAGTAAAAATACTGCTTGGGCTTTTATTAGTATGAAAGATGCTGCAATTGGGTTTGCTGCCGAAGATTCAATTAATAACGATTCTTTAGGTGCATTGGTTGACATGGGTATGATAAGTTTACCACCAGCTGCCAATCAACCACAAGACACAAAGTTATTAACCATCAATAAAGCATTAATTACTAAATGGTACAAAGGCAGCATTACTTCAAAACCTTTTGGTCCAGCTAAGAATTGGAGCCAGTTAAATTTTAAATTTATTGATAGCGAAGAATCAATAAACAGTAAATTTAATATTGACGTAATTGGAATAAACAATAATGGAAATGATACCATAATTTATAAAAATATAACCAATACTAATTTCGATTTAAGTGCTATAAATAATTTGAATGTTTCGTATTTAAAATTGAAATTAAATATGGAAGACAGTGCTAAAAGAACACCTCAATATTTTGGTTATTGGCAGTTGTTGGCAACTCCAATTGCTGAGGCAAAACTTGCTCCTGAATTTGTATTTAGTTTAAATAAAAACCCCATTGAAGAAGGAGATAGTTTGTTTTTTCAATTAGGCATTCAAAATATATCATCAGTTTTGTATGATAGTTCTACGCTAAATATTAAAATAATTGATGACAATAGAATAATTAAACACCAACAAAATCTTTTCATAAAATCCTTAAATCCCAAAGCTACTTCATTTGTTAAAGCCTCACTCCCAACGCTTGGTTTAAATGGAAATAATCAAATTCAGTTTACATTAAATTATGATAAAAAAGTAAATGAGTTAACGTTCTTAAATAATTTTTTAGCTACTAATTTTATTGTTAATAACGACAGAAGTAATCCATTTATAAACGTAACTTTTGATGGCGTAAATATTATGAATGGTGATATTGTTTCGGCCACACCATTAATAAATATTAGCTCAATTGATAACAATAAATATATTTTACAAAACGATACTTCCTTATTTAATTTAATGATTAGAAAACCGGGTAGTTTCGACTTTGAAAAAATAAATTTAAATAGCAGTGAAATACAGTATTTTCCTGCAATTGATAATAAAAATAATGCTAAAATAATATTTAAACCTCAAAACTTAGTTGATGGAAAATATGCTTTAAAAGTGCAAGCAATAGATGCTGTAGGCAACAAAGCCGGTGAAAACGATTATGAAATTGAATTTACAATTATTAACAAATCAACTATTTCAAATTTTTTCCCTTATCCAAATCCTGCTACTACCAATATTCGATTTGTATTTACCTTAACAGGAAGCAAAGTTCCTGACGATTTGTTGATTAGAATTTCGACAATAACAGGAAAAGTTGTAAAGGAAATTACAAAACAAGAGTTTGGGAATATTAAAATTGGAAATAACATAAGCGAATATGCTTGGGATGGAAACGATATGTATGGCGATAGATTGGCAAATGGAGTTTATTTATACCAAGTATTTACCAGTATTGACAATAAAGCAATTGAAAATATTAAATCATTTAGTACTGAAAAATACTTTACTGATGGTGTTGGAAAAATTTATTTAATGCGGTAAATTTTTTTAACAATTGCTAACCAATAAATACCAATTATACCAGCCAAAAAAGTAAAAGCAGTTTGAAATCCATGTATAATAAAAGTTAAACTCAAAGCAATTTCTTTGTCAATATTCATTTTAACTAATGCATAAGCAACTGCTGCATGATATGCTCCCAAAGCTCCACCTGGCAAAGGAATAGAACGAGCAACTGCACCTATAAGCGATACTTGCAATGCTTGTAATAAACTTAAGTTTGATGTTTCAACAAATACAAAAAACCACAAGTATGTCATTAGGAAATAATTGAACCAAATAAAAATTGAATGTGCTAAAAATTTAATATTTGAAACCAAATTTAGCATTTCTTTTAAATGATTCATTAAGGTAACAAACCAATTGTATTTAATTTTTTTATAAAATAATAAAAGTAAAACGCCAAATATTGCTACACAAATAATAACATACCAAATTTTATTATTACTAAATAATTGTGTAAGATTTAAAATATTAGTTACTAGCTTCGAATCAGAGTAAAATTCTAAAAAAAGGAGTAAACAAATTAACAATCCTAAACAAATGATATCGGTTAATCTTTCAAAAAAAGTAGAAATTAAACTTTTTTGAATGATTAAATTATCAGTTTTTTTAAGCACCAAACATTTTACTATTTCACCTCCACGAGGAAAGAAAAAACTAACTAAATAACCCACTGCTATTGATGAAAAATTATTCATAAAAGGAATGCTTTCGTTAACTTTAGAAAGTATAATACTCCATCTATTTATTCTTGACACATAAACTGTAACCGATGATACAAACACCCAAAATGCCATTGAATAATTTCCTTTTAATAAAATGGAATAAAATTTATTAAAATCAATGTTTTTAAAACAATAGTTAATTAAATAAATACTAGCTAAAATAAATATTAAATATTGTAAATAAATAAAAAATTTAGACTTAAACATAAATTATTTTATTTGATAAACGAATAATTTTTTATCAGTATTTGAAGTAATTAAAAACAAATTGTTGTCGTTCATTAAATAACCAAAAGTATAATAATAATTGGCATTTAAAGGAAAGCTTTCTTCGGTTTTGTACTTTTTGTTTTCTAAATATAATTTACCTTCCAATGGGTTTAAATAACTAAAACAGGGGACATTATTTTTCACAATTATATCTAGTTGATAGTTTAAAGTATCGTTAAAGTTTTTATTATACACTTCTTTCCCCATTGAATTATATATGCTTGTTGATGTATATTTTTTAACAATAAAATACATGTTTTTATCTATATATACTTCGCTTATAGGAATACTTCTTATTGTATTTAAATTATAGTTTTTACTAGGTAAAGTGGTGTGGTATTCTTTAATTTTAAAAACTTTAGACGAATCAATAAAATAAAATTTTATATTATTTGAATCCAACATTTCGTGTTTGATATATTTATATATAGCATTGGTGTCTAGTCCAAATGAACTGAATTTTTTACCATTTAAAGTAAAGAAATTTAGCTTACCTTTTTCATTTATTAAATAACTTATAAGTTCATTTCTAAATGTAAAAGTTTGTATATTTTGAATTGGATTTGGGTAATAATTTTTAGGATTCCAACCACTTAAAAGTCGTGCTTGTACATTGTAACAACATATTTTATAGTACTTACCTATTACAAATATTTGATAAGTTTTATCGTTCAAATAATCATTTACTTGAAGAGGGAAATTGGTTCCAGTAGGAATCCATAACGGATAACCTTGAAGATTTTTTCCGTTTTCATCTAATAAAAATATTTGTGTATTGGTATTAAATAAATATTGCGTTTTACCATTTTTAAAAGCATCTACTTCATGTATTGTACTAATTATTTTACCAAAAACAGGAACTTTAAAAAGTATTTTACTGTCCATGTTTATTAGGTAAACTTGGTTACTTGCATCTTGAACCATTATACAATTTTGGTTTGAAGCAGAGTTATAAACTATTTGAGGTTTACTATTTATTGAAGTATCTAAAGGCAATTCCCACAATAACTCTGTTTTCTTATTAGCATTTATATTAAAACTAATAAGTAAGTTGGTTATATAATTTTTATCGTTGGTAGCATTTACTTGAAAACTAATGAATTTTGCTTTGTTAAAATAACCAGTATTTTTTTTGTATAATTCTATCATATCATTTTGCAAAAAACTTTCATTTTGTTGCGATAAATTAGAACTGTTAATTAAAAAATCAATATTTGAATTGGTATTAATTTTAGATAAATGATTGACATAATCGAGGTTTTTTACTAGAAGTGAGCTGCTTAATTGATTTAAATAAAATTCGTTCAATACTATTTTATTATTTGCAACTATTAAGTAATCGTTATACACTATTGCATAATCGGCTTCTATACCTAAAAACAAAGGACCCCATGTATAATCGAAATAGTTTTTTAAATTTATTTTATAAAAATTTGATGCATTATTTAGTATAGTATCAGTACTCAAAGTATCTTTTAAATCAATTCCTTTTAATTCGTTTAAAAGTTTGTTTTTATCTTTTATTTTTATAATTAATAACTGACAGCTATCAAAGCTTAACTGCATGTTTTTAACACCTACTTGAGCTATTTCATTGCCTAAAGTACTTATTATATTTTTATATAAATTAGGTTTATTTTTTACTTTATCAATACTGTCTCTTTTAAAATTTCTGCTATCAATATTGTTTACCGTATAAAATTCTTTTAAGTTTTTGTTAAAGGTTTCATCATCATTAAAATTAATTCCTAAATAACAACTAGTATTTTCGGGTAAAAGCTTTTTAATACTTTGTTCCTTTGCTTCCATTTTATTGAAACAATCAAAATATTGGAAAATATTTTCATCAGTAATACTTACACCTTTTAATTTTAAATAATCGTTGCCACTATTAACACCTAATGCAGTACAATTGGCCATTAAAGGTAATTTATTAAGTGCTTGTATTTTATTGCTATTTATAAAAGTATTAAAAAATACTGGAAGGTTATTATAATTTAAGTACAAATTATAAGTCCCCATACTTTTTACAAAACTCAGTTTATCAAGCCTTGAAATGTCGTAAGTTTTTTTATTTTCTATGTTTAATAATGCTTCTTCAATAAGTTGACCATTCATTGAAAAAGTAAAAATTTTATTTTTTACAGCAAAACTAAATTTTTTATTATTTTTAAAATCGGTAAAATCGTAAATGTTATTATTTAAAAATTTTCTTTTATTTACAATAAATCTGTTTTTATTAAAAGTAGCAATCCAATTACTAATATCTTGTATATCGAAGCTTTTTCGTGTTTCCACCATTAAAAGTGCATCAATGGATTTATTTTTATATGCGTGAAACGATATAACAATATTATTGTCTTCTTTCCACTCTTTTAATGTAGTTTCATAGTTTAATATACTATCCAAATATTTTAAATTACTATTTGCTTCGGCCAAAAAATTATTTTGGGTTAATTGTTGCCAAAAACTTTGCTGATTCAGCAGTTTATATTGAAGCTTTACATTTTTTATTTCTATTGCAAAAACAGTATTTCTAGGTAGTACATTTATTGCATTTATCGATTTTGTATTAATTTTTGTGTAATAGAAAACAATCATAAATACAATAGTAAGTACTGAAGTAACAACCACACCTGTAATTAAATTCCTGTTCATTATTTATTAAATCGTTCAAAAATAATTGGTATTTAAAATATTATTGATGTTATTTGTTAACAATAAATAACTAATAATCAAATTATGGATAGGAACAACAACATATATATAAAACTTGGATTTGGTATTTCGGCACTATGTGTAATCCTTGGAGCTTTTGCAGCACATTTATTAAAAGAGTTTTTAAATCCTGCTGATGTTATAACCTTTGACACAGGTACTAAGTATATGTTTTACCATTCATTAGCCATTTCCATGATTGCTTTGAACCATAGAAAATTCCATCAAAATATTTTAGATTTATCTATATTTTTGTTTTTAGCAGGAATGATTTTTTTTACAGGTAGCTTATATCTATTGGCTACTAGAACTATTTGGGGCGATGATTCAGATTTGTGGATTGGTGCAATTACACCACTTGGCGGAGTTTTGTTTATAGCTGCATGGGGAGTTTTGATTTTTAAAGGTTTTATTAAAGATGAAAACACTAAAATCAATAATAACAAAAAAACTAAAAGCAGAAAGCATAGATCAAGTAGATTGAAAAATGAAGTTGAAGAGAATATTGATTCCGTTTTTAATGAAGATTTAGCAAATTAGATTTATGAAAACTATTGTTTTTATGAGGCATGCAAAAGCCGAAGTGATAAAACTTGAAAAATCAGACTTTGAACGAAAACTTACTGACAAAGGAAAAAATGATGCTCAAAATGCGGCTAAAAGCTTATTAAAAGATATTCATAAAATAGATTTAATTATAACAAGTTCAGCTAAACGAACTTTTAAAACAGCTAAAATTGTTGCAGAAGAATTTGACATTGATAAAAAAGAAATTTTATGTTTTGATGAGTTATACGAAGCCGAACACAATGAGTATTTAAAGGTTATAAGAAGTATAGATGATACCAATATTAATACTGTTTTAGTCGTTGGGCATAACCCTACCATTTTAGCAATAGCAGATGCAATGAGTAGTTTTTTATTCGATGATTTTAAGCCAGGTGCTTACGTAGTTTTTAACATACCAATCGAAACTTTTAAAATGTTTGTATTGGGCCCAGCAAATTTATTGCATAGTTATACGCCCTAATTTATTTTAATAAATCTGTCTTGTTCAACCAAATTTATTTCAATTTTATAAGTTATTTCATTGTTCAATATTTCATCAATTTTATTTGGCCATTCAATTAAACAAATATTTTTTGTTTTAAAATAATCTTCTATTCCCATATCATAAACATCTTCAATTGATTTTATTCTGTAAAAGTCAAAGTGATAAATGGTATTGCCATTTATAGTTTTATATTCATTTACAATAGAAAATGTTGGACTATTTACCTCTTCTAATACTCCTAAATTTTTACAAATACTTTTTATCAAAGTTGTTTTTCCCACACCCATTTCTCCAATAAAAAGCAATATTTTATTGTCTTTTGCATTTTCAATTATTTTGGTTGATACATTATCAATATTGCTTAATTGATAGTTAATTAGGTTGCTCATTAAAAAATTTTTATCATCAAAAATAAATAATATTGGTATCATTGCTTACTTTTAATGAAATTCGCACATAATAATTTAAAAACCTATATGTTAAATATTGTACTATTTGGCCCTCCTGGAGCAGGTAAAGGAACACAATCAGAAAAATTAATAGCTAAATATAATTTAGTTCATCTATCAACAGGCGATATTTTTAGAGCAAATATTAAAGGTGAAACTGAACTAGGAATGTTAGCTAAAACCTATATGGATGGAGGAAACTTAGTTCCTGACGAAGTAACTATAAACATGCTTGCTGCTGAATTAGATAAAGCACCCAATGCCAAAGGATTTATTTTTGATGGTTTTCCTAGAACTCAAGCGCAAGCAGCAGCATTAGATTCATTACTAAATTCAAAAAACACTTCTATTACTTCAATGCTTGCTTTAGAGGTAGAAGAAGAAGAACTAAAAAAACGTTTATTGATTCGCGGAAAAGACAGCGGCCGAGCTGACGATCAAAACCCAGAAATAATTCAAAATAGAATAAACGAATACAACAATAAAACCATGCCTGTTAAAGATTTTTATGCCGCACAAAACAAATATAAGGGCATTAACGGTATTGGAGAAATTGAAGGTATTTTTGCATTGCTTTGCAACGAAATTGAACAAGCTATTTAGTTGTTAGTTCTTAGTTTTAAGTATTTAGTTCTTAATTGTCGGTTGTTAGTAATTAATTTTTAGTTTTCAGTAATTAGTTCGTATTTGTCAGTTTATAACTGATGTAAAAACGCAAAAATCTACCATGAAACAATTTAGCAATTTTACAATCTAACAATCTAACAATTTAGCAATAAAACAATCTAGCAATCAATAAATCTAAAAATCACCAAATTCAAAAATCACCAAATCAATAAATAAAAAATGTCTGAGTCAAACTTTGTAGATTACGTTAAAATATGTTGCCGAAGTGGCAAGGGGGGAAAGGGTGCAATGCATTTTATGCGCGATAAACATACTGCCAAAGGAGGACCTGATGGTGGAGATGGAGGCAGAGGTGGACACATTATACTGAGAGGGAGTAATAATGCTTGGACTTTATTACATTTAAAATACCGTAAGCATGTTATTGCTGCGCCAGGTGGAAATGGCGATGCTGGTCTGCGTTCTGGAGCAAATGGAGAAGATATTTATGTGGAAGTACCTTTAGGAACTGTGGCCAAAGATGTGGAAACAAATGAAGTATTGGCTGAAATTACTGAAAACGGACAAGAGTATATAATACTTAAAGGTGGTAGAGGAGGTTTGGGAAATCATCATTTTAAAAACTCAGTAAATCAAAATCCCAGATATGCCCAACCAGGCGAAGATGGAAAAGAAGAGTGGAAAGTATTAGAGCTTAAAGTATTGGCCGATATTGGTTTAGTTGGATTTCCTAATGCGGGAAAATCTACTTTACTTTCGGTAATTACTGCCGCTAAACCCGAAATTGCTGATTACCCTTTTACTACCTTGGTACCTAATTTAGGAATTGTAAAATACCACGATTACAAAAGTTTTGTTGTGGCTGATATTCCAGGAATTATTGAAGGAGCGCACGAAGGAAAAGGTTTAGGAACTCGTTTTTTGCGCCACATAGAGCGAAATGCAACTTTACTGTTTATGGTACCTGCTACTAGCGATGACATTAAAGCAGAATACAAAATATTACTTAACGAACTGAAACAATACAACAAAGAATTAGGCGATAAAAAACGATTGTTAGCCATAACCAAATGCGATTTGGTTGATGACGACACTTTAAAAGCCATTAAAAAAACCTTACCTCGTGGTATTCCAAATATTTTTATTAGTTCAGCATCAAACAAAAATATTAACGAACTAAAGGACAAACTTTGGGAAATGATTAATTAAATTTTTTATCCACGCGCTCTCGCAAGTATTAAGCGAAGCGTCACTTGTGAGGATAAATAATTAAAGTTTGTAACTTTATCTATAACATTACCAAATCTCTCTACGCGCTCTCTCCACGCGCTCTCGCAAGTGTTAAGCGAAGCGTCACTTGTGAGGTTAAATAATTAAAGTTTGTAACTTTATCTATAACATTACCATATCTCTCTACTCGCTCACTCGCAAGTGTTAAGCGAAGCGTCAATTTTGAGAATGAGTAAGCAAAGTTTTTAACTTTGCCACTGCGTATATACCAAAACTAATAACTGTTACAGTTTTGCAATCAGTATTAATTTGTCCTGATTTATCGGGAAGCATTTGTAAATAGTAAAATAACAATGCCTTTTAATAGATTTGTTTTAAAATTGGCATTGTAAAAAATCGGATTAAAAATCAATTTAAAAAATGTATCGTGATTGCAAATACGAACCAGCGAGCGAGCTAGTTATTTATTCAATAATTAAAAACTCTTTCGCTCTAATTCCTTTTTCTGTTTGGTGTACTGAACACATTTGGTTTGTAGGGTCGTGTTCAAAATAGAGTAAGTAATTATTTTCAACTGCAAGGTTTAAAATATTAGTTTTTTCTTTCATACTTTCCAGCGGCCTTACATCGTAACCCATTACATAAGCAGTAGGAATATGGGCAACAGTTGGAATTACATCAGCTAAATAAATTAATTTGGTATTTTTATAAGGAATAACAGGGTGCATCATATTGTTAGTATGGCCAATAGTAAAAAGTAAATCTATTTCATTATGAAACTTTTCGTTGTTTTTTAATAGCTTTAATTGCCCGCTTTCTTGTATTGGTAAAATATTTTCTTTAATAAAACTTGCTTTTTCTCTAGGGTTAGGTGCAATAGCTTCTTCCCAGTGTTTTTCAGCTATCCAATAGGTTGCATTTTTAAAAGCAGTTTCATATTTAGTTCTATCGTTATTCCATTTTATACTACCTCCACAATGGTCAAAGTGCAAGTGTGTAAGCACCATGTCTGTTATGTCATCATAATGGAAACCATATTTAGCCAACGATTTTTCTAAAGAATCGTCTCCATGTAAATAGTAATGGCCAAAAAATTTGTCATCTTGTTTATTTCCTATACCATTATCAATTAAAATCAGTCTGTTGCCATCCTCAATTAAAAGGCAACGCATGGCCAAACTAATTAAATTATTATCATCGGCAGGGTTTAGTTTATTCCAAATTGTTTTAGGCACTACACCAAACATAGCACCACCATCTAACTTAAATTTTCCTGTTTCAATTGTATATAGTTTCATTTTTTTAAATTTATTGGTGTTACATGATTTTATATTTTATACTACTCATCTATTTCTCAATTCTCAACTCTCACTTCTCAACTCTCATTTCTCATTTCATTCCCCAAAAACTCATCAATACTACAAGCGTCTTCTAATTTAAAAATACCACTTTCTGTTCTACAAAGCGAATTTAAATAAGCACCACTTTTTAGTTTATTTCCAAAGTCGAAAGCAATGCTTCTTATATAAGTTCCTTTACTACACTTAATTTTAAAATATACTAAAGGCATACTTATTTCAGTAATTTCAAACGAAAAAATATTTATCAATCGAGGAGTTAGTTCAATGGTTTCTCCTTTTCTGGCTGCGCTGTATGCTCTTTGCCCATCTTTTTTTATAGCCGAAAAAATAGGTGGCATTTGCATTTGTTCTCCCACAAAAGTTTCTGCTGTTTCTATTATTATTTCTTTAGTAATATGGCTTATATCAAATTGTTGGTTTACTTCAGTTTCTTTGTCGTAACTGGGTGTTGTTGCTCCAATACAAAAGCTTCCCGTATACACTTTTTCGGTAGCCATGTATTGTTCAATATTTTTAGTTTCTTTTCCTACACATAATATCAATAATCCTTCTGCCAAAGGATCGAGGGTTCCTGCATGACCAACTTTAATTTTTCTTTTTTCGCCCGTGGCTAATTGTAAGTCGGTTTTGTATTGTTTTGAAATAGCATAACGCAATTTATTTACCACCTGAAAACTGGTCCAGCCCAAAGGTTTATTTATAAGTATATAATCGCTTAGTGGATTAATTTTATCTAAATATTTTTTTTCTACCATTAAATATTTTTTTGCAATATGTCTATTAATATTATCAAAAACGAAACAATATTTTAACTTTATGCACAAATAAGCATAAAAAATTTAATTCTTGTTGATTGTATTTCTATTTATTTGTAGTGAACAATTTTTAGGCTTTTTTAATGCAATTTATACTTATTAATTTGAGTATAAATTAAACTATTTTATGAAAAAATTAATTTTTATTGCAAGTGCATTTCTTTTAACGTCATGTTTAAAAGAAGTAACAAAAGAGGGAGATAAACCAATTGTAATTAATCCCAATCCAACTTTAATGAATGAGTTGGTGGTACCTGATGGTTTTTTATACAAAACTGTTTCTAATATTTTATTAAAAGTAAAACTATTAACAATAAATGATTTACCCATAAAAAATGTTAAGGTTGATGTATTAGATGAAACTCAAGAAAATAAAGGAAATATAATTGCAACTGGCTTTACAGATATAAATGGAAACTTAAATATTGATTTAGATATTTCAGTTTTAAAGGATAAAGTAATTATTAATACCGATTAATTGGGTTAATAAATAATGTAATTGTACCTTTAAAAGGAGTTGATGAAACAATTGATTTGACCATAGGAGGAAAAGAGCCATTGAAACTTTTGAGTGCAGATGTGAAAAATAATTTTTCAAACACTAAATCTTTAGGCAAAGCTTTTAATAGATTAAACTTTAAATTAGGAACTTTTACTTTTGGAATGAATGGTGGTGTGCCCAATTATTTAGTTACACCTAAAGACGTAATTACTGCTAGTTTTTTAAATGATATAAATGCAATTATACCTGAACAAGTTTCGGTACCTACAAATAATCCTGGTTTATTATTAAATGGTGTGCAAAAAGATTTAGTATTAACAAATACTACCGATGTTTGGTTAAATTTTTTGCACGAAGGTGCTGCAATCAGAAACTCTTTATTTTACTTTACATATAATATTAATAATAAACCTACTACCCAAAATGATATTGATTCATTGATTGCAGTTTTTCCTAATGCATCATTTACAGGTTCTGGTGGTAATTTATTTATTGGCGATAAAGTTCGATTAGGTAGGTTTGGCCCGGATACAGCTATTGGTTTTGCTTTAGCACAAAATGGATGGGTTGGAACTACAGTAAATTCGAACGTGGTATATATTTTTTCGATCAAAGAACTCAATGACGAATTAAATCCAAATTTAAAAGAACATGTTGTTTCAATGAGAGATGTTGCTACTTCAAGATTTTTAGTTGGATTTGAAGATGGAAATAGAGATGATTTATTTTGTGATAATGACTTTAACGATTGTTTGTTTTATTTAAATGTTAGTAATCTGTCAAATGTTGATTTAACAAACACAGTAACAACTACTCCTTTTGTAATAGCAGACTCGGACGGAGATGGAGTATTGAATACTTTTGATGAATATCCAAACGATATTACAAGGGCATTTAACGTTTATTATCCCAATGCCGGTAATTATGCATCTGTTGCATTTGAAGATTTATGGCCAAGTAAAGGCGACCATGATTTAAACGATATTGTAGTAAATTATCAATACAAAGGAGTTTTAAATTCAAGTAATAAAATGGTTGATTTAATTGGAAAATTTAAATTACGTGCCGCAGGCGGTGTATTTAAAAATGCATTTTGCGTTGAATTGCCTTTTAATAAATCTGTAGTACAGAATATTTCAGGTGAAAATGGATTAGATGCGGCTGCCAATAAAGCAATTTTAAGAGTTTTTAATAATTCAACTTCAATTTTAAGATCATTCAATACACAATTGGGGCAACCAGTTGAAGTTACCGATACAATTTCCATGTCTTTAACATTTAAAACTCCTCAATCAACAAGCTTAGGTGTATTTAATCCTTTTATTTTTGTTGATGAAACTGGTAAAGGAAGAGGACATGAAATTCATTTACCGGGCTTGTTACCAACTGAGTTAGTAAACAATGCAACTTTTGGAACATCAGACGATAATACCAATTTGGGATTATCAAGGTATTATTTAACTAAAAGAAATTTACCTTATGCAATAAGCACACCCGTAAACTTTGATTATCCAACAGAAAAAACGCCAATTATTTCTGCGTATACTAAGTTTGCTGCTTGGGTTCAATCTGGAGGTACATCATATGCCGATTGGTATTTAAATTTACCTGGATATAGAGTTACAAATAAAACCTATTAGTTCAAATAGGTATTATGAACTTTCAGATAATTTACCTTAAGCAATTATGATTTCTAAATTATCCGATTAAATAGAAGAAAAAGATGCAATTTTTATTACACTTTTAAAAATTGCTTCTTGGGCTCAATCGGGCGGTTTTTAATTCCCCTTTTGGTATAAAAATTTATGTTGTTACCAGAACATCGAATAAAATTTATTTATCAAGTAATTATATAATTTTTCAAAACCCAATAGATTTCCTGTTGGGTTTTTCTGCTTTTATAAGCATCATATTGAAAACAATGTGCCAAAATGAATCTTTCCGTTCGTTACGTTATTAATTTATTTCTGTAAATCAATACCTTACTATTTTGGCATATTTAATGAACTATAGTTTTTGATCTAAACTATATAAAATGAAAAAAATAATTTTAACATCTACAATTTTAACTTTGCTTTTAGCTTCGTGTATGAAAAATGTAGAAAAAGATGAATCATTGATTGAAAACAAAATTGCTAATCCTAATGCAACAACAACTAGAGATTTAGTAGTGCCTGTAAGTTTTTCATACAAAACCACCAACGATGTAAATTTTAATATTACATTATTATCTAATAATAATGAACCATTAAAAGGGGTAAGAGTTGATATAATGGATGACATCCCAGAAAATAATGGTAAAATAATTGCAACAGGAATTACTAACAAAATTGGAGTTTTAAGTATTCCTTACAATATTTCTATTAATTTAAAAGAAGTTATAGTTAATACAGATTACATAGGTTTAATTAATAATGTAATTGTACCAGTAAATGGAACTTCGGTTAACTTAACTTTAGGAGGAAAAAATCCCATGAAAGTTACTACTGCTGAAAGTAAAAATTTAATTAAATCAACTCAAGCTTTAGGAAAAGCATTTAATAGATTAAGCTACAAATTAGGTTCATTTTCAACTGGTTTAAATGGTGGTGTTCCAACTTATTTAATGTCGGTAAACGAAAATGTAACAAGTCAGTTTTTAGCTGATGTGAATTCTTCATTGCCTGAGCAAAGTCCAGTTCCAACTTATTATCCGCAATATTTAGCATCTAATTTAGAAAGAAATTTAGTTATTGATGGTTTAAGTGATGTTTGGATTACTTTTGTGCACGAAGGCGCTGGGATTAAAAATTCTTTATTCTACTTTGTGTACGATCAGAATAATGTTCCAACAAGTGCAAGCGATATTGATTCATTAATTGCTATTTTTCCTAATTCATCATTCAGCGGAAGTGGAGGAGGATTGGAAACAGGAAATAAAGTTTTCATAGGACGATTTGCTGCTGGTAAAGCTATTGGTTTTGCTTTGGCTCAAAATGCTTGGAATGGAACCAATATAAGAACTAGTGGCACTTTCTTTTATACATTAAGGGCTTTAAATCCTGAAAGTACTTCATCTGCAAGAGAGCATGTTGCTTTTTTATACGATAATCCTACACAACGTTTTTTAATTGGTTTTGAAGATATAAACAGAGATCAAATTAGTTGTGATCACGATTTTAATGATTGTGTTGTTTTTGCAACAGCAAATCCGGCAGAAAATATTAATAAAACAAATTATTTAACAACTACTCCTGCATCTGGAAGTGACAATGACAACGATGGTGTATTAAATTCTTATGACGAATACCCTAATGATGCTAACAAAGCGTTCAATGTATCTTATCCTAGCGCATCTACTTTTGCATCAGTTGCTTTCGAAGATTTATGGCCAAGCCAAGGAGATTACGACATGAACGATGTAGTAGTAAACTACCAATACAAAGGAGTGTTAAACGCAAGCAATAAAATGGTAGAAATGTCTGCAAAATATAAATTAAGAGCTGCTGGTGGAATTTTTAGAAATGGTTTTGCGGTTGAATTACCAATTAATAAATCAACAATTAGTTCTATATCTGGCGGAAACGGACTAGAAACCGATGCTACAAAAGCAATTTTAAAAGTATTTTCTAATTCTACCTCTATTATTCAAAACTACAATACTTTAAGTGGTCAAACGAATCAAAGTACCGATACTATTTCAATGTCATTGTCTTTTTCAACTGCTCAAAGCATAACTTTAAGTTCATTTAATCCATTTATTTATGTAAATGAAACTGGAAAAGGAAGAGGACATGAAATTCATTTGCCCGATATGGCCCCAACGGAATTGGCTACAACTGCTACTTTAGGAACATTTGCTGATAATTCAAATATTGCAACTGCAAGATTTTACAAAACAAAATTAAATTTACCTTTTGCTTTAAATATTCCTGAAAGTTTTGCATATCCGAAAGAAAAAAATGATATTGTTTCCGCTCATTTAAAGTTTGCTGCATGGGCTCAATCAGGAGGAACACTTTTTCAAGATTGGTATAAAAATTTATCAGACTATAGAACTTCGAGTAAAATTTATTAATAAAAACTATTTTATAACTAAAAGGCTTCCTGAAAAAGAGGCCTTTTTTTTTGTCTTTTGAAAATAATTACTTACCAACCCAATTTGAATTGGTGGCATAATTCAACTATGGGAAGGCAGCACCTTTTGAGCAGGAGACATAATATAAATATGGGAAAGTAACCTTGATAATTTACCTATAAAATCTAAAAAAAGAGCTGAGAAATAGTTAATCGCTTTTTTGCTTAAAAAAAACCAATAATTATATTATAACTATTGGTTTTAAAAATTTAATTAATATTATTTATAACTATCGACCAACAACTAATTATTTAACTTCTTCTTTCTTCGGTTTAATTAGCACGTCATCAAGCATTCCATAAGCTTTAGCTTCTTCAGCTATCATCCAATAATCGCGGTCACTATCGGCTTCTACTTTTTCAAATGGTTGTCCACTGTGGTGCGAAATTATATCATATAACTCTTTCTTTAGTTTTTGAATTTCGCGAGCAGTAATTTCTATATCACTTGCTTGCCCTTGTGCACCTCCTAAAGGTTGGTGAATCATAATACGTGCATGGCGTAATGCAGTTCGTTTTCCCTTAGCACCAGCACATTGCAATACAGCTCCCATTGATGCAGCTAAACCTGTACATATAGTTGCTACATCTGGCTGAATCCATTGCATAGTATCGTATATTCCTAAACCTGCATAAACCGATCCGCCTGGACTATTTATATACATTTGAATATCTCTTCTAGCATCCATCGATTCTAAGAATAATAACTGTGCTTGAACAATGTTAGCTATATAATCATCAATGGCAGTGCCCAAAAATAAAATTCTATCTGCCATTAATCTAGAGAAAACATCTATTTCTCTAAAGTTCATTGGTCTTTCCTCTATAACAGTTCTAGTCATATTTTGAGGAATACTTTCCATGTATGCATCTACTTTTAAACTGCTAATTCCTTGGTGTTTAATAGCATACTTTCTAAATTCTTTTCCTACATCCATTTTAATAATTTTTTTTAATTAGTGTCAAATATATATTGATGTTTAGTATTGTCAAGCAAAATGCCAACTATTTTTGCTGACAAAAAGACTTTTTAATTGTTTATAAATTTATTAAATAGTATAAAATACATTTTTGTTTTAGTAAGTGGATAAAAAAAGTAAATTAGTAATAAATAGCATACTTTTTAATTATAAAATTGCACAATGGAAATACTTGAAATATTTAAAGAATTACTAACAAACACAAAAGGATTTTTAGAAATGTTTGTTGCACAACATGGATTATTAATTTATGCTTTATTATTTTTAATAGTTTTTTGTGAAACAGGATTAGTGGTGTTGCCATTACTTCCTGGTGACTCGCTATTATTTACTGCCGGTGTTTTAGCTGGTAATCCTGCAAATAATTTAAACGTAGTTTTAATAATTATTTTATTAATAACTGCTGCTTTAATGGGTGATAACACCAACTATTTTATTGGAAAATTTTTAGCTAAAAAAGGCGAGGGAGCTAAGCTTTTTGGAATATTTACAATTAAAAAAGAATACATTGATAAAACACATTTATTTTACGAAAAGCATGGAACTTTAGCAATTGTTGTTGCTAGGTTTGTACCAATAGTTAGAACGTTTGCTCCTTTTGTTGCTGGTGTTGGAAGTATGAAATATAGTAAATACTTAACTTATTGCGTAATAGGTGCAATACTTTGGGTTGGAGTAATAACTTTAGCTGGATATTTTTTAGGAAGTTACCCTTGGGTTCAAAAAAACTTCGAGAAAATTGTACTTGGCATAGTTTTCGTTTCAGTATTGCCAGTTGCATTTGGCATACTTAAAAGTTTTTTAGTTGGAAATAAAAAAGAAATATAGTTTAATTAACACAAAAGTTAAATATAAATTTTGTATATTAACTATATCATTCTATTGTTTTATTAACTACTTACCAGCCGAAATAACTTATGGTTTTTGTACAATTAAAGAATCAAGAAACGGAAAAGATTTGTTCCAAATATTCGGAAATACTTACTTTGAAAGTAAACCTATTGATTTAAATTTCCATGAAATATTATTAGAGGTTTATGTAGATAAAAAATTTGTTTATGACGACCAACAAATTTTAGCAAAAGCAAAACTTTATAATATTAATGGAAAAATTATTGGTGTGGCCTTGGTCGATTTTACACCTTTTAAATATGAATCCGAAAATGACAGTATGATTCATTTTCAACTTTCAGGCTTTTTATCATCAGCATGCATAAATCCAAGTTCTGTTCCTGAAATTGATTTAAATAAAATATTATCGTTTGCAAAGCAAAATGCAGGTGTTGAATTATTCAATGAATATTTAAATAAATTTAATTTTCAAAAAGATGAAACAGATTCTATCTATCAATCGTATATTATTTATGAGCCTAACTTCTTACTTCAAAAAAAAGATCCAAGGATATTAATAATTTTTTATAAATATGAATTAATAGCGATTTTTTATACTAGAAGTGTAATAGCTAAATTATATGACAGCATAGAAATGGGTAAAGAGTATAAATTAATATATAACTCAAAGTTTACTGAAAATACTAAAAGCGAAATGATTCAAATTTTTAAAAAGAAAATGAATAAGTTTTAAATAAATATATAAAACTGTACACTTAGAAGCCACAAAGTGAATAACTACTTACCAATTATTGTAGTTATAAAATTGAAAATACTTCCCATATTGTAACTTTGTTTCAAAATAAAATTAGAAATGGCCTCACTTAATAATTCATTTAAAATTTTTATTGTTGAAGACGATAAATGGTATAATAATTTTTTAAAACATATCATCTCGTTAAATCCAGATTATATTGTTGAATCATTTTTTAACGCAGCCGAAGTTTTAGCTAATCTTCATAAAAAACCCGATTTAGTAACAGTTGATTATTCATTGCCCGATATAAATGGTGATGAATTAATTAAAAAAATTAAAGACCAATTGCCTGAGGCTCATATAATAGTAATTTCTGGTCAGGAAGATGTTCAAACCGCTATTCAATTACTAAAACTGGGTGTTTACGACTATATATTAAAAGATGAAGATACAAAGCACAGGCTATTAAATGTAATTCAACATGTTCGATCTAATGCATCATTAAAAGAAGAAATAGTATCGCTTAGAGAAGAAGTAGGTAAAAAGTATGATTTTAGCAGTACCATAATTGGAAGCTCAAATGCAATAAAAAAATGTTTTAGCCTAATAGAAAAAGCGGCAGCAAGTAAAATTGTTGTTAGCGTTACAGGCGAAACAGGAACAGGAAAGGAGCTAGTTGCAAAAGCAATTCATTACCATAGCGATAGAAAAAAACTACCATTTGTAGCAGTAAATATTGCTGCTATTCCACGAGAATTAATTGAATCTGAGTTGTTTGGACATGAAAAAGGAGCTTTTACTGGTGCTGATGCACGAAGAATTGGCAAATTTGAACAAGCTAACAATGGAACTATTTTTTTAGATGAAATAGGTGAAATGGACATTACCATGCAAGCTAAACTTTTAAGGGTATTACAGGAAAAAGAAGTAACAAGAGTTGGTGGCAATCAAAAAATTGAACTAAATGTTAGAATTGTAGTTGCTACACACAGAAATTTAGCAAACGAAGTAAAAGCAGGTAAATTCAGAGAAGATTTATATTATAGGCTTTTAGGTTTACAAATAGCATTGCCTCCTTTACATGAAAGAGGAAATGATATTATAATATTAAGCAAACATTTTATAGATGAATATTGTCAAGAAAATAAAATAAAGAAAATTAACTTAAGCTCTGAGGCTCAAAAAAAACTTTTTAAATATCATTTTCCAGGAAATATAAGAGAATTAAAAGCTATCATTGAACTAGCTTGTGTTTTATGTTCGGATGGAGTAATACTTGAAACAGATATTACATTCAACACTGAAAAATCGTTGAGTAATATATTAATGCAAGAAATGAGTTTAGAAGATTATACCAATAACATTATTAGAAATTATTTAGAAAAATATGATAGTAATGTAATGACAGTAGCTAAAAAACTTAATATTGGTAAATCAACCATTTACAGAATGTTAAAAGCACAATCGGAAGAAAAATAGAAAATAGAAATTATGAATAAAAAAACTTTGTTAGCACTTGATGATGAATTGAGTATATTAAAAATTTTAGATTTTTATTTTGCTAAAACTTATCATGTTGTTTCTAAAACAGATGGTAAAGCTGCATTAGAATGGATGCAACAAGGGCAATTACCAGATATAATAATTGCTGATATTAACATGCCCGATATGAACGGAATGGAGTTTATTGCACAAATAAGAAACAGTGGATTTTTTAAAGATATTCCTTTAATTATGCTGAGCGGAAATGAAGGAACTTCCGATAAAATTAAATGCTTAAAAGCAGGAGCTGATGATTATTTAGTAAAGCCATTTAATCCAGAAGAGTTAGAAGCAAGAATTGATAATATTTTAAGAAGAACAAAAAAAATATAATTAAAATGAGTCGATCAAAGCCAAGTATTGCTATTATAATAAACGACACTGATTTTATTACTAAATTTTCAGATACTTTTAATGAAAACTTTGAGATATTTTGTTTTGATAACGCTTTTCAATTTATTCAATGGACTAACAAAAATCCCTCTGCTAAATTAATTTTATCGGGTTACGATTTGCTTGGAGTAAATGGTGTTACATTACGCAAAAATTGTAAAAACATTCCTAAAACTGCAAATGTTCCATTTATTTTGATAGTGGATGATTTAAGCGATAGCAATAAACACATCGCTCTTTACGAACATTTTGCTGATATTTTTTCTTTGGATTTTTCGAAAGAAGAATTTTTAATAAGGGCTAATTTTTTAATTGAAAACCCACCACGTTACCACCATTCTATAAAAAACAAAAGAGCTGAGTTTCCAAATTATTCAATGCCGGTAATGAAGAGAGTATTCGATATTTTTGTTTCTGGAATTGCATTGTTACTTTTATTGCCTTTGTTTTTAATTGTTGCTTTTATAATTAAATTAGAAAGTAAAGGTCCAGTTTTTTATTATAGTAAAAGAATTGGAACTGGTTATAATGTGTTTAAATTTTATAAGTTCAGAAGCATGCGTCAAGGTGCCGATAATCAACTAAAAGATTTAAAACATTTAAATCAATATGCAAATAATAAAGATACGGCAGATTTAGCTGATGATGAAAATATTGAAATTAGAAAATACGACTTAAAAAATTTTGTATGTTTGGAATGCAGAACTAATAATACAAGTTGTCAATCTCAATTATATTTTGATGGTGAAAAAATTTGTGAAAAATCATTTTTGGAAATCAACAATAATAAAACGAAAACTACTTTTATTAAAATAGAAAACGATCCAAGAATAACCCGAATGGGTAAGTTTATTAGAAATACAAGTATTGATGAATTACCTCAACTATTTAATGTATTAATTGGCGATATGAGTATAGTAGGCAATAGACCATTACCAATGTATGAAGCGGAGAAAATAACAACCGACCAATTTGCTTTGCGTTTTATTGCACCCGCTGGTATTACTGGATTGTGGCAGGTAACTAAAAGAGGAAAAGGAGGTGCTATGAGCGAAGAAGAAAGGATGGAATTAGATAATCAATATGCAATGTCTTATTCTTTTTGGAACGATATAAAATTAATTTTAAAAACAGTTCCTGCTTTATTTCAAAAAGTAAACGTTTAAAATTATTTTTGATTTTTGAAGTAAGATTTTTGATTTATTAAATACTTTACACTTTACACTTCATACTTTACACTTCATACTTCATACTTTACACTCCATACTTTCAATACTGACCTGTTTTTAATAAAACCAATGTGCAAGCTTCAAGGGCTTCTATATTATTTTTAGTTAATAATTCTCCAAATTCACTATTTTCTGTACCAGGGTTAAATATGACTCTTTTTGGTTTTAAATCAACTATTTTATTAAATAATTCAGATTGATGCTTTGGCCCTACATATAAAGTAATGGTATCAAATAGTTCATTATTTGGCCAATCTGTTTTTATTTCAATGTTGTTTATTAATCCTTTTTTTAAGCCAAATGCATATATTTCATGTTCGTATTCTTTAAGCATTACACATGCTTTGTAAGCATATCTATCAGAATTTGTGCTAGCACCAATTACTAAAGTTTTTTTCATATTCAAAAATAACAATCCTATCCTTCATTTTGTTATTTTCGCAAACTATATATAATAAAATTACAATCCGATTAATGAAAATAAGTTATAACTGGTTAAAAGACATAATTAATATTCCATCAACTCCTGCCGAAATAAGTGAAATGCTTACTAATTGTGGCTTGGAAGTAGAACATTTAGACAACTACCAAAGTATTAAAGGTGGTTTGGAAGGCATAGTTGTAGGTTATGTAAAACAAACCGAAAAACACCCCAATGCCGATAAATTAACCGTTTGTAAAGTAGATATTGGATTTGGAGAAGACAAACAAATAGTTTGTGGAGCTCCCAATGTTGCAGTTGGCCAAAAAGTATTGGTTGCAACTGTGGGCGCTATGTTGTATCCAACTATTGGGGAAGCATTTAAAATTAGCAAATCAAAAATAAGAGGGGAAGTAAGTGAGGGAATGATTTGTGCAGAAGATGAAATTGGTTTAGGAAGTAGCCACGATGGAATTTTAATTTTACCAAATGAATACGAAATAGGAAAACCTGCTGCTGAATATTTTAAAGTTTATAACGATTATGTTTTTGAAATTGGTTTAACTGCAAATAGGGGAGATGCTGCAAGTCATTTAGGAACTGCTAGGGATTTGAGAGCAATTGGCAATTGGCAATTAGCAATAAGTAATAAGCAATTGCCAGTAGCCAGCAGCCAGCAGCCAGTTGCTATTTCAATTGAAGATAATGAAGGATGCCAACGTTACACCGGTTTAAGTATTTCAAATATTGAAGTAAAACCTTCGCCTGATTGGATTCAAAATAGGTTAAAAGCAATTGGAATTAATCCTATAAATAATATAGTTGATGCTACTAATTATGTGATGCATGAGATAGGGCAACCTTTACATGCTTTTGACGCAAATAAAATAAAAGGAAATAAAATTATTGTAAAAAAAGCACAAGAAGGCTCAAAATTTACAACTTTAGATAAAGTAGAAAGAACGTTAAAAGGACACGAATGCTTAATTTGCGATGAAGAAAAACCTTTGGCTATTGCGGGTGTTTTTGGTGGATTAGATTCTGGAATAACTTATTCAACTAAAAACATTTTTTTAGAAAGTGCTTATTTCAATGCTGTATCTATTAGAAAAACTGCAAAAGCGCATAACTTAAGTACCGATGCAAGTTTTAGGTATGAAAGAGGCACAGACCCCAATATTACTATAAATGCAATAACTAGGTTAGCAAACTTAATTTTAGAAATAGCTGGTGGTGAAATTTCCTCTGAAATCACGGATGTTTATCCATCAATAATAGAAAATATAGAAATTAATTTTTCATTGTCAAAATCAAACCAACTAATAGGAAAAGAAATTGAAAAAGAAAGGGTGATTCAAATTTTAAATGCATTAGACATACAAATTTTAAACGATAATGGAGATGTTTTAAACATTTCAATTCCACCATACAGAGCCGATGTAACTCGAGATGTAGATGTAACAGAAGAAATTTTAAGAATTTATGGTTTAAATAATATTGAAATTGGAAACAATATAAAATCTACCATTTCGTTTGATGAAACTGAAAATAAATTTAATTTTAAAAATAAAATTGCTGATTATTTAAGTGCAAATGGTTTTAATGAAATTGCAACTAATTCACTCACAAAATCGGCTTACTACAACGAACTTGAGTTAACAAATGCAGTAAAAATGTTAAATCCATTAAGTAGCGATTTAGACATCATGCGTTTAAATATGCTTCCAAATGTTTTAGAAGCATTGCAATACAATAATAACAGAAAACTAAATAATTTAAAGGTTTACGAATTTGGTAAAACATATTATAAAGGAACTTTAAACGAATTGGGGGGAATTAATTTAGTTGAAAATTATGTGGAGCAATCGCACTTGGTTGTTTCGTTGGTAGGAGCTATAAATAATGAAAACTGGAATCAATTAAATAAAAAAGCTAACTTTTTTATATTAAAAGGCTTTGTACAAAATGTTTTTAATAAATGTAAATTAAATAAATTAGAATTTGAATTAACCGAAAACGAAAATTTTGATTTTGCAGTAATAGTAAAATATAAACAGAAACAGCTAGCAATTTTAGGTGCAGTAAATGCAGAATTGGCTTCTAAATTCGATTTAAACGAAACTGTTTTTTATGCTGATATTAATTTCGATTTATTAATTGATTCAAATAAATTAGAGAAAACTGTTATTAAACCAATTTCAGCATTTCCATCAGTAAAGCGCGATTTGGCGTTACTAATTAACGAAGAAATTAAATACAGTCAATTAGAAAAAATTGCCATTAAAACCGAAAGTAACTTAATTAAAAACATTAATGTATTTGATATTTATAAAGGTGATAAAATTGAAAGCGGAAAAAAAAGTTATGCTTTGAGTTTTATACTTCAAGATGAAAACAAAACATTAACCGATGAAGAAATTGATTCAGTAATGAATAGATTAATTAAAAATTTTGAAAAAGAAATTGGTGCAACTTTAAGGCAATAAAAAATGATGAATAACGATTCATTACTTATAAGCGAAATAAAACTGAAGGTTATTAAGCTATTAAATCAAAACAAAATATTGGTTGAAAAGCACAATAATTTACAAAACGAAATAAATATTTTAAAAAAAACAGTCGAAAACCAAAAAAATAGTATCGAACACTTAGAAGATAACAATAAAATTGTTAAACTTGCCAATGAAATGCAATTATCGGATTTGGATAAAAAAAAGTTAAAAAACGATCTAACCGAAAAAATTAAACAAATAGATGATTGTATAAAAATGTTAAGCCAATAAAATAACTTAGCAGTTTGAACGAAATATCAATAAATATCAATATAGCAGGGCGAAAATATCCCTTAACAATTACCGCAAACGAAGAGGAAAGTGTTAGAGCTGTAAGTAAAATGATAAATGAAAAATTGCAAAATTACAATGAGCAGTTTTCATTAAAAGATAACCAAGATGCATTAGCTATGTTTGCATTAGAAATAGCTACAGAACATCAAAAAATTAGTTTGCAATTGGAAGCAAACAAGAAGCAAACAAGCAATGAATTGCTTGAAATAAAACAAATATTAGCTTCTGTTCAACTGTAACAGTATTTATTGTTTAACTAAAACAATTATTGAAAAATAATTGAAAATTTTTTATTTTTAAAAAGTTAAACCCAAAACAAATGGAAATTTATTTAGTAGTAATTATTGCTATGCTTACATTTGGTGGGGGAGCAGTTGTTATGTTTTTGGTAAATAATAATTTACTAAAAAATAAGGCGAGTTCCCTAATTAAAGAAGCAGAAGCACAAGCAGAAATTAACAAAAAGAAAAAGGAGTTAGAAGCAAAAGAACGTTTTATTCAACTAAAATCGGAACACGAAAAAGAAGTAAATAGACGAAATAGTGAAATTGCTCAAACCGAAAACAAATTAAAACAAGCTGAAAACACGTTAAAGCAAAAAACAGAAGCTTTTACCAGAAAAGACGATGAACTGGAGCAAATTAGAGAGTCACTTACTAAGCAGCAAGACAATGTTAGAGTTAAACAACAAGAGGCTGAAAAAGCATTATTGAACCAACAAAAGCAATTAGAAAAAATTGCGGGATTAACTGCAGACGAAGCTAAAAAGCAATTGGTTGAAACACTTACTGAACAAGCTAAAACCGAAGCTTTAAGCAGAGTAAAAGACATTATTGACGAAGCTAAACTAACAGCAAACAAGGAAGCTAAAAAAATTATTTTAGGAACAATTCAAAGAACTGCTGCCGAGCATGCAATTGAAAATGCAGTTTCTGTTTTTAATATTGAAAGTGATGAATTAAAAGGCAGAATTATTGGCCGCGAAGGAAGAAACATTAGGGCTTTGGAAGCTGCAACTGGAGTTGAATTTATAGTTGACGATACTCCTGAAGCAATTATTCTTTCCTGCTTTGACCCAATTAGAAGAGAAATTGCTCGTTTGGCTATTCATAGATTAGTTACTGATGGTAGAATTCACCCAGCAAGAATTGAAGAAGTAGTTGCTAAAACTAAAAAACAAATTGAAGACGAAATAGTAGAAATTGGCGAACGTACTTGTATTGATTTAGGAATACATGGTTTACATCCTGAATTAATTAGAATGGTTGGTAGGATGAAATACCGAAGCAGTTATGGCCAAAATTTATTGATGCATAGTAGAGAAGTGGCAAACCTTTGCGCAACTATGGCAGCTGAATTAGGTTTAAATGTAAAACTAGCTAAACGTGCCGGATTATTACACGATATTGGAAAAGTGCCCGATGATGATGCTGAAACTCCACATGCATTGTTAGGTATGAAATTGGCTGAAAAATATAAGGAACATCCTGAAGTAGTGAATGCAATTGGTGCCCATCACGATGAAATAGAAATGACTAGTATTTTATCTCCAATTGTTCAAGCTTGCGATGCAATTAGCGGAGCTCGCCCTGGTGCTAGAAGAGAGGATACTGAAAACTATATGAAACGCTTAAAAAATTTAGAGGATATGGCTATGAGTTTTAAAGGGGTTACAACTGCTTTTGCTATTCAGGCAGGAAGAGAATTACGCGTAATGGTTGAAAGTGAAAAAGTAACTGATGAAGAATCAGAAATGATTTCATTGCAATTATCTAACCGCATTCAAACAGAAATGACTTATCCTGGTCAAATAAAAGTTACAGTTATTCGTGAAAGAAGAGCGGTAAATTATGCTAAGTAAATATCAATTTATATAAAAATAAAGAGGGCAAATAACCAAAGTTATTTGCCCTCTTTATTTATGATTGATTAAATTAATTAGTAAGTTTAAAACTTTGCTGATAAACCAATTTGAGCTAAACCATTTAATCCCCATCCTAATTCCGTATACGCACCTATATTTTCAGTAAATAAATACCTAAATCCAATAGGAGTAACATGGTAGGTAAATCCACCAACAGATGCAGGACCGCTCTCACCCAGATCAGGTGTTCCTTCTGTTGTAAGACTAGCAATAGCCCATCCCAATGAAAGTCCTGAATAGAAATCTACTTTATCACTATTTGAATAATGGTAAGATCCATTAGCCATAGCAGTTATTAAAGTAAATTTATAAGAATAATTACCTCCATTAAAATTTGTAAAATTCCCTGTACTAGCAGAAGAATAATTAACCGTTCCACCAATAGCAAGCTTGTCCATTACTCCATATTTAAATGTAGCAACAAAAGGCCCAACTGAACTACCTCCTCCTGGACCGTAAAGAGAATAGATTAATCCTGGAAAATTTGGAAATCCAAGACCTAAATGAACATGTTTGCTTCCTTGAGTTACTACTTGAGCATTTGAAGAAAATGTATTTCCAATAATAATTGATGAAATACAAAATAATTTTAATAAAGTTTTTTTCATATATTTTTTATAAATGTGGATGCAAAATATAAAAGCAATTAATAAATACAAATTTTTTGTAATTAAAATGAAAAAAACAAGTTATAACTTGTTTTTTTACCTTGCACTTGGGGCAATTTCTAAGCTTACAAATTCATTTTTTAAATATTTGTAATGAGCAGTTATGGCAATCATTGCTGCATTATCGGTGCAATATTCAAAAGCAGGAATAAAAGTATTCCAATTGTATTTTTTACCAGTTTCCTTAACTGCATTTCGTAAACCACTATTGGCAGCAACACCTCCAGCCAACGCAATGTTTTTTATACCAGTTTGCTTACTTGCTAAAACCAGTTTTTTCATTAAATGAGTTACTATACTATGTTGAATAGAAGCACATAAATTATTTCTGTTTTCTTCAATAAAATTTTCGTTTTTAGCTACTTCATTTTTTAAAAAATATAAAAACGAAGTTTTTAATCCACTAAAACTGTAATCAAGTTCAGGAATATTGGGCTTGGCAAATTCAAAAACTACTTGCCCTTGTTGCGCATATTGATCAATTAATGGTCCGCCAGGGTAGGGTAGGGTCAACATTTTAGCTGCTTTGTCAAAAGCTTCACCTGCTGCATCGTCAATGGTTTTGCCTATTATTTCACTTTCGAAATAGTTTTTAAAAACAGCTATTTGTGTATGTCCGCCACTTACAGTAAGGCATAAAAATGGAAATGTAGGTTTAGGTTCATCAATAAAATGAGCTAAAACATGGGCTTGCATGTGGTTAACAGCAATTAATGGAATATTCAATGTTTGTGCTAATGATTTTGCAAAGCTACACCCTACCATTAACGAACCAATTAATCCCGGGTTTTGAGTAAAAGCTATGGCATTTAATTCGTTTAATTGAATGTTTGCTTTTTTTAAAGCAGCATCAACTACAGGAACTATATTGGCTTGATGCGCTCTGCTAGCCAATTCAGGAACAACTCCTCCATACAATTCGTGTACTTTTTGATTGGCTACCACATTGCTTAATATTTTTTCGTTTTTTATTATAGAAACTGCAGTATCATCGCAGCTAGATTCGATTGCAAGTATAGTTATGTTGGTTAACGACATTTTATGGTTCAAAATTTGATTATACAAAACTTATCAGTTTCAAATAAATATTTATATTTGGCAAAACTACATTGAAAAAGCTATTTATTAAAATATCATATACATTATTAGGAATTTTCTTTTTCTTAATGTTACTGAGCTATTTGGTTTTTAATAGCCATACTTTTCAAAATTATATAATTAAAAAAGCCGATAATTACTTAAGTAAAGCTTTTAAATGCGAAATAACTATTGGTAGTTTTAATTACGATGGTTGGACAACTTTTAGTTTAGATAATATTTATTGGGGCGATCAAAAAAAAGACACTTTGTTTTTTGTAAAAAATTTACAATTCGATATAAGTGGGTTTGAGCTTGATTCATCAAAGTTTACTCTTTCGAAAGTAAATGTTGATGGAGGCATGTGTAAAGTTATTACCTATCCCGACAAAACTTTTAATATTGATGTACTATTTAATATAATTGATAAAAACGATACAATTTATGACCCTAAGGCCCCAAAATTTAAGCTGATTTTTGATGAATTAAATGGGAAAAATTGTAGGTTTAAGTTAATAGATTCCAACGCAAAATGGGATCAAGCAGGTTTTAACCCTTTCGACCAAGATTTTTATAATATAAATATTAAAGCATCTCATTTTAAAATTATACAAGATTCACTTCATTTTTTTGTTCATAATTTAAGTGGTTTTGAAAAAGGGGGTTTACAAATAAAACAAATGGCTTGTAAAGCCATCATTTCTCCAAGTATTATGGAGTTTGCTAATTTAGATTTACAATTAAATAAAAGTAAAATTAAAGATTATGCAAGCATGAAATATGCTAATTACGATAGCATGGCTAAAAACTTTATAAGCAATGTAAAACTAGAAGCCAACATAAAGCAAAGCTATATTCACATTTCTGATATTGCCATTTTTGCCCCTTTTTTAAAACAATATGAATACGATGCAACTGTAACAGGTAAACTAAAAGGAACAATTGACAATTTAAGTTTAAAAAATGCGCACTTAAAATATGCTGACAATACCCAGTTTAATGGCAGTGCAAGTTTAAATGGACTACCTAATATTGAGCAAACATTTTTCGAAATTAAGGCCGATTATGCTACTTCTACAAAAAAGGAATTGGATAAATTAGTTGGTTTTGCTTTACCAAAAGAATTAGAGCGATTTGGTTTATTAAAATTTAAAGGAAGTTATATAGGTTTTTATAACGATTTTGTGGCTTATGGAAATTTAGAAACTCCATTTGGTAACATTAGTTCCGATTTAAATATGAAATTAACTAACGATGCCATTCAATCTATTTACTCTGGAAACTTAAACATAACCGATTTTAATTTGGGTGCATTATTAAACAATACCAAACAGTTTGGAATTGTTAATTTAACAAGTGAAGTAGTAGGAAAAGGTTTTGATTTAAAATCAATTAAAACAAAAACTATTACCAATATAAAAAACTTTACTTACAACGGTTACAACTATAAAAATATAGAGATAAATGGAAATTTTGATAGAAAATATTTCAATGGAAAACTACTTATAAACGATGAAAATATTGCTTTAAGTTTAGTTGGTAAAGCCGATTTAAATAAAAAAATCCCTGAATTTTTATTCGAAACAAAAATTGATGGAGCTCGATTAAAAACCCTAAATTTATACGATAAAGATATAATACTTAGTACAAAAATTAATGGGGACTTTGCTATAAAAAATTTAGATCAAAACAACGGGGAATTAATTATAAGTAACACTTTTTTTGAATATAATTACGTTGATTATAGAATTAATCAAGTAAATATAAAATCGCAAAATGCTGGAACAGAAAACAGAAAATTAACATTAAAAAGCGATTTTATTAATGGAAATATTAGTGGCGAATACGACTTTTTAAACTTACATAAATGCTTCAATAATATATTAAGCAAAATTATTCCAGCTTACTTAGTTCCTTATAAGGCATATGAAATCAGCAATCAAAATTTCGATTTTTATTTAAAGCTAGATAATACCAAAACTTTAACAACATTGTTTTTTCCTGATTTAGAAATTGATAAACTTGAAATAAAAGGAAATTTTAATAATTTGAAAAATAAAGTTGAATTACTCGGTTTTATTGAATCGTTGAGAATTAAGAATTATTTGTTTAACGATTTAACTTTAAAAACAGATATTAAACCAACTCAATCTGCTCAATTTTTATTTGGAGTTTCTACATTTTTACAAAACGATACTGTGTTATTAAAAGACTTTGCTATAAACTTAAATGCTATGAATAATAACGCAAAGCTAAATGTAATAGTAGAAGATACTACCAGTTTAATTTTTGCTGATTTGGAAAGTAATATTGTTTTTTCACCACATAATATTGAGCTAAGTTTACAAAAATCATTATTCAGTTATATTGATTCAAAATGGATTATAAAAGAAAATGGTAAAATAAATTTTAACGATTCAATAATTAAAATTGAGCAATTTACTTTAAATAATTTAAATCAAATTATGGCCATAAATGGGCAATACAATATTTATAACAATAAACAAAATTTTCTATTATCACTAACCGATTTTGAACTAAATAATATTGGATTGATATACCCAAATTTTTTTATAAAAATTGATGGAAGAGCTAATGGTAATGTAGTTTACCAATCAATGAAAGATTTTAATATTTTAAATGGAAATGTTTGGGTTAATAATTTAAAACTTGATAATGATTCGATTGGGGACATAGAAATTGTAAGTACTTACGACAGTAAAAATAGCAGGTTAAATTTTGATGCAAGTGCATTAAATGGTAAGTTAAATAATTTTGAAGCCAAAGGTTTTTGGTTAACAAAAAGTAATAAAATTGATGCTTCCGTTTCAATCAATAATGCTGATGCTACTGCATTTCAATCGTTTGGAAAAGAATTTATTACCATTTACGATGGCAAAGTTGATTTAAAAGTTTTGGTTACTGGAACTTTAGATAAAATAGATGTTGATGGAATACTCCAATTAAGTAATATAAAAACTAAAATAAATTATTTGCAAACTACATACACAGCCACAAGCACAATTCATTTTGATAAAAGCATTATTGAATTATTGCCATTTAGTTTATACGATGTAAATAAAAATAGTGGATTGGTAAGCGGAAAAATTAACCATAATAATTTTAATAAATTTGAGTTCGACATTGTAGTTAAAAATTTTAAAAACTTAATGGTTTTAAATACTACTCCTAAAGATAATTCTTTGTATTACGGACAAGCATTTGGCAGTGGAAATTTAAGTATTTCAGGTCCGTTAGACAATGTTTTAATAGATATTGTGGCCAATACTGAAAAAGGAACTAAAGTAGCATTAACACCTTTTGGTGTGAGCGATGAAACTGAAAATTCATTAATACATTTTAGTAGTAGAGATACTGTAAGTAAATTATTTTTAAACAGACAGCAAAGTTTAAGTGGTTTTGCATTAAACTGTTTAATAAAAGCAAAACCCAATGCCGAAATTCAAATTATTTTTAACGAACAAACCGATGATAAAATTAAAGCTACTGGAAATGGGGATATTAAATTAGAGTTAACAAGGCAAGGTGCATTTAATATGTATGGAGAGTATGTAGTAAATGAAGGAGATTATGTTTTTACCGCTTTAAATATTGTTCCTAAAAAATTTAAACTTAAAAAAAGTACCATTAATTGGAGTGGCGATCCATTAGATGCACAATTAGATATTACTGGAGTTTACAAAGCAAGAACTACTACCAAAGAGTTAGTTAGTTCATCGAGTCAAAATGCAAATTCAGGCAACGATCAAAAAACTAACGTAGAAGCTATTATGAATATAAAGGGCTCTTTGTTAGAACCTCAGTACTTGTTTGATTTAAATTTTCCTGAAATTGATAACTCAACCAATAGTAGCAATATTTCAGAATTAAATTTAGTATTAAATAACCTAAGAAAAGAGCCGGAAAACATGACTCAGCAAGTAATAAGTTTAATAGTTTTTGGTAAATTTACTGCCATTAATAACAACAATTCAACCACTGGGTTTAACAATAATGTAGGAGTAAATACATTATCCGAATTGGCAGGTTCACAAGTAAGTTCGTTGGTAAATAAATACATTCCCAATTTTGATTTAAACTTTGATTTACAAAATGCAATTGACCCAACTCGAAACAGAAGTGTTCTTATTTCAGGGTCAACTTCATGGTTAAATAATAAATTAGAAGTAAGAGGAAGTTTTGCTACGGATAACTCGCAAAACAATATTTTGGCTCAATACAATATTTCGTTAAATGGAAATTTTAAAGCCCGTGCATTTAACCGCTTTACCACAGACCCAATTTTTAATAGAAACATTACTACACAAGGACTTGGTTTATATTACCGCAAAGAGTTTGATGGATTAAGCGATTTATTTAAAAGAAACTCATATTGATTTTTTGAGTAAATTAATTTTATCAATAAATTCAATTGGAATATTTACCGTTTTTCTTTCTTTGTAATTAAAGCAAACCATACCAGTTTTTGCTATTGCAGCTAAGGTTTTGTTTTCATTTTGTTTACATATTTTATAATAAAAATCAAAGCTTCGTACACTTATTTCTTCAACAGCCATTTCTATTAATAATTCATCACCATAAAAACATTCAGCTTTATATACAATTGCCGAATCGCCCATAATAACTGAACAACCTGCAATGTCAAGTTCCGAATAACCTATATTGTTCAAATACTGCATTCTTGCTTCGTGTAAAAAAGCCAAATATACATCGTTGCTCATGTGGTTTCCGTAGTTTAAATCAGTAACTCTTACTTTAATATTTGTCCTAAATTCAAATATTTCGGGCATTTCTAGTTTTATTCTACTCAATTTGTGTTTAATTTTTTACAAGTATCTTATTTAATATTATTATTTTTGAAATAAAATAAAACAATTATGAAAATAAAATTATCATATTTATATATTGCCCTCATTTTATTTACTTTAGTTAGTTGCGCTAAAGAAGAGATCACAACTACTGCAATAGATTTAAGAGAAAATGTAATTGGGCAATACAATTTTAATATTAAAACTTATATTATTGATATTGAAAATAAGCTGAACTTATCCGATTCATCAATTTCTGAATTAAAATTAAACAAAGCGGGTGCTTTAAATGAAATAAATTTTAATTATATAACAGGTAAATTATTTGTAAAAGGAAGTAATTTTTCAGAGATAACTACTGCAACAAAAGGATACAAATTTGATATATTAAATCAAGAAGTTGATGGTGTTTCTTATAAAGGCTATAACTATTTTACTGTTGATGGTAAAGGATATCATGGAAATTACAATACAGCTACTAAAAAAGTATCTTTTGCATTTACTTTTAAATTAAATGATATTGACTTTGTGCTTACTGCCGAAGGAACAAAAAAGTAAAATTCAATAAAATTTTTTATCCTCGGTTGGTTTTTGCTGTCCTCTATTGTTGTAATCTCCAATCTGAAAATAATTTTTTTTTATTTTCATTGCTGCCTTTATATTGTGTGTTTTTCCCGAACGTTTTATCGTTATCAAATTAATTGTATAGTTAGCACATAAGCCAATACTCAAACTTTTATTATTAAAACTAATGCCTTGCTAACCCTTTTTTGAATACTAAAGATTTTAAAAGTAAAAAATATGAATGACTTAAAATTACTACATTTCAATGCAAAAAAAAATCTTAAGATATGAATCTCAAGATTTTTGTGGCGGAGAGTTAGGGATTCGAACCCCAGGTCCTGTAACAGACAACAGTTTTCAAGACTGCCGCAATCGACCACTCTGCCAACTCTCCATCTGCGAAAGTAAGGCTACAGATTATTTCTCACAAATTTTTTTTAAAATTATGGCAATAAAAAACCCCAACCTTTAATAGTCAGGGTTTTTTATTTTTATTTTAACCTTTAAAACACTTAAAATACTTAAGTATTATTGATAAATTAATTTACCATTATTTTTTTAACAAAACTTTGTTTACCAATTTCTACGTTTAAAAAGTAAATGCCGTTGTTTAAACCCAATGCATTTCTATCTAAATTAACAGTATGCGAACCTGCAGTGTTTTTTCCATTAAATACATTTCCCATATTTCTTCCCAATAAATCAATTACCGAAATATTAACTTCTTCGTTAGTTTTTAACTCATAATTTAATTCTGTAGTTGAATTAAAAGGATTTGGAGCTACCGAAAAATTAATTGCACTAGCTAAATCATCAGCTAAACTTAAAGAACCACTTGAACTTACTCTAACATCATCTAAATAAAAGTTAGATCCACCTGCACGTTTTAAAGTAATTTTAAAACGAATATTAGCTGCTTTAGGAGCATCAAGAGAAACTTCTCTCCATTTAGTTCTATCTGATGGAACAAATCCATTGGTGTAATCTAATCTGTTAGTTCCAGTAGTAGAAATACCAGTTCCTGTAAATACTGAACCAGCTCCACTCATTTGAGTCCAAGTAGTACCACAATTAGTTGATTGGTAAACTCTCAAATCATCGCTCGAATTGAAGGTAGTTGAACCTTGGTTTGGTCCTGTAACTAATGCTGTTGCGTAAGCAAATCTGAAAGTAGGTTTTGAAGCATTTACTAAATTAAAAGATGGTGAAATAAAACTTTGTTCAAATCCTTTAGTTGGCACTTGGTTAAATGGATCATCATCTAGTCTCATACATGCAATTTGACTGTAAGATACACCTTCTACTCTTCTCCAAGTGGCTTTTCCATTTTCAGATACAAATCTCCAACCTTGCTCGTACCAATCTGTTTTATATTGCCAATTTGCAAAGTTAACCTCGGCAACTGGAGCATTATTTGAAACCACTGTTACATAATTTTTATAAGTAGTATCTACTGTTGTTCCATTAGTTGTTATTGATAACTTTACATCATAACTACCTGGTGCGCTATAATTTACTGCCGGAGGTACTGCAGTAGATGCTGTAGCAGGTGTTCCTCCATTAAATGTCCAACTATAAGCAGATGCAGTTCCATTATATACGTTTTGAGTAAATGAAACAGTACCATTGCTACAAATATTGGCATTGGTTGAATAAAAGCTAGGTATTGCATTACAGGTTGTTGTTGGATTATTAACTCCTGTTTTTACTAAATTTGATGGGCTGTATAAATCTCTTCTATATGTTTCGATACAATAATGCATTCTTGCTTTTTGTTGTAAAGTAAACATGTTTTGGCATCTTTGTTTACAATCAAAATAATCCATATAGTTCTCTTGTTGATCAAATAAATCTGGATTATCAGAATTACAAGTATTTAATGTTGCACTAAATGGACCACTTCTTGCTCCACCAGCACTGTAAGTTGGTGGGGTGTCAAATAAACCATCATTATCGGCATTGTTACAACTATCGCCCTGAAAAGGATGATATAATCCTAACCAATGACCAACTTCATGTGTAGTTGTTGTATTAAATACATTTTGTGATGGAGATAATTGACCAAACACATTGTACTGTAGCACTACTCCATCGGTTGAAGCAGAAATTACTCCAGCAGCAAAAGGAAATTGAGCATATCCAATTACAGTTCCGTTTGAAACTTCTTTTAATATGCTTTGAACAATCCAAATATTTAAATAGCTTTTGGTGTTCCAAACGCTCAATTTTTTCAAATCGTCATCACCTTTATCCGAATTTGGAGAATAAACCCTAACAATTCCGTTAGTACAATTTCCATTAGGATCTTTTTTTGCCATTCTAAATTCTATTTCCGAATCAGCTGCTATATCTTTAAAAATATCTCTTCTGTTTACCGAATCAGAATTTAAGTTTCTAAAGCTTTTATTTAAAAAGTCAATTTCACTTAAAATTTGAGCATCAGAAATATTGTTTCCAGAACCAACACTATTGCCCGAATGAATTACATGAACAACAACAGGAATAATATATTTAGGGCCTGAAGCTTTGCCTAATTTATTATTGTTTTTTAAATCATTTACATTTACTGTTTTTAAATATTCTTTCCAATTTTTATTAAAATTAGCTTCTTCAATTTTTAATTGAGGATTTAAAGATTGTAAATGTTTGTTGTGCTCATCGGAACCACAAAAGGTTGTTTTTTGTTGAGCAATGCTATTTAAACCAATAGCAATAAAAGATAAAGAGTATAACAGTTTTTTCATTTTTAAAACGTGTAATTTGGTTAGCAAAATAATAAAATTTATTACTATGTCAATACTAAAACTAAATGGGTTGCATTTTTATTTAATTTCTTTTTTGTTCCCATACTTCAAGGTCAAACATTTTTTTACCTTCAATTTTAAAACGTATTGCTGTTGCAACTTTCTGAAAACCATGATTTCCGGCTGCTCCTGGATTAATATGCAATAGGTTAAATAAGGGGTCTTTTATTACTTTTAAAATGTGAGAATGGCCACAAATCATTAAATCAAATGATTGATTTTTTACAATTTGTTTAAAATTGGGGGAATAATTTTTTGGATATCCACCTATATGCAGCATACAAATTTTTAATTCTTGTTCATTAAAAATCAAAATTTCCGGCATTCTAAGTCGCAATTCTTGGTTATCTATATTTCCCCAAACTGTTTTTAATGGTTTAAATTTTTCTGTTGTTTCAAATGTTTTTAAATCGCCCCAATCTCCTGCATGCCACAGTTCGTCACATTTGTCGAAAAACTTAAACAAATTTGGATTAAAATAACTGTGTGTATCTGAAAAAATGCCTATTTGTTTCATTTAAGTTTTAATTAATAGATTGAACAAAATAAACTGTTTTATTTAAAAAAATGCAATTGTCCTGATTTTTGAATTCATTATTTAAATTATTCACCATTTTTTAATTTATTGATGTCATGTTATTCAAAAGTTAATTACTTTTTTAGTTATAGGTTATTATTAAACTATTAATCAATAGCTGTTTAGAGCAGTTTTATATGGTTAAAATAGAAAACACTTTGTTATATAATTGTATAGCAAACTTGTGCTGTTAGTATCAATTATTTTTAACAATCAAACTTAATTTAAGCGGTTGTTTAACATATTTACTTCTAAAAATATGTTGAGGCAAAGCATAAAAAAAATGCTGTCTTTGAAAAAACAGCATTTTTAATAAATATTTTAATTTAAAATTTTCTACTCAGTTTAAGCTTCTAAATCTTGAATATCTAACATTCCAATGGGTTTTCCATTTTCAGTTACTAAAATGGTATCAACTTTAGTTGATTTGAATATTCCTGCTGCTTCATTTAATAAAGCACTTCCTTCAACCGAAATAGCTGCATTGTATGTAAAATCACTCATTGATTTGCTTAAAACATCTCTGCCATCTGTTGTTAATTTTCTTCTTAAATCACCATCAGTAAAAACTCCTTTTAAGCTACCATCATTATTTACAACAGTTATAGCACCAAAGCCAAATTCAGTCATTTTAACAATTGATTCAGCTAAAGTAGTATCGGCTTCAACAATTGGATTTATTCCATTTAAAGCTTCTTTTACCCTTACAGTCATTAAACGCGTGTCTTGAATAAACTGATCAGTTCCTACTGTTGTAAAATGATTTTCAGTTAACTGTTTCATAATTTTTAAAGGAACAGTAATAGTGTGCACACCTAAATTTATTGCATTTCTTATATGTTCCATTGTTCTTACTGATGAGAACATAACTTTGGTATCGTAACCGTAATGGTCAACAGCATCAATAATTTGAGCAACTAAATCTAATGCATCGTGTCCTTGGTCTTGTAAACGACCAACCAAAGGACAAACATAAGTTGCGCCTGCATGCATGGCCATATAAGCTTGTTGTAAAGTGTAAACCAAATGAACATTCACCAACATTCCGTGGTCTCTTAATAATCTACAAGCCCTAACACCTTCAAGTGAAACTGGAATTTTAAAAACAGTTTTTTTAATGTCTAAACCTAAATCTAACTGGCGTTGTGCTTCTTTTAAAATATCTTCAGCTGTATCGCCTAATGCCTCTATTTGTAATACAGGAACAATTTTCGAAAGTTTTACTATCATGCCATCAATGTCGGTAATTCCTTCACGTTGCATAAAAGTAGGAGTGGTGGTTAATCCATTTAAAAATCCTAGTTTAAAACCCTCTTCAATTTCTTTTAGGTTAGCTGAGTCTAAGTATAATTCCATTTATTTATTAATTTTAGTTTGTGTTTTTAAAGTTGGCAATATTATAAATTTAATTCGTTAAAATAAATTTTAATTTTATTGAAAAATTACTCATTTTAAACAAAAAAAATCCATTTACAGTTAAGTAAATGGATTTAATAAAAAATTATAAACTAAACTGATTTAGGTCTGTAAGTAGTTTTTGAGGCCCCTGCTCCTTTTGAGTTTGTTTTTGGTATTGTATTTTTAGGAGCAATGGTTTGTGTTTTGGCAGTTTTCTTTTCTGCTACTTTTTTAGGTTTTTCTTCTTTATTTTCAGCATCTTCATCAACATTTGCTGAGTCGGTAGCATCGTTTTTAATTTCATTATTCAAAGTAGTAAAGTCAACTAAGCTTATTAATATATTGTACCAAGTAAAAAACTTTTTAATATCGCTCTCATAAACTCTTTCGCTATCTAAATTAATTAAATCAATTAAATATTTACGCTGAATTTTTGCATCATCTTTGGCAGTTGGAACATTTCCAAAAGCGTTTGCTTTAAAAAATATTTCAGCAATTTTTACATCACCATCAACAGCATACATACTTATATCTTCCAAAATACTCACTCTATCTTGGTAACCAGTTGCAAATTTTTTGTTAGAGCCAATTGTTTCTAAAATTAGTCCATTTTTTGTACGACCAATAATTTTGTGTAATCCACCTTGACCTGAAACTGCTACAATATCCTTTAATTCCATTAATTAATATTAAAATTTTATGATGGCAAAAGTATTGATTTATTTGTTAAAACATACAATTTTAATGATTGTTATATAATTATTACAATTAAATGAAATGGGGAGTAAATGTTAATTACTGAAAGTAAGCGCGGTATAAATTATTTTATAGTTATTTTTTATAGCGACTATTTTTTTATTATCATTGCAGCCCAATTAATCGCCCGGATGGCGGAATTGGTAGACGCACTAGTCTCAAACACTAGCGAGAAATCGTGCCGGTTCGACCCCGGCTCCGGGTACACCTCTTGATATAAAACCTTTGTAAGTGAAATTAACTTATAAAGGTTTTTTTGTTTTACGATAAAACTTACTGTTACATTTTTGTTTATAATAAGTAAGCAATAATTGCTAAAATTGAAATCTTAAAAATAAAAAAATGTCTGAACAATTAGAACATATTCATTGCTTAATAATAGGCAGTGGTCCTGCTGGTTATACAGCTGCAATTTATGCCTCGCGTGCCGATTTAAAACCTGTTATGTACACTGGTCCTCAGCCTGGTGGACAGTTAACAATTACTACCGATGTGGAAAATTATCCAGGTTATCCCGATGGAATTATGGGACCCGAAATGATGGAAAACTTTAGGAAACAGGCTGAACGATTAGGAACAGATGTGCGATACGGAATGGTTACAAAGGTTGATTTTAGTGGAAAACCTCCTTACAAAGTTCAAATTGATGAAAGCAAAGAAGTGTTGGCCGATACAGTTTTAATTTCAACTGGTGCCAGTGCAAAATGGTTAGGTATTCCAAGCGAAGCAAAATTAAACGGACATGGCGTTTCGGCTTGTGCAGTTTGTGATGGTTTCTTTTTTAAAGGAAAAGACGTAGCAATAGTTGGTGCTGGTGACACTGCTTGCGAAGAAGCAAGTTATTTAGCAAAAATTTGTACTAAAGTTTATATGATAGTACGAAAAGGCGAATTTAAGGCCTCAAAAGCAATGCAACACAGAGTAGAAAATACTCCAAATATTGAAATATTATTTAACACCGAAACAGATGAAATATTAGGGGAGAATAAAGTAGAAGGAGTGAGGGTAAAAAATAATTTAACAGGCGAACTTACCACTTATAATATTGGTGGTTTTTTTGTGGCAATTGGGCATACGCCTAATACGCAAATATTTAAAGATTATTTAGACATGGATGAAACAGGATATTTAATTACAACACCTGGAACAGCCAAAACTAAAATTGAAGGTGTATTTGCATGTGGAGATGCCCAAGATAAAATTTACAGACAAGCTGTTACTGCTGCTGGCAGTGGTTGCATGGCCGCTTTAGATGCTGAAAGATACCTAGGCGCCAAAGAATTTGCAATGAATAAGGTTTATTGTTAATAGAACCATAGTTGATAGAAAATTTTCTATTGTCTATGGTCTATTGTCTATGGACTATGTACTATCGGCTCTATTATGCTTGTTGTTCCCAAACTTGAACCAATTCCACTAAAACATCCACTGCTTTTTGCATGTCTTGCACGCTTACATATTCTTGTTTGCTATGAATAGCCATTTCGCCTGTAAAAATATTAGGACAAGGTAAACCCATAAACGATAGTCGAGAACCATCAGTTCCACCTCTAATATTGGTTTTTATTAAATTTAAACCTGCCCTCTCATAAGCCTTTTCTGCATTTGCCATTACTTGAGGATATTGGTCTAAAATTTCTTTCATATTCCGGTACTGCTCCGTTACAATTATTTCAAAAGTTGCACCTTCATATTTTTCAATAGTTTGTTGAGCTAAATTTTCTAATAATGCTTCATGTTCTTTTAGTTTTGCAGTCTCAAAATCGCGAATAATAAAACTAACGGTAGCTTTTTCAACCGTTCCTTCAAATGAAACAGGGTGCACAAATCCTTCGTAACCATCAGTTTTTTCAGGACACATAGAGTTTGAAGGAAGTAACGAAGTAAAGTATGCTGCTGCTTTTATGGCACTTACCATTTTGTTTTTTGCATAACCCGGATGTGCACTAATTCCATTAAAAGTAATTTTACAACCATCAGCACTAAAAGTTTCGCCTTCTAAGTGCCCTCTTTCTCCTCCATCTAAAGTATATCCAAAATCGGCATTTAGTTTTTTCATATCAATTTTATCTACACCTTGGCCAATTTCTTCATCAGGGGTAAATAAAATTCGAATATCACCATGTTTAATTTCGGTATTTGTAATAATAAACTGAGCAAAATCCATAATTATTGCTATTCCTGCCTTGTCGTCAGCACCTAAAAGTGTCGATCCACTTGCAGTAATAATATCATCACCAATTCTTTCTTTTAAGTAAGTATGGTTATTTTTTGAAAGTACTACCGAATGGTCATCGGGCATAACAATATCGGTGCCATCCCAATTTTTATGTAAAATAGGTTTTACATTTGTTCCACTGCAATCAGGGCTTGTATCAACATGCGAACAGAAACAAATTACAGGTACATTTTTTTTTGTATTTGAAGGAATAGTTGCATATACATATCCAAATTCATCCGTTTCGGCATTTATTCCTAAATTGATAAGTTCATTGCATAACAATTTACTTAAATCTTTTTGCTTTTCACTACTTGGGTTGCTTGTACTATTAGGGTTTGCAGTAGTATCAATTTGAACATATTTCATTAATCTTTCTGCAACCGTGTATATGTAATTTTTCATTGTACAATAATTGTAATTTTAAATGATGAAACACACTAAAATATTTAGTGTACTCAAAAATTTTAGTATTTAATTTTGTCTTAAATATATTCAATTTACCTTTTAATAAACTCAATTAAAAAATAAAGAAATTCATTATGAAGTAGTTATGTTTTTTTTATTACTTTTTTATAAATTTGTTTGAATGTATGATTTTTGTTAGTAAATTTGATTAAACATATAAACCAATTCATCGCCTATAAATATAAAATTTTACACTAACCAATTATTATAATCGTTTGCTTAAAAAACTACTATAAACCAATTAATGCTTACTATTATGCAAACTTCAAAAGTTAGTGATGATGAATTGATACTGAGGTATCTTAATGGCGATGTATGTAGTTTCGAGACATTGCTCAGAAAACACAAAAACGCAAGTTATTCTGTTATTTTACAAAAAGTAAAAAGCAAGGATGTTGCTGATGAAATTTTCCAAAACGTTTTTATAAAAATCATTGAAGTATTAAACGATGGAAGATATGCAGAAACTGGTAGGTTTAAGCAATACTTGCTATGTTTGTGCAATAATTTTTCAATTGATTATTTGCGAAAAAATGTAAAAAAGAAAGAACTCCTTTTTTCAAGTTTTTTAAGTAATAGTAATGAAGATGAAAGTTACTCTTATTTTGACAATTATGCCGATAATAAAATAGCTGCGCCTTTTGAAGAAATAGAGGCTGAGAAAGAAGCTACTATTTTAAGAAATTTAATTTTACAGCTACCAGAAGACCAAAGAGAAGTAATAATTTTGAAACATTGGGGAAACTTAAAGTTTAGAGAAATAGCTGATCAAATTGGAGAAAATATTAATACTGTTCAAGGAAGATTTAGGTACGGAATTAAAAAATTGAAAGAACTTATAAAACAGCACCAAATAGAAATTCGAGTAGATTAATTATTTGGCATTATTTTTTCATCCCTATTTTTATGAAAACTAAATTTAATATTTTACTATTTTTTATGGCATTTGTATCAACTGTAAATGCCCAAATTGTTCAAGACACAATTAAAAATATTACGCTACCCGACTTTATAGTAACAGCTAAAAAAGATCCTGAATACGAAAAAAAGTATCAAAGATTGGTTTACAATGTAAAAAAAGCACTTCCTTATGCAAAGTTGGCAGCTTTTAGGTACCAAATGTTAGAACAAAATTTACAATTGTTACAAACTGAAAAAGCTAAAAAAGCTTATTTAAAGAAAACTGAAGCCAATATTAAAGACCAGTTTATGGACGATTTGAAAGGATTAACTGTAAGCCAAGGTAAAATATTAATTAAATTAATATTTAGAGAAACTGGAAAAACTACTTATGAGTTGTTGGAAACCTATAGAGGAAGTTTTACAGCTTATTTTTGGCAAGGAATGACCAAATTTTATGGTGGAAATTTAAAAGATGAATACAACCCTGTGGAGGATTGGCAAATAGAACAAATTATTAAACAGTTAGGGTTTGAATAGAACCTAACTGTTTAATTCTAAATCTCTAATATTTTCAGGTTGTATTGGACTTAATACCCAAGTAAAAAAATAAATTATAAAAGTTGGAATTATTAAAATAAGGTAAATAAGTAATGGAATAATACTTATTAATCCATATTTCGTAAATGAGGCTAAAATTTTGTTTTTCATTATGCAAGTTTATAATAAACTTACCACGATAAATAATATTGTGTAATCAAATATTCAAACTATTATTTTAATCGTCCATTATTACAAATTAGTAGAAGTTAAATTAATTCTAAATCACTAAGTTTTTCTGGTTCAATTGGAGTTAATAACCAAGTTATTGCAAAACTAAAAAACATTGGTATAAACAAAATTAAATACACTGAAACAGAAAGCATAGAAATTAAAGATTTTATCTTCGGATTATTTTTATAATTCGTTTTCATGTTATAATAATAATACAACTTTATTATTTAAACCAACATATTTTTATTTAAACTGCGTATAATGTTATATGAAACGTTAAAATGTGCTAATTAATGTACAAAGTTATTTTTGGTTAACAATTGGATTTTCATTTAAAACAGCCATAATTGAATCAGCAAAAGCAATTTGCGAAACTGTTAAGTTATCAACAATAAATATTTCAGTTTTACAAAATATTAATTTACTACCCGCTTTGTAAACATGTGCTTTAGCTATTAATTTTTCTCCTTTTCCTGGATTTATATAGTTAACTTTTAAATCGACAGTTACAACAGATTCATTTTTTTCAACCAAAGTAAATGCAGCAAATCCTGTTGTTATGTCGGCCATGGTGGCAGTAACTCCTCCATGAACAAAGCCCATTTGTTGTAAATGTTTTTCTTCCAAAATTAAAAATGTTTCTACATAACCTATCTCTACTGATTGAAACTTAAAACCTACATTTTGCATAAAATGGTTCTTAGCTGCTTTTGAATTGATTTTTTCTTTAAAATCAGGATCTTTTGCTTTCCATTCAATTTTTTCTATCATATTTAAAAAAATTATTTACGTTTATGGTTAAAATAAAATATTTTGCGAATGTAAGTCTAGCTCATGCAATCTGAAAATAATTTAAATTTAGAAATAAATCATTACACCGATGGTTATTACAACACTGAAAGTAATTTTAGATATCATTATTATTTATTTATTGGAGAATATGAAATGATTTCGGTTATTGCTGATGAGCAAAGGAATGCTATTACTTCATTTAAAATTTTTAAAAGAACTTCTATCGATGTTCAATCGTTTTTAGAAATGAACTATGACGATTTGAAATTATTTACTGAAATTACTGACGATTTTAAACTAGATTACAAGTCGAAGAAGGTAATAATAGCTGATACTTCATCCATATTTTCACCCGATAGTTTATACAATTCGGTAGAGTTAGAAACCTATTTTAAAATAAATAAAAAAGTAAAAGTTAATGCTCAAGTTTTATATAACAAACTAAACTTTCAGCATATAGTAAATTTGTTTTGTGTAAGAAACGAAACGCTTAAATTTATAAGATTTAATATGCCAACAGCCGATATTTTACATCAAAATTTATTGTTTGTAAAAGCGTGTAGCAAGTTGGAGCAAAGCAAAAACGACAATCAAATTTTTTTAAATTTTAATAATGACAGTATAGATTTATTGAATTTTAAAAACTCGAAACTTAATTTTTTTAATAATTTTAAGTTTGATAACCATACGGATATTGTTTATTACATTTTAGCTGTTGTGGAGCAATTAGAAATTTCTAACGATTGGCATTTAACAATTTATGGAAACATAGAAGGAAGCAATAGCTTGTTTCAATTACTAGGAAAATATTGTAAAAACATGAAATTAGGTAAAAGAAGTTCACAATATATTTATCCTGTTTCTATGGAATCAATTCCCGAAAACTTTTATTTTACTGCTTTAAATGTTTTGCTTTGCGAATAATAAGTGGAACCCATAAAAGCATTATTATAAATGCTCCCAAAGGCCTGCCAGTAAGGCCAACAACCGATAGAGCAAAAGAAAGTTTATTTAATATTTTAGAAAATAATTTCAATTTTGATGAATTAAATTGTTTGGATTTATTTAGTGGAACTGGAAATATAGCTTACGAATTATGCAGTAGGGGAGCATTAAAAGTTACCAGTGTTGATATTGATTATGGATGCGTTAAATTTATTAAGGAAATGATTTTAAAACATCATTTTTCGCAGTTAAGTGTATTTAAGAAAGATGTTTTTACTTTTATAAATCAATGTACCGAAAAGTTTGATATTATTTTTGCTGATGCGCCTTATGCTTTAGATAAATTAGCATCTATTTCAGAGTTAATATTCGAAAAAAAAATGTTGAATAATAATGCTTGGTTAATTGTTGAACACCCAAGTAATTTGGATTTAAGCCAACAAAAGCATTTTTTTGAAAAAAGAATTTACGGACAATCTACTTTTAGTTTTTTTAAAAACACATAAAATTACACAATGAAACGCATAGCACTTTTCCCTGGAACCTTTGATCCTATTACCATTGGTCATGTAAATATTATAGAACGTGCATTGCCTTTGTTCGATGAAATTGTAGTTGGCATTGGTAACAATAGTTCTAAAAGCACTTTATTTACAATTGAACAACGCCAACAATGGATTTTTGATATTTTTAAAACCGAACCAAAAGTAAAAGCAATGGCATACGAAGGTTTAACAGTTACTTTTTGTGAAACCATTAATGCCCAATATATTTTACGTGGAATCAGAACCATGGCCGATTTTGACTATGAAAAAAACATTGCCCAAATGAATAAAATTATTCACCCTCAAACGGAAACAGTATTTTTAATGTGCGATCCTGCTTATACGCCAATCAGTTCATCGGTAGTGCGCGATTTAATAAGAAACAATGGCGATACTTCGCAGTTTTTGCCTAAGGAAATTACTTGGTAATTTATTTCATTTTTTTTATTGTTTTTCTTTTTTATTTTTGGAAGTATTATGACTGGAATAAGTTTTTTAACTAATGAAAAAGGCAAAAAAATTGCTGTTCAAATTGATTTAACGAAAGGTAATAATATTTGGGAAGATTTTTATGGTTGCTTACTAGCTGAAGAACGTAAAAACGAAAAAAGGGTAAAATGGGAAGCTGTAAAAGCTAAGTTAGACAAAAAACACGGTGTAAAATGATTTATGAAGTTAGTTTAAGCAAAAGTGCTGAAAAGGAACTTTATAAATTGCCAAAATCTCATTACTTAAAAATAAGAAATGCAATTGATAATTTGGCTGAAAATCCAAGACCAATTACTTGTTTAAAATTAACAAACAAAGGAAATCAGTATAGAATTAGAGTGGGAGTTTATAGAATTATTTATTCAATTTTTGATGAACAATTAGTTATTGATATTATTGCAATTGGTCATAGAAAAGACATTTACAAATAGACTATTTCATTTTTAAAACCACAAATTCTTCGTTTTCGTAGCGAACTTGGCTTTGGTTGTAGTTAGCTTTTTGTCGAGGCTGTTTTGCAAGTAAAATATAATCAATTTCTTTATAAGGATATTTAGTAAAATCAATTTTATAAAACCCTCTAACTGCTGAAGGCAAACAGTCCAGTTTTTCTACTTTAGTAAAATCCATGTTATAGTATTTTTCCATCGATTTTTTCCAAGCCAATAAATAATTACTTTCATGAACAATCGCTTTGTAATTTACTGATGTACTTCTTTGTGCTTCGCAATTAAATGAATAATCGTTTGGAGGTGCTAAAAACAAAGCATTTATTGGTGTATTGTTTTTTATCCATTCATGTGTTTGAGTTGAAATACTTTGGTTGTTTATTTGAATATTAATTGGTTCTTTTAAAATTATAAAATTAAAAATTAAATAAGTCAAAATTGTTAAAATTGATAAATAGGTAATTGTTTTTAAGAACTTAATTGCAATTAAATTAACACAAAGTATACTACAAAATATTCCCAACCATACAGTAGTTTTATACCATTGGAATTTTCCTAAATTATTGGTTGGATTAAAATATAAAATGATAGCAAATAGAATACAAATTCCAACAATTACAGAAAGGATTGTTATAAAAACAGGCTTGTCCTTTTTTATAAAATAGTTCAATCCAATAAATGAAATAATTACAAAAAAGGATGTGTAAACATATTCTATTAAAGGAAATAATTGAGGTAAATAATGCAAAGCACCACGGTATTCAAAAAGTATGCTGTTGGCTTCAATTTGGTTGGATTGACTGCTGCTAAATTGTGATAAAAAAACTGGAATAAAAATAAATAATGCAATAGTTGTAAAAGCCAAAGCATAAGTTAGCACATTTTTAAATGAAATGTTATTATGCTTTATTACCAATAAATTTACCAATAATACAATTCCAATAATGCCAGCAACTTGTAAGCCAATTAATGGTTGAAATAAAGCAGCACAGCCACATATTAATCCAGATAAAAAGAATTTATTATTGAATGCAAATACAAAAGCCCACACACAAAATGCTTCAGCCAAACTACTCCCCACTAACATATCATCTTGAAAATAATTTCCACCAACAGTAAAATGGCGGAATAAAAACAAATAAGAAATTACTAATAACCAAGATTTTAATTCTTTGTTGTAAAAGTAATTGGCTAATTCAAAAAGACCAACAATGGAGGCATACAAACAAGTAAAATATATAATAAAACAACTAGTTTTTACTCCAAAAACCAGTGAAAAACCATAAACCAAATAATTAAAATAATAGCGAACCGTAAAAGTTTGATTGTAGTAATTTAAAAAGAAATCGTTGGGATAAAGCGATGGATTTAGCTTTTGATAAACTTGTGGCAAATGCTCCGCTTGATCGCCAGTATTGAATAAATAGCCATTGCAAAAAATATAAGCAATGGTAATAATTAGAAAGAGGATATATTTGTTTTGGATTAATTTCAAGTGGTAAATTTAAAGTATTTGTACAATTAATCAATTCCAGTTAGTTTCAATTTAAAAAAATTGATATAAAACTTTTGATAATGTTTGTTCCAAAAAATATATTTTATGGTTAAATCAACTCATTAAATTTAAAATCTTTGTTATATTCAATTTCAAATTTCTCTAAATATGTTTTGTATTTTTCCAAAAATGTTTGTTTTTGATGGTGTTGCTTTTGATTTTTAATATAATTAACCACCCTTTGAACATGTGATTTAGAATAACTAAACGCGCCATAGCCAGTTTGCCATTCAAATTTTTCAGGGGTTATGTTATTTTCATTAATCCATTTCGAAGAGTTTGCTTTTACATCTCGCATCAAATCGGCTATTGATTGAACAGTATTTAAACCAACCAAAATATGAATATGGTCGGGCATGCCATTAATTGCTATCATTTTATGGTTTTTATTTTGTACAATCCCTGTGATGTATTTATACAAATCGATTTCCCAATTTTCTAAAATAACTGTATTTCGGTATTTAACCGCAAACACAAACTGAATACTGATTTGAGAATAACTATTTGCCATTGTATTTAACTTTTGCCACAGTGTAATTTTTTGTTTATATTTTTCTTTCTTTCACCGAGCTAACGCACGGTACAACAAACATGTCGCCACTATGTGGTTCCCATCAGCTAGCTCCATAGGAGCGATATGTTGGTTGCATTGGTTGTAAAACCAATGAAAATGATTGTAAAGCCAATGAAAAAAAATAAAATTTTAAACAAATTTATTTTTTTTATAAAATTAATTAAATGGCATTTAGCAATTAAACAAAGTCAAATCGATTTTAACCAAAGTCAAAAGTTTTTTCTCGAATTGAATTAATATTATATATTACACCCATACAAATATATCTTTATGCAAAAACGCGATTTTATTAAAACATTGGCATTAGCTGGAATATCATTGCCTTTAAATGGTAAAGAATTGAACGATTTATTTTTTAAATTAAACAATTCAAATGCTACTGAATTAGCTAGCGATGATGATTTTTGGAGAAATATAAGGAACGATTATAGGTTAAAAACCGATTACATCAATTTAGAAAATGGCTATTATTCCATGATGCCAGAAACTGTTTTAAGCAATTATTTAAAAGAAATAAAAGCACTTAATTTTCAAGCATCGTTTTATATGCGTAAAAAAATGACGGATGATAAAATGGAAGTAAGAAAACAATTGGCTAATTATTTAAAGTGTAATTACGAAGAGTTAATTATTACCCGAAATACAACCGAAAGCATGAACACTATTATAAGTGGAATTGACTGGAAAGCGGGCGATGAAGCAATAATGGCTTACCAAGATTATGGTGCCATGCTCGATATGTTTAAGCAACAAGCCGAAAGATATGGAATGGTAAATAAAATAATAAGCATTCCAAATCACCCAATGAGCGATGAAGAAATTGTTTCATTGTATGAAAATGCCATTACTCCCAACACTAAATTAATAATGGTATGCCACATGTTAAATATTACTGGGCATATTTTGCCAATTAAAAAAATATGTGAAATGGCCCACAAACACAACGTTAAAGTTTTGGTGGATGGTGCACATGCCATTGCACACATTGATTTTAATATTGTTAACTTAAACTGCGATTATTATGCAAGTAGTTTGCATAAGTGGCTAAGTGTTCCGTTAGGTGCCGGTTTACTTTACGTTAAAAAAGAAAACATTGAAAGTATTTGGCCGGTAAATGGAGAATATAGCTACGCAAAAACAGATATTAGAAAACTGAACCATACAGGCACGCAACCAATGGCAACAGAGTTAAGTATAAAACATGCCATTGCATTTAATGAAAATATTGGAATTAATAGAAAAGAAGCTCGATTAAGATTTTTAAAAAACTATTGGGTAAATGAAATTAAAGACATTAAAAATGTAAAAATAAATACTCCTTTTGAAACCGAACGAAGCTGTGGAATTGCAAATATTGGTTTAACAAATTTTACACCTGCAGATATGGCTAAAACCTTGCTTGAAAAATATAAAATATGGACAGTTGCCATTGATAACCCAACAGCCAATGTACAAGGCTGTAGAATTACCCCAAGCATATATACAACAACAAAAGAATTAGGTATTTTTATAGCAGCTATTAAAAAAATGAGTACGGAATAAACTAATAAATTTATTTTTTCATTTTTGCTTTTTGCATCATATTTAAGTCTAAGTTTTCGCCTCTTCCTAGTTTCTTAGTTTTAAAAATATCAAACCTCGATTCAACAATAGTTTTAGGCCACGAGTTATTACTTTCATCAATATCGGCAGTTTCTTTAAACGGATCAATGACTATTGATTTTACTTCCTTTTGTTTTGCAAATGTTTTAGTAAATTTAAATTCATCTTTACGCCAAATATATGCACTAATTTGTTCCACTTCACTTGTTCCATCGGTATAATTCCATTGAATAATAACTGGCATTACACAGCCACCTTTATTAGAAAAATTTAATTCGTAATAGAAATAGTTTTCATAAATTTTGCTTTCTTCATTTGTTAAAACCGATAAGCGTTCGTTTACATTTTTAGTAGTTTCTAAAGGATAATCTTCAGTTTTTGGTCTGTTGTAATAATAGTAATCTCTAAGCGAGGTGTCAATATCAACTAAAAAAGTCATGCCACTATTTTTATTTCTAATTTTAGACACGTATTCAAATTCAATTGGGATTTCTCTGCGTTTGGTGGTAATAAATTTTTCAGGAACTTGTTTGGTATTGTTTATTCTTATTAAACTCACCGAGTCTAAACTTATGTCAACTGGATCAATATCGTAAAACCAGCCTCTCCAAAACCAATCCAAATCAACTCCAGAAGCATCTTCCATGGTTCTAAAAAAATCGGATGGGGTAGGGTGCTTAAATTCCCAACGTTGCGCATATTGTTTAAAAGCAAAATCAAAAAGCTCTCTACCCATTACTGTTTCGCGTAAAATGTTTAAAGCAGTTGCCGGTTTTCCATAAGCATTTGCACCAAAATTATTAATGTTCTCACTGTTAGTCATTATTGGTTCCAATTGGTCTTTACTCAGTTTCATGTAATCTACAATTTTATGAGCAGGACATCTTCCAACAGGGTAATTATTATCAAATTCCGATTCAGTTAAAAATTGTACAAAAGTATTCAAACCTTCATCCATCCAGCTCCATTGGCGTTCGTCACTGTTTATTATCATTGGGAAAAAGTTATGACCAACTTCATGTATAATTACACCAATCATTCCATATTTAGTTCTTTCCGTATAAGTTCCATCGGTTTCTGTTCGGCCATAATTAAAACAAATCATTGGGTATTCCATTCCGCTAGCAGCCTCTACACTTATTGCAGTTGGGTAAGGATAATTTACAGTAAATTTAGAATAAGTTTTTATGGTATGTGCCACTACTTTGGTTGAGTATTTACTATACAATGCGTATGATTCTTTAGGATAATAACTCATGCACATTACATTTTTATTTCCTTGTTTTATTGCCATTGCATCCCACACAAATTTACGTGAACTGCCCCATGCAAAATCACGCACATTTTCAGCAGTATACAACCATGTTTTGTAATTGTTCTTTTCAGGATTTAGTTCTTTTGCTTTAGCTTCTTCGAGTGTTACAATTTCAACTGGGTTAGTTGCTGTTTGCGATTTTTTCCATTTTTCCAATTGCGTAGCTGTTAACACTTGTTCGTAATTTTTGCACTCACCAGTGGCAGCAATTATGTGGTCGGCAGGTACTTTCATTTTTACTTTAAAATTGCCAAATGCCAACGAAAATTCTCCTCTACCAGTAAATTGCTTGTTGTTCCAACCACCATAATCATTGTAAACACACATACGCGGATACCATTGAGAAATAGTAAACAAACAGTTGCCATTGTCATCAAACATTTCGTAACCACCACGTCCACCAATTTTCATTCGTTCAGGAATTTTATAATTCCATTTTATTTTAAAAACATATTTACCTTTACTTTTTAAAACCTTTGGTAAATCTATTCTCATCATGGTATTGTTAATGGTAAAATTTAGTTTGTTACCTGCACTGTCAGTAACCGAAATAATATTTGTACCATAACCATTCAATTGCTTTTTTACATCTAATCCTTGTAGTTCACCATCAGTAACTGGTTTGCTTATCTTACTTCCATTAAAATAGTTCGATTCAGTATTAGGTGCATGTTCATTTTCATCTAATTGCAACCACAAATAATTTAAATTATCAGGTGAATTATTAAAATACGTAATTTTTTCTGAGCCTTCTAAAACAAGTTCTTTTTCATTTAAAAATGCATCAATTTCATAGTCGGCTTTTTGTTGCCAATATTCATTTCCTGGAGCTCCAGATGCTGTTCTAAAATTGTTTGCATCTGGCAAAATAGTGCCTAATTGTTCAAACTTATTGCCATGGTTCGACTTTGGATTGTTTTGAATATTTTGAGCAACAATTATTTTAAAATAAATTACTGATATTATAGAAAATAATATTTTTTTATACATGAAATTTGAAAATTAAGCTCCGAAAATAACAAAATAGTTTTAATGGCAATACTTTATTATAAATATAAAACAATAAAAAGTTTTTAAAACCTATTTATTGCCATATATAAAGCCAATACTGCTATTAATATTGATACACCATTTATGTAAATAGCTCTATTAATTTTAAATAAGTTTATAATAAAGTAAGTAAACAATATAGCAGCTAAAACAATAATTACTTGCCCAATTTCTATTCCTATGTTAAACGATAATAATGGCAATAGAATTGATTCTTCTTTACCCAACATTTGTTTTAACATATTTGAAAAACCCATTCCGTGTATTAATCCAAATATAACTGTAGTAACATAAATTATTGAATTTGAAGTGTTTTTTTTATAAGTGTCAATAATATTTTGAAAGCAAGTAATAATTATAGTAATTGGTATTAAAAATTCAATAAGTGAAGTATTAAAATTTATAATATTAAAAATACTCAGTGCTAAACTCATGCTATGACCTAGAGTAAAAGCAGTAATAATTATCAATACTTTTTTCAAGTCAGAAACACTGTAAATACAGCATAAAGCAAACAAAAATAATATATGGTCATATCCATTTAAATCTGTTATATGTGTTATTCCTATACTAATCCAACTATAAATTTGATTCATTTTTAATAAAAAACAATATTAAAATTTATTATCGTATTTTCAATTCAAGTTTTAAATTGCCAAATGTTTCAATGCTCAAAATATTTCATTTTTATATTTTTAATAATATCATTCTTATCTTTTAAAAATTACCATAAGTTTTATTTCAGTTTAACAGAAATTAAAGCAAACACTGTTAAGAATAGCTTTACTATTAGTTCCAAATTATTTACAGACGATTTTGAAGCTACTTTATTAAAAAAATTAAACAAAAAAATTGATCTATCAAATTCAGTAAATGACACGAATGTTCAAAAAGTAGTGTTTAATTATTTAGTTCAAAACTTAAAAATGGAGTTGAATTTAAAACCAATAAAGTTTCAATTTATTGGTTACGAAATTGAAGGTGATGTAATTTGGCTTTATGCAGAAAGTAAATTAAAGGAAAAAGAATTTAAAAGTTTAAAAATTATAAATTCAATTCTTTACGATTTTTCAACCGACCAAACCAATATGATTATATTTAAATGGAATGAAAATCAGTATACAAACAAGTTAAATTTTCCTGCTAAAGAAGTTTTTTTTAGTAAATAATTTCAATGTAATTGATTGTAGGAATTACACCATTTTAAAGTTTTAGTTTTAGAAAAATAATGTTTAAATAACTTATTTTCAGTTTTGATAGTTATTTTGATGTTTTCGTGGAGAAGGTTCGATTCGTTTTTTCAACCATAAGGACGTTCCTCTGGAACGCTAATATTTATAAACGTTTTCTATCTTTAAACTTTAAGTTAGTTGATTATTAAATGTTCGGTGAAAACACCGACCATAGGCAAATCTCATTACAAATCCTTGCCTACGGTTGTGTCTTTTGACGATACGTTGTTATTTTATTGTTCAGTGAAAACACCGACCATAGGCAAATCTCATTACAAATCCTTGCCTACGGTTGTGTCTTTTGACGATCCGTTGTTATTTTATTGTTCGGTGAAAACACCGACCATAGGCAATTTTTATAAACGTTTCCTATCTTTAAACTTAAAGTTAGTTGACGCCAATGGAAAAAACACCGACCATAGGCAAACGGTATCTCCTTTCTTTGGCAACAAAGTTTGCTAATGGCAAATAATCAGTTATAGCCAAGGATTTGCTTAAAGCATGACTGAATCAGTTATTTTAATTCTCCTTAAAATTAATTACTAAAGTAAAACGTCATTGGTAGGAACGAAGTAAACTTAACGTATCATAATAAAAAAGGGTTTTAACTGTTTGATTAAATTTTGGGGATTTTGTAATGTTTATTTATACAAATTACGGCCAGTTTCGCTGATGCATATACATTTTAAACTCCTTTAGAGTTTCTATTTTGCTGTTCTTTAATTTAACTTACATAGCGAACTTGCTTAAATTAACAAATAAAATTAAAGTTTGCACGTCAGCAATAGTTGATATGTAGATCTGTCTAATTGTATGGTTTGATAAGTAAATAGAAATGATGATACTTTTTTAATAATTTATATTTTGCTTTATATTTATAAATAAGAGTGAGGGGAAACTCTTTGCACATTATTTTTTTAACTATTTCAATTATCAAAATTTGACAAAGCAAAAAAGGCTGTCCTTTTGGGACAACCTCTTTAAAAATATTAAAGTTAAAATATTCTTACCAAATATCAACTCGGTTAGCATCGTTTATATACATTTCATCGCCTTCTTTTACATCGAAAGCATTGTAAAAATTAGGCATATTACTTAATGGCCCTTTAACCCTAAACTCGCCTGGAGAGTGGGTGTCGGTTAGTATCAATTGGCGCAAGGCTTCTGGGCGAGCATTGTTTTTCCATAATTGAGCAAAGCCAATAAAAAATCTTTGCTCAGGTGTATAGCCATTTTTAGTTATATTTTCGTTGGGGTTTTGTTTTAAATACAATTTAAATGCATCAAAAGCTATACTTAGTCCACCTAAATCGGCTATGTTTTCGCCCAAGGTTAATTTGCCATTTACATATAAACTATCGGCTACTTTGTATTTATTAAATTGTTCTACCAACACATTGGTTCTCGCATCAAATTGTTTTCTATCGTTTTCGGTCCACCAACTATTTAAGTTTCCTTTCGAGTCGTATTTGCTTCCATTGTCGTCAAAGCCATGTGTAATTTCGTGGCCAATTACTGCGCCTATTGCACCATAATTTAATGCAGGGTCGGCATTTTCGCTAAAAAACGGAGCTTGTAATATGGCAGCAGGAAACACTATTTCGTTGTTTATAGGGTTGTAGTAAGCATTTACAGTTTGTGGCAACATTCCCCACTTATTTTTATCAATGGGTTTGCCCAATTTTGTTATCATTTCATTATAATCAAATTCGTTGGCAGCAGCAACATTTTCAAAATAACTGGCGTTAGTTATTTTTAATGATTTAAAATCAGTCCATTTATTAGGGTAACCAAATTTGGGAGTAATGGTGTATAGTTTTTCAATGGCTTTAGATTTGGTTTCGTTGCTCATCCAAGCCAAGTTTTTAACACGCTCTTCAAATGCATTCGATATGTTTTTAACCATAGTATTTACCTGCACTTTAGCATTTGGACTAAAAGTTTGTTTTACAAAAAGTTGGCCTAACATTTCGCCCACACTGGCATTACAAGCAGCATTGGCTCTTTTCCAAAGAGGCTTTTGTTCCTTAGTTCCACTTAAAACAGTTGCATAAAAACTAAATTTTAGTTGTTCTAATTCTGGAAAATACATGGATAAAGTACTATTCATAAAACTCCAGCTTAAGTATGTTTTCCAATCATCAATACTGTTAGCGTTAACTATTCCATTTAAGTTTCTAAAAAATTCAGGTTGGCTTACAATTAACTCGTTAAACGGACCAATAAGCGTTCTATCTGTGTAGATTCTTAATGGTAATAAAACATTTTCGTTATAAAAATCTTCAGACTTATACTTGTTATATTGTTTATCTGGATCTCTTCTTTCGAGTCTATTCATACTTCCTTGAGCCAATTCCGTTTCTAACTTTAAAATTAACTTTGCATTTGATTCAGCGTTTTCATTACCGAAAGCTTTCAATACTTTGGTTATATATTTTATATATTCATTTCTAATTTGAACAGATTTTTCATCGTTTTTAAAATAAAAATCTTTATCGGGTAAGCCAATACCACCTTGGGAAAAATAGGGGATATACACTTGGCTATTTTTAGCATCTTGCAATACGCCAAACCTAAACATTACCGAAATTCCTTTTCGGTGCATTTCGGCAATTACTTCAAAAAGTTGGTGAATATTTACAATGCTATTAATTCTATTTAAATAAGGTTTTGATGGGTTAATTCCATCTTTTTTTCTTTTAACAGTATCAATAAATGTTTTATAAAAAGTGGCAATTTTGTTTTCAATAGTATTTGGAGTTTGAGGTGTTTTTGCCAAATTTTCAACAATCTCTCTCAACACTTTTTCATTGCGTTCAGCTACTAAATTAAAGTTTCCCCAACGGCTTTCGGTACTTGGCACAGGATTATTTTTAAGCCAAGTTCCATTGGCATATTTGTAAAAATCGTTTGTTGGCGAAACCATTAAGTCCATCGATGATACATCGACAACTGATTTGTTTTGCGGAATTTCTTCCTTTTTAGCAATGTTTGTTTTTTGTTGTGCAAACAATTGTATTGAAATAAATGTAGTTGTTAAAATAATGTAATGTTTAAATTTCATAAAATTATATAGTAAATAAAAAACGAAAATATAATTTTGAATTTAAAAATGGGTATAAATATTTTAAATGGAAATAACCAATTAATAAATAACTCTCTCCATCATTTTTTCTGGACTTTTTAAAGCAGTAAAGCCAAATTTTTTGTATAAATTTCCAGCATCTGTTGTGGCCAAACGCCATATTCTTATGTTTTGTGATGTTTAGCATTTTAATATAAAATCCATTAGTTGGCTTGCATAACCTTGCTTTTGAAATTCTTTCGCAATAAATACATCCATTAAATAAGCAAAAGCCACATAATCGGTAACCACCCGAGCGTATCCAATTTGTTGGTTATTTAAATAAATGCCAAAGTTTAAAGAATGGTCAATGCAAGTCTGAACTTCCGCTAAAGTTCTGCCTTTAGCCCAATAAGTATTGCTTATAAACGCATGGATAAAATGGATGTCAAGTTGGTTTTTATTGGTGGAGATAGAAATCATGGTAATTTAAATTTAATCACCCCAAACTTTTAAAATAATTCCTTGTCAAAACTTTCTTCAATTCTCTCACAATTATTTCGTGCGAAATAACTTGTTGTGTGTTCTCTGCTGAATCGTTCCCTGAGCGATGGTTGCTGAGCGAAGTCGAAGCAAGTCGAAGGGCTTTTTTGATAGCCATTTCTGAAAGATCAATTCGGTATAAAATAGATTGCAATTTACTTTTATCAATTGCCAATAAATTTGTGATTTCTTCGGTCAGTTTCGTCATCAATTGTTCATAGGCAGTTTCTGTATTTCCATCAAAATTTATTTCAATGTTGTACATGCCAAAATCCTTCTGAATTTGCGCAATGGTTTCGTGAATAATGGCTTCTTTATTTAAAAGCTGCACAATATTTTGTTGGGTAATTTCTGGTAAATTCATGGTTTATTCTGCGTAATAAACACGTTTTACTCTTTGAGAAATGGAAGTCAAAATTTCATATGGAATGGTACCCAATTTTTCCGCTAAAATTTCAATACTTAACTCACCACCAAATACAATGACTTCATCGCCTTCTTGGCAAATAATGTCTGTAACATCTATCATGGTCATGTCCATACAAATGCTGCCGATAATTGGCGCTTGTTTGCCATTTACCAACATATAACCATTTCCATTACTTAATTTTCTATCCAATCCATCGGCATAACCAATCGCTACAATCGCAATTCGTGAAGGCTTATTAACAGTGCCTCTTCGGCCATAACCAATGCTTTCTTCTACACTAATATTTCTAATTTGCGAAATCACAGTTTTTAAACTTCCAATGGCTTGCAGTTGTTTTTGAACTTCCAAAGCTGGATCAATTCCATATAAACCAATTCCTAAACGAACCATATCAAACTGTGCGTTTTTAAACCTAACAATTCCACTACTATTTAAAATATGACGAAGAATTTTATAAGGAAATTCAGCAGTTATTTTTTGAGAAAATGTATCAAATTTGGTAATTTGGTTTTGAGTGAACGCATCGTGTTCAGGAGCTTCGCTAGCTGCCAAATGCGATAAAATACTTTTTATTTGAATGTGATTATTATGCGCTAAAACTGAAAGTAAATCTTGCAATTGAGGTTCATCAAAGCCCAACCGTTTCATACCCGAATCTAATTCAATATGAATTCCAATTTCTTGTCCGTTGATGGCTTTTATTAAATCGTTTAAAATACTCAGATTATAAATGGCTGGTTCGAGGTTGTATTTTAAAATCAAATCAAAGCTCGATTTTTCAGGATTCATAACCATGATAGGTGTTTTTATTCCGGCTTTGCGCAGCACCACACCTTCATCGGCATAGGCCACAGCAAAATAATCCACTTGATTAAATGCCAATGTTTTTGCTATTTCATAACTTCCAGTTCCATAACTAAAAGCTTTTACCATGGCCATAATTTTGGTTTTTGGTTCAACTAATTTTCGGTACACATTGAAGTTATTGGTCAATGCATTCAAGTTGATTTCAAACACCGTTTCATGCACTCTTTTTTCTAATAATGCATTTATTTTTTCAAACTCAAATTGCCTAGCACCTTTCAGTAAAATGATTTCGTTTTCAAATGTTAAACTGCTAAATGCATCAATAAAATATTGGGTGTTGTTGTAAAATTGTGTGTTTACTTGAAATAAGTCTTTATGCTTTTCAAACATATTTCCAATGCTAATTAGCTTAGTAATTTGATTGGCTTTTATCAACTCATTGATTTGAGTACATAAATCTAAATCAGTTAAACCGCTTTGAAAAATATCAGAAATAATCAATGTTTTATTCAATCCATTTCCTTGATGCAATAAAAAGTTTAAAGCAATTTTCAAGCTATCAATATCGTTGCTATAACTGTCGTTGATAACAATGCAATTATTATTGGCTTCCTTTAATTGCAAACGCATTTCAACTGCTTGTAGGTTTTTAAATTCGGCTAAAATTGACTCTAAATTGAAAGAAAACAATTGCAACTCATGTGCCATTAACACCAATGCCAAACAGCTACAAGCATTCCAAATACTGGCTTCATCGGTAAATGGAATAATTATTTTGTGATGATTAAATGCTATTTCACAAAAGGTGTTTTGAACTTGAACAGAAAATTGAAAATGTGCATTTTTACCTACTTTACTCCATGAAAATAAATTGATAGGATGTTGCGAAGCAAAATGTTCAATAGCAGTTTTTACTTCACTTTGATCAGCGCAATAAATCAACTCTTTTACATGAGTAAATAACTGTAATTTTTCCTTTAACTTTTCATCATCATTGGCAAAACCTTCGCTATGTGCATGGCCCAAATAATTAAACAAACCAATGGTTGGATTGATAATTTGAGCAAGGGTTTGCATTTCGTTTGGTTCCGAAATTCCCGCTTCAAAAATCCCTAATTGATGTTGGTTATTTAACTGCCAAACGCTTAATGGAACTCCAACTTGCGAGTTATAACTTTTAGGGTTTTTACAAATATTTAGTTGATGATTCAACAATTGATAAAGCCATTCCTTAACAATGGTTTTTCCATTGCTACCCGTAATTCCAATAACAGGAATATGGAATAAATTTCGGTGATGAGTACTTAATTTTTGTAAAGAAATTTGACTGTTTTCTACCAAAATGATATTGGCATTTTCAAAATTTGAAATGTCAATGGATTCGCTAACAATAAAGTTTCTTATCCCAGCATCAAAAGCATCATTCAAGTATTTGTGTCCGTCATTTTTGTTGCTTTTTAAAGCGAAAAATAAACTGGTTTCAGCAAAAATTATTTTACGAGTATCAAAAATTAAATGCGCAATTTTATCATGGCCATTGCTTTTTAAAAGCATGGTTCCATTGATAATTGAGGCAATATTTTCGATGGTGTAATTTGTCATTTGTTATAAGCAATAATAGTAATATTTACTTAAATATTTCAGCCCAAATTGCTTCATTAAACCCCACAAATACTTGGTCGTTTATTTCTATCAATGGACGTTTGATAACTGAAGTATTTTCTTTTATAACATCAAATGCTGTTGCAGGATTTTGAATCGCAACTTTTTGCTCGTAAGTTAGTTTTTTAAAAGTAGTACCTTGTTTATTTACGATTTGTTCCAAGGGTAATTTACCAAGCCAATAGTTGAAATTATCTTCCAATAAAATTTCCTTTTTATAATCAAAGAATGTGTATTCAATGCCATGATTGTTCAACCAAGTAAAAGTTTTTTTAATGGTATCGCAGCTTTTTATTCCGTAAATTTTCATTTCTTTCTTTCCTTAATTAGTCGTTCTGTAACCTCTTCAATCAGCAATCCAGCTCTCAATGTCATGCGGGTTTGATAGATTTTTTCATTCAATTTATATTGCGTACAATTACTTGAAGTGGTGGCATAAAATAATATAGAATCATTCAACATAAACTTTAAACTACCTTTTGGAGTACAGCCTAGTTTTTTATCTTGCCTGCCATTCATTAATTCTTTAAAAGTAATGATAGTGCTTTTATCTTGCGTAAAAGTTGTAAAAGTATCCCTATTTTGATATGCTTCAATAATAACTTTGTTACAGTTTTTTAGCTTAGTGGTTAGTAATGCTTTTACTTCCTCTTCTTTGCCCGATGAACATGCAAGTAAAAATAGAATGGTTATTGAATAAATGTATTTCATAATTTTTAATTTTTTAGCCACAGATTTCACAGATTTCACAAATATTTTCTCTGTTTCATCCAAGCTATCTTGCCGTTGTTGTTACCGATAACTATCGGTATCCTGACTAACAACTTTTTTAGCCACAGATTTCACAGATTACACAAATATTTTCTCTGTTTCATCCAAGCTATCTTGCCGTTGTTGTTACCGATAACTATCGGTATCCTGACTAACAACTTTTAGCCACAGATTTTAAAGAAAGATTTTCTACATTTATTTGCAAAATCAACGTGAATTTTTTCTCGAATTTCGTATTTTTTTATTCGAATTTCTCCTCAGGTGTTTTTTCAATTCTCCATAAATCAAAATGGAATTGATAATTTCAGTGTTGTCGTCTCTAATGTTTATTAACACACATTCAAAATCATTGTTTGGTTTTGCAGTTAAAAATAAATTTTTCTTATTTCCGTACTGTTTGCAACTGTCGTGTTTGGTTTGGTTACAATATTTAAAAGTAATAATGCTATTCGATTTTGGTTCGTATCTGGTAAATGATAATGTATCCCAAGTTAGCAAATAAGGTTGTTTTTTTAATATAACAGAATCAGTTGGTACAATGGCTACATTACACCAAACAATCCGCTGAGCTTGCGATTTAGATATAATTAAAAACGATAATACAGCTAAAATTACTTTTTTATACTTCATACTTAATAATTTATAATTTATTTGTCACCCTGAGCGGAGTCGATGGGTAAATTTACAACAAAGCTAAAACTTCCCTAATTGTTTTATCTATAACTTCAGCAGGATTTTTGCTAAACTCATTGGTAATTCTATTTGCTAAAATACAGTTTACCGAAACCGCTTTGTGTCCTAACACATTCGCCATCCCATAAATGCCAGCAGTTTCCATTTCGAAATTAGTTACACTTTTTCCGTTAATATTAAGTTGATTCAGTTTTTGAATCAAAGTATTATTTACACCTTTTGCTTTTAAAAATCTTCCTTGTGGCGCATAAAAACCGCAACAAGTGGCAGTAATTCCTTTTAAATAATTTGTAGGAAAGGCATCTATTAATTCTTTACTTCCATTAACCAAATAGGGATTCAGAAAATCAAAATCCAACTGTTTTTTTATGGATTGCTCTAATATTTCATCCTTTTCACGTTGATAAAACAACATCAAACTATCAAGTCCAATGGCTTGCTCACTTACTAAAACTGAATTAACTGGAATATTTTCTTGCAAAGCACCCGAAGTTCCAATGCGAATGATATTTAAAACAGTGTGATTTTTTTTTATAGTTCTTGAAATTAAATCAACATTTACCAAAGCATCCAACTCATTCAATACAATATCAATATTGTCGGTGCCAATGCCAGTGCTAATAACTGAAATGCGTTTTTTACCAATATTACCTGTATGCGTTACAAACTCCCGTTTCGATTTTTTAAGTTCAATGCTATCAAAATACTTGCTTACTTCAGGAACACGCTCTTGGTCACCAACAAAAATAATAGTTTCGGCTATATCACCTGGTAACAAATGCAAATGGTAAATCGACCCATCGTTATTTAAAATTAATTCAGTTTCTGGTATTTGATGTTCCAATTTTATTAAAGTTGTAAGTTTCGAAATTAATGTTTTTAGCCATAGAATGTTAAGATTTTAGAGAATAAAGTAAAATTCATTAATTAAAACCCTTTCTATTATTTGTTTGTTAGTTGTTATAAAGTTGAATAATTTAAATTCAATTTTTATTATTTAATTGCAACAAAACAACTAAGTACTTTGTACTTGAAATAAGAACTAAATAAATAAATGAAAATTACCTTTTTAGGTGCCGCCCAACAAGTTACTGGAAGCATGCACTTAGTCACCCTTCAAAGCGGTTACAATATTTTAATTGATTGTGGAATGGATTATGAATTGAAACGAAATCCCACTTTTAAAGAAGACATTTTTCCTTTTAATCCTGCTGATATTGATGCATTAATCCTTACACATGCCCATATTGATCATTCGGGAAATATACCAAGTTTGGTTTATCAAGGTTTTAAAGGAAGTATTATATGCACTGCTGCTACTGCTGAGTTAACAGAATATTTATTGTACGACAGTGCCAATATTCAATTAATGGAATACAGGAAAGCACTTGGAAATGCTAAAAAAACAAAAAGAAATAATGTTCCTAAACCGCTTTATATGGCTAGCCAAGTTAAAGATTCGGTTAACCAATTTGTAACTGCCAATTTCAATAAACCTTTTACTATTAATAATGAAGTAAAAATTACTCTTATTGAAGCCGGACATTTGCTTGGTGCTGCATCGGTTAAAATGGAAGTACAGGAAAATGGAGTTGCCAAAACCATTGGTTTTACTGGCGATTTAGGAAGAAGTAATTCTAAATTGATTAACGATGCAACTATACTTTCTGGAATAGATACTTTGGTTTCAGAATGTACTTATGGAGGAAGAAAACATAAAGTTACATTATCGGCCGAAGATGAAATGTTGCATTATATTACTACTACTTGTATCGATATAAGAGGGCGTTTGGTAATTCCTGCTTTTAGTGTTGGTAGAACACAATCAATTGTTTTTACAATCAATCAATTAAAGCAAAAAGGATTAATACCCAATGTGAAAATATTTGTTGATAGTCCGTTGGCTATTAGAAGTACCGATGTGTATGAAAAACACAAAGAATTATTAAATCCAGAGGCTTTTGCTTTTCAGCAACAATATGGTTCGCTTTTGGAGTTTGAAGATGTAGAATATTTGACTGATTATAAACACCACGAAGCATTGATGTATTATACCGATCCATGTGTAATTATTTCGGCTGCAGGTATGGTGGAAGGTGGGCGAATTCAAGAGCATATTATGAATAATATTGAAAATCCGTTTTCTACAATTTTAATTTCGGGCTTTTGTGCGGAGGGAACTTTTGGTCATAAATTACTAAATGGACAACCAACTATTCATATAAAAAATAAAGTTAAAAGGGTTTTTGCTAAAATAGCAAGTACCGATATTTTTAGCTCACATCCCGACTGTGATGAAATATTTAATTATATAAACCATACGCACGAAAATGGGTGTAAAAATGTATTTTTAGTTCATGGCGATTTAACCCAAATGACTGCCATGCACGATAGATTGGGTAAGAAAAATATAAAAGCCGAAATGCCATACCAAGGACAAAGTTTTGAATTATAGAAAATAAATTCTAAAATCTAATCACGAATTTCGAACGCTAAATATTAAATATTCTAAGTATTTTTACCTAATGAAAAATAGTATTTATTTATTCTTAATTATATTCATTTTTGAGGTGCAATTAAATGCTCAAAACAGTTATTATTTTATTTCGTTTAAAGATAAAGACACTACAAATTTTTCAATATTATTACCAGAAAATTTCCTATCAATAAAATCAATTGAACGAAAAAAAAAGTTTAATCTTCCTGTATTAACCATAAACGATTTACCCGTAAATAAAAAATATATAGATACAATAATTCCTTTTTTACACCAACATTTGCAAACATTAAAGTGGTTTAATGGAATTGTAGTTTTGGCAAATAATAACCTTACTGACAGTTTAAAAGGTTTTAAATTTATAAAAGAAATTACATTAATTGGGTACGAAAAAGATAATGAATTTTTAAAGGAAATAGATTTATTAGAAAAGGTAAATTTACTTGAAAAGAAGTTTGAAAAAGATGAAAAAGTAGATTCAAGTTTGTATTATGGTTTTGCAACCAATATTATATATTTTAATAAAATTCAAAAGTTACATCAACTAAATTTAAAAGGAAAAAATATAAATATTGCAGTTATTGATGTTGGATTTAATAATGTAGCTAATAATCCGTATTTTAAAAATTCAAATATCAAAAATACGGTTACATTTTCTGAAAATCAAAACGATTTTCATGGTCTTTCGGTTTTGGGTTGTTTGGCAGCCAAAATTCCATACCAATATGTAGGTGCAGCACCTGAAGCAAATTATTATTTATTTTCAAGCGAAAATGTAAATTTCGAATATCCAATAGAAGAATATTATTGGGCCAAAAGTGCCGAAATTGCAGATAGCATTGGGGTTGATTTAATTTCATCTTCGTTGGGTTACTCCGAATTTGATGATAAAAAATTTAATCATAAACATAAAGATTTAAATGGTTACAAAACCACAATTGCTAAAGCTGCAAATATTGCACTAGCAAACGGTATGGCAGTAGTTACAAGTGCAGGTAACGAATGCGATAAATTATGGGAAACTATTACTACTCCTGCCGATGTTGAAAATGCTTTAACTGTTGGTTCTTGCAATGAAGAAAAAAATGTTTCGCGATTTAGTTCTGTTGGTTTTGTTAAACGTAATATTGTTAAACCTGAAATAACTTCATTAGGCCAATCGGTAGAATTGATAAACGATAAAGCCAAAATATATACTGGCAATGGAACATCCTATTCAACTCCAATTGTAGCAGGTGGTGTTGCATGTTTAATGCAAAATTATCCAGATAAAACATTTAAAGACATAAAGTATGCAATCAATTTAAGTGCTAACAATTATTATAATCCAAATAAAAATATTGGATTTGGTGTTCCCGATTTTGGATTGGCTTTTTTGTATTTAAAATCTTATTCCAATGATACTATTTTAAATGTAGTTCAGTTGTTAGATAGCAATTTTCATATAAGTTTATTTTCTACTTCTAAGCAAAAAGTTGAAATAACATTACTTTCAACCGATAACAAAATAGTATTAAAACATAACGAGAAAATTGGTATTAATTACAATCGGTTTAGACTTAATAAAACACATAAACTTAAAAGAGGTTTGTATATTTTAAAAGTAAAAACGAGCAATACAGTTTTATTTCAAAAAGTTGATTTATTATAGACAATAGTTGATAGACCATAGACCACAGATAATAGACCATAGAAAATAGATAATAGTCCATAGATATTAGACCGTAGTAAAGTTCATCGTCCATTAACTATCGTCCATTAACTATCGTACATCAACTATCGTCCATCGACTATGAACCTAAAACTAAATTATCAAATCTATTTATATTAATTTCTTTTTCTATTTCATTTCCTAAAGTAATGTATGCAAACAATTGTTTGGCTAAATAGGGTGCATGCATTACTCCTTTGGTGCCTAAGCCGTTTAATATAAAAAGGTTTTTATGTTTTGGATGTTCGCCTACAATTGCTTTTCTATCTTTTGTGGTTGGTCTAATATTGGCTTCGTGCGATATTATTTGGTAGGGTATTTTTAATAAATCATTTAGTTTTTCTTCTAAAAATGTTTTGCCTTCTTTTGATGTATTTTCTGTTAAATCGTTCCATTCGTAAGTAGCACCCACTTTATAAAAATCATCGTAAAGATTAACTAAGTAAATTCCTTTTTTTATTATTTTATTTTCGGTTAATCCTGCACATTTAATAGTAAAAACCTCGCCTTTGCATAACACAAAAGGCAAATAATTAAAGTATGAATTACCGTTATTTTTATAACCTTCACAAAAAATTACATATTTTGCTTTTATATTTTTATACTGCCAATAATTATCAATTTGTTTCAATTCATTGTAATCAAATTTTTCATTTAGCAAGCAATTATTGTTTACCAATAATGCGTTCATTTTTTCAATCAATAACTTGGTATAAACCCAACCGGTTTCTTTTATTTCAAATGCACCAAATGAATCGTTTAAATTTTCTTCTTTAGTTGGAAATAAATTTACATGTTGTGCAAAATCTTCATTATCCATGCGGGTTGATAAATCATTTTGTTCCTTTACACTTCCAAACAATTGATAAATATTTTGCTTAAATAACAATTTGCAATTCAATAATATTTCTAATTCGGTATAGGCATTAAAAGTATCAGCTAACAATGCATCGGCATTCCAGCTTTTAAACATGCGCTTACCACTAATTGGGTTAAACATTCCCGCGGCTACCTTGCTACTTGTACTTTCTCGGTATTCATCTATTACCAAAAAACTTTCGTTGGCTTTCAATAACTCATGCGCCATTAAAGTGCCCGCCAAGCCTTGCCCTATAATTATGTAGTTGGTTTCCAAATTGATTTTTGATTTATTGACTTGTTGATTTATAGATTTTTTGTCACGCAGAGCGTAATTGACTTGTTGAATTGCTTTTTTTGGTATGGTCTATCGACTATGGTCTATTAATTATTAACTTTTTTTCCTCGTAACATATGCCTTTTCCTGGGTGGACCATCTAATTTTTCAACAGTTAAGCCTACTTGCTGCATGGCTCTTTTTACATCGCCTTTGGAAGAATAAGTTACTAAAATACCATTATATGAAAGTATAAGATATAGCTTTTCAAAAATAGCAATTTCCCATAATTCCGCTTGTTTATTGGGCGCAAAAGCATCCATATAAATTACTTGTATATTATTTTGCAAAGGAACACCTTCAAATTTTTCTAATTTTTCATGGTATTTTACCAAAGTAAAATTTTCATTTATTACAATTGGTGCATTCCATTCAGCTTCATGCATTTGTTTAAAAATAATCTTTTCTTGTTCAATCATGCCATCGTTATAATTCAATTGTTCAATTATTTGTAATGGCAATGGAAATGCTTCAATGGCATGGTAAACAATATTTATGTTTAACTTTTGTGCAGCAATAAAAGTGAGTATGGCATTCAATCCTGTACCAAAACCAACTTCAAAAATGTGTACGGTTTTTATACTTGTATTTTGCTCCACAAAAGCCTTTAACCCTTTATCAATAAACACATACAAACTTTCTTCGATTGCCCCATTCCTAGAGTGGTATGTTTCGTCTATTTCGGCTAAATACAAAGTATGCGAACCATCGGAGGTGGTGTATAATTCTGGTGTTTGATTCATTGGTTATTTAGTTATTTTTTAGTCCTTATTTCTGTAGCGATGGGTTGCACTCATCGCTAGTATATTTCGCCCCTTTGAGGCTTGCTTACATTAAAAATATTGAATTTTATTCCCAAACATATCTTTCATCGTATTCAACATTATACTTTTTCAATATTGAACGAAATTCATTTTTAAAGTCTTTATTTTTATGATGCTCTTTTTGATTACTTATGTAATTAACAACCGCTGGTAAATCCTTTTCACTAACTGAAAAAGCCCCATAACCATCTTGCCAATAAAAATTTCCAAACTCGTTACCTTTTGTTTTTATCCACTTTGAAGAATTTGCTTTTAATAGTTCCATAAATTTTGCAAGTGCTATTTTCATTGATAAATTACATAAAACATGTATATGGTCTAAATAACCACCAATTTTAATGGGTTTACATTCTAATTCATTACAAATTCCTCCTAAATAAGCAAACAGTTCATTTTCAATATCCTCTGTAATTAATGGCTGTCGCAATTTGGTACTAAAAACTATGTGTAGGTAATTTTTTGTTAACGATTGTCCCATTTGATTTGAACTTTAATTTTATGTGCAATGGGTTTACCCATCGCTTAAATATGTAGCCATTTCAGGGCTGTCTGTTAAGCCCTGAAAGGGCGTTATAGAAAAACATAGGGTGAAGTCCTATGTTAAAACTGCGCTACTTACCAATTTCTAAATAAATCATTACCGGTAAATGGTCGCTAAAGCCGCCAAGGTATTTGTTGCCAACAAAAGTTCGTAACGGGCTGCCTTTATATTTTTCATCGGTTTCTAGCATAAAATCTTGTTTATATACTTGTGCCGAACCTTGTACAAATTTTACTTTCGATTTAGTATTTAATAAATTAGCACTTATAATTATTTGGTCCAACATACTCCATTCATTTTTATATTTATGGGTTCCTTTTCCTTCCATTGCCAAATCTTTTACAGTATTATAAAGCATTTTATCTTTGGTTTTACTGTCCGAACCTGTTGCGCCCAAAGTTGCAATTACCGACATATTGCTTGGAGTATCGTTTAAATCGCCCATTACTATAATATTAGCTTTTGGGTTAATTGCGTAAATTGAATCACAAGTTTTTCGAACAACACCTGCCACAAATACCCTTTTAAATTCACTTTCTTTTTCGCCCTCACGTCTGCTTGGCCAATGGTTTACTATAAAATACAACTTTTGATTGTTTGTTAAAATTAACTCTGCCAATAGTAAATTGCGGGTATGGTCGCCATCAATTCCATCGCTAGGAATAGGAATACTTTTTCCTGATGCTATTTTTACCAAACTACTTTTGTAAATAAATGCATTGTCAATTCCTCTTTCATCTTCACCTTCAAAAAACAAAGTTTTATAAGCCATCTTTTCAAGTTGTTTGTTTTTAGTTAAATCGGTTAAAGCTTCAATACTTTCCACTTCGCACATTCCTAAAAAATCGGCACCATTATTATTATTCATGCTGGCAATAACTTTAGCCATATTATCTAACTTTTTTAAATAACGTTCTGTATTCCATTTGTATTTTCCATTTGGCAAAAACTCTTCATCGTTTTTTCTTGGATTATCAATGGTATCAAATAAATTTTCTTGATTATAGAAGGCAATACAAGCCTTTTTTTGAGCGAATACATTATTTAAAACAAATAATAGAATGGTACTAAAAAATAATTTTTTCATTGGGCAATTTTAATTTATTGTTTGTTGCTAAGCAATTTAAAACTATTAATATTTATAATGACAAAAAATAGTAATAAGTTTACACAACAATTTTAAATTGCATTGTTATAACTTATATGAAAGGCCACTTATTTTCCAAATATATTCCAAATGAAACCAATGGTTCGTTATTCGATCAGTTGCTTAATTTGTTTTTGCAAATGATGCAATACACCAATGGCGATGTAGCAGAAACCATTGAATGGATGAACGAAGTGGATAGAGAACATAAATTTACGAATAATGAATATGGCATGGGAAATTTTATACAAGACCTAAAAGATAAAGGTTATGTAAAAGAAAATCCAGCCGAAGGAACGCTTAATCCAACAAGTAAAACCAATCAAACCATAAGAAGAAAAAGCTTAGAAGAAGTTTTTGGCAAACTTAAAAAAGGGGGAAGAGGTAACCATAAAACAAAGTATACCGGACATGGTGATGAAGCAAACAGCGATACACGAAAATTTAACTTTGGCGATTCCATTGATCAAATTGATATTACAGCAAGTTTGCACAATGCGCAAGTAAACCATGGAATTGAAAGTTTTAATTTAACTGAAGACGATTTAGAAATTAGGGAGAGAGACTATAAAACACAAACTTCTACTGTATTAATGATTGACATTAGCCATAGCATGATTTTGTATGGCGAAGACAGAATTACTCCTGCAAAAAAAGTAGCCATGGCTTTGGCAGAATTAATTAAAACAAAATACCCAAAAGATACTTTAGATATTATAGTTTTTGGAAACGATGCTTGGCCAATAGAAATAAAGGACTTGCCTTATTTACAAGTTGGACCTTTTCATACAAATACATATGCTGGATTAGAGTTGGCAATGGATTTATTGCGTAGAAGAAAAAATGCCAACAAACAAATATTTATGATTACCGATGGTAAGCCTACCTGTTTAAAAGAAGGAAATGGTTACTACCAAAATAGTTTTGGGCTAGATAGAAAAGTAATTAATAAAACATTGACTATGGCTGCACAAGCGCGCAGGGTTAATATTCCTATTACAACCTTTATGATTGCTAGCGATCCTTATTTACAAAAATTTGTACGCGAGTTTACTCAAGTAAATAATGGCAAAGCATACTACAGTGGAATTAATGGCTTAGGCGATTTTGTTTTTGAAGACTTTGAACTTGGAAAAAGGAAAGTGGTGAAATAAATGTTGAATTATGAATGTTGAATTATGAATTATGAATTATGAATGAATTTTATAAGTAATTCTCAACTCAAATGTCAATCCAAATTAAATATATTAATGCAATAACTAAAAAATTTACCTATTATTTTCAACATTTAAAACGGTGTAATTTCTATTTAAATTAAACAATACAACAATCTAATAATACAACAATCTAACAAATCTCCAAATCTCCAAATCAATAAATCAATAAATGAATTCCATAAAAACAATAGCTCAATTAAAAGCAAGCGGATACAAACCCAAAAGTGTAAAACAAGAAATGCGTGATAATTTAATAGCATTTTTAAAAGGAGGAAAAAATCCTTTTGAAGGCATACAAGGTTACGATGAAACTGTGTTGCCACAATTACAAACAGCCATTTTATCGCAACATAATATTATATTGTTAGGTTTACGTGGTCAGGCTAAAACACGTATTGCTCGTTTAATGTTAAACTTATTAGATGAATACATTCCAGTAGTAGAAGGTTCAGAAATTAATGATGATCCATTAGAACCATTGAGTCGCTTCGCAATTGATTTAATTGCTGAAAAAGGTGATGAAACACCGGTAATTTGGATGCATAGAGATGACAGATATACTGAAAAATTAGCAACGCCTGATGTAAGTGTAGCCGATTTAATTGGCGATGTAGATCCAATAAAAGCTGCAACTTTAAAGTTACATTATAACGATGAACGCGTAATCCATTTTGGATTAATCCCACGAAGTCATCGTTGTATATTTGTCATTAATGAATTGCCCGATTTACAAGCCCGAATTCAAGTTTCATTATTTAATATTTTGCAAGAAGGCGACATGCAAATACGTGGTTTTAAATTGCGATTACCATTGGATGTTCAGTTTGTATTTACTGCAAACCCTGAAGATTATACCAACCGTGGCAGTATTGTTACACCATTAAAAGACAGAATTGATAGCCAAATTTTAACTCACTATCCAAAAACATTAGAAATTTCAAAAACAATTACCCAACAAGAAGCAGCAATAAAACCTGAACAAAGAGCAGCAATTACATCGAACGAGTTATTAAATAACTTAATTGAACAAATAGCGATGGAAGCTCGCCAAAGCGAATTGGTTGATCAAAAAAGTGGTGTATCTGCAAGGTTAACCATAAGTGCTATGGAAAATTTATATAGTGCAGCCGAACGCAGAATGTTATTGAATGGAGAAAGTAATACTCATTTACGCATTGCTGATTTGTTTGCTGTTTTACCAAGTATTACAGGTAAAGTAGAGTTGGTGTATGAAGGAGAATTAGAAGGCGCTAATAATGTAGCCCAAAATTTAATTGGCAAAGCCATTAGAACTTTATTTAGCGAACAATTTGCGAATCCAGAAAAAGTAAAAAAATCTAAAAAACCGAATCCTTATGCGGAGATTATCAATTGGTTTAACGATGGTGAAATGATTAGCATTTTATCAACAGGTTCGAACAAAATTTATGAAACAGAATTGTTAAAAGTAAAAGGATTAAAAGAAATAGTAAAAACTACTTTAGGCAAATGTAGCAAAGCCGATGAATTATTGATGATGGAATTTGTATTGCATGGCCTCTCTGAATTTAGTCAATTAAGCAAACACCAATTGAACAGTGGCTTTGAGTTTAAAGATTTAATGAGCAGCATGTTTAATATGAATGCGAGTAGGGCAGAGGAGGAGTAGAAATTAAGGTTATATTTCTATTTGTAATCCATCAAAAGCCAATTGAATGTTATTTGGTAATTCGTTATTTACATCTTTATGCTTACCTAATTGATGGCTAATATGTGTAAAATATGTTTGTTTGGCATTTAATTCTTGAGCTAAATCTACTGCTTCGTATAAAGTAAAATGAGATATGTGGTGTTCTCTCCTCAAAGCATTTAATACCAATACATCACAATTTCTAATTTTATCTTTTACACTTTCATCTATTTTATTGGCATCGGTAATATAAACAAAATTATCTATTTTAAAACCGAGTACAGGCATTTTGTGGTGCCATACTCTTATTGGATTTATTGTTTTTTCAAAAAGGATAAAGGGCTGTTCGTTAATAATGTGTATATCCATTTCTGGTACACCAGGATATTTTGGTTCTTCAAAAGCATAAAAAAATTCTCTTTTAATTGCTTTTTCAACTGCAATTTCACAATATACATCAATGGGCTTTTTCATTTTAAAGTTAAAAGCCCTAATATCGTCAAGTCCAGCTAAATGATCTCTGTGAGCATGAGTAAACAATATTGCTTCACAAGTTTTAATTCCGCTTTGCAACATCTGTTGTCTAAAATCGGGCCCAGTATCAATTACAATATTATTATTGTTATATTGTATTAAAATAGAAGAGCGTAATCTTTTATCATTTAAATCGGGAGATTTACAAACAGAACAATCGCATGCTATAATTGGAACTCCTTGAGAGGTACCTGTTCCAAGAAAAGTAACTTTCATTTATACAATACTTAAAGGAATTTTATTAGCTATTAAAATTATAATAATAGCTCCTACAATAATTCTGTACCAGCCAAACATTTTAAAACCATGCTTTGATAGATAAGAAATAAACCCATTGATAGCAACCATAGCAACTATAAATGCAACAATATTTCCAATTGTTAAAAGCATTAATCTTTCTGAATTAAAAAATTCAATTCCTTTATCTTGGTATAAGTCTAACGATTTTTTTGCAGTTGCTCCAAACATAGTAGGTACTGCTAAGAAAAACGAAAATTCAGCAGCTGTTTTTCTATTCAACTTTTGAGTTAATCCGCCAATTATAGTAGATGCGCTTCTTGAAACTCCGGGAACCATAGCAATACATTGAAATAAACCAATAATAAAAGCATTTACATACGATACTTCTTGTTCTTCAGTATCTGTAACAGTTTTTTCAGGAATCCATTTATCGATTAAAAGTAAAATTATTCCACCAACTAACAATGAAATAGCTACTACTAAAGGGCTTTCTAATAATTCATCAATTTTATCGCTAAAAATAATTCCAAAAACAGCAGCAGGAGTAAAAGCAGCTAATAGCTTAAAATAAAAATCAAAAGTTTTAAAAAAACGTTTAAAGTATAAAACTACAACTGCTAATATTGCTCCTAGTTGAATATTAACAGTAAAAAATTTAGTAAAATCATCGGGTGTTATTCCTAGTATTGATGTTGCTAAAATCATGTGACCAGTTGATGAAACTGGCAAATATTCGGTTAAGCCTTCTACTATTGCTATTATAATTGCTTCTAAAATTGTCATAAATGTAAAAAATTTACAAAAAAATAGAAGTTACTTAAACTAAATAACTTCTATTTTTAATGTTTTGTGTATAAAAAATATTAATCTTTTTTAGGTTTCATAATTGCAAAAATCTCAACAACAAATCCTATTAAAATAAGAATTGGGGCAACGGTAACTTTAATTGAATCGTTTAAAATATTCTCTTTACCAGACATTAAAGTAAAACCAATAATAATAATTACAACTCCAACAATCATTAAAATATAATTGTCTTTTCCGAATATAAAGTTTCCTGTAGGAGAAGTTGATATAGTTTTTTCAGTACCTTTTTTTGAGTTTACGTTTTTATCAGCCATTTTTTTATTTTAAAAATTTATCAATAGTAATAATTTTTTTTCAATTCAACCTAGTACAAATCTTCAATTTTACTTTTTAAGTATTTATTAGTACTTATATAACTACTTACCATACTTACCAAAATGCCTGTAAATATTAATGTTATAAATAAAATTACAAATTGATTGGTGTTATAAAGAACTTCAATTTGTGGAAAATAATTTGGAATTAAATACAAAATTAAAATTAATATAATGATAGAAAGTATCCCTCCATATAATCCATTTAAAAAACTCCTAAAAACCAATGGCTTTATTATAAACCAATGAGTTGCGCCAACTAATTGCATGCTTTTTATAGAAAAGCGTTTAGTAAAAAGATTTAAGCGAATATTACTATTAATTAATACTAATGAAATAATTACAAAAATTATTGCTAAACCTATAAGTATAAAACCAAATGAACCTAAATTATTTACTACATTTTTCGAAATAATTTCGTTGTATTTTACTTCAGAAACTTTATAAAAAGTTAATAAAACTTTTTTAAGTTCCTGTATACTTTTTTCATTAACACTTTCTTGCTTTAAAGTTATTTCAATTGATGAAGGCAAGGGGTTATAACCGGCAAGTTCAACAACATCCTGACCATACTCTTTCGACAATTCATTTGCTGCTTCTTCTCTACTAATAAATTTAACATCTTTAACATCTTTAATTTTTTTTATACTTTCAATGTTAAAATCAATCTCAGTTTTTGAAATGTCTTCGTTTAAAAACACACTCATTACTATATTTTCTTTTATTAATTTATTTAACTGTTTTGATTGAATGTAAATAAGTCCAAACAGTCCAAGCATTAACAAAACCATTGATATGCTTATAATTGAAGATAGAAAAGAAATACGTTTTCTTCTATTTACTTTTTGTAATTGTGTTACCACTTTTTATTTTATTTAATATTACAAATTTAGTTGTTACTTAAATGTAGTTAACTAATTTAATCCACAGTTTTGTTTATGGTGTTGTTAATTCTATTTTTGAAAAATAAAAAAAAATAATTCAGTTATTTAATAATTAATTAAATTTTGGAAATACAGAAAAGTATAAGCTAACAATGAAAGAATATAATTTTACAGAAATTGAAAAATATTGGCAACAATTTTGGGCTGATAATAAAATATATAAAGTAACTGAAGATGCCACTAAACCCAAGTATTATGTATTAGACATGTTTCCTTACCCTAGTGGAGCAGGATTACATGTTGGACATCCGTTAGGTTATATTGCAAGTGATATTTACTCACGTTACAAAACATTAAAAGGGTTCAACGTATTGCATCCAATGGGTTATGATAGCTTTGGTTTACCTGCCGAACAATATGCAATTCAAACTGGCCAACATCCTGAAATTACTACAGAACAAAATATAAACAAATACCGAGAACAACTTGAAAAGCTTGGTTTTAGTTACGATTGGGATAGAGAAGTACGAACCTCAAATCCAGATTATTACAAATGGACTCAATGGATATTTATTCAATTGTTTAACTCGTGGTATAATCCCAAAACCAATAAAGCTGAACATATAGATACATTAATTAGTATTTTTGAAAACGAAGGTTTTTTTGGTGTTGATGATACTATATTAACTGGCGGGATTGAACTTGATTTTGGAGCATTTACTCGCGATGAATGGAAATTTTTTGAAGAAGAAACGAAACAAAAATTGCTTTTAGGTTTTAGATTGGCTTTTTTAAGTGAAGCTTTTGTAAATTGGTGTCCTGCATTGGGAACTGTTTTAAGTAACGATGAAATAAAAGATGGTGTAAGCGAAAGAGGAGGACATTCGGTTGAAAGAAAATTAATGAAACAATGGAGTATGCGAATTACTTCTTATGCAGAGCGTTTATTAACAGGATTGGATAATTTAGACTGGACTGAAAGTTTAAAAGAATCGCAGCGAAATTGGATTGGAAAATCGCAAGGTGCAAGTTTACATTTTAATGTACAAGATAGTAATTTAGATATTGAAGTATTTACCACTCGCCCTGATACTATATTTGGAATTAGTTATTTAGCAATAGCTCCAGAACATGATATGTTAATGGATATTGTACATCCAGATTATGAAAGTAATGTAATGGCTTATGTAGAGATGGCCAAAAACCGAAGTGAACGAGATAGACAAGCAGATATAAAACGGATTTCGGGAGAGTTTACAGGTGCTTATGCCATTCATCCATTTAATGGAAATGAAATTCCTATTTGGGTTGCTGATTATGTTTTGGTTGGTTATGGTACTGGGGCTGTTATGGCTGTTCCAGCTCACGATTCGAGAGATTTTGCTTTTGCAAAAAATTTCAATTTACCAATTATTCAAGTAATAAAACCAAACAATGATGATTGTGATATCAATGAAAATGCTTACGATGCCAAAGTAGGTACTTTATTTAACTCGCAATTTTTACATGGATTAGAAGTAAAAAAAGCTATCAAACGCGCTATTCACGAAATTGAAAGCCGTGGTTTTGGAAAAGGAAAAACCAATTACCGCTTGCGCGATGCTATTTTTGGAAGACAAAGATATTGGGGTGAACCAATTCCAGTTTATTATAAAAATAATATTCCTTTTGTTTTAAATTACAATGAATTGCCTTTAGAACTACCCAAAATTGATAAATTCTTACCTACTGAATCGGGTGAACCACCTTTGGGAAGAGCTAAAGATTGGAAATATAAGGGAGAATATAACTACGAAAATTCAACTATGCCAGGTTGGGCTGGAAGCAGTTGGTATTTTTTGCGCTATATGGATAATAAAAACAACAACGAGTTTGTAAGCAAACAAGCAGTTGATTATTGGCAACAAGTTGATTTATATTTAGGAGGCAGCGAACATGCCACTGGCCATTTGTTATACATACGTTTTTGGACTAAATTTTTGTTTGATTTAGGATTAATTCCTTGCGATGAACCAGCAAAAAAGTTGATAAACCAAGGAATGATAACAGGAAGAAGTAGTTTTGTATACAAAGTTAAAGATTCAAATAAATTTGTCTCATTCAATTTAAAAGACAATTTTGAAAATTATCCAATAAATGTAGATGTAAATTTTGTTAAAAATGATGTTTTAAATATTGAAGCATTTAAAAACTGGAGAGACGATTATGCAAATGCTGAATTCATTTTAGAAGATGGAAAATACATTTGTGGAACCGAAATTGAAAAAATGTCAAAATCAAAATACAATGTTGTTAATCCTGATGAAATTGTAGCTAATTATGGAGCTGATACTTTGCGTTTGTATGAAATGTTTTTAGGTCCGTTGGAGCAAAGTAAACCTTGGAATACCAATGGAATTGAAGGAGTTCATCGATTCTTAAAAAAGTTTTGCCGTTTGTTTTTTGATGTGGAAGGAAATTTAATTGTAACTAATGAAGATCCAACAAAAGCGGAGTTAAAAACATTACACAAAACCATTAAAAAAGTAACTGACGATATTGAAAATTTTTCGTTTAATACTTCGGTAAGTAATTTTATGATTTGTGTAAATGAGTTAACCGATTTAAAATGCAACAAGCAAAGTGTTTTACAAGAATTATTGATAATACTTTCACCTTACGCTCCACATATTGCTGAGGAATTATGGAACAAATTAGGAAATAAAGAAAGTATTACAAAAGCAACTTTTCCTATTTTTAATGGAGAATATCTGATTGAAAACGAGTTTAGTTATCCAATTTCTATAAATGGAAAACACAGAACTAACTTAACTTTTAGTATGGATTTATCAGCATTGGAAATTGAGTCTGCCGTATTAGCCAACGAATTAGTTCAAAAAAGGTTGGAAGGTAAAACACCTAAAAAGGTCGTTTTTGTTAAAGGTAAAATAGTAAATTTAGTTACCTAAAATTTTGGGCAACCTAAAGGATCTGCTTTTCCGTTAAAGTTTATATATAACGACAATGCATAATAAACATAGCCATTGTTGGGTTGCCAATAATTAGTGGTGGCATTTCCAGGTAAATAATTTGAGCCACTTAATGTGTAGGTGTTTTCTAAGTATAAAGAAAAGTTTTTAGCTAAACGAGTGCCAATATTAAAGCCAATAACACCACAAACTGTTGGAGTTGCTTTTGATATTTGTTTACCAGAAGTTACAAAAAATTCACCTCTTCCTACGCTACTGTATGGAATTAATGTTTCATTTTGTGGGTTTATATTATAGTACATGGTAGAATTATAAAATAAAGCCCCTAAACCAAAAACCATATTGAATGTAAATTTTGATCTTTGAGATAAGTTGATATTGTTATTTAAACTTCGTTGATATATAAATGTAGCTTCATTGATTGTTGATCCAAAGGCTATTGTATTTCCCGACTTAAAATTCCATAACTTTGTCGATAAAAATCTAAATCCTATTTCTCTTTTATCATTTAAGGCATAGTGTATTTGAAAATTCAATCCTGGGTTTATTTCACTTTTATCGTATGTATTTAATGAAATTTTACCATCCATTTGAGGACCAACATATAAACTTGCACCTACACCACCACCAAACCTTAATCTATTTCCAAATTGAGCAATACAATTATTTGAAAATGTAAATATGACAATTAATATAAAGCCCAATTTTAGTGTAGATATTTTCATCAATAATTGAATTTTTTTTATGGGCAATTTAATATTTCTTTTAAATTTTTTAATATAACGCAAATAAATAATTAATATTATAAAAAAATAAAATTTAATTTGTTGATTGTTAGTTAAATTGCAGTAATGCAAATACATTATTCATTAAGCAATACTGATTATGTACCTCAGTTTAATAATGTAAATATGAATATAAAAATCTAAAGGTAATGGTGCAAAAAATAGTTGGTGTTTTTTAATAAAATAACTAATAATATTAAAGCGTAAATCAGAAAAATAAACTGGCTCTGCTGGAGAGCAACCAAATAGCGATATGATTTACCACGAGA
>Ga0247844_1000413_pt1 | contig 92317 bp, 83 predicted proteins | sample LaCtaG_FD_192421 | JGI IMG/M metagenome (GOLD analysis project Ga0247844, IMG submission 192421) | Freshwater microbial communities from meromictic Lake La Cruz, Castile-La Mancha, Spain - LaCruzMarch201714.5m_1 | ecosystem: Environmental > Aquatic > Freshwater > Lake | place: Spain: Castile-La...
CAAGGCCAGCGTGATCGCTGCCGATGTGAATGCGCATGCGCAATTTAAGCATGTGCGGGGGCGGGGATGTGAAAACCCCGCCACACTTTCGCATGACGGGGTTTTTACCCAAGGAGGTACTACATAGTCAAACTAGTTATGCGATTGCTGCCGTTGTTGCTGTTGGCGTAGGGATCTTTGGAGCTCTTTTATCATCATCTTCTCCACCATGGCCACGTCCGTGCTTACCACCCTCGCGCTCACCCTTTGAATGAGCTGGACGTACTTCATTCACGTCTTCCGTGATGTGAGCCAGGAGGCGCCCTTTGAGAATTGTTGCTTGTGCAGCAGTGATCGTTCCAGCTGTAACCGCAGCATCGATTCTCGTAGTCTCAGCTGCAACTAGTGCGGCAATCAGAGCATCTTTCTTAGGCCCTGCGATTGTCGCAAGAGTTTCTCCTGCTGCAAGGCGTGATTTGATGGTTGCGGTATCAACACCAATAGTTGTTGAGATCAGCACAAGCCGCGCATCTTTTTCTGCCTTAGTAGGCTTTACAAGCTTGGCCGGTTTAAGAGCTTGGACTGCAGCGCGAGCTGCATCAGCTGCGGCAATTATTGCATCTGCCTGTGCTTGTGTGATTGTGCCCTTTGTGACAAGTGCGGAAAGTGTGGCGGCAAGGTCTATCCCTCGAGGACCCTTGACACCGTTAGCACTTGGATTGGTAATTGAGATACGTGTTGCTTTTGTTGAGGCTGTTGAAACACCAACAGTTCCTGCCGTAAGTGCAACAGTTGTAATAACAATTGTTGCAATCCTTTTCTTTGTTGACATTCGCATGTCCCCTACTCCCTTGCTCTGTGCCAAAGCCCTCGCCTCGACTTGGTTGTACTAAAGCGTCCTAGGCTCAGAAAGATACTTGGATAGCCTGCGAGGCTCATGCGAGTTTTCATGTGAAATCTGTGAGTTTTTCCCCTACACGCACGCCCTTCCTGTGTGCTGGTAGGGGATTCTCCGATTCTAGGAAGCCACCCACCACTTCACACTTGGTAGACAACCTAGTGTGAAGGGGTCACCAGTGAGAGCATCACGAATAGCCGTCCTAGTTACTATTGCAATTCTTACAACATCCACATCAGTGATTTCCGTAAGTGCTGCAGGCAGAACTGCTGCCTCTATTCCAAACACCATACTTAATGGAAAAGGCGTCCCCATTACTTCACTGGGCATCAATGGCGATTTCTATATTGATACCCGAAGTCTTCTCATTTATGGACCAAAGGCAAAAGGTAAATGGCCACTGCCACAGAACTTGCAAGGACCTATTGGCGCAACAGGTGTCACAGGTAGTGATGGAAAGAATGGATCCGATGCAAAAATTGGCACCAATAATGCAAATAGCGTTGGTTCAGTTGGACCACAAGGTGAACGTGGGCTAACAGGTGCAGCCGGACCTGCCGGACCTGCAGGTGCCGCAGGATCTTCTGGTTCAGGTGGAGGAACTCCAGGTGCAACGGGAGCAGCTGGTGCAACCGGAGCATCAGGTGCTGCGGGAAGTATTGGCCCAAGTGGACCAACAGGTTCAACTGGTGCAACTGGTTTAACGGGAGCAGCTGGCGCACCTGGTGAAACAGGGACTGCTGGGTCTGCGGGTACGTCTGGCATCTCAAAAGCGATAGCAGCAAGTTTTTCGATTGGCGATATCAGCGGTAACGCTGGAACTTCCAACACAGGCTCGATAACTGGATTTAAAGCGAATAAAAGTTATGTATTACGTTTAAACATTGTTGGATATCAACCAAGTGATTCAAGTGAATATATCCTGCCCATGTCATTGAGTTTCACGGCTATAAATGGCGCACCAGTGGTGGTTTCTAGTTACTCACTTGTCCATGGGCACTCGTATCGAGCTGGTGCAATTAGGTATGAAAACTCCTTCGTTGCGGATGTCACCCTTGATGGAACCGGCGTGGTAACGGACTATGGATTGACACTCACCATCATTGCGGGAAGAGCCACAAATTCAAATCAGCTGGTTAGGTTTATAAGTTCCTACGTGGCACTCCAAGTAGATACAGTCGCATCGACCTTTTAATACATGGAGCGGGTGACCGGGATCGAACCGGCATGGCCAGCTTGGAAGGCTGGGGCTCTACCATTGAGCTACACCCGCGAGTGGTGCGAAGGATGAGCGTACAGGGTGTGTAACTCAGAGTAAAAAATTACTCTAGACTCCGTTGTTGCGCCTCGGGGCGTAGCGTAGTGGCTAGCGCGCCTGCTTTGGGAGCAGGAGACCGGGAGTTCGAATCTCCCCGCCCCGACCAGAATTTCTTCACAGTATTACAGCTGTCATTACTAATAGGAGCACTTCGTGAAAAGCACCGTTGAGACACTTTCTGCCACTCGCGTTCGTTTAGAAGTTGAAGTTCCTTATGCAGAGCTAACTAACCATGTTGCAGCTGCCTATAAGAAGGTGGCAACACAGGTAAACATCCCAGGTTTTCGTAAGGGCAAAGTTCCAGCTGCGATGATTGATCAGCGCGTGGGACGTGGAACGGTAATTGATGAGGCGATTAATACCGCACTGCCTGAGTTCTATGGCAAAGCCGCGCGTGAGCATGATGTGCTCGTTGTGGGACGCCCAACTGTTGATGTGAAGGAATTTGTCGATAACGACAAGCTCATCTTTACCGTTGAGGTAAATGTTCGCCCAGAAGTGACACTTCCAGACTTTTCCAAGATTACTGTCACAGTAGATGATGTAGTTGTTGCAGATACTGATATCAATGAGCAGGTAGATGAGCTACGCGCTCGCTTTGGAACCTTAAATTCAGTTGAGCGTGCCACACAATCTGGTGATTTTGTCACTATCGATCTCACAGCCCGTATTGATGGCGCTGAAGTAGATGGTGGAAAAGCGAATGAGATTTCCTATGAAGTCGGCTCCAATCGCATGATTGACGGACTAGATGAAGCACTCGTTGGAATGAGCGCGGGGGATAACAAGACATTTACCACCCAACTCGTTGGTCAAAAAGATGACGAAAAGGGCGATGTTGAAATCGGTGTGAAGGCGGTAAAAGAGCGCGAGCTACCAGCAGCCGATGATGCATTTGCCAAACTTGCATCTGAATTCGATACTTTAGCTGAGCTGAAAGCCAATATCGCAGAGCGTTTATCTAGAGTGAAGAAGATGGAACAAGGTGCGCAAGCACGCGAGCTGCTACTTGAAAAGTTACTGGCAGATCTTGATATCCCAGTTCCAGATGAGATTGTGCTGGAAGAAGTTAATGAGCACCTTACGGGTGAATCTCGGATGGAAGATGCCGAACACCGCGCTGAAGTAGATGGCCAAGTTCGGGCATCAATCAAATCTGATTTCTTACTTGATGCCATTGTGAAGGTGGAGCAAGTTCAAGTCTCTGAAATCGAACTCACCGAATATCTCATTCGCATGTCACAGCGTTACGGAATGGGTCCGGAGCAATTTGCCCAGGAACTACAAAAAGCTGGACAAATTAGCCAGGTAGTTGCTGAGGTAACTCGCGCGAAGGCACTTGCATCAGTGTTGGGTCGTGTCTCAGTTGTCGACAAGTCCGGCCAAGTGATTGATCTTGAAGCCCTTCGCCCAGCACAAGGTCAGCCAGCAGCGCCCGAAGCCGAGTAACGCTTTAGCCGTAAGCGAACATCAGAGTTTTTAGCGCCTATCTCTCATATTTGGGAAGCAATATGGTGCGGTAATTGTTAAGGTCAATACAAGGGAAAGTTATTGGAAGGATTAACCGTGGATTTTATTAACCCACAGGAGAACACACCTGTAGCGCGCTCAGTTGGTTCAGAGCCATTTGGACTAGGCGATCAGATTTATAGTCGCTTACTCCGTGAGCGAATCATCTTTCTTGCTGGTGAAGTGCGCGATGAGATGGCCAACGCCATCTGTGCGCAGATGCTGTTACTAGCCGCTGAAGATTCTGAGAAAGACATTTACCTATACATCAACTCACCCGGTGGATCAGTAACTGCCGGTATGGCTGTCTATGACACGATGCATTACATCAAAAATGATGTTGCAACTGTTGCCATGGGAATGGCTGCCTCAATGGGTCAATTCCTTCTTACAGCTGGTGCACCTGGCAAGCGTTATGCAACACCAAACGCGCGAATCTTGATGCACCAACCACTAGGTGGCATCGGCGGAACTGCAACAGATATTCGGATCCAGGCAGAGCAGATGGCTATTACCAAACAGACAATGTCTGAACTCAATGCCAAGCACACTGGGCAACCGCTAGAAAAGATTATTGCTGATTCAGATCGCGATAATTGGTTTAATGCTAAGGATGCACTTGCCTATGGATTTATCGATCACATCGCATCAAATGAAGGCCAAATTGCGGGAGGTAAGAAGTAATGAAGCACATTCAAGAAATTATGAACCGCTATGTTCTTCCAACAATTGAAGAGAAGACAGCCTACGGTTTTAAGCGCTTAGACCCATATACAAAGTTATTCGAAGAGCGCATCATCTTCCTTGGTCAGGCAATTGATGACACTGTGGCAAACGATGTGATGGCCCAGCTATTGACTCTGGAATCAATGGATCCAGATCGCGATATCTCGATCTACATTAACTCACCTGGTGGTTCATTTACTGCACTCACCGCAATTTATGACACCATGCAATTTGTTCGCCCAGACATCACAACAATTTGTCTAGGACAAGCAGCATCAGCTGCTGCAATCATCTTGGCTGGTGGCACAAAAGGTAAGCGCTATGGCCTAGAGCACTCACGTATCTTGATTCACCAACCTTCATCAGAAGGTGGCGGGCAGGCATCAGATATTGAGATTCAAGCACGCGAGATTCTTCGTATGCGTGGATTGCTTGAAACCATGCTGGCAAAGCACTCAAATAAGACTGTGGAAGAAATTGAAAAAGATATTGAGCGTGACAAGATTCTGACAGCTGCCGAAGCGGTGGAATACGGAATCATCGATAAGGTGATGGCTTCACGTAAGGCAAAGCCTTAAGCACAAAATTTCACTAAAGGGGCGTCTGGTTCGAAAATGCTAAAGAAATATTTCGAACCCGGCGCTCTTTTTTCATACCCGGCATATCGCAACTTATGGATCTCAACGATCCTGACCATTCTTGCTATGTCCGCATTTCCAATCGCACTTGCCGTCACCATCCTTGATGCCGGTGGAACTATCACCACCCTGGGTCTAATTCTGGGCGCGCGCGTCCTCTCTGGCGTTCTCTTTTCTCCGGTAGGTGGGGTTGTTGTGGATCGACTACCTAGAAAGACAGTTCTGATTGCAGCCGATGGTTTTCGAGCAGTCATCGGTTCAGTAGTTGTCTTTATTGATCCTGCGCAAATTTCGATGTGGATATTGGGTCTGATTGTTGTGCTGATGGGAATCTCTGATGGTTTTGGTGCACCGGCAGCGCAAGCACTCATGCCAAGTATCTTGCCCGATCATTTGTTGCCTGCTGGAAATGTGCTTCGCGGAATTGCCCTGCGCACATCACAGATTGCCGGTCCTGGTGTTGCCGGAGTACTGCTTGTCGCACTCGGAACGCATGCAACCTATGTTGCATGCTCCATCTTCTTTTTGACAGGGGCCGTAATCCTGGTGCGTATTGATGAAGGTCCGATTGCGAAAAATGACAATGTGAAAAACCACTTCGTGCAAGATTTGCGAGAGGGTGTTCGAGTCGTCTGGTACTACAAATGGATTGCCGCGATGATTGTGATGGCATCTGTGCAATTGATGCTTGTTATCGGTGTTGAGAACGTTCTGCTTCCTGTCATTACCAAGCGTGAATTTGGTGATGCCTCGGTATATGCAGCCTCGGCGGCGCTCTTTAGTGTGGGCGGAGCGATCTCTGCAGTCATCTTTATTAAGTGGAAGGTGAAAAACGAAGGGCTGGTCTCAGTCGTTGTATGGGGGCTATTTATCTTTGCCCCACTTATTCTGGCATTTCCTTCTTCTGCGCCGCTGATTCTCTTTGCCTATTTGCTCGCCGGATTTTCAGTGGGACCATGGGAAGCATTTTGGTCAACATCGGTGCAACGTGAGGTTCCGGCTGAATATCAGGGACGAGTATTTAGTTTGGATTACATGGGCACGATGGGGTTGATGCCACTGGGTATGGCTTTAGTTGGCCCGCTGGTGAATATCTTTGGCGAGAAAGAGTTGCTCATCGGCGTCGCAGTCTTTCATCTGGCAATCTGTGCTTTGGTGCTTCTGGTGCCGGGAGTGAAAGAGATGAAGTCGAAATTGCCGCCATATTCACCTATAGGCGAACAAAGTCAGGCTTGATTTCACGCGCAATTTTTCACCATAAAAACTATCCTTACACCCATGTCCACCCGAATTGGCGAAGCTAACGACCTCCTCAAGTGCTCCTTCTGCGGCAAAACGCAGAAGCAGGTTAAGAAACTTATTGCAGGTCCAGGCGTTTATATCTGCGATGAATGTATTGAACTTTGTAATGAGATCATCGTTGAAGAACTCTCCGAGGCTTCCTCACTTGGTTTAAGTGAACTTCCTAAGCCACACGCCATCTTTGATTTCCTTGATCAATATGTGATTGGCCAAGATCGGGCAAAGAAGTCACTTTCGGTTGCTGTCTATAACCACTACAAGCGCGTGCAATCTGGAGATTCGCGCAATGAAGATGGAATTGAATTAGCAAAATCAAACATTCTGCTACTTGGTCCTACAGGCTGCGGTAAGACACTGATGGCGCAAACTCTGGCACGTATGCTCAATGTTCCCTTTACTATTGCAGATGCAACCGCCCTTACCGAAGCCGGTTATGTCGGTGAAGATGTTGAGAACATTTTGCTTAAGCTTTTACAAGCGGCAGATTACGATGTGAAAAAGGCCGAGACTGGAATCATCTACATCGATGAAATCGATAAGGTGGCTCGCAAATCTGAAAACCCTTCCATTACTCGCGATGTTTCAGGTGAAGGTGTTCAGCAAGCGCTGCTTAAGATCCTGGAAGGAACAGTTGCATCAGTTCCACCACAAGGTGGTCGCAAGCACCCACATCAAGAATTTATCCAGATTGATACAACAAACGTTCTCTTTATTGTTGGGGGCGCATTTGCTGGCCTCGATAAAATTATTGAATCACGCAGTGGCTCTGCCGGTGTTGGTTTCGGTGCTGAACTTCAGACTGCGGAGGATAAAAATCGCAGAGATATCTTTGCTGATGTCATGCCAGAGGACCTGCTCAAGTTTGGAATGATTCCTGAATTCATTGGTCGCCTGCCAGTTCTTACTAGCGTTGAAAATCTTGATAAGCCAGCTCTAATGCAAATTCTTACCGAGCCAAAGAATGCGCTGGTAAAGCAATATCAGAAGCTCTTTGATCTAGATGATGTCGAACTTGAATTTTCAGAGGAAGCCCTGGAAGCGGTGGCCGACCTTGCTCTCATTCGCGGAACTGGTGCACGTGGACTTCGTGCAATCATGGAATCGGGGCTACTTGGGGTCATGTATGAGATCCCGAGCCGCGCAGATATCGCCAAGGTAATCATCGAAAAGAGTTGCATCACAGAAAATGCTGCCCCCACCTTGCTGCCACGCACCGGTGATATTGCTAAGCGCGCTTCTCGTCGTGAGAAGAACACAGAGGAGAAAAGCGCGTAAAGGTAAACTAGACTGCGCTACATGCCTTTAGAAAAGCGCGAGCTAGCACCGGCATTTACGCCGAGTGAAATCGAAGGCCCGCTCTATAAAAAGTGGTTAGACGCTGGTTACTTCACAGCTGATGCCAACTCATCTAAAGAACCATTTACCATCGTTATTCCACCACCGAATGTCACCGGCAATTTACATATCGGTCACGCGCTCGATCAAACTCTGCAAGATTGCTTAACCCGCATGAAGCGCATGCAAGGTTTTGAAGCGCTCTGGCTTCCTGGCATGGACCATGCTGGAATTGCAACGCAGAATGTTGTGGAAAAACAATTAGCAACTAAGGGGCTTTCTCGTCATGATTTAGGTCGCGAAGATTTTGTGAAGAAAGTGTGGGAGTGGAAGGCTGAATCTGGCGGACAAATTCTCGGACAGATGAAGCGACTTGGCGATAGCGTGGATTGGTCTCGCGAAGCTTTCACAATGGATGAGAATCTTTCGCAGGCTGTTTTAACAATATTTAAGAAGTTATTTGATCAAGGGCTGATCTATCGGGCAGAGCGAATCATTAACTGGTGCCCGCGTTGCCTTACCGCCCTTTCTGATATTGAAGTTGAACATCAAGATGATGCTGGCGAATTTGTCTCAGTTCGCTATGGCGATGGCGAGCAGAGCATTGTCGTTGCAACTACGCGCGCGGAAACAATGATGGGCGATGGCGCGGTGGCTGTGCACCCTGATGATCCTCGCTACAAACACCTGATTGGCACCGAAGTGATGCTGCCATTGGTTAATCGCATGATCCCCATCATCGCCGATGAATTAGTTGACCCTGACTTTGGTACTGGCGCGGTTAAGGTCACCGCGGCCCACGACCCGAATGACTTTGAAATGGCTCTTCGCCACAATGTTCCTTTCGTTGTCATCATGAACGAGCACGGTGTGATGGATGGAACGGGCACAGAATTCGATGGCATGGATCGCTTTGATGCGCGTGTGGCAGTTGTTGCAAAGCTGCGCGAGCTGGGCCGGATTGTTGCTGAGAAGCGTCCTTACATTCACGCAGTCGGACATTGCTCTCGCTGTGAAACAACAGTGGAGCCTCGTTTATCAAAGCAATGGTTTGTAAAGGTGGAAACACTTGCGAAGGCAGCAGGTGATGCAGTGCGCGACGGTCGGGTCAAGATTGAACCGGAAGAACTTGCACCTCGTTACTTTGATTGGGTCGATAATTTAAATGATTGGTGTATCTCGCGCCAGCTCTGGTGGGGCCATCGAATTCCTGTTTGGTATGGACCTAATAATGAAGTAGTTGTAGTTGGTCCTGGTGAAAAAGCGCCCGCTGGATATATCCAAGATCCCGATGTCTTAGATACCTGGTTCTCATCCGCGCTCTGGCCTTTCTCAACTCTTGGCTGGCCGAATAACACAGCAGATGTCAAGAAGTTTTATCCAACGAGTGTTCTTGTTACTGGTTATGACATTTTATTCTTCTGGGTAGCACGCATGATGATGTTTGGGCTCTTTGCTATGGATGGCGTGCCACCTTTCCACACCATTGTTTTGCATGGACTTGTGCGCGATCAATACGGCAAGAAGATGTCCAAATCTCGCGGCAATGTGGTCGACCCACTTGAATTTATTGATAAGTACGGCGCCGATGCGCTGCGCTTTACCTTGGCCCGCGGATCAAATCCCGGTAAAGATCAGGCTTTGGCCGAAGATTGGATTGCAGGTTCTCGTAACTTTGCCACCAAACTCTGGAATGCAACACGCTTTGCGATGATGAACGGGGCAACTGTTCAAGGTCCGTTGCCAGCGATGGAAAGCTTGTCAGAGATCGATAAGTGGGTGCTTTCGCGTTTAAGTGAAACAACTGCTGAATACACCGACTTAGTTGAACGCTATGAGTTTGCTCGTGCCTGCGAAGTCATTTATCACTTTGCCTGGGATGACCTCTGCGACTGGTATCTCGAGCTCTCTAAAGAAGCTTTTGCTTCTGGTAACGCGGTTGCATCCCAGCGAGTTCTTGGCCATGTGCTGGACACACTTTTCCGTCTGTTGCACCCAGTGATGCCATTTATTACTGAAGAACTGTGGACCACATTTACGGGTGGTGAAACTCTTGTCACAGCGCAATGGCCGGTATCAGAACCTGCCCACATCAATAAGAAGGCAGAAACACTTGTGGGAGAACTTCAAAAAGTCATTACCGAAGTTCGCCGCTTTCGTAATGACCAAGGCGTGAAACCAGGTGCGAAGATTCCGGGTCGATTTATTGCACCGGCTGATGTTTCTGCTTATGCAACTGCGATGGCATTCTTGCTTAAATTAGAACTCACTGAGTTCACACCGAGTGCCTCCGTTGAAATTGGCGCAATCAAAGTTGAACTCGATCTCTCTGGCACAGTAGATGTGGCAGCAGAGCGCACCCGACTTGCCAAAGACCTTGCCACTGCCCAAAAAGATCTAAAGACAGCGGAAGTGAAGTTAAATAATGAAGGATTTATGGCCAAGGCTCCGGCAGATGTGGTGAAGGAAATTAAAGAAAGACTTGCCGTGACAACAAGTGATATTGAGCGGATCACAGCGCAACTGGCAGCGCTTAAATAAATGAGTGAGATAACACCGCAGGACCAAGGGCTGCTCGATACGATCGAGCAGGCGCTGCTCACTCGCTGGCCGGAAACGCAGATTGAGCCATCATTGGAGCGAATTGCCGCACTTGTCGATGTTCTAGGGTCTCCGCAACTTACTTATCCCACAATTCACATTGGTGGCACTAACGGAAAGACCACCACATCGCGCATGATTGATTCACTTCTCTTTGAGATGGGGCTGCGCACGGGGCGATTTACTAGCCCGCACTTGGAAAGTTTTGTAGAGCGAATTGCAATTAACGGTGAACCAATTGACGCGCAAGCACTGATCTTTTCTTACAACGATATTGCCGCATACATTGACATGATGGATTCGAAATTCGAACATCCCATTTCATACTTTGAAGCCCTCACCGCCCTTGCTTTCGCTGCTTTTGCCGAGCATCCAATCGATGTTGGTGTGATTGAAGTAGGCATGGGAGGCGAGTGGGATGCCACCAATGTTGTTCTGGCCGATGTTTCAGTTCTGATGCCGATCGACCTTGATCACACTGAATATTTGGGTGAAACGCTGGCCGAGATTGCGCAGACGAAAGCGGGCATCATTAAAGAATCTGGTTTAATTGTTCTTGCCCAACAAGAGCCGGAAGCTGCTAAAGAGTTGCTCAAGCGAGCAGCATCGGTGGGCGCAGATGTTGTGCGCGAAGGTATTGAATATGCAGTGATGTCACGTTCGGTTGCAGTCGGCGGGCAGTTGTTAACTATTCGCGGGGCTCAAGATACATATGAAGATATCTTCTTGCCTTTGCATGGCAAACACCAGGCATCAAATGCGGCGGCCGCACTTGTGGCAGTGGAAGCATTCTTTGGCGACCAAGAGCTAGATATCGAGGCGGTGCGAGCGGGATTTGCTGCCGTGACATCACCAGGTCGCTGTGAAGTGCTCCACCGAGACCCGACCATCATTTTAGATGCGGCGCATAATCCGCATGGGGCTGCAGCTATTGCCGAGACGATTCAAAGTGAGTTCACCTTCGATGAAATTATTGGAGTGGTTGCGCCGATGGGCGATAAAGATATTCGGGGGATTTTGCTGGAACTTGAGCAGGTGATGGACTCCATCATCGTGACGACCAATAGTTCTGTGCGCTCAACAAATATTGACGAGCTAGAAAAGATGGCTATTGAAATCTTCGGACATGATCGCGTCTTTGCGCACGAGAAGTTAGCCGATGCCCTGGATAAGGCGATCAAGGATGCAATCCGGCCGCTCAGTGATGAGACCATCGGGATTTTGGTCACCGGCTCTGTTGTCACAGCAGGGGATGCGCGTAGAATTCTGAGAAAGAAATTTGCAAAGGTAGATAAGTAATGCGCGTTCTAGGTTCGGCAGTATTGGTAATGGAATTTTTCATCATGGGTTTTGCCATGCTGCTTGCCAAAGATAATCACGAGGCATCGACAATTGTGGCTGGCGCAGTTATTGCGATACTTCTTCTTCTCACCCCAGGGCTATTAAAGAAACGAGCCGGGTGGATTCTTGGCTCTATCTTGCAAATCTTGATGATCGGATATGCCGTGGTAGTGCCATCGATGGCTATCGTGGGCCTGATTTTCGGGGGACTCTGGATTGCCGCCATCATTGTGGGTCGTAAGGGTGAGGCCGCTCGCGCTGCGCTGATGGCGACACGCACTCCTGACGCCTAATAGACTGACCCCTGTGAGCCTAGAAAAAACCCTCGTCCTGGTTAAGCCAGATGGTGTTGCGCGCGGATTAGTTGGCGAAGTAATCGCTCGTATTGAAGCTAAGGGATACACCATTGCAGCGATGCGGATGTTGCAAGCAGATCGAGCACTACTTGAAAAGCATTACGCCGAACATCAAGGTAAGCCATTTTTTGAACCACTAGTTGAGTTCATGATGTCAGGTCCCATTGTTGCCATCGTTGCGCAAGGAAATCGCGTCATTGATGGATTCCGCTCTCTTGCCGGAGTTACCGACCCAACAGTGGCAGCCCCCGGAACAATCCGTGGTGATCTTGCTCGCGATCAAGGAACTAAGGTTGTGCAAAATATTGTTCACGGCTCAGATTCACCCGAATCTGCTGCACGTGAAATAGCTATCTTCTTTGAGGGGAAATAAATGTCTAACAGAATGTCATTCATTGGCCGCGATATGGCCGTTGACCTAGGAACTGCAAACACCCTTGTTTATGTTCGAGGCCGTGGCATCGTTCTTAATGAACCTTCAGTTGTTGCTGTTAACCAAGATACTGGCGGCATTTTGGCGGTTGGACTTGAAGCTAAGAAGATGATTGGTCGTACACCTGGAAACATTGTTGCAATTCGCCCACTTAAGGATGGCGTGATTGCAGACTTCGACACAACCGAGCGCATGCTCCGTTACTTTATTCAAAAAGTGCATCGTCGTAGTTATCTTGCTAAGCCACGTATTGTTGTTTGTGTTCCATCAGGAATTACCGGTGTGGAACAGCGCGCGGTTAAAGATGCTGGCTATGCTGCAGGCGCACGCAAGGTCTACATAATTGAAGAGCCAATGGCTGCTGCAATCGGTGCCGGTCTTCCCATCCACGAACCAACCGGAAATATGGTGGTAGATATCGGCGGTGGAACAACTGAAGTTGCCGTGATTTCACTGGGTGGAATTGTGACTGCGCTATCAATTCGAATTGGTGGCGATGAACTCGATCAATCGATTATTAACTGGACCAAGCGCGAATACTCACTGCTTTTGGGGGAGCGCACCGCTGAAGAGATCAAGATGGCTATCGGTTCGGCTTACCCACTTCAGGGTGAAAATGATGCTGAAATTCGCGGTCGCGACCTGGCAACAGGGCTTCCCAAGACAATCGTCGTCACAGCTGCCGAAATTCGCAAAGCACTGGAAGAACCGGTCAATCAAATCATTAACGCAATAAAGGCAACTCTTGATAAGTGCCCACCAGAGCTTTCCTCAGATCTCATGGATCGCGGCATCGTTCTTACAGGTGGCGGCGCACTTCTTAAGGGACTCGATGAGCGACTTCGCAAAGAGACTGGAATGCCAATTCACATTGCAGACCGTCCGCTGGACGCCGTCGTTGAAGGCTCCGGAAAATGCATTGAAGAGTTTGAAGCCCTTGAAAAGGTTTTGATCTCCGAGCCTCGTCGATAGGTAGTTAACAGTGCGCTACGGCGGCGACAACCGCGGTCGCTTACTCATCATCGTATTAATTGTTACTTCACTCTTCCTGATTACTTTGGATCTACGTGGCGTATCAGTAATTGGTGGCGTGCGCACAGGAACCCAGACCGCTCTCACGCCGGTCCAAAAATTTGGCTATTGGGCGCTGACTCCACTTCGTAATTTTGCATCTGATGTCACTCACTTGGGGCGCACCCGCAACCAAATTGAAAAACTCAAGGCTGAAAATGAGACGCTGCGCAACACTTTGCTCAATCGCAAGACTGCTGATGCGCAACTGAAGCAATTAAAGAGCGTGCTTAATCTTGCAGGTGGTGGTGGATATAAAGTTGTTAATGCAAAAGTTATTTCACAAGGCCCCACTACATCATTTACGCAGACAATTACTATTGATGCCGGCACAAGTTCAGGAATTCGTAGCAACATGACCGTGATCTCTGGTTATGGTCTGGTTGGAGTTGTGAAGATTGCATATCCAGATAGTTCACTGGTCCAACTTGCATCAGATCCAGCATTTAGAATTGGTGCACGTATTGCAAAGTCAGAACAAATCGGAATCTTAAGCGGCCAAGGCTCTCGCACCGGCGTTTTGCAATTACTAGATAACACCACGACTGTGAAGGCGGGGGACGCCCTCCTTGCGCGCGGAAGTGATAGTGGACGCCCCTTTGTTCCGGGAGTACCAATTGGTGAAGTAACTTCGGTTGATAATTCACCGGGCGCTGTCACCCAAACTGCCGAAGTACGGTTCTATGCCAACTTCTCCACTCTGGGCGTTGTCGCAGTTGTGATTGCAAAGCCGGAATCTGATCCTCGAGATGCATTGGTACCGCCCAAACCTGTCCCCACTCCACTTCCTACAGTGACTATTTATGCAACACCTGCTCCATCTCCGTCTGCCAGCACAGAGCCATGATGGAACTATGACAATCCGTAGATATCTTCTTTCTATCCCAATCTTTCTCTTTATCTATGTATTGCAAGAAGCTTTTATTACTCAACTCAGATTGCCTCTTGGCGGTTTCTCACTCCTGCTCATCGCTACCCTGATCTGGGCAACGCTGAGTACGCCAGAAATTGGCGCTCTTACCGGTTTCGGTGCCGGCATTTTGATGGATCTTTCGCAAAGTTCTCCTGGTCCAATGGGTCACTGGACTCTTGTTCTGATTTTGGCCGGATATGGCGTTGCATTTTTAGGCTATGGCGATGACAACATCCGTTCTAATCCCATCAACATCGTCCTGATAACAACCGTGGGAGTCGTGGCCAGTCAATTTGTTTTCTTACTACTTGGATTTCTACTCGGACAAGAGTTAGGAAGTATTTCCCACATCGCATTTCTATTGGCGGGATCGGCATTCTGGACGGCGATAGTCTCACCACTGGTTCTTAAAATCCTCGCCTACATACACGCAAATGTCTTTGGAACCAGATCACTCCTATGAACCAACGCTCACGCTTAAGTTTGCTCGTGATTCAAATATTTTTTGTCTCTCTCATGGTCGCACTCCTTGGCCGTCTCTTTTATCTTCAAGTTGCAGCAGGTCCGACCTATCGCGATGCCGCACTCAGTATTCAAAGCCGCGATGTTGCAACTCCGGCAAATCGTGGATTTATCGTTGATTCTTCCGGTGTTCCGCTGGCGCTGAGCAAGGTTGCCCTGGCAATTACTGTTGATCGCACCGTGATTGATAAGTTGCCCGATAAGGGCGTAGCAGTGCTACGAAAGCTCGTTACATTATTAGGACTTCAATACGCTGATGTCTGGCAGCGCACGCGCTTATGTGGTGAGTTACCCAAGGGAGTGCGTGCTGGTTGCTGGACAGGTTCTCGTTTCCAACCTATTCCTATTACTAAGTCTGCTGATCCAGCACTTGCGCTGCGCATTGTTGAAAGATCAGATCGATATCCCGGAATCTCTGCCACACCTGTTGCAATTAGAAGTTACCCGCAAACACTGGGTGTCACCGGTAGTCATGTCCTGGGTTATGTCGGGCCACTGACAGAGGCAGATCTTTCTGGTGCTAATGGGCGCACCTACTTCCGCTCTGAATTTATTGGTAAGACCGGGCTTGAAATCGAATACGATGAATATCTACGTGGTGTTCCTGGAATAAAGACTTTTATCGTTGACCGCAAAGAAGCGGTGACGAATACGAGTCAGGATACGAAGCCGATTTCCGGCAATCACTTGGTGACAAGTTTAGATGTCAGACTTCAAGCTGCCAGTGAAAAAGCGCTGGAGGGAGCAGTAAAGCGTGCACGTTCGATGGGATATCGAGCCGATGGTGGAGCCGCAGTCGTTCTTGATGTTCGAAACGGTCAAGTTCTTGCGCTAGCTTCTTATCCATCTTTTGATCCCAATGCTTTTGAACGTGGACTGACAATCAAAGAAGCACAGGCGCTTTATAGCGAAGACAATGGTGTACCAGCACTGAACCGAGCGTTACAGGGACTCTATGCTCCGGCCTCTACATTTAAAGCAGTTTCGGTAGTGGCAGCAAAAGCTGCCGGATATGACTTGAATAAGAGTTATTCGTGTCCATCGGAAGTGCAAGTGGGAACTCGTGCTTTTCAAAACTTCGAAAGTAAGGCGCAAGGAACAATTTCGCTGAAGAAGGCAATCGCAATTTCGTGTGACACTATCTGGTATCAAATCGCATATGACGAATGGGTGCGAGATGGTGGTTTAAGTCCTAAATCAAATCCGAATGATCATTTCTTTAACGCTGCCAAGAGCTTTCAGGTGGGAGTAAGAACAGGTGTAGATCTACCTTCTGAATCAGCGGGAAGACTTGCTGACCGCGAGTATAAGCAGACTTGGTATGCAGAAAATAAAGATTTTTACTGCAACTACAGAGATCGCGCAACAAAGGCGCAGCAAACCCCCTTCCTACTTCAGTTAGCGCAAGAAAATTGCGTAGACGGAGATAAAATCCGTGGTGGTGATGCAGTGAACTTCTCTATCGGTCAAGGCGATACTGTGATTACACCCATCAAGTTAGCTCAAATGTATGCAGCGATAGCTAACGGCGGAACAATCTGGCAACCCACCATCGCCAAAGCTGTGGTGAGTCAGCAAGGAAAGGTAATCAAAACTTTTGAACCCAAGGATTTGGGGGATATCTCAGCCGATGCGCAAACGATCGCCTTCTTACATGATGCACTCCAAGAGGTAACCCTGACCGGAACCTCCGCCGGAATCTTTTCAAGTTTTCCGGTGCCAACAGCAGGTAAGACCGGTACCGCCCAAGTCTTTGGTAGGAACTCAAATGGAACACAGAAAGCTGATACATCTTGGTATGCCTCTTTTGCTCCCGCTAAGAAGCCACGTTATGCAGTTGTCATGATGGTCAGCCAAGGTGGTTTTGGAGCCAGCACATCAGGTGTGGGTGTGCGACAAATTTATGAGACTCTCTTCGGAGTGCAAGGCAATATTGTTAAACCTGAACTAGCGTTATTCCCTAAAGGAAAACCACCGATTAAGTTGCCTCGTATCTCACCGGCCAAGAAGCCGGCTGCCTCAATTTTAAATCCAGAAAAAGCGAAGAAGGAGTTATCGGTGACAAAGCCATGAGTACATTCCTTAATCGCAATCCATATCGTCGGGCGCGAAATAAATCTTTCTTTTCCGGCTTTGATCCAATTCTTAGCGCAGCAGTGGGCGGACTACTCATCATCGGAACCCTGTTGGTATATGCCGCAACCCGTGATTGGTATTCAGCTAACGGCCTTGATCCCGAGTACTACCTGAAGCGACATGTCATTAACATTGTCATTGGTTTAGCACTTGCCTGGGGAACAACGATTATTGATTACCGCCTACTTCGCGCTTACACCCCCTTTATCTGGGGCTTTGGCGTTCTTGGATTAATTCTTGTCCTTATTCCAGGAGTGGGCAGTGAAATTAATGGAGCTAAAGCGTGGATCCGTCTTCCGGCGGGTTTCCAGATTCAACCGGCTGAGATCGCAAAGATCTCAATCATTATTGGAATTTCCATGTTGTTATCTGAGCGCACACATAACTCAGATGAACCGAGCACAAACGATATTCTCAAAGCGCTAGCAGTTGCCGCTCTTCCCATCCTACTTATTTTGCGTCAGCCAGATATGGGAACGGTCTTCATCATTAGCGCATCAGTTGTCACAATCCTGGCTGTCTCAGGTGCTCCCATGAAGTGGATTGTCGGTCTGATAATGCTGGCAGTCATCGGTGGATTTGTCGCAACGAAAATTGGCATTGTTGACGACTATCAAGTAAAGCGATTGCAATCCTTTGTTAACCCTAACGCTGACACACAGGGAGCGGGATATCAATTGCGCCAAGCGCGGATCACAGTCGGCTCTGGTGGGCTAATTGGGACCGGCTTGTTTAATGGTCCACAAACAAATGGAAGGTTTGTGCCAGAGCAACAGACAGACTTCATCTTTACCGTGGCCGGTGAGGAACTAGGCTTTGTTGGTTGCTCGGTGATTATTCTTCTTTTGCTCACTATTCTGTTGCGAGCATTTGGAATTGCTAGACGATCGACGGACCCCTACGGGACACTGGTCTGTACCGGAGTTATTGCCTGGTTTGCTTTTCAGATATTTGAAAATATTGGTATGACATTGGGCTTGATGCCCATGACCGGAGTTCCACTGCCCTTCCTGTCATATGGTGGCTCAAGCATGTTTGCCAATCTCATCGGAATCGGGCTATTACAGAATGTTCACGCCCGCCAGCGCGGCTGATTCACGCTCAAAATAGGTTTTCTACCAACTTATCTGTCATAATTGGGCCAACAGTTCAGCGCGGCCAGCGATCTTTATCGCGCCTGCGGCGGACTACACAAAAGATTAAAAAATGAGTTTTGCTCAAGATGGCAACATTTTGGGCCACGAGATTGCGTATCGCTAATTGAAAAAGCAGGTACGCACTAAAGGATTTGGTGCCATGGCTATCGAGCCAAAATCACCGCGCAAACGTGCGGTTAAGAAATCAAGTAAGAAATCATTGGGCGTTCCTACAGTTGATACAACTGCAGATGGAGCCGAAAGTGCAGCACCTGATACAGAGGCTGCTCCTAAATCGCGTAAGAAAGCTGCCGCGATCCCAGTTCCTGTCTTTCAAGCTGCGCCGATCGACGCTGTTGCTCCTAAGCGAGCTGCAAAGGCGGCGAAGAAGCAAGCGCCAACAAAAGAGAGCGCAGAACCTGTTGCAACGGATGTGGACTCTGAAGATTCAGATTCCCGCGCCGGACGCAATCGCCGTCGCCGTCGCGGTGGCCGCGGTCGTCGTAAGCCACAAGTTGATGGTCAAACAACGGATGATTTAGATTCTGAAGAAGGTACAGATGATGAATCTGGCGATTCTGAGGATGGTTCGGCAGAAGGTGGCACACATCGTCGCCGTCGTCGCCGTCGGGCAACGGGTGAAGGAATCACACCAGGTGAAGTCATTGATGAAGATGGTGTTGTCACTATCGTTAAAGTTCGCGAAGTTCGTGAAAAGGCTGAGCGTCCAGCACGTGAGCGCACAGAGCGTGGAACACGTAATCGCCGTGATCGCGATCGTGGGCGCAGTGAGTCTCGTGAATACCGCGAGCCATATCGCCGCCGTGGAACCATTATTACTGATGGCGAATTCTTAGCTCGTCGTGAAAATGTTGATCGCGAGATGGTGGTTCGCCAAATCGGAGATCGTATTCAGATTGCTGTCATTGAAGATAACGTGATGGTTGAGCACTATGTCAATAGAAATGCCAACGTTTCATATGTGGGTAACGTCTATCTTGGTCGCGTGCAGAACGTGCTGCCATCGATGGAAGCAGCCTTTGTTGATATCGGTAAGGGACGCAACGCTGTTCTCTATGCTGGTGAAGTTAATTGGGATGCAGCCGGAATTTCTGAATCTGAACCTCGCAAGATTGAAATGGTCTTAAAGACAGGTCAACCTGTTCTTGTTCAGGTAACAAAAGATCCGATTGGTCAAAAGGGTGCACGCCTAACCAGTCAAATCTCACTTCCAGGACGATATGTTGTCTATGTTCCTGGCGGTGGCATGAGTGGAATCTCAAAGCGTCTTCCAGAATCAGAGCGCACTCGCCTTAAAGCAATTCTTAAAAACCTCATTCCTGATACTGCTGGCGTCATTGTGCGCACAGCTGCAGAAGGTGTCTCTGAAGTTGAACTCACCGCAGATGTGGAAAGACTGAAAGCGCAATGGGAAGATATTTTCCAGAAGTCAGAAAATCCAAACTTTCATGCACCGGCACTTCTGCTCTCAGAGCCAGATCTTGCCGTGCGCGTTATCCGCGATATCTTCAATGAAGATTTTCGCAAGCTCATCATTCAGGGCAATGAAGCATGGGATGAAATCACTTCCTACCTAGGCTCCATCGCACCAGAACTTGTGGCCAAGATTGAAAAGTACGCTGGCAGCGGAGATCTATTTGCTGATTACCGCGTCGAGGAGCAGTTAGCTAAGGCCTTTGATCGCAAGGTTTATCTGCCTTCAGGTGGTTCACTTGTTATCGATCGCACCGAAGCTATGGTCGTGATTGATGTGAACACAGGTAAGTTCATTGGTAAGGGTGGAAACCTGGAAGAGACAGTGACTAAGAACAACTTAGAAGCGGCAGAGGAGATTGCCCGTCAACTTCGTCTTCGTGACTTAGGTGGAATTGTTGTTATCGACTTCATCGATATGGTTCTTGAATCAAATCGTGATGCCGTGCTTCGTCGCCTCGTTGAATCACTGGGTCGCGATCGCACGAAGCATCAAGTTGCTGAAGTAACCTCACTAGGTCTGGTTCAAATGACTCGTAAGCGTGTGGGACAAGGTCTGATTGAAGCCTTCTCAACCACATGTGATTCATGTAATGGACGTGGAATTCATGTACATATGGATCCAGTGAAGATGAAGGCACCGATGCCACAAGTGAATTCACAGTCATCACATCATCCAGATGTTGAAGAAGATTCAGCAACGGATCATGAATTTCATGAAACGTTAAATGATGAGAGTCCAGCAGAAGAAGCTGAAGCAGTCGTTACCCCCAAGGGAAAGCGCCGCCGCAGGGCCGCTAGCTCCGGGGTCATCACCGCCTAGCCTCATAAATGAAGTGAATTTAGGGGTCAATTTGACCCATGGGGTATGAAATCCGTACCCTTAGCGTCTGCCTGAACGCGCTCTATGCGTGAATCAAGCTTGAAACTATTACACGAAGAACTGAGGCAATGAGCATGTACGCAATCGTTAAAGCTGGCGGACGCCAGGAGAAGGTAACTGTTGGCGAGACCATCACCGTTGATCGCATCGACGCTGCTGCTGGTTCCTCAGTTTCTTTCCCAGCTCTTCTGGTCGTTGATGGCGCAAGTGTCACAACAGACCCAAAGGTTCTCTCAAGCATCAAGGTAACCGGTGAAGTGATTGATAACGTCAAGGGTCCAAAGATTGACATCCTTCGTTACAAGAACAAGACAGGTCATCGCCGTCGTCAAGGTTTTCGTGCACAGCACACTCGCGTAAAGATCACCGCAATCAGCGGTGCTAAGTAAGGGTTAAGGGAGCAAATAAATGGCAAGTAAAAAGGGTGTTTCCTCAACTCGTAACGGTCGCGATTCAAACCCACAGTACCTCGGTATTAAGCGTTTCGGCGGTCAAGAAGTTAATGCAGGTGAGATTCTCGTTCGTCAGCGTGGAACACACTTCCACCCAGGCAAGAACGTAGGACGCGGCAAAGACGACACACTATTTGCTCTTGCAGCTGGTGCAGTCGAATTCGGTCGCGCTCGCGGTCGTCGCGTAGTGAATGTAGTCCCTGCAGTTTAATTAAGGTTTCTCTACAAAGAGCGGGCCGCATTTATCGCGGTCCGCTTTTTTATTTAACAAATTTTTCAACAGATAACTGGAAGGGCAGGTGAGGTCAGATGGCAACATTTATCGATAGCGTCACTCTCTTTGCCAGTGCCGGAAAAGGCGGCGACGGCTGCGTCTCTGTTAAGCGTGAAAAATTCAAGCCACTCGGTGGTCCAGATGGCGGCAATGGCGGACGCGGGGGAGACATCATTTTGGTTGTTGATTCATCTGTGACAACCCTGCTTGATTTCCACCACTCACCACATCGCAAAGCAACATCAGGTCACCAAGGATTCGGTGATCGTAAAGATGGAGTATCAGGTGAAGATCTCATCATGGCTGTTCCTAATGGCACAGTTGTCTATGATGAAAATGGGACACAAATTGCAGATCTCGTTGGTATCGGCACAACATTTCTTGCTGCACGTGGTGGCCACGGCGGATTAGGAAACTTAGCTCTCTCTTCTTCTAAGCGCCGCGCACCAGGCTTTGCACTCCTTGGTGAGCCAGGTGAAGAACGCAGACTCACACTCGAACTTAAATCAGTTGCTGATATCGCACTCGTTGGTTTTCCTAGCGCCGGTAAATCCTCTCTCATCGCCGCAGTTTCTGCTGCGCGACCAAAGATTGCCGACTATCCATTTACTACTCTTGTTCCAAATCTTGGTGTTGTGCAAGCTGGCGATACCCGCTTTACCGTGGCAGATGTACCAGGACTTATTCCAGGTGCATCACAAGGAAAAGGTCTTGGACTTCAATTCTTGCGCCACGTAGAGCGCTGCGTCGCACTTGTACACGTTCTTGATTGCGGCACTCTGGAAACAGATCGCAATCCGGTTGATGATTTGGATGCCATTGAAAATGAACTCGCACTCTATGGTGGCCTGGAAGATCGCGTTCGAATTGTCGCACTCAATAAAATTGACTTACCTGATGGCAAAGCGATGGCCGATATGGTGCAGGAGCAGCTGAAAGAAAAGGGTTACGAGGTTTACCCAGTATCTGCAGCAAGCCGGGAAGGTTTACCTGAACTTATGTATGCCATGGCTCGACTTGTGCAACGCGAGCGAGCAGAAGCTGCGAAAGAAGAACGCACGCGCATTATCTTGCGCCCAGTTGCAGTCGATGATTCCGGCTTCTCTGTTCAACTCAATGGCGATGGTTCCTTTAGCGTGCGCGGACAGAAAGTTGTTCGCTGGGTGCGCCAGACAAACTTTAAGAATGCCGAAGCTATTGGTTATCTCGCAGATCGCCTGGCGCAGTTAGGTGTTGAGAAGGAACTCTTTAAGAAGGGCGCAGTTGCAGGTTCGGAAGTGCGCATTGGTTCCGGTGATAACGAGGTCGTATTTGAATGGGAGCCAACTATTGAAGCGGGTGCTGAACAACTTGCTGGCTTCTTACATCGCCGCGGAGAAGATTCACGTCTTGAAGGTGCATGGGGCGCAGTTGAGCCTGAGGTAGATAAACTTTCAGATGACGAAATTGCCCGGCAGTGGGAATATAACGTGGAAGAGCCAACAAATCCTGAAATAAAGTTATCATTAGCTCAACTAGAAGAGAGCGAAGAAGAAAGCCATGACAAGTGAACCGCGAGGCTTTAACCAGCGCTAAGCGCATCGTCATCAAAATCGGCTCGTCATCTCTCACCGGCGCTGCTGGTTCTGAGCTAGATCCACACGCTGTTGCAAAAATTGTTGACTTTGCTTACTCACTTAAAAAGCGCGGCGCCGATGTACTCCTTGTTTCATCTGGTGCCATTGCTGCCGGGTTGGCGCCATTGGGCTTAAAAGTTCGCCCAAAGGATTTAGCTACCCAACAAGCGGCGGCCTCGGTCGGACAAGGTTTACTTATTGCCCAGTATCACGAGAAGTTTTCTGCCCATGGTGTTATCTCTTCCCAGGTTCTGCTGACCACTGAAGATATTGTGCGCCGCTCGCACTATCAAAATGCGCAGCAAACGCTCACTAAATTGCTCTCACTGGGTGTGATTCCGATTGTGAATGAAAATGACACCGTTGGAACCCAGGAAATTAGATTTGGTGACAACGATCGGCTCGCAGCACTTGTTGCACTCCTTATCCATGCTGATTTACTCATTCTTGTCTCAGATATTGATGCGCTCTATGACGCACCACCAACACAGAGTGGTGCACAACCAATTCGTTATGTCGCCACAATGTCAGATATCGAAACCATTGTCTTAGGTGGAGCAGGCTCTGCCGGTGTGGGTAGTGGCGGAATGGTGACAAAGGTAGAGGCAGCGCGTATTGCAACCAGTGCTGGAATTGCGATGCTCCTTACATCACTTGCTCATTGCGGCCATGCAATCGCGGGTGAAGATTATGGAACCTTCTTTGCCCCGCAGAGTTCGAAGGCGACCTCACGTTTACTTTGGCTAGCGCATGCTTCAACGCCACAGGGGCGCCTTATTCTAGATGCCGGAGCAGTGAAGGCAATTCTTGAAAGAGGAGTGTCCTTACTTCCGGCTGGTGTCACAGCTGTTGAAGGAGAGTTCATTTCGGGTGACACTGTTGAACTTGCCTCTGAATCTGGCAAAGTTATTGCGCGCGGCCTCGTTGCATTTGATTCATCTGAAGTTCCACAAATGCTTGGGCGTTCGACAAAGGAACTTGCAGCATCACTGGGCGCTGAATACGAGCGCGAGCTTGTGCATAGAGATGATTTAGTACTCCTATGAGCGCCGAAGCAATAATTGCCGAGTTGGCAAAGAAAACCCGTATCGCTGCGCGCACTTTATCTACTGGCACAGGTGCCGAGCGAAAGTCGGCACTTGAAGTAATTGCCCAGGCAATTGAATCGCGGAGCGCCGAAATCTTGGCGGCAAATGAAATTGATATGCAGAATGCACGCAAAGAGCAGATGCATCCGCAGATGCAGGATCGGCTCTTACTTACCGCAGAACGTATTAAAGGTATTGCTGGGGGAGCGCGCCAAGTGGCAGCCCTTGCAGATCCACTAGGAATTACGCTTCGTGAAAGTACGCTTCCTAACGGCCTTCATCTGCAACAAGTATCGGTTCCGTTCGGTGTTATCGGCATGGTCTATGAGGCACGTCCTAACGTCACTGTCGATGCCGCAGTTATCTTGCTGATGTCAGGAAATGCTGCGCTCTTACGTGGTTCATCATCGGCGCGCAATAGCAATGAAATTCTGGTCAACGTCATGCGCGACGCCTTGCGCACGACAAAGATTTCACCTGAAGTGATTCAACTTGTTCCATCCGAAGATAGAGCAACGACTAAAGCGTTGCTGACGGCGCGTGGAAAGGTAGACCTTGTCATCCCTCGCGGCAGCGCCGCTCTGATTCGTATGGTCGTAGATGAATCAACGGTGCCAACAATTGAAACTGGCGCTGGCGTGTGTCACGTCTATGTTGATGAATTTGCAGATATTCAAAAGGCGCTTCCAATTCTTATTAACTCAAAGACGCATCGGCCTAGTGTTTGCAATGCAGCAGAGACCTTGCTGGTGCATAAGGCAATCGCTCCCACATTCTTGCCAATGGCACTTAAAGCCCTCAGTGATGCTGGGGTCATTTTGCATACTGATGCAACAGCGCAGAAAGTGGCCGAGAAGTTCAACATTGCAGCAACTATTGCAACGGATGAAAACTGGGCTACCGAGTACGGAGTTCTGGAGATGAATGTGGGAGTCGTTGATTCCGTTGATGCTGCAGCTGATCACATTGCGCAATACGGTACTAACCACACTGAAGCTATTGTCACTGAAGATAAAGCTGCCGCTGCTCGGTTTATCGCCCTCTCTGATTGCGCTGCGGTGATGGTCAATACCTCAACCCGATTTACCGATGGCGAACAAATGGGATTCGGTGCAGAGATTGGCATCTCAAATCAGAAGTTACATGCGCGCGGTCCAATGGGGTTAGAGGCGATGACAACTACTACCTGGATTGTTACCGGCACTGGCCAGATTCGCTCTTAAACCAAACCTTTTATAGACTCCAGCACATGAGCAGCCTCTCCCGCGATGATGTCGCAAAACTTGCAGGCCTTGCCCGAATTGAAATGACAGAGGAAGAGCTAGTAAGCCTTGCTTCCCAATTTGGAATGATTCTCGATGCTGTTGCTCGAGTTCAAGAGGTAGACCTGACGGGTGTGAAAGCAACATCGCATCCGCAACTTCTTGAAAATATTGCGCGTCCAGATGTTGTGCTCCCAAGTCTTTCGCCAACAGATGCGCTCTCTGGGGCCCCAGCACAAGAGGAGCAACGTTTTCGCGTTCCACAAATTCTTGGTGAGGCAGAATGATTCGCCAGAACGCAACCCAGATGGCCGCCGCTTTGGCAGATGGATCAACTACTGCTGTTGAATTAACCAAGGCACACCTTGATCAGATTGCGGCCGTTGATGGTCAGGTAAAAGCCTTTTTACATGTTGATGCCGAAGGCGCACTTGCCCAAGCAAAGGCGGTAGATGAAAAACGTAAGAGTGGCGAAAAGCTTTCGCCTCTTGCCGGAATTCCATTAGCCCTCAAAGACGTGCTGGCACAACGCGGAGTTCCTACAACTGCTGGCTCAAAGATTTTGCAAGGCTGGCGCCCGCCCTATGACTCTACAGTTGTGAGCAAACTTAAAGATGCGGGCTTGGTGATATTAGGTAAGACAAATATGGATGAGTTCGCGATGGGTTCATCGACTGAAAACTCTGGCTATGGCCCGACATTTAATCCGTGGGATTTAACTCGCACACCTGGTGGTTCATCCGGTGGTTCGGCCGCAGCCGTCTCTGCTTTTCAAGCACCACTTGCAGTGGGTTCAGATACTGGTGGATCTATTCGCCAACCGGCGGCGCTTACCGGAATCGTCGGAGTTCGCCCCACATATGGCGCCGTCTCTCGCTTTGGTTTGATTGCATACTCATCAAGTCTTGATCAAGCAGGGCCCTTTGGTCGCACCGTGTTAGATACGGCGCTGCTTCATGAAGTGATGGCCGGACATGATCCAAAAGATGCAACAAGTATTAATGCACCCGTACCAGCAGTTGTTGCTGCGGCAAAGAGCGGTGATGTTGAAGGGATGAAGATTGGCGTGATTAAGCAGCTACAAGGTGCTGGATATCAGAAGGGCGTGCAAACACGTTTTGATGAATCACTGCAGGTTTTAGCTTCTCTTGGTGCTGAAATTGTGGAAGTAGATTGTCCAAACTTTGAATACGCACTTGCTGCCTATTACTTAATCGCGCCTTCTGAGTGTTCTTCGAACTTGGCACGCTTTGATGCGATGCGCTACGGTCTTCGCACAGGAGATGCAGCTGGCGCATCGGCCGAAGCTGTCATGAGCGCCACTCGCGATGCTGGTTTTGGCCGCGAAGTAAAGCGCCGCATCATCCTCGGAACATATGCACTCTCATCTGGTTATTACGATGCTTACTACGGCAGTGCGCAGAAGATTCGCACCTTAATCATTCAAGATTACGCAAAGGCATTTACCAAAGCCGATGTTCTAGTCTCGCCAACAGCTCCCACAACTGCTTATAAAATTGGGGAAAAAGTTGATGATCCGATGGCGATGTATTTAGGTGATGTGGCAACAATTCCGGTAAACCTGGCAGGAATCTGTGGCATGTCACTGCCGGCAGGTTTAGCCGAAGAAGATAATTTGCCAGTTGGTTTCCAAATCATGGCACCTGCCATGCAAGATCAACGTCTCTATCAAGCAGGGGCAGCACTGGAAGCAGCGCTACTTTCAAAGTGGGGCGCACCGATTCTTTCCCAGGCACCAGTGTTGGCAGGGGGCAAGTAATGGCGCTTCCAACATATGACGAAGTAGTTGCTAAGTGGGATCCAGTACTGGGTCTTGAGGTTCACGTTGAACTCAATACTCATAGCAAGATGTTCTGTTCTTGTGCCACAGAGTTTGGGGCAGAGCCAAATACCCAAACATGTCCGGTCTGTTTAGCACTTCCGGGCGCCCTGCCGGTGGTCAATGAAAAAGCAATTGAATCAACGATTCTGATTGGCCTGGCGCTGAACTGCAAAATCGCGCCATATAGTCGCTTTGCGCGCAAGAATTACTTCTATCCAGATATGCCTAAAAACTTCCAGATTTCACAATATGACGAACCGATCTGCTTTGATGGCTATGTCGATGTTGAAATTGATACTGATGAAGGTCCGAAGCAATTTCGGATTGAAGTTGAACGTGTGCATATGGAAGAAGACACTGGAAAGTCACTCCACGTTGGAGGTGCTACCGGTCGTATTCATGGCGCTGATTACTCACTACTTGATTACAACCGAGCCGGAATTCCACTAGTTGAAATTGTTACCAAGATTGTTCCTGGCACAGGTAAGTACGCACCAGAGGTGGCAAAGGCATATGTGGCAGAACTCCGCGACATCCTGCGCGGTCTGAAAGTATCTGATGTGAAGATGGAGCAAGGCTCACTGCGATGTGATGCCAACGTTTCACTTAAACCAATTGGCTCTGATGTTTTAGGAACCAGATCTGAGACAAAGAATGTGAACTCACTTCGCTCGGTCGAGCGCGCCATCCGGGGTGAAATGATTCGTCACGCAGAGCTGCTCAATGAAGGCAAGAAAGTTAAGCAAGAGACTCGCCACTTCCAAGAAGATACTGGCCTGACCCGTTCTGGTCGCTCGAAAGAGCAGGCCGAGGATTACCGATACTTCCCAGATCCAGATTTACTTCCAGTCACACCGGCTGCTACCTGGATTGAAGAGCTACGGGCAACCTTGCCAGAACGCCCATCGCTACGTCGCAAGCGCATCAAAGAAGAGTGGAACGTGCCTGATAAAGAGATGCAGGCGATGATTAACGCCGATGTTCTAGATATTGTCGAAGCGACAGTATTACTCGGCGCAGATCCCACCAAGGCGCGCACGTGGTGGCTCGGTGAAATTTCTCGCATCGCCAATGATCAAAATATTGCAGTGACTGAACTTGCCATCACCCCGGCAGATGTTGCCGAACTTATCGCGCTGGTTGCAGCAGGTGAGCTCACCGACAAACTTGCCCGTCAAGTAGTTGAGGGCGTTATCGCTGGCGAAGGAAAACCAGCGCAAGTTGTGGCAAAGCGTGGCATTAAAGTTGTTAACGATGATGGTGCGCTCATGGCCGCTATTGAGAAAGTTTGTGCTGAACAAGCAGAAACTGCCGAGAAGGTACGCGGGGGACACTTACCTGCAGCTGGCGCATTGATTGGCGCAGTCATGAAAGAGACAAAGGGCCAAGCAGATGCGGCGCGAGTTCGCGAGCTTCTACTTGGCCACTTAGGTCAAGGATAGTAACTAGTTTTTAGTTAGTGCGCTCCTGCACCTTCTGTTTCAACGAGTGACTCTTTTCCAATATTGATAAAGAAGAAGAGCACAATCGCGCCCGCAAATAAGAGTGCGGCACTGACTTTAAATGCAGTGGTGAATCCATGCGTCACAGCAAATGGTTGAACCATCTTTCCAAGTTCAGTATGTGTTGCTGCATAGGCAGTCGTTGCAGTTGCCGCAATGGTATTGAGCAGCGCAACTCCTAGTGATCCACCAATCTGCTGAGAAGTGTTCACCATGGCACTTGCTACACCGGTGTCACGACCAGATACGCCATGGAGTGAAGTTGATGTCAGTGGGATAAAAACCAGTGCCATACCTGAGCTCATGATGAGAAGTGATGGAAGAACATGTGTGACATAGCCAGTTTCAGGTGTGATGCGGGTGAGCATCAAAAGCCCAATTCCAGCGAAGATAAGCCCTGGCACCATGAGTGGCTTTGGTCCAATCTTCGGTAGTAGTTGGGAAGCAACTCCAGCGAAGATGATGATGCCAACAGAGAATGGCAAGAATGCAAAGCCAGAGTGAAGTGGTGTGTATCCAAGAATCACTTGTAGGTAGAGACCAAGGAATAGGAACATTGAAAATAGCCCGGCTCCCACAATAAGTGAACCAAGGTATGAACCACCACGGTTGCGTTCGGTAATAACGCGAAGAGGCATCAGCGGACTTGCCACCTTTGATTCAATAACGACAAAGGCCACAAGCAGTACAACTGCGGCAGCAAAGAAGGTGAGCGTGAGGGAATCAGTCCAGCCTTCACGAGCTGCTTCATTAAATCCGTAAGTGAGTGCGAAGAGGCCGGCAGTTGCTGTGACAACGCCAGGAATGTCATATTTCTTATCGCCAGCAGCTTTTGATTCATGCACAAACTTGGCTGCCAAGATGGCTGCGAGGATAGCGATTGGAGTATTGACGCCAAGGCACCAACGCCATGATGTGTATTCAGTAAGAACGCCGCCGACGATAAGTCCAATAGCTGCGCCGCCGCCAGAGATCGCGCCAAAGACACCAAATGCTTTTGCCCGCTCTTTCGGAACGGTAAATGTCACAGAGATGATTGCAAGAGCGGCCGGTGCAAGCAGGGCGCCGAAGACACCTTGTAAAGCACGGGATGCAAAGAGCAGACTTTGCGTTGAAGCAAGACCACCGAGTGCTGATGCGCCAGCAAATCCAAGGAGTCCGATAATGAAGATCTTCTTACGTCCCATAAAGTCACCGATGCGGCCTCCCAGAAGCAGCAGTGAACCAAATGCCAATGTGTAGGCGGTGATAATCCACTGCTGATTGGCATCAGAGATTCCCAAGTCAACCTTGGCGCTTGGAATCGCAATATTCATAATTGAGCTATCGAGAATCAACATCAATTGGGATATGGCTACGACGAAAAGCGTGCGCCATCTAGTTGGGTCAAGGGTCGTATCGGTTTCTTGCTTTGACACAAGAGTGTCTCCTTTTAATTGTTTTTAGGCTTGTCTCAAATCGAGTTGGTAAGGGTAGAATTCTCTCATGTCAAAGATGAAACCCCGCTCCGGACTTGTCACTGATGGATTAGAGCGCGCCCCAGCGCGTGGCATGTTACGTGCTGTTGGAATGGGTGATGAAGATTGGGTGAAACCTCAGATCGGTATCGCATCTTCCTGGAATGAAATCACCCCATGCAATCTTTCATTAGATCGCCTTGCTAAAGCTTCTCGCAAAGGAATCATCGATGCTGGTGGATTTCCAATGCAGTTTGGAACTATTTCTGTCTCCGATGGAATCTCCATGGGCCATGAAGGTATGCACTTCTCACTCGTTTCGCGCGAGGTAATCGCTGACTCAGTAGAAACTGTGATGCAGGCAGAACGCCTCGATGGCATGGTGACATTTGCTGGTTGCGATAAATCGCTTCCTGGCATGATGATGGCTGCTGCTCGCCTCGATGTGGCATCAGTCTTTGTTTATGCCGGTTCCACTCTTCCTGGTCAGGTTGATGGAAAAGATGTCACGATTATCGATGCCTTTGAAGCAGTAGGTGCCTGTGCTCGTGGATTAATTACCCAAGATCGCGTAGATGAAATTGAAAAGGCTATCTGTCCTGGTGAGGGAGCTTGTGGTGGAATGTTTACCGCCAACACCATGGCAAGTATTGCCGAGGCAATTGGCCTTGCACTTCCAGGATCTGCGGCCCCTCCGGCAGTAGATCGCCGCCGCGATGCATTTGCCGAGCAATCTGGGGCGGCAGTAGTGAATTTGATTGCTAATGGAATTACTACGCGAGATATCTTGACCAAGAAAGCTTTTGAAAACGCCATCACAATCTTGATGGCACTGGGTGGCTCAACCAATGCTGTATTGCACTTGCTTGCAATCGCCCACGAGGCTGAAGTTGACCTCACCCTTGAAGATTTCCATCGCATTGGTTCCAAGGTTCCACTTATTGGAGATCTCAAGCCTTTTGGAAAGTTTGTCATGACCGATATTGACCGCGTGGGTGGAATCCCAGTTGTCTTGCGCGTCTTACTCGATGCTGGTTATCTACATGGAGATTGCCTAACTGTTACCGGCAAGACCATGGCTGAGAACTTAGCTGACATCAAACCTCCACTGGCTGACGGTGAAGTATTGCGTGCCATTGATAAGCCACTTTCAACAGATGTGGGAATCACAATTCTTGCTGGCTCACTTGCCCCAGAAGGTGCGGTCAGTAAGACAGCCGGGATTGGCGTTGAGAAATTCGAAGGCCCTGCTCGGGTCTTTGAACGCGAACAGTTGGCGATGGATGCTCTTGAAAACGGAACAATTAAGGAAGGTGATGTAGTTGTGATCCGTTATGAAGGTCCTAAGGGTGGACCGGGTATGCGCGAGATGCTGATGATTACCGGAGCAATCAAAGGTGCTGGTCTTGGTAAGAAAACACTCTTACTTACTGATGGTCGATTCTCGGGCGGTTCCACCGGACTATGTGTGGGACACATTGCACCGGAAGCAGTTGATGGTGGACCGATTGCATTTATTAAAGATGGCGATCTCATTCGAATAGATATCGCTACTCGAAAACTAGATTTATTGGTCGATGCGGCAGAACTGGAAGCGCGCAAAGTGGGGTGGAAACCACTGCCTCATAAGTACACCCGTGGCGTTCTCGCTAAGTATTCAAAGCTTGTTGGGTCAGCATCTAAGGGTGCGGTCTGCGATTAAATTTAGCGCCTGGCCCAATGGCTGTCTCATAAATTGAGACCTGCATCTCACCTCTTGACTCACACGGCACCTGCGTTGGATAATAGGCGCATGCAATCACAGCGTTCGTCAGTTATTTCAGTGGTGGTGATTCGATAGCGCGTGCCTTCACGTCACACGCGCCCTCAGATATCTGAGGGTTTTTTCATTTAACAAGATTAAGCACGATGAGATTAGGGAAAGGAGTACGAAGATGGCCACACATGTTCCAACAGCAAACGGCACCGCGATGACTGGAGCTAGCGCTCTTGTGAAGAGCCTGGAAGCTGCTGGCGTTGAAGTGATGTTCGGACTTCCTGGTGGCGCCATTCTTCCTGCTTACGATCCAATTTATGATTCAACAATTCGCCACATTCTTGTGCGCCACGAACAAGGCGCGGGCCATGCTGCAACTGGATATGCCCAAGTTTCTGGTCGCGCCGGTGTTTGTATTGCAACATCAGGACCAGGTGCGACAAACCTGGTAACACCATTAATGGATGCTTCCATGGACTCAGTGCCACTTGTTGCAATCACCGGTCAGGTGCCATCTGCGGCAATCGGAACTGATGCTTTTCAAGAGGCAGATATCCGTGGCATCACAATGCCATTTACTAAGCACAACTATTTGATTACTGATCCTGCCAAAATTCCTGGAGCTATCGCTGAAGCCTTCCACATTGCAACAACAGGCCGTCCGGGCCCAGTTCTTGTCGATGTTGCTAAAGATGCACTGCAGAAAATGACAACTTTTAATTGGCCAACCTCAATTAAATTAGCTGGTTACAAGCCGCAGTCAACACCGAACGCGCAGGCAATCACTGATGCGGCAGCGCTCATTGCGCAATCTTCTAAGCCTGTCTTCTATGTGGGAGGCGGAGTAATCAAGGCAAATGCAGCTGCTGAACTTCGCGCACTTGTGGAACTTCTTGGTGCACCTGTTGTCACAACCTTGATGGCGCGCGGTGCTTTTCCTGATTCACATCCGTTGCATATGGGAATGCCTGGAATGCACGGAACAGTTGCGGCTGTTACTGCGCTACAAAAAGCCGACCTACTTATTACTTTAGGTGCTCGCTTTGATGATCGCGTGACCGGCAAGCTCTCTACCTTTGCGCCAAACGCCAAAATTCTCCATGCTGATATCGATCCTGCTGAAATAGGTAAGAACCGTCATGCTGATGTTGCCGTTGTGGGCGATGTCAGAGAAACAATGGCGGCACTTGTTCCAGCGTTGAAGGCAGCACTTGCTAAGAACAAGCCTGATCTCACCGCCTGGCTACGACAGATGAATTCACTTAAATCAACCTACCCATTGGGCTTTGATATTCCAGAAGATGGTTCACTTTCACCACAGCTAGTTATCCAACGCCTTGGACAGATTTCTGGCACCGACACCATTTTCACCGCCGGTGTTGGTCAGCACCAGATGTGGGCATCACAATTTATTTCTTACGAACATCCACGTACCTGGCTTAACTCTGGTGGCGCCGGAACTATGGGCTATGGCGTTCCTGCTGCCATGGGTGCAAAAGTTGCAGCACCTGATACAACTGTTTGGGCTATCGATGGCGATGGCTGTTTTCAAATGACTAATCAAGAGTTAGTAACGTGCGCGCTAAATAACATTCCAATCAAGGTTGCCATCATCAACAATGAATCTCTCGGCATGGTTCGCCAGTGGCAGACACTGTTCTATGACAGTCGTTACTCAAATACCTCACTTGAGTCAAAGCGCGTTCCTAACTTTCCGATGCTTGCCGAATCTATGGGTTGCGTGGGACTTGCCTGTGATCGCCCAGAAGATCTTGATAAGACAATTGAAAAAGCTATGTCAATTAATGATCAACCAGTTGTCGTTGATTTCCGGGTTCACCGTGATGCGATGGTCTGGCCGATGGTTGCCGCTGGCACATCAAATGACGAGATCATGATTGCTCGGGCTACCGCCCCCGACTGGGATTCACAGGAGCTCTAATGACTACAGCCTCCCGTCGCCAACACACGCTCGAAGTTCTGGTTGAAAACTCCCCTGGAGTTTTGGCTCGCGTGGCTGGACTATTCTCACGTCGTGCCTTCAATATTGATTCACTCAATGTGGGACCAACTCAAGACCCAACAATTTCCAAGATGGTTATCGTCGTTGGGGTGGAAGGTCACTCACTTGAGCAGGTCATCGCCCAGCTCGATAAGTTAATTAGCGTGATTTCAATTAAGGAAGTCTTGACCGGCAGTAAATCAGAAGTAATAAGCATACAACCCGACTATCAAAACTAAGCAAGAAACTACTAAAGGAGAAATACCGTGGCAACGATGTATCACGAAGACGATGCAGATCTAGCAATCATCCAAGGTCGCAAGGTCGCGATCATCGGTTACGGCTCACAAGGCCACGCACATGCCTTAAACCTACGTGACTCAGGTGTCGATGTTCGCGTTGGTCTTAAAGAGGGTTCACCATCTCGCGCAAAGGCAGAGGCAGAAGGCTTGCGTGTTGTAAGCGTTGCCGAAGCGGTTAAGGAAGCAACTGTCATCATGCTCCTTGCGCCAGATCACTTGCAGCGTCATATTTACACAGATTCAATCTTGCCTAACCTTAAAAAGGGCGACGCCCTCTTCTTTGGTCACGGATTTAATATTCGCTTCGGTTACATCAAGCCAACTGCAGAAGTAGATATCTGCATGGTTGCGCCAAAGGGACCGGGTCACTTAGTACGCCGCGAATATGCAGCAGGCCGCGGAGTTCCTGTCATCGTTGCAGTGGAACAAGATTCAACTGGCAGTGCATGGCCGCTCACACTTTCTTATGCAAAGGCAATCGGTGGACTTCGCGCCGGAGGAATTCTTACAACCTTCACTGAAGAGACTGAGACAGATCTATTCGGTGAGCAGGCAGTTCTCTGTGGCGGTGCCTCACAGCTAGTGATGTATGGCTTTGAAACTCTTGTGGAAGCTGGATATCAGCCAGAGGTTGCATACTTTGAGTGCCTGCACGAACTTAAGCTCATCGTTGACCTTATGTATGAAGGTGGAATTGCAAAGCAGCGCTGGTCTGTGTCAGATACCGCTGAATTCGGTGACTATGTCTCAGGACCACGTGTTATTGATCCACGCGTGAAAGAGAATATGAAGACTATCCTCTCTGAAATTCAATCTGGTGCATTTGCAAAGCGCTTCATTGATGATCAAGAAGCAGGTGGAGTTGAATTCAAGGCGCTACGTGCCAAGGGTGAAACCCACATCATTGAAAACGTAGGACGCGAACTTCGCAAGATGTTCACTTGGATCAAGAGCTCAAATAAGGATGATTACAAAGAGGGAAGTGCCGCGCGTGGCTAAACCCGTTGTATTAATTGCTGAAGAACTCAGCGCTGCAACACTAGATGCCTTAGGACCTGACTTTGAAGTTCGCAATTGCGACGGTGCAAACCGCGCTGAACTTCTGGCAGCACTGGGCGCTGGAGTGGACGCGGTTCTGATTCGCTCTGCGACCAAGATGGATGCAGAGGCAATTGCTGGTGCAAAGGGTCTAAAAGTTATTGCTCGTGCAGGTGTGGGTCTTGATAACGTTGATATTCCAGCTGCAACTGCGGCCGGAGTAATGGTTGTTAATGCACCGACTTCAAATATTGTTTCAGCGGCAGAACTCGCAATTTCGTTATTGCTTGCCTCTGCTCGTTTTATCTCGCCAGCCCATGCGGCACTTCGCAATGGTAAGTGGGCACGTTCTAAGTACACCGGAGCTGAACTATTTGAGAAGACTCTTGGTGTAGTTGGTTTCGGTCGTATTGGACAACTTGTTGCCCATCGCATGCAGGCGTTTGGCATGAACATCATCGCCTTTGATCCTTACCTGCAGCCAGCAAAGGCAGCGCAGTTAGGTGTGGAATTGGTAGAGCTCGATGAACTTCTTAAGCGAAGTGATTTCATCACCATTCACCTTCCTAAGACAAAAGAGACTGCAAACCTCATCGGTGTGGAAGCGCTGAAGAAGGTTAAGAAGGAAGTTCGCATCATCAACGCCGCACGTGGTGGAGTACTTGATGAGAGCGCTCTTTATGATGCAATCGTTGAAGGTCGCGTGGCAGGTGCTGGACTTGATGTCTATGTGACCGAGCCATGTACAGACTCTCCGTTATTCCAACTTGATCAAGTTGTCGCAACTCCGCACCTTGGTGCATCTACTGATGAAGCACAAGAGCGTGCTGGAATTGCAGTTGCCGTTTCAGTGCGTAAAGCACTAGCTGGTGAGCTCGTTCCTGATGCGGTCAACGTTAAGGGTGGAGCTATTCACGATGAGATTCGCCCATCACTTCCACTTGTGGAGAAGATGGCGCAACTAGCAACTGCTATTGCTGGTGAAACCCCAGTCTCCATGGAGATCATCGTCAAAGGTGATATCTCCGGTCATGACTCTTCTATTCTCGCAATCAGCGCTCTGAAGGGAGCCCTTGTTGCATCAGGTGCCGAAGATGTTACTTATGTGAATGCACCAGGGTTGGCTGCAGAACGTGGAGTTACTTCATCTGTCACAACAACACCTGATAGCCCAGAATATCGCAGCATGATTTCGCTGCGCGCAGCACTTAACAACGGAAAATCACTTGTCGTTGATGGAACTCTGATGGGTATCCGAAAGGTGGAGAAAATCATTGCTATCGATGGTTTTGATCTTGATCTGCCACCGACTGAAAACCTACTTTTCTTGCGTTATGCAGATAAGCCGGGAGTAGTTGGTGCGGTGGGTAATGCACTAGGTAGTGCGAAGATAAATATTGCTGGCATGCAGGTTGCTCGTATAACTGCTGGCGGTAGCGCACTTATGGCACTGACCGTTGATTCTGCTGTCTCTGATGTGGTTGCTGAAGCCGTGAAGAAAGAGACTGGCGCCGAGATCGTTCGATCAGTTACCTTGGTGAACTAATGTCACGCACAATTAATCTTGCAGTTATTGCCGGTGACGGAATCGGCACTGAAGTAGTCGCTGAAGGACTTAAAGTCCTTGATGTCATTGCGGCCAAGTACGACCTCACCGTCAACAAGATTCACTACGACTTAGGTGCCGGATATTGGCATCGCACAGGTGAAGTACTCCCAGATTCTGTTCTGGCAGAGCTTGCTAAGTCAGATGTCATCTTGCTTGGAGCCGTTGGAGATCCCACTGTTCCTAGTGGAATTCTGGAGCGCGGACTTCTGCTTAAACTCAGATTCGCATTTGATCACTACATCAACTTGCGTCCGGCAAAGTTAATGCCTGGCGTTACAGGTCCACTTGCTACCAAGGCCCCTATCGATTTCATCGTTGTGCGCGAAGGTACCGAAGGACCATATGCCGGTGCTGGTGGATTTCTTGCCGAAGGCACACCTTTTGAGATTGCAACTGAAGAGTCACTTAATACTCGACGGGGTGCAGAGCGTGTTATTCGCGATGCCTTTGCCCGCGCCACCACTCGCGAACGTAAGAAGCTCACTCTTGTTCATAAGAACAACGTGCTCACTCGTTCTGGCAGTCTCTGGACTCGCACATTTAATGAAGTTGCTAAGGAATTTCCAACAGTAACTACCGATTACTTGCACGTTGATGCAGCTTCAATGTTCTTTGTTACCAACCCAGAGCGCTTTGATGTCGTTGTCACAGATAATCTCTTCGGAGATATCTTGACCGATATCGCAGCTGCAATCTGTGGCGGTATCGGCCTTGCTGCCTCTGGCAATATCAACCCAACAGGTCAATTCCCATCCATGTTTGAACCTGTGCACGGATCAGCACCTGATATTGCAGGTAAGAATATCGCTGACCCAACGGCCACAGTGATGTCTATTTCGATGATGCTCGATCACTTAAAACTCCATGATGCAGCGCGCGATGTTGAAAAGGCTGTCGCAAGTGATCTCGCATCACGTGGGACGACAAAGCGCAGCACCACTGAAGTGGGTTCAGCGTTAGCAGCATTGGTGAAGTAAATGAAGATCACTCTTAATCCACACGCTGTTCCTGCTGCAGAGCGCGAAGAAAAAGTCGCCAACTGTGGTTTTGGAAAGTATTACACCGACCATATGGTCGTATGTGAGTGGACTGAAAGTGGGGGATGGCAAGAGCCAGAGCTCAAGGCTTATGGCCCAATAACTCTCGATCCGGCAACAGCAGTCTTTCATTACGGACAGGAAATCTTTGAAGGCATGAAGGCTTATCGCCAACCTGATGGCGGCATCGCACTCTTTCGCCCGGAAGCTAATGCTCGACGCTTTGCTAAATCTGCCAACCGTCTTGCACTTCCGGAAATGCCAGAAGCGTTGTTCTTAGAGACAATTCAAACTCTGGTAAAGCAAGATGCTGGTTGGGTTCCAGGAAAAATCGGAGAAGCTCTTTATATTCGCCCATTTATGATTGCAACAGAAGTCGGACTTGGTGTGCGGCCAGCAAATAAGGCCACCTATCTGCTCATTGCCACTCCAGCAGGAGCATATTTTGATCCATCCAAGGCAGTCTCTGTCTGGATCTCTACTGAATATGTTCGGGCAGCTCAAGGCGGAACCGGTGAAGCAAAGTGTGGTGGAAACTACGCAGCCTCACTGATCGCTCAGAAAGCTGCCGCAAAAGAAGGATGCGATCAGGTTGTCTGGATTGATGCTAAAGAACGTAAATGGGTAGAAGAGATGGGCGGCATGAACCTCTACTTTGTTAAAGGCAAAGGCGCCGATGCAACTGTGATTACTCCTAAGTTAACCGGAACTTTGTTGCCTGGAATTACTCGTGACTCAATTCTTTCTGTGGCAAAAGACCTTGGTTATAAGACAGAGGAAGTCATGCTCTCTATCGATGACTGGCGTGAAGGTGTGACTTCCGGGGAGATCACCGAAATCTTTGCCTGTGGCACAGCAGCTGTTGTTTCACCTGTCGGCCAAGCGAAATCTGCGATGGGCACCTGGGTAACTGGCGACGGTGAACCCGGCACCATCACGATGCAAATCCGCAACCATTTATTGGCAATCCAACATGGCACTATCGAAGATAAGCACGGTTGGATGCAAAAGGTTGCGCTGTGAGCATCAGCGATGCCTTTCATATCTATGACACCACCCTACGAGATGGCGCACAGCAAGAAGGCTTAAACCTTTCAGTTCACGACAAACTCACTATTGCCCGCCATCTTGATGATCTCGGTGTTGGCTTCATTGAAGGCGGCTGGCCGGGGGCCAACCCAAAAGATACTGAATTCTTTGCTCTGGCCAAGAAAGAGCTAAAACTTAAGAACGCCACCTTTGTGGCTTTCGGAGCAACCCGTCGTCCAAATGTGAAGGCAGCAGATGACGTGCTGCTGGGCGCACTTCGTGACTCAGGGGCGCCGGCCGTAACACTGGTGGCAAAGTCATATGACAGACATGTGGAGCTAGCACTGAAGACAACGCTCGATGAAAACCTAGAAATGATTCGCGATTCAGTGACGCACTTACGTCAAGAAGGTCAGCGAGTATTTCTTGATGCCGAGCACTTCTTTGATGGCTATCGTGCCAATCGTGCTTACGCACTAGAAGTAGTTCGCGTGGCAGCTGAAGCTGGCGCCGATGTGATTGCACTGTGTGATACCAACGGTGGAATGTTGCCTGATGAAATTGCAGATGTGGTGCACGATATTCTCGGTGCCTCCTCTGCTCGACTTGGTATCCATTGCCACAATGACACTGGCTGCGCAGTTGCTAATTCAATGGCAGCAGTCAAGGCCGGTGTGACACACGTGCAGGGAACACTCAATGGTTACGGTGAGCGCACAGGTAACGCTGACCTGGTCACAATCATTGCTAACTTTGAATTGAAGAAGAAGAAAGAAGTTCTGCCCCAGAACGCACTGCGTGAGGCATTTCGCATCTCACATGCAGTTGCTGAAGTAACCAATATTTCGCCATCACCACGCCAGCCCTATACCGGCGTCTCTGCCTTTGCACATAAGGCCGGACTGCACGCCTCTGCCATTAAAGTTGATCCGGCGCTATATCAACATGAAGATCCAGAATCTGTTGGAAACGATATGCGGATGTTGGTCTCCGATATGGCAGGACGTGCTTCAGTTGAATTAAAGTCGATGGAACTTGGAGTTGATCTCAATGGCGATCGCGAACTCATCGGTCGCGTTGTGGAGCGCGTTAAAGAGATGGAAGCTCGCGGCTTCACCTTTGAAGCAGCCGATGCCTCTTTTGAACTCTTGCTACGTGAAGAAGCAACCGGAAAGCGCCCATCATTTTTCACCATTGATCACTGGCTCACCACAACTGAACGCGGTGCCAACAATGTAATTCTGACAAAAGCAGAGGTAACAGTTACCGCCCAAGGCAAGGAGATCACATGTTCTGGTGTTGGTAATGGTCCGGTAAACGCATTTGATACTGCACTTCGCGCCGGACTCAATCAGCTCTATCCAGAACTTTCCGCACTTGAACTCACCGACTACAAAGTGCGCATCCTGGAAGGTCGCCTGGGCACGGGGGCAGTTACTCGCGTTCTGATTGAAACTTCAGATGGAAAGGGTGAGTGGAATACCGTGGGTGTGCACGAGAACGTTATTGCCGCCTCGGCTATGGCGCTAGAAGATGCCCTTACCTTTGGTCTGCTACGCCAGGGTCGCAAGTCGGAGTAGATATTTCTACTACCTCCTGTACTTTTTACCCGTGACCAGAATGCTCAGTCGGAGATATTCCAAGACCGAGTCATCCGATTGGCTGGCCCAAAGACTCAAAAAACTAAATATTCGCAGCTATGAAGAATTTGCCAATCTTGTTGGCCTAGATCGCGGAACTATCTCGCGCTACTTCCGACATGATCGCCGGCCATCAATTGATGTCATTGCACCGCTATGTGAGGTTCTAGAAGTTTCGCCTGAGACTTTATTGATTGTCTTGGGCGCACTAGATAAGCGTTAGTTTACGAACGGCTTTCAATAAAGAAGTCGGTAGTGCCTTCAATCGGAATGAAACTTCGCTTTGATAGATCATCAGCCCATAAGGTGTAGAAAATCAGGTACTCGTCATCGGTGAGTAAATCTCCCATGAATGCCTTGATATCTTCATAGGAGAGTTCGGTATTAATCAGGAGTTCAACTGAGCCATTCTCGCTGCGAGAAATAGATGGAACAGAGACAGACTCAGAAACCCGGATTCGCTCCTTCACACGGTAGTCCAAATGTTGCTTATCCGCATCGGTTTATGACGAGGAAATCGTGACTACGGGAGATATTCTTAATCTATGTCACACTTCGAGAAAATTTTGGCGCAATACACCGCCCATCTCGAAAAAGAGCGCACGCTTTCTGTGCACACAATTCGTGCTTATCTAGGGGATCTCACTAGTTTCTTTGACAGCCTAGCTAGCCAAGGCGTGAAAGATATTTCTGTGGTAACGATTGCAAATATTCGCACCTGGCTAGCAACCCAACAAGTAACTGGCGGTGCGCGCACAACTCTCTCACGCAGAGCGGTCTCAATCCGCCTCTTTACTAAGTGGGCTGCTAAGAAGGGCTACATAAGTAAGGACATAGGGGCAACCCTTGCTACACCGAAGAGCCATCGCACCCTGCCAGATGTGCTGACCGTTGGTGATGCCAGCACTGCCATGGATTCACTTGCCACGCGCGTCGCCGAAGAAGAGAGCCCACTTTCTAAGCGCGATTGCGCCATCGTCGAAGTTCTCTACGCTTCCGGTGCGCGTGTCTCTGAACTTTGTGGTCTTGATCTCGGTGATATCGATTACCAGCGCAACACCATTCGCGTGATCGGTAAGGGCGATAAGCAGCGCATGATTCCGCTGGGTAATCCAGCAATGAAGGCGTTAGCTGATTGGTTAAAAAATGGCAGAGAAGAAATTGCAAGAAGTGGCTCAGCTCAAGCTGTTTTCTTAGGTGCTCGCGGTGCGCGTATTGACCAGCGCACAGTTCGCACCGTTGTCTATGAAGCACTCTCAGCACTAGAAGGTGTTGAGCGAATGGGACCACATGCACTTCGTCATTCAGCTGCAACACATCTACTAGAAGGAGGGGCTGACCTTCGCACCGTGCAAGAGATCTTGGGCCATGCATCCCTTGCCACCACCCAGATCTATACCCATGTATCGACGGAAAGATTGCAGAAAGCCTTTAAGCAGGCTCATCCTCGCGCTTAAGGGCGTGGATTTTGCACCCCTTGGCGGCAGGTAAGATTTGCCCCGCACCAGTTGCGAAACTGGTGACATCTCAGCATCTATGTATGAACTGACTTTTCAGGGAATACAAGCCACTTCGGTCCGAGTCGAAAGACTTGGTCGGCGTTGTAGGTGCGACGGTCTTAGCAAATAGTTAAGACATTAACCGAGCAGGTTCTTGTGCTGTGCACAAAAACCTAAAAAGGAGCGTGCCGTCATGGCAGTTGTAACAATGCGCGAACTCCTCGACAGCGGAGTCCACTTCGGACACCAGACTCGTCGTTGGAATCCAAAGATGAAGCGTTTTATCTTCACCGAACGCAATGGCATCTACATCATCGACATCCAGCAATCACTTGCACTTATCGACTCAGCGTACGCTTTCGTTAAGGACACTGTTGCTAAGGGTGGCCACGTCCTATTCGTAGGAACGAAGAAGCAGGCTCACAAGCCAATCATCGATCAAGCAGCTCGCGTTGGCATGCCAACCGTTACAGAGCGCTGGTTAGGTGGAATGCTCACAAACTTCCCTACTGTCTATAAGCGCATTCAGCGCCTGAAAGAACTAGAAGCACTTGAGACAGCAAATGACCTCTTGCTCACAAAGAAAGAACTTCTTGTTCTTCGCCGTGAGCGCGAAAAACTATTTAAGAACCTCGACGGTATTCGTCACATGACTAAGTTGCCTTCAGCAATCTGGGTTGTCGATACCAAGAAGGAGCACCTAGCGGTTGCTGAAGCTAAGAAGCTTGGCATTCCAGTCATTGCCATCCTTGATACCAACTGCGATCCAGATGAAGTTGATTTCAAGATCCCAGGTAATGATGATGCGATTCGCTCCATCGAGCTACTTACTCGTGTCATTACTGACGCAATTGTTGAGGGCCTCAAGGCTCGCACCGCAGCTGCGCCAGCTCCAGTTGCAACTGCAGAGGCTGCAGCAGCAGAAGCTCTTGAGACAGAGATCCTGCAAGCATCAGCACCAGCAACCGATGCACCAGTGGAGGCATAAGTAAATTGGCTAACTATTCAGCAAATGATGTAAAGCGCCTTCGCGAAGCAACTGCAGCAGGAATGCTCGATTGCAAGAAGGCACTTGATGAAGCAGACGGTGATTATGACAAGGCTGTTGAAATCATTCGAGTTAAAGGACAAAAGGGCGTTACCAAGCGCGAAGGTCGTTTAACTTCAAATGGTTTGGTCGTAGCAAAGGTTTCCGGTGACGTTGGTGTCATGCTCGAACTGAACTGCGAGACAGACTTCGTGGCAAAGGGCGAGCGTTTTATCGCACTTGGCGATGAAATGATCGAGCACCTGCTTTCTGCTAAGTCAGCAGATGTTCCAACATTCCTGGCATCAACGATGGCTAACGGCAAGACCGTGCAGTCTGTCATCGATGAAGGAAATGCCACACTGGGTGAGAAGATTGAAATTCGCAACGTTGCGGTAATCCAAGGTCCAGTTGGACTTTATCTTCACAAGACAAGTCCAGATCTGCCACCACAGGTTGGCGTTCTAGTCTCACTTGCAAAGGAAGCAGCAGAAGTGGGTAAAGATGTGGCGCAGCACATCGCAGCATTTGCACCACGTTTTGTTAATCGTGAAGATGTTCCAGCGGACCTCATTGAAACTGAGCGTCGACTAGCTGAGGAGACAGCTCGCGCAGAAGGTAAGCCAGAGGCTTCACTTTCAAAGATTATTGAGGGGCGCGTTACCGGTTTTGTGAAGGAAGTTTCACTCATCGAGCAGGCTTTTGCTAAGGATGCCAAGAAGACTGTGAAGCAGATCCTCGATGAGGCAGGAACCGCCGTCAAGGCATTCCACCGTTTCCGCGTAGGTCAGTAAACTAAATCCCAAGGATTAAAAACGAAGTAGAGCGAGGGGAGCACCAATGCCAGGTACAAGAGGAACGTATCAGCGGGTGCTCCTTAAGCTTTCCGGCGAAGTTTTCGGAGGCAACAAGGGCATCGGTGTTGATCCCGATGTCTTAGCAGATGTGGCAAAACAGATTGCAGATGTAGTTCGCAGTGGAGTTCAAATCGCCATTGTCGTCGGTGGTGGTAATTTCTTCCGGGGCGCCGAACTATCTGAGCGTGGCATGGAGCGCTCTCGCGCTGACTACATGGGAATGCTCGGCACGGTGATGAACTGTTTAGCACTGCAAGACTTCCTTGAAAAAGAGGGCGTTGATACTCGCGTTCAAACTGCTATTGCGATGGGTCAAGTTGCTGAGCCATATGTTCCACGCCGTGCTATTCGCCACCTGGAAAAGGGTCGCGTTGTGATCTTTGGTGCAGGTGCCGGAATGCCGTTCTTTACAACAGATACCGTTGCCGCCCAGCGCGCACTTGAAATAGGAGCAGGCGCGCTCCTGCTAGCAAAATCTGGCGTCGATGGTGTTTATAACGCAGATCCACGTAAGGATAAGAGCGCCACGATGTTTGACACTATTTCTTATGATGAAGTCTTGCAGAAGTCACTGGCAGTAGCCGATGCTGCCGCATTTAGCTTATGTCGCGAGAACCACCTACCAATCGTTGTCTTTGACTTGATGACCAATGGAAATATTGGCCGCGCAGTACGTGGTGAAAAGATTGGAACTCTCGTTTCTTAGAACGAGAGATACATAAGGAGCACAGACCATGGCAGATGTAACCAGCGCACTTCATGAAGCGACCGAGAAGATGAACAAGGCTGTGGAAGTTGCCAAAGATGACTTTGGCGCTATTCGCACCGGTCGTGCTCACCCTGCCATGTTTAACAAGATCATGGTCGATTACTACGGCACCTACACCCCACTTTCACAGCTTGCCTCTATTCAGATCCCGGAGCCACGGATGGCAATCATCTCTCCCTTTGATAAGGGCGCAAGTGCCTCAATTGAAAAAGCAATCCGGGAATCAGATTTAGGAGTTAATCCAGCATCTGATGGCGCAGTGATTCGAGTGAGCTTTCCGCAGTTAACGGAGGAGCGCCGCAAGGATTACATCAAGGTGGCAAAGACCAAAGCGGAGGATTCAAAGATTTCCGTGCGCAATATCCGCCGCACCGCGAAAGAATTGATGGAGAAGTTAGAAAAAGATGGCGATATTGGAAAAGATGATCTAAGTCGTGGTGAGAAAGAGCTTGAGAAGATCACATCAGATCATGTGGCCAAGATTGATGACCTTTTAAAGCATAAGGAGGCTGAGCTTCTCGAAGTCTAAGACTTCCTTGAGGTTCACTTACCGTGTCTGATTTACATTCGATTAATGAGGCTATTAATAAGCGCGCTGGTCGAAAACTTCTGCCCTCCATCCTTGTCAGCCTGGGAATCCTGCTCCTGGTCTGGTTATCCCTTTCTACCTACCGAGTTCTTTTCGCAGTTCTAGTTACTGGCGCAGTCATCCTCGGAATCCGTGAGATCAATCGTGCTTTTACGGCCGTAGATATTCACATTCCACTCTGGTCCTTAACTACCGCCTCCATTGCACTGTGTGCATCAACCTGGTTTGGTGGAGTCTCTGGTTTAGCTGTTGCAACCGCAATCTCCTTCCCGGCACTACTCGTGCTCCTGTTGCCGCGCGGAACTGAAAACTTCGTCAAGACCGCTTCCGCTTCCGCACTTGCGCTGATCTACCTACCATTTCTTGCTGGTTTTCTAATTCTGCTCGCCCGACCTTCAAATGGCTTAGAAAGAGTAATGACCTTCGTCATTCTCGTTTCCTGCAACGACACCTTCGCCTATTTCACTGGCGTGCTATTCGGCAAGCATCCGCTAGCACCGCGCATCAGCCCGAAGAAAACTGTTGAAGGCCTCATTGGTTCACTCATCTTCACAGTTATCGGTGGCGCACTCGCCTTCCACTTCATCATGGACTCTGAATACTGGATTGGCGTTTTGGCCGGATTACTCACCGTCTTTACCGCAACAGCCGGAGATCTCATTGAATCTGCACTGAAACGTGATGTTGCCATTAAAGATATGGGAACTCTTCTGCCTGGACATGGGGGAGTCATGGATCGTCTTGATTCTGTTCTCTTTGCCGCACCTGCCTTGTGGCTCGCACTTGAAATTGTGCGACGTGCGCAAGATTCAGGTCTGTTATGACAACTAATTCAGAGTTGAAATTAGTCTTTTATGAGCCAGTACAACGCAAGAAGGCTCCCAAGCATTTAGCTGATCTGGCACCGGCTGATAGAAAAGCATGGGCGAAAGAACTTGGTTTTCAACCATTTCGAGCAGCCCAAGTTGCAACGCATTACTTCTCTCATCTATCTCACACACCCGATGATTGGTCTGATATCCCGGCAGCCGAGCGCCAAGTAATTGCTGATGCGCTGACTCCTAAGATGATTGAGCTAGTCACCACTCGCACGACCGATGGCGGCATGACCCGCAAAGACTTGTGGAAGTTACACGATGGAGTTCTCGTTGAATCGGTCTTGATGCGTTACACCGATCGCACAACAGTCTGCATTTCATCCCAAGCTGGATGTGGCATGAACTGTCCATTTTGTGCCACGGGCCAAGCCGGTCTCACACGAAACTTATCGGCGGCAGAAATTACCGACCAAATAGTTGCCGCAGCTCGTGCATGTGCCAATGGTGAGATGCCAGGTGGCCCAACTCGACTTTCCAACATTGTCTTTATGGGAATGGGTGAGCCACTTGCTAACTACAACGCAGTGGTGCGCACGCTGCGTAACATCACAGACCCCAACCCTGATGGCCTTGGAATCTCTGCTCGCTCTGTCGTTGTCTCAACTGTTGGCCTGGTTCCAGGAATTGAAAAGCTGATGGATGAAGGAATTAACTGCACCTTAGCCGTCTCACTTCACACACCAGATGATGAATTGCGCGACTCACTGGTGCCTATCAATAACCGATTTAATGTTCGTGAAGTACTGGCAGCAGCAGATGCCTATGAGAAGAAGACAGGTCGCCGTTACTCAATTGAATACGCGTTGATTCGAGATATCAATGATCAATCATGGAGATCAGATTTATTGGGTCGGTTGCTGAAAAATCGCAATGCCCATGTCAATCTCATTCCTTTAAATCCAACACCAGGGTCTAAGTGGACCGCCTCAAGGCGAGAAGATGAAGCTGAATTTGTGCGAATTCTTGAGTCCTACGGTGTTCCGGTAACAGTTCGTGATACCAGGGGGCGCGAAATAGACGGTGCCTGCGGGCAGTTGGCGGCTAGCGAGAAAACCAAGTAAGTCGTCTTTCAATTCCAAGTACCAGCACCTAAAATCAATACATCATGAGAGCCAATACGTTGAGCCCAGCACGCATCGCGCGCGCAGTATCGGCGATTCTCTTGCTCTCGCTTCTTCAGGTAGTAGTTGCCCCAGTACTTGCACCATCAACTTTTAGTGCGCCGGCAAATGCAACAGTCTTCGATGCCAATAACTTCAAACTATCTGGAAACGCCCTCAATTGTGGAACAACTACTTGCACCGCTGTTCCAACGACATATAACACTCTTACTCCCACTTCCACTAACGTGGCGGGAGAAGTGCAACTTACCGCCGCGAGTGGTGCCCAAGCTGGATTTGTATGGAGTAAAGAGCGCATTACTCTTGGCTCGAGCTTTGACATTCAAGCTCAGATTTATCTTGGAAATAGTAATGCCGGTGCAGATGGTTTAGCTTTTGTTTTGCAGACAGCGAGTACTAGTGCGGGTAGCAGTGGCGGTGGAATTGGCTATCTCGATATTCCTCAACCATGTTTTGCTGTCGAGTTTGATACTTACCAAAATAGCGATATTGTCAACGATCATGCTGCATTGATGCGCTGCAGCAGTACTGACAATCACAATTACTTTACTAGCGGCAATTTGAGCACCGGTAATACAACAACTGGATCAGTAGATTTAGGTGATATCGAGGACGGCTATTGGAGAAATGTTAGGTTCATTTGGACAGCGCCGGTGAGCCCCACGGGAGCAGGGACTTTTGTCGTAAAATTTGACCGACTCCATGACGGTGTTGATGACGCAAATGACACCCTCTTTACTACCAGCATAAATTTCTATGATTATTTTGGTAGCGCAAGCGTCGGTTCGGTTTATTGGGGTTTCACAGCGGCCACCGGCGGTGCGGTGAATGTGCAAGCAGTCAAAGGCCTTGATTATGTAGTAGTTCCGAGAACGAATCCTGCTCCAACAATCACAACTCCCCCAACCAATGATGTTTCAAATACTGCGGCCGGGGCATATACAAAGACTTTTTCCATGCAAGATGATGCAACATTGCAGGGTCAGTGGACTTTCACAACAACTTCGAGTAACCAGGGGAGAGTTGCAACAACAAGTACGGCTGCCACTTCTGCGACTTCTGCAACCACTTCCTACACTCTGATAGGTTCCTCGGGATCTACGACAATTACAATTACGGCATTTGATGCCGACGGAGCAAGTGTCACAACCAGCTTTATAGTTTCACCCATCACTGGGCTAACGCCAACTTTTGGAACAAACACTCGAACGGCAAATAGTTTTACCGTTCAAATCAGTAATTACAGTGCGGATTACACCTGGGCTGGATCTGCAACGGGGGGTGGAACTGTCTCCATTAGTGGTTCTGGATTAGCAACGATTACCGGTGTCCCAGCAAATACGTCCTCTACGGTGACAATTACAACTAGTCGTGCTAATTACACGAATGGTTCTGCATCAATCACGATTCAAACTATTGCGTCTTCTGGGGATACTGATACAGCGCTCTCGCTCGATGGCTCAACTCAGTATGCAGATGTTTCAGACACCACTGGATCACCCTTTGACATAACGGGAACACTTACTTTGGAAGCATGGGTCAATCCAGCCAGCTCGTGCTCGGGAAATGGAGCTGTCATATCTAAAACTTCTTACATGCTTTATTGCCAGTCAGGGGTATGGAAAGTCATGTTTCTTGCCAATGGAGTAAGTGGTTCTGGGATTACGACGAATATCAAAGTACGACCGAATGAATGGCAGCACATCGCGGTCACAAAGAGTTCAGGAAGTGGAAGCGCACTTTTTTATTACAATGGAGTCTTGGCGTCAACGATTGCAACTGGTGTCACCACCATGACCCCAAACAATGCAGCTTTCGAAATAGGCCGTTATGGCGCGGGCTACTACTTTCAAGGCAAAATCGATGAAGTGAGAGTTTACAATTCACAACGATCTGTATCGGAAATTGCGGCGGATATGAATAGCTATGCGACAGTGGCAGATGCCAACCTTGTTGCATATTATGATCTTAATGAGGCAAGTGGATCGACTATCTACAATCGAAAAACTGGAGCATCAAGTAGTACAGACCTAACAATCTCAGGATCTGCGACGTATGGGGATGTAAAGACGGTCGATACTTCAGTTGCTGCATACACGACACTTACTTTTCCGAGAAGTTACCTGACCTCTAGCGGTGGATGGAAAGTGCCGACTGGTGTTACTAGAGCATCAGTACTGGTTGTTGCAGGTGGTGCAGGTGGTGGTGATTCAACAGCATATGCAACTGGCGGCGGCGGCGGCGCTGGTGGTTTCTTTCAAAATGGAAATGTCAGCATCTCTGGATTTCTAGCAGTTGGTGTTGGAACTGGTGGTATGGGTTCAAGCCTTACAAGTCAGGGAAAGGATGGCCAGACAAGCTATTTAGGCACCTTAAAGGTTGGCGGGGGCGGGGGCGGAAACGGAAATCAATATGTAGGAGGCCTGCGCGCGGGTGCGGGTGTAGGCGGGGTTGATTTTGTATCTAGCGGTAGTGGCGGTGGCGGCCGCCCTACAGGCTCCGGCGTCGGAAATGAAAAGCTAGGTGGATTGGCAGGATCCTACGCCGCATCCGGGATTATTTTCTTGGGAAATACATACGTGGGCCTTCAGGGCGCGGCAGGAAGTAATTATTCGGATGGCGCATCGGGAGGTTATGGAGGAGCGATTGCACAAGCTAATCGAACTTCTTCATTCTCTGGCACATCTGTGGTCTACAGCAAGATTTCGACGTATGTAACTTGGGAAAGCTCTGGAAATGTAAAAACTCCCGGTTCAGGTGGTTCCCCCAACTACGGTTATGGAACTGATCCAACGGTGGGAGGTGGCGATGGTGCTGCCGGAACCGTAATCATCCGTTACATCACGGCTACTGCGCCAGTCTTTACTGGACCAAAGTTCGACACTCTTACTGCAGGATTAACGGAAACATTCACAGTTACCGGTTCAGCAACTTCACCGCTAACACGTAACTTCAGGTGGCAAGTATCAACTGACACCGGTACGTCTTGGACTAATGCCTCGCAAGGCTCAGGTGTTCTTACCGCAAACTATGTCACCCCGACACTTGAAACGACTACAAGTGGAATTAGATACCAATATAGAGTCGTCGTTACCGATAGTGATACTGCTGGCTTATTTATCGTAGATACCAGTACGGCTGTTTATCTGATGATCAACCCCAGAAATACAATCACCTCAAGTACTGGCTCTTTCATCTTCACACAGAAGTATGGCGAATCACGAACGGCAGTATTTACCTTTGCATTTGGAACGGGTCCTCGAACGCCAACAGTTGCAAGTACTACCAATAACCAGAATGGCAAGATAACGTGGAGCAACCTCAATAGTGATTCGGCGACGGTGCGAGTGGGGACAGCTCTGCCCGTAGGAACCTATTCTGAGACGCTCACGGTGACAGATAGCGTCACGGCATTTACAACGCAGGCGCTCACCATCACGGTCAGTAAAGCGGACACAATCACCGTCACGACAACGCTTTCCAGTAGCTCGGTTACCTATACCGAATCACCTGCGGCCATCACTGCGACCCAGACAGTCACGGGGCTGGTCAATTCTGAAACAGCCACAGTGACTACGACCTATACGGGTAACTCGTGCGAGTATGGAGGCACTTGCGCCATCGGCGATGTTGCCCCAGGTGGGGGCTATGTCTTCTATGTTTCAGCAACAACAATCAATGTGGCAACTGGAATAAGTAGCGGTGGTATCTATCTGGCCACTGCGCCGCAAACGTGGAGTGGTGGATCAATTGACCCCAATGCGTCCTTTGGATGTGGGAGTACGAATATCGCTAGTACAAGTGATTCGGTTGGCTCTGGTGCCGAAAACACAAGACTCATTAATGCTGGCTGTGCTACCGCGGGTATTGCATCGCGCCTGGCGGCGGACTCTAGTGCCGAAGGATTTACCGATTGGTTCATCCCCTCTATAGATGAACTTACATTGATCTATAACAATCTTAAACTGAACTCTTTGAGTAATCTACAAAGCTGGAATTACTGGTCATCAACCCAAGGCTCGAGTTCCGCATATGGAAAATACTGGTGGTTTGGCAATGGTGCGGTAAGTGGTCAAACAGATAAGAATAATTCGGCTGGATCAAATATGTATGTCCGCCCAATCAGAGCATTTAGTCCTACCGCACTTGCCAGCGCTACGGTCCCGACCGATGCTGGGGTATACAAAGTTGGTTCCACCTTTGCCATTTCAAGTCCAGCTTCCTTAAGCAACTACCAAGGAGTCGAATCTGTCACTGCAACGCTGACAATTAATAAGGCTAATCAGATAGCGATCACTTTTGGCCAGTATCTGGCCTATCCCAATATCTCTTCCTATCCACTTAATGTATATGGCGGATCAGGTCCAGGAGTACTAACGCGCACTTTGGTCTCGGCAGGAAGTGCTGGATGCTCCCTCGCAAGCTCATTTATCCTGACAGCTACGAGCGTCGGTAGTTGCACCGTCAAGGCAGAAAAAGCTGGAACACGAAATTACATGGTCGAGTCAACGACAGCCACTATCTACTGGATCGCTTGGCTTGATAACTACGCAGCTCAAACTCTTGGTGGCAACAATGTGATTCCGTTAGCTGGTGGAAATCAGATTATTGTCAGAACTGAGACTCTCACTGCATCGGCATTTTCCAACACAAGTGGCGGCGCCATTACAAGTGCAGCTATTGGCACCACAATTCGTATCAACTCAACTGGGTTTTCAGGTTTAAGCCCTTCTGATCTCTCGGTCACCTTTAGGCCCTATGAGGATGCAGTAGTGAGTGCGGTGACCAGTACCTATGTTGAGGTGGTCATCCCGGCTGGTGCTACTACGGGCGTAATTGCCATCGATAGTCCGAGAGGGGTGGCATACACCCAATCGTTTACGATATCGCCATGACCAACTTCCTCCTTGATGGCGAAGCGCAGGAGGAAGACCTCGATTCACCACGTCATGGTTGGCATCGAAGCCCTAAATTGATATTTGTTTTGGCAGCAGCGCTGGTCTTTGGAGCAACAACACTTGCATCTAATTTCTCCATTAGCGGTGGTCGGATTGAATTTGGACAGGGGCTATTTAGAGTCAAAGCATGCGATAGCTGGATTTCAGTGGGGCTCTATCCGACAGCTGCCACCTATAACGGATTATCCCGAGTGCAATCTGTTGAGTTAATTGGACTTGATCCCAATGCCTGCAAAGGAAATCTCTTACGTTTTCAATTCTATGATTCATCAACAGCCACTGCGCTGCCTATGTATGTGGGCGTGATTAAGACCGATACCGCCACCGCTACCGTTGAAACTGGAACAGCGACGATTCTCTCAGTCTTTGATACAACCACCGCATTTTCAAGTGGCACGTATGCGAACTATGCAAAAAACGCTTTAACGCTTGTAAACCAAGCCGGAGTAAATGTTGGGTATGGCGATGATTATCTTGCAATCTCATATCTGGCATCCACCGGTAGCTGGAAAATCAATATGTTCCAACCTTTATGTCCGATGGGATCGGTCTATCGCATTACCGTTGAAAGTGCTTCTCAGGTGGCTTAGTATCGCGACATGGATATGAAGGAAGCAGCAGCGGCCTATGAGGCAGCCAGTCAGTATTTTCTTAACTTAGCGCGGGCGCTAACTCCAGAATTGTTGGATGTGCACGCAGAAAATGAATGGTCTGCTCGCCAATGTATTCATCACATGGCAGATTCGGAAGCCCAGTCTTATGCCCGCTTGCGCAGGCTTATTGCCGAGCCAGAAGGCTCGATTATTCAAGGCTATGACGAGGGTGCCTGGGCTAATGAAGCAAAGCTTGGTTATGTTGACGCGCCAGTTGCAAATGCAATCGCAGTCTATGCCGCGGTGCGGGCAAGTTCACTAGATTTAGTCAAGCGCTTAGAGATGAGTGATTTAGAGAAGTTTGGCGAGCATAGCGAATCAGGTAAATTCACTGTGGCCAGATGGCTAGAGGCATATACCAAGCATCCATATGATCATGGTGATCAGATGGTTAGGGCAACGAAGGGTCAGGCATAAGAAGTGAAGAAGCTACAGAATTTCATCAATGGAAAATCAGTTGATAGCGCATCCGGTGAAGTCACAACCCTGATTAACCCGGCTACTGCCCAGCCTTTTGCCACCGCACCGAAGTCGAATGCTGCCGATATTGATCAGGCGATGAAGGCAGCAAGTGCCGCCTTTGTTGATTGGCGAGATTCCACTCCTTCGGAGCGCCAGAAAGCTTTGCTCAAGATCGCCGATGCCATTGAATCTAGAGCAGATGAGTTTGTTGCCATTGAATCAGAGAACTGCGGCAAGCCTGTGGGGCTCACCGCATCGGAGGAAGTTCCACCGATGGTGGATCAGATTCGCTTCTTTGCCGGTGCTGCTCGTAATTTGGAAGGTAAATCTGCCGGTGAATATATGAAGGGGATGACCTCTTTTATTCGCCGCGAGCCGGTGGGAGTCTGCGCTCAAGTAACGCCGTGGAATTACCCCATGATGATGGCAGTCTGGAAATGGGCACCAGCTATTGCAGCTGGAAATACCGTTGTATTGAAGCCAAGTGATACAACTCCAGCATCGACTGTCTTTATGGCACAGATCATGAGTGAGTTCTTACCTGATGGCGTTATCAATGTGGTCACTGGTGAACGTGAAACTGGTGCGCTACTAGTTGATCACCCAACTCCTGCCATGGTCTCTATTACCGGGTCGGTGCGCGCAGGTATGGAAGTTGCAGCAGGTGCTGCCAAATCACTTAAGCGTGTTCATCTAGAACTCGGTGGCAAAGCTCCCGTGGTTGTCTTTAACGATGCCGACTTAGCGGCGGCGGCTGAAGGAATTGCAATCGCAGGTTTCTTTAACGCTGGACAAGATTGCACCGCAGCTACTCGCGTGCTTGTGCAAGCCGGGGTGTATGACGAGATGGTGAAGTTATTAGCCGATCAAGCAACCAATCAGATTGCCATGGGCATGCCAAGTGAGGATGTCTTGGTGGGGCCGGTAAATAATAAGAACCAGTTTGACCGGGTTAGTGGCTTTATCACTCGCGTGCCATCTCATGCTCGGGTTGTGGCAGGGGGAGCTCCAACAAACTTGGCTGGCTACTTCATCGCACCTACTGTGATTGCTGACCTCAAGCAGGGCGATGAGTTGATTCAATCTGAAATCTTTGGGCCGGTAATTACCATTCAGAAGTTTGCCGATGAGGCAGAGGCGGTGGCGATGGCCAATGGCGTGGATTACGGCCTGGCATCTTCGGTCTGGACCAAAGACCATGCTCGCGCAATGCGGATGGCTAAGGCCTTTGACTTCGGATGTGTCTGGATTAATACCCACATCCCACTGGTGGCGGAGATGCCACATGGTGGTTTCAAGCGCAGTGGATATGGCAAGGATCTCTCCAGCTATGGCTTTGAGGATTACACCCGCATCAAGCATGTGATGAGCAACCTCAACGCTTAAGCATCTGGGGCATAAATCGGGTGAGAAAATCACCAGAAATTAACCGATTTATATTTGGCCTAGGGGGCAAAGAGTTACATAATTGGCCCTGCTCAACCGTCCCTTATTCCGGCAATTCAAAAAGGAGCCTTAACCATGGCTAAAAAACCGCTCTCTCCAGAAGCACGTTCAATTATCAATTCTAAAGTTTCGCGTCGCGCCGTTTTAGCTGGCGCTGGCGCAGTAGCTGGTGCAAGTGCGCTCGCTGCATGTGGTTCCGGTGGTGGATCTTCTGAGAACGCCATTCGTTGGGGCAACTGGCCGCTCTACCTTGATGTTGATGACTCAGGTAAGAATTATCCAACGCTGCAGGCATTCATTAAAGACAGTGGCATTGATGTCAAGTACTTTGAAGATTACAACGATAACGATGAGTTCTTTGGAAAAGTTCAAGCGCAGCTCAAACTTAAGCAAGATATCGGTTATGACATCGTAACCCCAACAGATTGGATGGCAGCTCGCTGGATTCGTCTGGGTTACACACATAAATTTGATAAGGCAAACATTCCTAATGCTGGAAACATTCTTGACACTCTTGCATCTCCCTCATTTGATCCAACACGTGAACACTCCATGACCTGGCAAGGAATTATGAGTGGATTCGGTTGGAACACCGAAAAGGTTCCTGGCGGGGTTCGTACTCTTGATGAACTCTTTGCTCCAGAAAATAAGGGGAAAATTGTTGTTCTCTCTGAGATGCGTGACACCATTGGCGTTATCTTGCGCTCACGCGGCGTGGATTTGCAGACAGTGACCGAAAATCAGTATATGAGCGCTGTTGAATTCTTAGAACAGAAAGTTTCTGATGGCTGGATTCGCGGTGTTAAGGGCAACGAATATGCTGAAGACCTTAAGTCTGGCGATGCTGTTGCAGTTATTGGTTGGTCTGGAGATATGTTTATCTTGAAGAATGATTACGATGGCAAGTTTGACTTCGCAATCCCTGAGTCAGGTGGAACCATTTCAGGTGATAACTTGATGATTCCTTACACAGCAACGGCTGAAGTGAAGGCAAGCGCTGAAAAGCTGATTAACTGGTATTACGACCCTACAATTGCTGCAGAAGTTGCTGCCTACGTGAACTACGTAACTCCAGTAAAGGGTGCACAAGCTGAGATGGAGAAGATTGATCCAGATCTAGCGGCGAGTGAATTTATCTTTCCAACTGAGAAGACAATGGCTAACCTCTCTGTCTTCCGTTCACTCACACCTGCTGAAGAAAGCACTTGGACAGAGGCCTTCCAGAAGGCATCCGGCATCTAGGTGGCAGATAGCGCAAACTCGGCACGTGGTGACCTTAAACTCGCTAGTGTCACCAAGAGTTATGGCGACTTCACAGCTGTTGATGATCTCTCACTAACCATTCCTAAAGGTTCATTCTTTGCATTGCTTGGACCTTCAGGGTGTGGCAAAACCACCACACTTCGTATGGTTGCTGGTCTGGAAGAGCCTACGGTGGGAACTATCCACTTAGGTTCAACTGACATCACCTTCACTAAGCCATATCAGCGCCCTATCAATACCGTTTTTCAGAACTACGCTCTTTTTCCGCATTTAACAATCTTTGAAAATATTGCATTCGGTCTGCGCCGTCGTGGAATCAAAGATGTGGATGAGTCCGTCAATAAGGTGCTGGACCTGGTGGAACTTCCTCATCTAGCACAGCGCAAACCAACACAGCTCTCTGGCGGTCAGCAACAGCGCATCGCACTTGCCCGTGCCATTGTTAATCGACCGGCACTTCTCCTTCTTGATGAACCACTAGGAGCACTTGATCTTAAGTTGCGACGTCAGATGCAGATTGAACTCAAGTGGATTCAAAAGGAAGTCGGACTCACATTCGTTCACGTGACCCACGATCAGGAAGAGGCCATGACAATGGCTGACACGATTGCGGTGATGAATGAGGGAAAGATTGAGCAGATGGGAAGCCCCGCTGAACTCTATGACAATCCAAAGACAGCATTTGTCGCAAACTTTCTCGGTCAATCAAATTTAATCAAGGGAACACTAGTCGGCACAGATGGAGATTCATTAGTTGCAGATCTCTTTGGCCAGAAGATTTCACTTCCGCGTTCTCGTTCTCATGCAGCAGATTCATCGATTTATGCGGGTATCCGCCCAGAAAAGTTCCGTATCTCGTTACTTCAAACCTCCACTTCAGGCAATCTATTAAGTGGTGGAAAAATTGAAGATGTTTCATATATTGGGGTCTCAACTCAGTATCAAGTCATGATGCCATGGGGACAAGAGCTAATGGTCTTTGAACAAAACGATGATGGGGTTGCACCTTTCCGAATCGGTGACCCAGTGAATATTTCATGGGAGCCAATTTTTACCTTTGCACTGCGTGGCGATGAAGATGCTGATGCAGGTACCGAAGTAGTTCCTGAAGATCTCGACGAAGAGTAATCAAAAGACACTGGCTATGAAGAAGATAAGCACCCCCTACCTACTGCTCCTTCCTGGCTTCGCCTTCCTCTTTACATTTTTTGTTTTTCCGATACTCAGTCTGGCTCAAGTTTCAACTGCAACCCCAATCAGTGGGGGAGACGTTGGAGAATTTGAGCAAACACTAAGATTTAGAAATTATTTGGAAGCTTTTCTCGAGAGTAGAGAGCATTTCGGACGATCACTTGTTTATGCACTGCTGGCAACTTTTATTGCGCTCATGATTTCTTATCCATTGGCATATGCCCTGGCATTCAAATCTGGAAAGTATAAGAATGTGCTTCTCGTGCTAGTCGTAGCCCCATTTTTTACTTCGTTTTTACTTCGTACTGTGGCGTGGAAGCAAATTCTAGGAGAAGAAGGCTTCGTAGTTCCTCCACTTAGAACTCTTGGATTAATCAGCGAATCAACCACCCTTACTTCAACTGCGGGTGCAGTAATTATCGGTATGGCATATAACTTCCTACCATTTATGACGCTACCTCTTTATGCATCAATCGATCGAATTGATCCACGTACTCTTGAAGCATCAGGTGATCTTTACGCAAATGGCTTCACCACCTTCCGCAAGGTAACGCTGCCCTTATCCATGCCAGGGGTTGTCGCGGGGACCTTACTCACATTTATTCCCGCTGCAGGTGATTACGTTAATGCCGAATTATTGGGCGGACCAAATAACACGATGATTGGTAACGTCATTCAATCAAGATTTCTTATTCCAGACTACCCCACAACATCAGCGCTCTCCTTTATGCTGATGGCTTCAATTCTGATTATAGTTATTGTGTATATCCGTAAAGCTGGAACGGATGAGGTCGTATGAGTCCTATTGCAAAAGAAGTAATTGTCTCACGGCGACCTTTAGGTTCTTCGTTATCGCGTTGGTTTGGCAAAAACCTCATACGAATCTATATGGCTCTAGCATTTACCTATCTCTTTATCCCTGTGGCTTATACCTTTGTCTTTTCCTTTAACGACTCGGGTAAATCCAATATAACCTGGCAGGGGTTCACCTTTGATAAATGGTTAAATCCATGTGGTGCACCACGTGTATGCGAGGCTCTTGGAAACTCAATTAAGATTGGTCTATTGGCAACGATATTTTCAACAATTTTAGGAACACTTATAGCTTTTGCGATCGGGCGATATGCATTTAGAGGACGATCAGCGTCAAATCTTCTAATTTTCCTTCCCATGGCAACGCCAGAGATTGTGTTGGGCGCCTCTATTCTCTCGCTCTTTCTTGTATTGCAAGTAAATCCAGGCTTCTGGCCAACGGTTATCGCCCATGTTGTTTTCTGTGTCTCCTTCGTTGTTGTCACCGTGAAGGCTCGTATTGCATCTCTTGATCCTCGGCTTGAGCAGGCCGCAATGGATCTCTATGCCAATGAATTTCAAACATTTCGTCGCGTGACTTTGCCATTGGTGGCACCAGGAATTGCAGCAGCAGCCCTTCTCGCCTTCAGCCTCTCTTTCGATGATTTTATTATCACTAATTTCAACTCTGGAACTGTTACAACGTTTCCAAAATTTATTTATGGAGCCGCAGCACGCGGGATCCCGGCGCAGGCTAACGTGATTGCCTCGGCCGTCTTTTTCCTTGCCTTAGCCCTTGTTATTATTGGACAAGTGGTCAGCCGTAAGCGTAAAGTTTATTAAATGGTGAATCATGGCAATATGTACGGTCCAAGCTTCACCTTTCTAGGTGTAGCCCAATGCGACCTTGATGATCGGGCAACCTACGCCAATGCTGATATTGTCATTGTCGGTGCACCAATTGATTCAGGAACATCGCATCGATCCGGTGCTAAGTTTGGCCCGCAAGCAATTCGCGGTGGAGATTATCTGCCCCATGATGCAAGTCGACCACACTTAGCGCTACGTACAGATGGTTTGAAAGATCTTACCGTTGTTGACGCTGGTGACTTGATGATGCCAGGAGGAGACCTCGCTGCATCTTTGACTGTGCTACGCGAGGCGACAGAGAAAATTTCACAAGCAGGTGCAATACCTGTGATTCTTGGGGGCGATCACTCGATTGCATCGGCAGATGTTGCCGGGATTGCAAACCATCGCGGACATGGAAAGATTTCAATGATCCACTTTGATGCGCACGCTGATACTGGCGAAGATCACTTTGGTGCATTGATTGGGCACGGGACTCCAATGCGTCGCTTAATTGAAGATGGATATATGCGTGGAGATCGCTTTTTACAATTAGGCCTGCGTGGGTATTGGCCGGATCATGCCACTCTTGCGTGGATGCGCGATCAAGGTATGCGTTCCTATGAGATGACTGAGATTCATCATCGTGGACTCAATACCGTTCTCGATGAATCTTTTGCGACTCTTACTGACGGCTGCGATGGAGTTTTTCTTTCAGTTGATATTGATGTTGTTGATCCAGGCATGGCGCCAGGTACCGGAACTCCAGAACCTGGTGGAATGACATCGCGTGAGCTACTTGAAGCTGTGAGGCGAATCTGTTTGGAGCTTCCTGTTGTGGGAATTGATATCGTTGAAGTCGCACCAGCTTTTGATAGCGCAGATATCACCGCAATTTTAGCTAACCGTGTTGTTCTTGAGGCACTTAGTGCAATTGCCAAGCGCCGCACTGGAAGCAGTTATTCACCCATACAAAATCTTCTGGATCGTTAATTCATGCGTGATGTTGTCATCCTAGGTTCCACTGGCTCAATCGGCGTTCAAGCGTTGGAGATTGTGGAAGCTAATCCGGAGCTCTTTTCGGTAGTTGCTATCACTTCAGCTGGAACTCATCCGCAGTTGGTTATTGATCAGGCGAAGAAGTTTGGCGTCAAGCTGGTGGGCGTTACTAAGAATGCGCAAATAATTCGCGAGGCACTTCCTGGAGTTCAAGTCATTGATGGTCCCCATGCATCAACTGAAATAGCGGCAATTACCTGCGATGTTGTGCTCAATGCAATTACTGGTTCTATTGGCTTGGCACCCACACTTGCTGCAATCAAAGCGGGCAATCGGGTGGCACTTGCCAATAAGGAATCACTTGTTGCGGGTGGAGATTTAGTGATTGCACATGTAAAGGATGATCAGATACTTCCCGTTGATTCCGAGCATTCAGCAATTTGGCAAGCGCTGCTGGGTGAGAAGAAATCTGAAATTTCTAAGTTAGTTCTTACCGCAAGTGGTGGGCCATTTCGTGATCGCGCCGACTTGTCTACCGTAACTTTGCAAGAAGCACTTGCCCATCCCACATGGACCATGGGACCGGTTGTGACAATTAATTCAGCCTCCCTGATGAATAAGGGGTTGGAAATTATTGAAGCTCACTATTTATTTGGCATTGCCTATTCACAGATAGAGGCAGTGATTCATCCGCAATCTGTAGTGCACTCCATGGTCGAATTCATCGATGGTTCAACTATCGCCCAAGCATCACCGCCGAATATGAAGGGGCCAATTTCATTGGCGCTCAGCCATCCGCATCGTGTTCCTGGGGCGACGAAGCCAATTGATTGGAGTACTTCTCACACTTGGAACTTTGCTCCCATTGATGAGAGTCGTTTTCCAGCGGTGGCACTTGCTCGCACCTGCGGTGAAATTGGGGGAGGACTCCCAGCTATTTTTAATGCTTCTAACGAGTTTGCCGTGCAAGCATTTATCGATGGGCAGATCTCATTTACCGACATTTTCGCCATTGTCAGTCAGAGCGTGAATCACCTTCGGGCATCAGCGGCCACAACTCTGCGTGATTTGGAAGATGTCAGTGCCGCAGAAGATGATGCTCACCAGATAGCCAGTGAATTAGTGAAGAAAGTAGCTCTGTGATGAAAGTACTTGGAATCTTAGCTTTTGCAGTTGCGCTACTCCTATCTGTCATGGTGCACGAATTCGGGCATTACATCACCGCTAAGAAATTTAATATGAAGGTCACTGAATTTTTCCTTGGTTTTGGTACCAAGTTGTGGTCCTTTAGAAAGGGCGAGACTGAGTTTGGCGTGAAGGCGATTCCAGCCGGTGGCTACTGCCGCATCGAAGGAATGACACCTACCGATCGGATGCCGGCCGGGGAAGAATCTCGTGCTTTCTTTACCGCCTCATCAGGTAAGAAGTTGATTGTTTTAGGTGCAGGCTCTTTCGCCCATTTCCTGATTGGCTTTCTGCTTATCTTTTCCATCTTCTTTGGAGTTGGTTACACCGCCCTTCTTTCTAATGTGGCACAAGTTTCTCCTAACTCTGCCGCCGCCGAAGCAGGTTTTCTAGCTGGAGATAAAATCATTGAAGTAGATGGCCAGAAAGTTAAGGATTGGTATCTAGATTCGCGCAAGATTGCCGAGTCGCAAGGCAAGCAGATGCGATTTACTATCGAGCGTGCCGGTGAGGTTCTTACTCTCACCGCCACACCGCAATATGTCCAAGAGCAGAAGCGATATGTGCTGGGCGTGGTCACTCAGATCGGAAACAAACGAGAAAGCTTTTTTCCTGCGATATCTGCCTCTGCTAAAGCCACGGTCACGCTGACCAAAGAATCAGTGAAATCACTCTTTACTCTTCCTTCTAAAGTGCCACAACTTATTCGCCAAACATTTATGGGCGAAGAGCGCAATCCTGATGGCCTTGTGGGAATTGTTGGCGCAGCTCGAGTCTCAGGCGATGCGGTGAGTTCGCAGAACCTTAATAGCAATGAACGAGTTTCCACCTTCATTCTTATCGTTGCCAGCTTAAATATTTTCGTTGGTCTCTTTAATTTGCTGCCCTTTCTGCCACTCGACGGTGGTCATATGGCCATTGCAATTGCCGATGAAGTCCGCGCCCTCTTTGCACGCATTCGCAGGAAGCCTCGGCCAGCCGGTATCGATGTCAATGTCATGACACCAATTACCATGGCTGTCTTTGGCGTCTTAGCTGTGCTGACGTTGATACTTCTTGTGGCAGATATCATCAATCCAATTTCAATCAACTTCTAGCGCACACTACTCACCACCAGGAGCAAGATTGCGCGAGATAGGGCAGAATACGCATCATGGTTGATCTCGGAATTCCCAGTGCTCCACCGCCAACGCTGCACCCGCGTCGCAAGACACGACAGCTTAAAGTTGGCTCGGTTGGGGTTGGGTCCGAATCACAGGTAAGTGTGCAATCGATGTGCACCACTCTCACATCAGATGTCAATGCTACTTTGCAACAGATTGCAGAGCTCACCGCATCTGGTTGCCAGATTGTTCGAGTTGCAGTGCCATCACAAGATGATGCTGATGCACTGGCACAGATTGCTAAGAAATCTCAGATTCCAGTAATTGCAGATATTCACTTTCAGCCAAAATATATCTTTGCCGCTATCGATGCTGGGTGCGCCGCCGTTCGTGTGAACCCTGGCAATATCAAGCAGTTTGATGACAAGGTCAAAGAAGTTGCCAAGGCGGCGGGAGATGCCGGCATTCCAATTCGTATTGGTGTGAACGCTGGTTCGCTAGATCCGCGACTGCTTGCAAAATATGGCAAGGCAACTCCAGAAGCTCTGGCTGAATCAGCGCTCTGGGAAGCATCACTATTTGAAGAGCATGGCTTTGGCGATATCAAGATTTCAGTCAAGCATCACGATCCGGTCACGATGGTCAACGCTTATCGAATTCTTGCCGCCAAGTGCGATTACCCGCTGCACCTCGGGGTAACAGAAGCTGGTCCAATCTTTCAAGGAACGATTAAGTCTGCAACTGCCTTTGGAATATTGTTGGCTGAAGGTATTGGCGACACTATTCGCGTCTCACTATCTGCTCCACCTGTGGAGGAAGTAAAGGTTGGCATTTCTATCCTTGAATCACTGAACTTGCGTCAGCGTAAACTTGAAATTGTTTCTTGCCCATCGTGTGGTCGCGCTCAAGTAGATGTCTATACCTTGGCCGAGAAAGTACAGGCAGGTTTGCAAGGAATGACAGTTCCACTGCGCGTTGCAGTCATGGGTTGCGTCGTCAACGGTCCTGGCGAAGCTCGCGAAGCAGACCTTGGTGTTGCATCTGGAAATGGAAAAGGTCAGATCTTTGTGAAGGGTCAAGTCATTAAAACAGTGCCGGAAGCACAGATTGTTGAAACTCTGATTGAAGAAGCGATGCGCTTAGCCGAAGAGATGGAAGCCGCCGGCGTTGCATCAGGAGTACCTTCCGTCACTACTTCGTAATCCTCCGGTAGGGTTCGCATTATGTTGCGAATGTCCACTCTCTTCTTGCGCACGCTTCGCGATGACCCAGCTGATGCTGAAGTTCCAAGTCATCGCCTCTTAGTACGCGCTGGATATATTCGTCGTATTGCAGCCGGGGTCTATTCCTGGCTACCACTAGGCGTCATCACACTTCGTAATATTGAAAACATTGTTCGCCAAGAGATGGATAAGGCTGGCTTTCAAGAAGTTCACTTTCCAGCGCTTTTGCCGAAAGATGCCTATGAGCAGACTGGTCGCTGGACTGATTACGGGCCAGATCTCTTTCGCTTGCAAGATCGAAAAGGTGCAGATTACTTACTAGGGCCAACTCACGAAGAGATGTTCACGTTGATGGTTAAGGGTGAGTACTCCTCTTATAAGGATTTGCCGCTCTCGCTCTATCAAATACAGACCAAGTATCGCGATGAAGCTCGTCCACGTTCTGGAATTATTCGTGGGCGCGAATTTGTCATGAAAGACTCTTATTCATTTGACCTCACCGATGAAGGTCTAGTTGATTCCTACATGCGCCATCGCGCTGCCTATATTGCAACCTTTGATCGGCTGCGCCTTAAGTACAACATTGTCAGTGCGGTATCAGGTGCCATGGGTGGCTCGGCATCAGAGGAATTCTTGGCACCATGTGAAACTGGTGAAGATACGTATGTTCTTTGTGAAAAGTGTGGTTATGCCGCAAATGTGGAAGCGGTGACAACCGTTGTAGCAGCAGGTGATGCATCGACAGTGCCGGCGCAAGAAGTCTTTGATTCACCTAACACTCCCACCATCGACACACTTGTTGAACTTCTGAATGCCAAGTTCGGCGGGGGATATGACGGGGCAAAGACTCTTAAAAACGTGATGCTGATGGCTGATGAGAAAGCGATTTCAGTTCTTGTGCCTGGAGATCGCGAAGTTGATCTCAAGCGATTGCAAGCAAATCTTGCTGGCGTCAATGACTTGCGAGTATTTGAAGAGGCAGATTTTGCAAAGTTTCCAGGACTTGTGAAGGGTTACATCGGACCGCAAGATGCAAAGAAGAATGGCATCACTGTCTATGCCGATCCGCGCATTGCTCCTGGTACGGCGTGGGTAACAGGTGCCAATGCCAAAGATAAGCATGCACGTAATGTGGTCAATGGTCGCGACTTTGCTGTTAATCATTACGTGGAAGCAGCGCAGATTCGTCAAGGAGATGCATGTCCTAAGTGCGCAGCCCCAGTTGTTATTGATCGCGCCATTGAAATTGGTCATATCTTCCAGCTGGGTCGCAAATATGCGCAGGCACTTAACCTCACTGTGCTCGACCAAAATGGAAAATCACAAGTTGTCACCATGGGCTCTTACGGAATTGGTGTCTCGCGCGCAGTTGCTGCCATTGCCGAACAGAGTTATGACGAGATCGGACTTTCCTGGCCGGTAGAAGTGGCACCCGCCAAGGTGCATGTTGTTGCCACAGGTAAAGAGGATAATATTTTTGAGACTGCCGAGAAGATTGGCGCCGAGCTAGAGGCGCGCGGAATATCTGTGATGTTAGATGATCGTCGCGGCACTAGCCCAGGGGTTAAGTTTAAAGATGCTGAATTGATTGGAATTCCAGTCATTGTCGTTGTGGGCAAGGCGCTGGAGAATGGGAACGTTGAAATTCGGGTGCGCAATAGTGGTGAAAAGTCAGAGATTGCCGTAGTGGGCGCAGTTGATGCAATCGCAGCTCTTCTTCCAACCCTGCCCTAGTTAACAGTTTGTGGTCAACCACTGATAAAATTTGCCCCACAACTTAAGAACAATTAAATATGAAGGGCTAGAAATGGCAATCACGGATCAAATAGCGCAACTGGTTACACCTGCAGTTGAAGCTCAAGGATTCTTCCTGGAAGAAGTCTTACTTGTATCACCCGGCAAGCACCGCATTGTTACCTGCATCGTTGATGGCCAGAGTTCCTTAAATATGGATCAAGTCACCGCAGTCTCACGCGCCATCTCAGAACTTCTCGATGAAGCCGCCTTTATGGGAGAAGCACCCTTTACCTTGGAGGTTACTTCTCCAGGTGTTGATCGCCCGCTAACTAAGCCACGTCACTTTGCGAAAAACGTTGATCGCTTGCTGAAAGTTGTGCGCAATGATGGTGAGGTCGTTACTGGCCGAATCTCTGGCAATACTGAAACTGAGCTCACGCTGTCGGTAACTGAGAAGAAGGAAGTAAAAGAAGTTGTGATTGCGCTATCTGATATCAAGCGCGCAACAGTTGAAATTGAATTTAACCGGAAAGATAGTGATAAGTAATGGGCGTCGATATTGAGGCGCTCAAGCAACTGACCGATGCCAAAGGTATGCCGCTAGAACAATTGATTCAGGCAATCGAAGCTGGCGTGCTCACCGCATATTCTGAGACGCTAGAGCCGAACCGTTACGCGCGCGTGCAACTTGATCGCGAAACTGGAGACATTGCGATATTTGTTCCCGAGTTTAACGAACTAGGAGAGCGCATTGCCGAAAAGGTGCTTGAGGTGGAGGGCTTTGATCGCACTGCAACTTCGACTGCTCGCCAAGTAATTAAACTTCAAATGCGTGCAACTAACGATGCTGAAATCGTTGGCGAGTTCACCGCCTCCGTCGGCGATGTCATCTCCGGAATTGTGCAACAGGGGCGCGATCCTAAGATGATTAACGTCAACCTAGGTCGAACAGAAGGTCGCATTCCACCGCAAGAGCAGGTTCCTGGTGAAGTCTTTAACCATGGCGATCGCATAAAATGTTTCGTTGTTGAAGTAAAGCAAGGACTTAAGGGTCCAGAAATCATGTTATCTAGAAGCCACCCAGCACTGGTCAAGCAGTTATTTGCACTAGAAGTTCCGGAGATACAAGATCGCATCGTCGAAATAATGGCGGTTGCGCGAGAGGCCGGACATCGCACAAAGATTGCCGTGCGCTCTCACCGCGCCGGAGTTTCATCAAAGGGTTCACTGATTGGCCCGATGGGTTCTCGTGCGCAGGCAGTAATGAATGAGCTACATGGAGAGAAGATTGATATTGTCGATTGGGATGAAGATCCAGTTAAGTTTGTAGCTCACGCACTTGCTCCAGCCAAAGTAACGAGTGTGACTATCGTTGATGAATCAATTCGTTCTGCAAAAGTCATTGTTCCGGATTACCAACTATCGCTGGCCATCGGAAAAGATGGACAAAATGCCCGTCTTGCCGCACGTCTTACCGGCTGGCGAATAGATATCCACCCCGATACTCCCGCGTGAAATAGGGATTTCTCACCTCATTCGCTAGACTGGGGCCATCGCATAAGCGCATACGCGTGAGTGCAATTACTGAAATGGATGCGAAAGATATGAAACTCAAATGAGCTCGTTTACATCATGAGGTCGAACAACTAGGGCTCGCATCCCACAAATTTTAATGCGGGCCAAGACAGGAGAAATGTGTCAAAGGTCCGCGTACACGAGTTAGCAAAGCAGCTCGGTATGGAGAGCAAGGAAGTCCTTGCAAAGCTCCAAGAAATGGGCGAATTCGTCCGATCAGCATCATCAACAGTGGAAGCACCGGTTGTGCGCAAGTTAGTTGCGCTATACCCAGATGCTAAGCCTGCCGAAGAGAAGAAGCCCGTTAAAAAGGCTGCGGCGAAGAAAACTGCCGCCTCCAAGAAAACTGCTGAAGTAAATCCAGAACTTGCAGCAGAGTTAGCTGCCGAACTCGGCGTAGATCTTGCCGCCCTGAAAGCATCACGTGATGCTGCCGCAACTGCCCACGAAGAAGCAAAGAGTGCTGCAGCTGCAGAAGCTCACGCACCTGTGGCACCGACTACACCCGCTACACCTGGTGCGCCACGTCCAGGAAATAATCCATTTTCATCAGGAGCGGCAGTTCCACGTCCACCGCGTCCTGGTAACAATCCATTTTCAACAGGTGGCGTAGTTCCGCGCCCACCTCAACGACCAGCAGGATCAACTGGTGCACCGCGTGCCGGTATGGCAGGTGCTCGTCCCGGTTCTGTTCGTCCAGGTTTTGCAGCACGTCCTGGTGGTGCACGTCCGCCAGGTGCTGGTACTGGAACTGGAAACTATCCACCACGTACAGGCGGTGCACCAGCCTCACCAGGTCCATATCGTTCACAAGGGAATGCTCCAGCAGGTGGCGCACCTGGTGGTCCACAACGTCCAGGCGGCGGTGCCCCTAATCGCGGTCCAGGTCGTGGCGGAACTGCTGGTGCATTTGGAAAGAATGCAAGTAAATCTTCAAAGCGTAAGCAGAAGTCACGCAAGGCGCTGCGCGAAGAATTCGACAATATGCAAGCTCCACAATTAGGTGGAGCAGTTATTCCGCACGGTGATGGCAAGACAAAGATTCGCATGCGCCGTGGCTCATCACTTGCAGATTTTGCAGAGAAGATCAATGCAGATCCAGCAGCGTTGGTATCAGCGCTATTCCATCTTGGTGAAATGGTGACTGCAACGCAATCTGTTGATGCTGACACATTTGAAATTCTCGGTGCCCAACTTGGATATGTCATCGAAGTTGTTTCACCTGAGGAAGAAGATCGTGAGCTCTTACAGGGATTTGATATCGATCTCGCTGCCGAAATGAGTGACTACGACGAGGAAAATCTCACTGCCCGCCCACCAGTTGTCACCGTTATGGGACACGTGGATCACGGTAAGACATCACTCCTTGATGCAGTTCGTAAGACTGAAGTGATTAAGGGCGAAGCTGGCGGCATCACACAGCACATCGGTGCCTACCAAATTCACCATGATCACGATGGCGTTAATCGCGCTATTACATTTATCGATACGCCAGGTCACGAAGCCTTTACCGCTATGCGTGCACGTGGTGCCAAGGTCACAGATATTGCAGTTCTCGTAGTTGCAGCAGATGATGGCATCATGCCTCAGACGATTGAAGCACTTAACCATGCACAGGCCGCTGATGTGCCGATTGTGGTTGCAGTGAACAAGATTGATAAGGAAGGTGCGAACCCAGATAAGGTCCGCCAGCAACTTACTGAGTACAACTTGATTGCCGAGGAGTACGGCGGAGACACAATCTTCGTAAACGTCTCTGCTAAATCAGGTGTCGGAGTCAATGAACTTATTGATTCAATCTTGCTCACAGCAGATGCTGCTATTGATCTGCGCGCAGTGGCACTAGATGTTGCTCGCGGTGTTGCCATTGAAGCTCACCTTGACCGTGGTCGTGGACCAGTTGCCACAGTTCTTGTGCAGCGCGGAACACTCAAAGTCGGAGATGCCATCGTTGCCGGAGGATCATTTGGGCGTGTGCGCGCTATGCACGATGAAGATGGAAATATGGTTGAAGAGGCAGGACCATCTCGTCCAGTGCAGGTTCTCGGATTCACATCCGTTCCTAATGCTGGAGATACCTTCCTAGTTGCCGAAGATGACCGCACATCTCGTCAGATTGCTGAAAAGCGTCAAGCTGCAGAGCGCAACGCGCAATTGGCCAAGGCGCGCAAGAAGGTCTCACTGGAAGACTTCATGGAGCAATCCAAGATTTCAACTCTTAACCTCATCCTGAAGGGTGACGTTTCTGGTTCGGTGGAAGCACTCGAAGATGCACTGATGCAGCTCGATGTTGGCGCTGAAGTAGATCTACGAGTTATTCACCGCGGTGTTGGCGCAATTACTAAGAGCGATATCACGCTTGCATCTGCCTCAACTGCGGTCGTTATCGGCTTTAACGTTAAGCCAGAACCACAGACTGCTATCTATGCTGATCAAGAAGGCGTCGAAGTTCGCTTCTACTCAGTTATCTATAACGCAATCGAAGAGATTGAACTCTCACTTAAGGGACTCCTTAAGCCAGAGTTTGAAGAGGTCATACTCGGCAGCGCTGAAGTACGCGATCTCTTTAAATCTTCAAAGGTTGGAACTATTGCCGGTTCGGTCGTCAGCGATGGAATCATTCGCCGAAATGCAAAGGCACGTGTCATACGTGGCGGAGCAGTCATTGCCGAAGAGGTCACTATCGAATCGCTCAAGCGATTTAAGGATGATGCCACTGAAGTCCGTGAGGGCTTTGAGTGCGGTATCGGCGTAGGCAAGGGTGCTGACCTTCAAGTTGGAGACATCATTCAGGTATTTGAGATGCGTGAGAAGAAGCGCGCATAACGCTTCGAAAAGAAAAAATGGGAAATTCACACCGCAGCCAGAAGGTTGCAGACCGCATCAAGGTAGTAGTGGCACAGCTGCTTGAGACAAAGATTAAAGATCCGCGTCTTGGCTTTGTCACTGTTACCGATGCGCGGGTGACCGGAGATCTACAGAACGCCTCAATCTTCTATACCGTCCTTGGTGGAGATGATGAGCGCGCTGCAACCGCAGCCGCACTCGAATCAGCAAAAGGTGTGATCCGCAGCGCTGTGGGAAAAGATTTAGGTACCCGCATTACGCCATCACTTGAATTCATTCTTGATGGACTTCCAGAATCTGCAAAAGCCCTAGATTCACTTTTAGAGCGAGTTCACCAACTTGATGCCGAAGTTGCCAAAGCGCGCGAGAATGCAAAGCCAGTGATGGAAGATGCTTATAAAGTCCCACGCGTCGTAGAAAACAAATTTGATAACTAATGACAGATGGATTCCTGGTTGTAGATAAAGCTGGGGGAATGACCAGTCACGATGTCGTAGCAGTGGGGCGAAAAGCGCTGGGCACACGCAAAGTGGGCCATGCGGGAACACTTGATCCCATGGCTACTGGAGTATTGGTCCTAGGTTTCGGAAATGGCACACGCCTTTTGCAATACATCACCGATGGCGACAAGTCATACGTTGCCACCATTGTTCTTGGTGCATCAACTGTGACCGATGATAAAGAAGGCGAAGTGATTGCAACTACCCATGCAGCAGATGTTGCTGATAGCGAGATTGCAAGAGTGTTAAAAACTATGGTTGGCACCATCGCCCAACGCCCATCATCTGTCTCGGCCGTAAAAGTTGGCGGAGAGCGTGCTTATGATCGTGTGCGAGCTGGTGAGAAGTTTGAACTGGAGTCGCGCCAGATATCAATCTCGCAACTAGATATTCTGGCAATTCGCCACCTTGATGCGACTACTGAAGTTGATATTGAAGTCACCTGCTCAGCCGGAACATTTATTCGCGCCATTGCCCGCGATTTAGGGGAGGCGTTAAAAGTTGGGGGACACCTGAGCGCCCTGCGCCGCACACGAGTTGCCGGCTTTAGTGAAAAAGATGCGGTCTCTTTTCAAGATCTTAAAGATCAGAAGTTCACACCACTAAAGCTTGCCGATGTGGCCAGAGTGACTTTTTCTGTTCGCGAGCTCACTCTGGAAGAAGTCACAGAGTTATCTTTTGGCCGGCCACTATCTGAAAATGGCACTACTTCCATCACTGCTGCGATGTCACCAGATAATCGACTCATCGCACTGCTCAAAGATGATGGAATACATGCAAAACCCATCGCTGTCTTTGCGGCAGCGAACTAGGTAAGGCAAGATTGGAATATGTCCGAGACTAACGTTGTACTCATTGGGGTATTCGATGGCGTACATAAGGGACATCAACAGCTGCTTAATCGTGCAAAAGAGATTGCAGATGGGCGAGCTATCGTTGCCCTGACTTTTGATCCACATCCAACAACTGTCTTTGCCCCCGAAAAGGTTCCTACCTCGCTGACGACCCTGGCTGACCGGGTTGAACTCTTAAAGATTCATAACGCTGATCAAGTTGCAGTCATGAAGTTCAATGAGAAGTTTGCTGCAATGTCTCCCGAAGATTTTGTAGCCAATGTCTTGGTGGGCCAACTGCATGCCAGCACCGTGGTGGTGGGCAAGAACTTCACCTATGGTCATAAAGCAGCTGGAAATGTTGAATCACTGATTGCCGAGGGCCGCACACATAATTTCACAGTTGATGTGCAGGAGCTCAAAGCAGATACTGAAGTCATCTCCTCTTCGCGTATTCGCGCACTTGTGATTGCCGGGAAAGTTGAAGAAGCACGCACACTTCTATCGCGACCACACCGTCTAGATGGTGTTGTAGTGCACGGTGAAAAGCGCGGGCGGGAAATTGGTTATCCCACAGCTAATTTAGGAAACATTGAAGGACAAACTATTCCTGCCGATGGCGTCTATGCCGGGTGGTTGACGGTGGGAATTAATTTCTGGCCGGCGGCAATTTCTATTGGTACCAATCCAACATTTGCAGGAGAACGCGCCAGACAAGTTGAAGCGTATGCACTTGATCAAGAGGGGCTAGAGCTCTATGACAAGAATGCATCCATTGAATTTGGTTGGTATTTACGCCCCACTCTGAAATTCGATAGCTTGGAAGAGCTATTGGTCCAGATGAAGAAAGATTGCGATAAAGCACGCGAATTAACCGAGAAATAAGGGCAATTCAGCCTCAATTTCACTTATCCACACCCCACAGGTAAACTTTGCCCTGTCCAACGAGAAAGTGATTTCCCGTGATTCAAACCGGGAAGCCTCTTGAACAGTACTGATGTACTTAACATGAAAAGGAATACAGCACTATGGCTTTAACACCAGAAGTAAAGAAAGAAATCATTGCGAAGTACGGCTCATCAGCTACTGATACAGGAAGCCCTGAAGCTCAGATCGCTTTATTGTCACGTCGCATCGATGACATTACGACTCACCTGAAGACCAACCCACATGATCACCACAACCGTCGTGGTCTGTTGTTGCTCGTAGGTCAGCGTCGTCGCATCTTGCAGTACCTCGCAAAGACAGATATCAATCGTTACCGTGGAATTCTCGAGAAACTCGGAATCCGTCGCTAATTAAGTAAGAACTACCCGCCGGGGGACTAATGGTCCTCGGTAGTGGTTTCCAGATGTTTGCATCTGTGAACTTCGATCGAAGATTCATTCGTTTCGCCTTGCGAGTAGTTACCGCTTCCAAGCTGTGCTCATGCACCTTGGAATATGCAACAAACGAATCAAAGGAGGACCCATGGAGGGTCAAGACGTAAAGACAGCAGTAGCCGTTATCGATAACGGAAAGTACGGAAAGCGCGAGATCAAGTTCGAAACCGGACGCCTCGCAAAGCAAGCAGCAGGAGCTGCAGCTGTGTATCTAGATGATCAGACAATGATCTTCTCGGCAACAACAGCATCAAAGACACCTAAAGATCAATTCGATTTCTTCCCACTTACAGTTGATGTAGAAGAGAAGATGTATGCAATTGGCAAGATCCCAGGATCATTCTTCCGTCGTGAAGGCCGACCATCAGAAGAGGCAATTCTTACCTGCCGTCTGATTGATCGCCCATTGCGTCCATCATTTATCAAGGGACTTCGTAACGAAGTACAAATCGTTGTGACAGTAATGGCACTCGATCCTGACCACATGTATGACGTGATTGCTATCAACGCAGCATCAATGTCAACACAACTTGCAGGTCTGCCATTTTCAGGTCCTATCGGTGGAGTGCGTGTTGCACTTATCGAAGGCCAGTGGGTTGCATTCCCAAATCACTCACAGGTTGAGAACGCCGTTTTCGATATGGTCGTTGCAGGTCGCGTAACAGCTGACGATGTAGCAATCATGATGGTGGAAGCAGAAGCGACATCACGCACAATCGGTCTCATCGCCGGTGGCGCAGCAGCACCTACGGAAGAAATTGTTTCGCAAGGACTCGATGCAGCTAAGCCATTTATTCGCATTCTCTGCGAAGCGCAGTCAAAGCTGGCAGCAGTAGCTGCAAAGCCAACTGCAGATTTCCCAGTCTTCTTGGATTACCAAGATGATGTTTTTGCCGCAGTTGAAAAGGCTGCAAAAGATGATCTTGCAAAGGCGATGACAATCGCAGGTAAGCAAGAGCGCGAAACAAAGATCGATGAAATCTCTGCCTCAACTAAGGAATCTGTCTCTGCTGCCTTTGAAGGCCGCGAGAAGGAAGTTCCAGCAGCGTTTCGCTCACTCACAAAGAAGCTTGTTCGTCAGCGCGTATTGCGTGACAAGATTCGTATCGATGGTCGCGGTCTTCGTGATATTCGTGCCTTGTCTGCAGAAGTTGAAGTTATTCCTCGCGTTCACGGATCTGCAATCTTCGAACGTGGAGAGACTCAGATTCTTGGAGTGACAACTCTTAATATGCTCAAGATGGAACAGCAGCTCGACACAATGAGCCCTGAGACATCAAAGCGTTATATGCACAACTACAACTTCCCACCATATTCAACTGGTGAGACCGGTCGTGTAGGAACTCCAAAGCGTCGCGAAATCGGCCACGGAGCACTTGCAGAGCGCGCACTTATTCCAGTACTTCCAACTCGCGAAGAGTTCCCTTACGCAATCCGTCAGGTCTCAGAAGCACTTGGTTCAAATGGATCCACATCAATGGGATCAGTTTGTGCATCAACACTGTCAATGCTCCAAGCTGGTGTGCCACTAAAGGCTCCAGTTGCCGGTATTGCGATGGGTCTTATCTCAGATGATGTTGATGGCAAGATTGAATACGTTGCCCTCACAGATATTCTCGGTGCCGAAGATGCATTCGGAGATATGGACTTCAAGGTTGCCGGAACGAAGGACTTTATTACCGCCCTTCAACTTGATACCAAGCTCGATGGAATTCCAGCTTCAGTTCTCGCTGGCGCACTTCATCAGGCTAAGGAAGCGCGTTTAGCAATTCTTGATGTCATGAATGAAGCAATCGATACACCGGATGAGATGAGCCAATACGCTCCTCGCATCATCTCGGTAAAGATTCCAGTAGATCAGATTGGTGCAGTAATCGGGCCTAAGGGCAAGATTATTAACCAGATTCAAGATGAGACTGGCGCAGATATCTCCATTGAAGATGATGGAACTATCTACATCGGTGCCACCGATGGGCCTTCAGCTGAAGCAGCTCGCGCGCAGATTAACGCGATTGCTAATCCACAAATGCCAGAAGTGGGAGAGCGATACCTCGGAACTGTTGTGAAGCTTGCAACATTCGGTGCATTCATCTCATTGATGCCAGGTAAAGATGGCCTGCTCCACGTATCTCAGATTCGCAAGATGCATGGTGGAAAGCGCATTGAAAACCTAGAAGAGGTCATGAAGGTTGGCGACAAGATTCAGGTTGAAATCGGCGAGATTGATCCAAAGGGCAAGCTCTCTTTGGTTCCGGTTCTCGAAGATGGATCGACTCCAGCTGCTGAATAAGTAGATGTCAGTTAAACGCTCAGTTCACGCAAGTGGCCTGCGTATTGTTACGGAAGAAGTTCCGTCAGTGCGCAGCGCTGCTGTGGGAATTTGGGTCAATGTAGGATCTCGTGATGAAGCACCGGCTACCGCTGGTGCTTCTCATTTTCTGGAACATCTGCTCTTTAAAGGAACAACTAGTAGAGCAGCGTTAGAAATCTCTTCATCCATTGAGTCAGTCGGTGGTGAGATGAATGCCTTTACATCTAAGGAATACACCTGCTTCTACGCCCGTGTAATCGATACTGACTTACCAATGGCAATCGATGTGGTCAGCGATCTCATCACTTCCTCCGTTGTCTCAGCCCTAGATGTCGATGCCGAGCGCAAAGTAGTTCTTGAAGAAATTGCGATGCGCGATGATGATCCCAGTGATCTTGTGCACGATCTCTTTAGCGATACTTACTATGGCGATACGCCGATCGGGCGCCCAATTCTAGGAACCATTGATTCAATCAATGCGATGTCTCGCAACACTGTATTTAATTACTATAAGAAGAAGTACTTACCTCAAGATCTGGTCGTTGCCGTGGCCGGTAATATCAAACATAAGCGTGTAGTCGCCATGGTTGAGCAGGCGTTATCGCGCGATAACTTCCTCGATGTCATGGCCGCTCCTGTCATTCGCCCCAACACTCCGATTAAGAATTCAAAGCAACAATCTGTTGGTCTGATGTATAAAAAGAGCGAACAAGCTCATATGTTCTATGGGATGGAAGCTGTTGCTCGAGCAGATGAACGTCGCTTTGCGATGGGAGTTCTCTCTGCGGCCCTCGGCGGCGGCATGTCATCGCGCCTCTTTCAGGAGATTCGTGAAAAACGTGGGCTTGCCTACTCTGTCTATTCAAATGCACAACAATTTGCTGGCTCTGGCCTCATTGGTTTTTATGCCGGATGTAACCCAGCCAAGGCGGTGGAAGTCGTCGAAATTATTCGTAGCGTCTTAAGTGATGTTGCAGAGAATGGGATGACTCATGAAGAAATTGATCGTGCCAAAGGCGCTGTGCGTGGATCCCTGGTATTAAGTCAGGAAGATACTGGTTCGCGCATGAGCCGCATCGGCAAGAATGAGATTGTGTATGGCCAAGTAATGGATTTCGATTACATTCTCACCTCAATTGACCGGGTGAACGCTCAAGACATAGGCGAAATTGCCAGCGAGTTCTTGGTCAAAACGCCTACCCTTGCTCTTGTCGGTCCATTTAAAAATGAAGTGAAATTTGAAAAGGTGCTCGAGCGATGATCAAAGTTGCAGTCATTGGTGCGCGTGGTCGCATGGGTTCTGAGGTAGTAAAGGCTGTCAATGAAGCCAAGGATCTCGAACTCGTTGCGCAACTTGATCTTGGAGATTCACTCGACGCACTTCTTGCAAGTGGGGCAGTAGTTGCGATTGATTTCACAACACCTGATTCAGTCATGGCTAACCTCGAATTTTTGATTTCTCACAACATCAATGCGGTTGTGGGCACAACTGGCTTTGATGATGCGCGCATTGCCAAGATTAAGTCTCTTCTGGCTAGCTCAAAGTCAGGGGTTTTAATTGCTCCCAACTTTGCCATCGGGGCAGTGCTCATGATGGAGTTTGCAACAAAGGCAGCTAAGTACTTTGAATCTGCCGAAATCATTGAACTACATCACCCAAATAAAGTTGATGCACCATCAGGTACCGCCGCCCGCACAGCTGAACTCATGTCAGCTGCACGAAAAGAAGCTGGCCTACCTGCGATGCCAGATGCGACATCTACTTCTTTAGATGGAGCACGTGGTGCCACTGTGGGAGATATTCCAGTGCACTCGGTTCGTGTGCGCGGATTGGTTGCCCATCAAGAGGTATTACTCGGTGGAATTGGTGAAACACTTTCAATACGACATGACTCGATAGACAGGGTAGGTTTCATGCCAGGAGTACTCCTTGGAGTACGGAAAGTTGTGGCACATCCAGGGCTGACTTTCGGCCTGGAAAACTTTATGTAAGAAAGAGGGAACTCACATGGCACTTGTAGATATCACGATGTATGGCGCCGACTGGTGTGGAGATTGCCGTCGTTCCAAGCGACTTTTAGAAGAGCTTGATGTTCAGGTAAACCATATTGATGTTGAAGTAGATGAATCTGCAGCAGCAAAGGTCCGTGAGATCAACGGGGGAGCGCAGTCAATTCCAGTGCTTGTCTTTTCAGATGGCACACACCTAACAGAGCCATCAGATAATGATTTGAAGGCAAAGCTGACTTCGCTGGGAATTATCTAGAAGCGATATAAGAGCGCGGAAGTAAGAGCTGCAGATATCACGACAACAAAGTAAGGCGCTTTGAGCAGTAGTGCAATGAGTGCTACAGCAACACCGGCAAGGCGCTGATCAATAACCCAGATACCTTTTTCAGTCACTGTTTGAACTCCTACCAAGGCGCTGAGCAGTGCAACTGGTATTAAGGTATTAATGCGCAACATTCGCGGGTTTGTCAGATATTTTTCAGGGATTAAGTAACCCGAATACCGCAGGGCAAAGAGTGCGATGCTGGAACCGATAACACCTATCCAGAGCGCGTTCATCTGCGCACCTTCCAGCCAAAGATCACGGCAAGTACGACGGTGGAGATAATTGGTAGACCGGCGCTGAGTACCGGACTAAGAAGTACTGCCAAGACAAGTGCGCACACCGCTAGCGCCCGTTCTAATTTATTTGTCAGCCTTGGCCACACAAGTCCTAAGAATGCGGCTGGAACTGCAGCATCAAGGCCCCAGGCGGATGGATTTCCCATTGCCTTCGCACCGAGTGCGCCCAATAGGGTGAAGATGTTCCAGAAGATATAGACACCAAGGCCGGTTAACCAGAAGCCTTGCTTCATCGCCGTAGTCCCTAGTTTTTCTTGACTCAAGGCAACGCCAGTTGATTCATCAATAGTTACTTGCGCTGCAATTACCTTCCGCAATCCAGAGACTTGCAATAACGGTGCCATGCGAAGTGCATACAACATATTTCTCACACCAAGTAGAGATGCTGTTGCGATTCCTGCAATGGCGCTTCCACCTGCGCCCATGACGCCCACTACTGCAAATTGAGATGCGCCAGAAAAGGTAAGAAGTGAGAGTAAACAAGTCTGCAGAACTGAGAACCCCGCGGCGATACTGGCGGCGCCAAATGCAGTTCCATAGAGGCCCACCGTTAAGGAGACGCTCAAGCTTTGGGATGCGGTGGTGCGGTTCACTCTGGACACGCGGACATTCTGCCCTAGATATGCAGCAAGTGGAGGGGGGTAGATAGATAAGGTGCGACCATGTCTGAGACCGTAATTTATAGAGACGATGTATCGGTAGAGCTTGTTAAATCAAGTGCAAGTGATGCTGATGTCATTTGGGCCGCTCGAGTATCAACCGCCGGTGAGCAATCACTGGATGAAATAGGTGAAGATCCGGCGCGATCTGCTGGGCTGATCAATTATCTTGCTCGTGAACGCCATGGATCACCCTTTGAGCACACTTCTATGACTTTCTTCGTTTCAGCACCAATATTTGTCTTCCGTGAGTTTATGCGCCATCGCATCGCTTCCTATAACGAAGAATCTGGTCGTTACCGCGAACTCAAGCCAGTTTTCTATATTCCCTCCAAGGAACGCAAACTTATTCAGGTTGGAAAAACTGGCGCTTACACATTTGAAGATGGCACGCCAGAACAATTTGAAATAACAGTAAAGGCGATGAAGGATGCATATGTCATTGCCTATGAGTCATATGTAAAGATGTTAGAAGCTGGCGTTGCCCGCGAAGTTGCGCGAGTAGTTTTACCGGTAGCAACGTATTCATCTATGTATGTCACCATGAATGCACGCGCACTGATGAACTTTTTATCCCTGCGCACATCTCGTGAAGGTTCGCACTTTCCAAGCTATCCACAGCGAGAAATCGAGATGGTTGCCGAAAAAATGGAAGCCGAGTTCGCGAAATTGATGCCTTTGACATACGGAGCCTTTGAAAAATCTGGTCGTATTGCGCCTTAAGCGATAAGATGCGCGGATGAGTATCCAGCCTCCTTTTGGTCGATTAATCACCGCAATGGTGACCCCATTCAATAGTGATGGTGCAATCGATTGGGATGGCGTTGCCACATTAGCGCAACATCTTGTTGATACCGGACATGATGGAATCGCAGTCAATGGCACAACCGGTGAAGCTCCCACCACAAAGTCTTCCGAAAAGCTTGAGATCATCAAAGTGGTCAAGAGCGTCGTTGGCGAAAAAATCTGTGTTCTTTCCGGTGCTGGCGATAATGAGACCGCTTATACGGTGGAGCAAGCTAAGCGTTCCCAAGATGCGGGCGCAGATGCGCTGCTGGTGGTCACTCCTTATTACAACAAGCCTCCCCAAGCTGGAATCGAAGCGCACTTTCGCGCGGTAGCTGCTGCAACTGATCTTCCCATCATGATGTATGACATTCCTGGTCGTACCGGTGTTGAAATTGAATCTGACACCATCGTTAAGCTCTTTGAAAGCGTGAAGAACATTGTTGCCCTCAAGGATGCCAAGGGAAATGTCGCAGCCACATCATGGGTAATTAAGCGTTCAGGTATTCCGGTCTATTCCGGTGATGACATTCTCAACCTGCCCTTCCTCTCAGTTGGAGCTGTCGGCTTTGTCTCTGTCTGTGGCCACACAGCCGGCTTAGAACTCAAAGCGATGCTTGATGCTTGGTTTGCTGGAGATGCAACTAAAGCTCTTGAGATTCATCAGAAACTTCTTCCAGTCTTTACTGGAACTTTCCGCACACAAGGTGCAATTTTGACCAAGGCAGCGATGTCTCTCATGGGACTCCCAGGAGGAACTACTCGTCTGCCACTCGTTGATGCCACCGAAGCACAGATCGAACAATTACGTAAAGATCTTATTGCTGGTGGAATCACGTTGAAAAAATAATTTGGCTGTATGACTCAACACCCGCATCCAAACTTAGGAACCCCTAGCAAGCTCGTTGCCGGCGGAGTTCGCATCGTCGCCCTTGGTGGAATCTCTGAAATCGGTCGCAATATGACCGTCTATGAAACAAATGGAAAGTTACTCATCGTCGATTGCGGGGTTCTCTTTCCAGAAGACAATCAACCTGGCATCGATTTAATCTTGCCTGATTTCTCCTACATCCGAGATCGCCTTGCTGATGTAGTTGGAATCTTTCTTACCCATGGACATGAAGACCATATCGGGGCAGTTCCATACTTACTGCGCGAACGCGGTGATATTCCAGTCTATGGCTCTGCGCTGACTATCGCCCTCATTGCTGCTAAATGTAAAGAACATCGAACTTCACCACTGATGCGCGAAGTTCGAGAAGGCCTGCGCGAAGATGTCGGACCATTTGAATTAGAGTTTATTGCGGTAAACCATTCGATTCCGGACGCACTTGCCGTTGCCATCCACACAGGTGCGGGAACAATTCTTCACACCGGTGATTTTAAGATGGATCAGCTTCCCCTCGATGGTCGCATTACAGATCTGCGAACATTTGCCCGCTTGGGTGAAGAGGGTGTTGATCTATTCCTGGTTGATTCCACCAATGCCGACGTTCCTGGATTTACGCCATCTGAGCGGGAAATCATGCCGGCACTTAACCGAGTAATCTCATCAACAAAGCGCCGAGTTATTGTTGCCTCATTCAGCTCACACGTGCATAGAGTGCAGCAGGTTATCGACACAGCAGCCCTGCACAATAGAAAAGTTGCATTTATCGGCCGGTCGATGATTCGCAATATGAAGATTGCCCAAGAGATGGGTTATCTCACCGTTCCTTCGGGGATTTTATTTGATGCTCGCGAGTTAGAAAACTACGACGATAACGTGGTGCTCATCTGCACAGGTTCACAAGGTGAACCGATGGCAGCACTTTCCCGGATGGCAAACGGTGATCACCAAATCAGAGTGGGCGAAGGCGATACCGTTATCTTGGCATCCTCACTAATTCCAGGTAATGAGAATTCTGTCTTTCGCATTATTAATGAACTCACTCGATGGGGCGCCAAAGTGGTGCATAAAGCTAATGCCATGGTGCATGTCTCTGGTCACGCAGCAGCGGGTGAACTTCTCTATTGCTACAACATCGTCAAGCCTAAGTACGCCCTTCCCGTGCATGGCGAATGGCGTCACCTAAAAGCTAATGCAGAGCTGGCAATCGAGTCTGGTGTTCCGCGCGAGAACGCATTCATCATCGAAAACGGCATTGTTATCGACCTGATAGATCACCACGCCGAAGTTGTCGGCGCTGTGCCATGTGGTTTTGTCTATGTCGATGGTGGCAGTGTTGGCGATATCACCGAATCTTCTCTATAAGATCGCCGGATTCTGGGTGAAGAAGGATTCATCTCTGTCATTGTTGTGATCGAATCGCAAACTGGAAAAATTGTTGCCGGACCTGACATTCATGCACGTGGTTTTAATGAGGACATCGCACTCTTTGACGAGGTGAAAGGGCAGATTGAAAAGGCTCTAGCTGCTGCAGTTGCAGAGGGCGTCAATGGAACGCATCAGTTGTCACAAGTTGTGCGTCGCACCATTGGGGGATGGGTAGGCCAAAAACATCGCCGGCGCCCGATGATTGTTCCGGTAGTCATCGAGGTCTAAGCGGCGCGCCTACGCTCGCTAAAAAAACTCTCCACCTAAGATTGAATGTGTGGCTAAGAAAAAGAAAAGCACATCCGCACGCTCAGCACTGGGCTCCATCGGTCGCGGCTTAGCCATACTCTGGCAATACCTTGCTAAATCTTTAGGTGCATCAGTTCGATTCGTTGCTCGCGGTGCGCGAGATTTAGATCCGGCACATCATCGAGATGGCGCTGCACTCCTTGTTCTTTTAACTTCACTGGCAGCATTTGCTGGAACTTGGTTTCAGGCAGATAACTATGTGGGGCGCAATCTCTATTCATTTTTCTATGGCGCATTTGGTCGCATCGGTGTTTTAGCACCGCTTGTCCTGCTCTACTTCGCAGTGCGTCTTTTTAGAAAACCAGATGATGCTCATGTCACCGGTCGAATCACTATTGGAACTCTCACACTATTGGTAAGTGCAACAGGGTTGGCACACCTGCTTAACGGTTCACTTGGGGCAGTCAATGCCACAGGTGCTACTGCAATCAGAGAAGGCGGTGGCTTACTTGGGTACTGGGTAGCGTTGCCGTTGGTTGCTCTGATGACATCACTACTTGCTTATCCCGTTCTGATTGCAATCTTTCTCTTTGGACTTCTCATCATTACCGCAACCCCAATTTCAAAGGTGGGGATAAAACTTAAAGTTATCTTCATCTGGCTCTGGTCTAAAAAGCCTTCACGGAGCAAGGATGAGTTTGAGATCTCAGATACACCACCTTTTGAATCACCTGTGGTCGCCTGGAATCAGGCCGAAGATGAGATTGATGAAGAAGAGTTTGATGAAGAGTTCACCGTTGAGATTCCCAGAGCTCCTTTGGAGGCACAACTTAAAGAGGCGCCTAAAAGTGATAGGCGCCCTGAGCAACTCTTGCTCACCAGTGATATCAAATATGAGCTGCCTTCACATGATCTGCTCAAGCTAGGACCTGCTGCAAAGGCGAAGAGCAAAGCTAATGAAGTTGTTGTGGCCTCACTGACTGAAGTATTTAAACAATTTGAAATTGATGCTGAGGTAACAGGCTTTATGCGCGGGCCAACTGTGACTCGCTATGAAGTTGAGCTGGGAAATGCGGTTAAAGTCGAACGAATTACCGCTTTATCGAAGAATATTTCCTACGCTGTTGCAAGCAGTGAGGTGCGAATTCTTTCCCCTATTCCGGGTAAATCTGCGGTCGGCATCGAAATCCCTAATGCCGATCGTGAAATTGTCGCCTTAGGCGATGTCATGCGCTCTAGCGTTGCCGGGCAAGATCACCACCCAATGCTGGTGGCACTTGGCAAAGATGTTGAAGGTAATTTTGTCTGTGCAAACCTTGCGAAAATGCCTCACTTATTAGTAGCTGGTGCCACCGGTGCGGGTAAATCTTCCATGATTAACGCCATGATCACTTCGATTTTGATGCGTGCTACACCTGATGATGTGCGCCTGATTTTGATAGATCCAAAGCGCGTGGAACTCACTGCATATGAAGGTATTCCACATCTGATTACTCCGATCATTACCAATCCGAAGAAGGCAGCGGACGCGCTCACCTGGGTTGTGCGGGAGATGGATCTTCGTTATGAAGATCTTGCAACTTTTGGCTTTAGACATATTGATGATTTTAATAAGGCTGTTCGTGCTGGAAAAGTTGTGACTCCTCCGGGATCGGATCGCATCGTTGAGCCCTACCCGTACTTACTTGTCATCATCGATGAGTTAGCTGACCTCATGATGGTTGCTGCTCGCGAAGTAGAAGAATCGGTAGTGCGAATTACACAGTTGGCAAGATCTGCAGGTATCCACTTAGTGCTTGCGACACAGCGTCCGAGTGTGGATGTCGTCACCGGTCTTATTAAGGCCAACGTTCCTTCACGTCTATCTTTTGCAACATCATCACTCGCCGATAGTCGAGTTATTCTCGATAGCCCTGGAGCTGAAAAATTGATTGGCCAAGGTGATGCACTGTTTATCCCAATGGGGGCAAGTCGTGCGATAAGAATTCAAGGTGCTTATGTTTCAGAGCGCGAAATTGAAGCGGTGACAACCCATGTTAAGAAACAACTTTCACCACGTTATCGTGATGACGTTACCCAAGTAGCGCAGGTAAATAAGAATCTTGATAAAGAAATTGGCGATGATTTAGAGATACTCATTCAAGCCGTTGAGTTAGTAGTCAGCACTCAATTTGGTTCAACTTCTATGTTGCAGCGAAAGTTGCGAGTTGGATTTGCCAAGGCCGGACGCTTGATGGATCTGATGGAATCTAGGGGAATCGTAGGACCCTCCGAAGGCTCCAAGGCCAGAACCGTCTTGGTTAAACAAGATGAGATTGACTCTGTGCTTGCCACGCTTCGCGACTATTAACAGCAGGCAAATTTGGTGTGGTTTTTGTGGGTGAGACTTATCTTCACCAGCCAAATCTGTTCTCAACCGGAATAATATGTTGTTAAACTTGTCACCTGATTGGCATCTTTGATGAAGGATATTCATGAGCACAGGCAGCGAATTACGCGATCAACGCGAGGCTGCTGGCATCTCTAAAGATCAGTTAGCCGCGTTGATAAGTGTGCGAGCCGGATTAATCTCGCAAATGGAGCTCAATGATTTTTCACATTGTGGTGGCGACACCTACGCAAGAGGACACCTTAAATATATTGCGCTTCGGCTAGGTTTAGCGGGAGATTATTTCGTTGAAATGTATAACGCTGAACACTCGGTGGAACACAGAGGTATTCACGATCAGCTCCTTGATAACAATGTCGGAACAATTCCTCGTGAGGCCAGAAAAATATCTTGGAAGTTACCGGCGCTTATCTCTGTTGCCATCTTGGTTGTCGCTGGTTCTATTCAGATCGTAGTATCAAATCAATCCTCGGTAACAACTCCTGAAGTCGTTGCAAAACCATCACCAGTTGCCCCAGTCACACCAGAGGCCACACCAACTCCGGCACCTACCGTTTCCACCTCAGCATCTGCTTCAACCGGATCTGTCTCTCTAGTATTAGAAGCCACACGAGGTAATTCATTTATCAATGTCATCGTTGATGGCAAGAGTGTAATTAAAGGTTCAATATTTCAAGGTGAAACCAAGAGTTACACTGGTGCCACCTCGGTCAGTATTTACCTGAGTAATCCGGCAGGTGTGGATGTGACACATAATGGAAAGTTATTGAGCCCGCTCGGCGGACAGAATCAGGAAATCCGTCGCACCTTTCGCTAATTAAGATTTCTCACCGATAACCCTGTAACATCACCTTCATGTCTCGCACCGTAGCTATTGTCACTATGGGGTGCGCCCGTAACGATGTTGATTCGGAAGAACTCGCTGGCAGATTAGCCGCCGATGGCTGGACCCTGGTCGCAGACGTTGAATCTGCCGAGGTCGCAGTAGTTAATACCTGCGGTTTTATTGAGTCAGCAAAGAAGGATTCAATCGATGCCCTCTATGCGGCGAACTCACTTAAGGGTCACGGCACCACAAAGGTAGTTGTAGCCGTGGGTTGCATGGCAGAACGCTATGGAAAAGAGCTGGCCGAGGCGCTTCCGGAGGCAGATGCAATTCTAGGTTTCGATGATTATCAAGATATCTCAGAACGCTTGCAATCAATTATTGGTGGTAACGCACATACGCCACACGTTCCGCGCGATCGTCGCGCACTGCTTCCTATCGCACCTGTTGAACGCGCAGCTGCGCGCGATGAAAGTTTTGCGTCTGCAGTCGGTGCTGGCGGCTCACTCTTTCGTAAGCGGCTAGGAGATGCACCTTGGGCGCCACTAAAGATTGCTTCAGGCTGTGATCGTCGCTGCTCTTTCTGCGCAATTCCATATTTCAGAGGCTCATTTATCTCACGTAGGCCGACTGAGATTCTGCAAGAAGCCACATGGCTGGCCAATAATGGCGTGAGTGAACTCTTTCTGGTCAGTGAGAACACAACGAGTTATGGCAAGGACCTCGGTGATATCAAGTTGATGGAGAAGATTCTTCATGAATTTGCCGAAATCCCTGGAGTTGAGCGAGTACGTCTTTCTTACCTGCAACCTGCCGAAATGCGACCATCACTGCTGCAGGCAATGATTGAGACCGAAAAAGTCGCGCCCTACTTTGATCTCTCCTTCCAACACACCAGCCCTACAGTGTTACGTCGGATGCGCCGTTTTGGTGATTCAGAAAAATTCCTACACCTGATCACACAAATCCGTGCACTCTCACCCGAGGCTGGAATCAGATCTAATTTCATCGTTGGCTTTCCCGGTGAGACCGAAGCCGATTACAACGATTTAGCTGAATTTATTACGGAAGCAAAGCTAGATGCAGTGGGAGTTTTTGGATATTCCGATGAAGATAATACGGAGGCGATAGATCTTTCGGATAAGGTCGCCGATGAAGTAATTCGCCAAAGAGTAGAGTCACTGTCTTCACTAGCCGATGAAATGGTCTCGGTGCGCGCACAAGCTCGCATCGGTGAACATGTGCGGGTTCTCATTGAAGATGCCGAACTACAAGAAGGACGCGCGGCTCATCAAGGGCCTGAAGTAGATGGCACAACATCATTTATTGGCACCTCATTTGCTGTCGGTGAGTATGTCGATGCGGTGATTATTGAATCGATGGGCGCAGATTTGGTGGCGCAGGCACAATGAGAATTCCTTCATTCATCACACCGAATTGGCTGACCGTTACTCGAATACTTTTTATTCCGGTGGGCGTTTACTTTCTCTTTCTTGATGGGGGAGATAACGCTGGCAATCAAATAATTGCCTGGACCATATTCTTCTTCTTAGGACTCACAGATTTTGTTGATGGAAAGTGGGCGCGGCAATCGAATCGCATCACAGCCCTTGGCACCTTTCTAGATCCAGTAGCCGATAAAGCACTGATTGGGTCAGCAATGATTTCACTCTCCATCCTTGGCCGCTTTCCGTGGTGGATGACGATACTTATCCTCACTCGTGAAATCGGAATCACAATTTTTCGTTTACTTGTTATTCGAGATGGTGTAATTCCTGCCAGCAAGGGCGGAAAGTTAAAGACTTTCTTCCAGGGTTTCGGTGTGGGCTTCTTCGTGCTGCCACTGCCAGCTTCCCTTGATTGGTTTAAGTTCGCATTTATCTCAGTGGCAATCATTTTGACACTCACCAGTGCCTATGAATACATCAACGCCTGGCGCACAAGTGCGGGCAAAGGCAAGGTTAAATAGATGGCCTCACAATCTCCGGCGCAATCGATTATTGAAACCTTAACTTCCCGTGGTCAGACACTTGCCGTTGCTGAATCTCTGACTGGTGGGGGACTTGGTTTCGCACTTACACAGGTGCCAGGGGCATCTGCTGTTTTTCTTGGCGGTATCATTTCCTACACAACTGATGTCAAGGTGCGCGAACTTGGAGTGGGGCAATCAGTCATTGATCAATACAAAGTAGTCAGCGAAGAGGTTGCGATTGAAATGGCAGAGGGTGCAAAGAATAAGTTTGCAACTACCTGGGCGATTTCAACAACGGGCGTTGCCGGCCCCGGGGATTATCAAGGGGTGCGCGAAGGAACAGTCTGGATCGCAATTCGTGGCCCCATCAATCAAAGCTTGACGCTTACCCTGGATGGCGGGCGCGATGGCGTGCGCCAAGGCGCTATATCCAGCGCAATCGGTACCTTTGCGCGTATCCTTAGCGCTTAGTACCTCACGAGATTCGAAAGGAGCGTTGCCATGGTTCTTCTACGCCAAGCAGTAGGTCACACACTCCGTAACGCTCGCACAAATCAATCTCGCACCCTTCGCGATGTTGCACGTGAAGCTCGTGTCTCACTCGGTTATCTCTCTGAGGTAGAGCGCGGACAGAAAGAAGCTTCTTCTGAACTTCTCAATGCAATCTGCGAAGCGCTCGGCCTGACTCTCTCTTCGGTCATGACCGGGGTAACTCACGAACTCGCATCTCGTGAAAGTGCAAAGCTCTCCGTTGTCGACGCAGCCTAAGTACCTATTGCAAGGCGGGATACACCGCCGTACTGAGAGCGCAATCCTCGAAGGAACAAAGAAACTAATTTCCCAGTTCGGCATTTCTAATGTTTCCATGATTGAAATTGCCGATGCCTCTGAAGTATCTCGCGCCACTTTATATAACCATTACCGAGATAAGAGTGCGGTATTACTTGCCCTCTTAACTGCCGAAGTAGAACGACTTGTTGAGTTGGCCGAGCGCGCCGGTACCCCAGCTGATGCGCTAGAAACCTTGTCTCGTGAAGTCTCAGCCGATACCGCACTTGCTTCTATGAGAACTCACGATGGGCAGATGCTGATCGCAATCATGTCTCATTCAGAAAATCCGCTCTATCTCACACTTGCGCAATGCATCTATGGCGCAATCAAATCTGAGGCGGGCACCGGAGTTGCCATGCGCTGGCTGCTTGGACAGGTAATGCAGCCAATAACTCCTAAGCAATCAAGTGAGCAGGCAGAGTTACTCGTCGATCGCACATTGTTTTAAGAGATTTCGCTATGCGCATTTCAGATCTGCGGGAACGCTTAACGCTCTCATTCGGTGAATCCTGGGCGCCATCTTTCGCACACGATATTGCCATTAGTGAGCTTGCATCTATGACAGTCAATGAGGCACTTGCAGCAGGACGGGAAGCCGATGAAATCTGGCGGGCAGTGTGTAAGCAATGTCCGAATGAAACCCAGAAGTACCGGTATTAAGCCCTAGACGGCGATGACCTCTAAGACCCAGGGCTGCTGACCCTCAGCCGGTGTTAAGGCGCAGGGATATTTCTCAGAGACGATGGCATAGAGATCTTCCGGAGTCTGCGGCGTAGCGCGAGATTGCAGCAGCCAGCGCGTGATTTCACCGCGGGTCTTTTTAGACATATGCGTGACCACCGTGCGCACTCCATTAACCACCGTTAAGACCTTTACCTCCACCGTGATTTCAGGTGGGGCGGTCCACACGCTCTTATAGGTCGAAGAGCGGCAGTCGATAATGAGCTGGCGCTCGCGGGAATCAAGGGCTGAGCCAACACTCGGCCGCATCGCCTTGTTATCAATCTTGAGCTTGTAGCTCTCAATGCGATCACTTGGCCCAATAGCCCCGTATTTGGCGGAGATAACGGCTATTACCGATTCACCGCGCTTCTTGGCCGCGGGTGTGAGCGTGGGCCAATCCAGCGCCTGATAGAGGACCCCGGTATAGACCGAGATCGCGGGGGTGGGTTTAGTGGTCGCAAGCTTCTTTTCGGACGGGGGAAGCAGGATCAACATGCGACACACCCTACTTGTCAGTGGCTGGTAATACAGTTCGAACAGATGTTCGGATATAGTTTCCCTGCACAACCAGAGCGGTGCTCAGCCTTCGCCCACAGCGTCTCTATAACGCCACGGGCCGTAGCAGAGAATTCCGTACCTTCTGGGCCAACTACCAACGGTGGCGCTCGCCAACGTTCGAGATATAAGGAGAAGACAGTGGCTGCTGAAAAATCAAAGCCTGAAGATAACAAATCATCTGACCGTCAAAAGGCGTTAGATACCGCACTTGCCCAAATCGAACGTCAATTTGGTAAAGGCTCAGTAATGAAGATGTCAGATCGACAAGCACAGGTAATCGAAGTGATACCAACTGGTTCGATCGCGCTAGATATCGCACTTGGAATTGGTGGACTACCACGCGGTCGTATAGTTGAAATTTATGGACCTGAAAGCTCCGGTAAGACAACTCTTACCTTGCACGCAATCGCAAATGCCCAGAAAGCTGGCGGCATCTGCGCATTTATCGATGCTGAGCACGCATTCGATGCTGAGTATGCAAAGAAGCTTGGCGTTGATATCGATGCGCTCCTTGTCTCACAGCCAGATACTGGTGAGCAAGCACTTGAAATCATGGACATGCTCATTCGTTCCGGTGCACTTGATCTTGTTGTAGTCGACTCAGTTGCAGCGCTGGTACCACGCGCTGAAATTGAAGGCGAGATGGGCGATTCCCATATGGGCTTGCAGGCACGCCTGATGTCACAAGCGCTGCGAAAGATTACTGGCGCACTGCATCAATCAAAGACGACCGCAATCTTTATAAATCAGCTTCGCGAAAAGATTGGCGTCTTCTTCGGTTCACCTGAGACAACAACAGGTGGAAAGGCGCTTAAGTTCTACGCCTCAGTTCGCCTTGATATCCGCCGCATTGAAACGCTTAAAGAAGGAACAGAATCTGTCGGTAACCGTACTCGCGTTAAAGTGGTGAAGAACAAGATGGCGCCGCCATTTAAGCAAGCAGAGTTTGACATCATCTACGGTGTGGGAATCTCACGCGAAGGATCAATCATTGACATGGGCGTAGAGCTCGGAATCGTGAAGAAGTCTGGTGCTTGGTACACATACGAGGCAGATCAACTAGGGCAAGGTAAAGAGAATTCACGTGCATTCCTTATCAATAACCCAGATCTAGCCAACGAGATAGAGTCAAAGATTCGTGCCAGCTTCGTGCCCGTTGAAGTCGATGCAGCGCTCATTGCTGAAATCGATGAAGCTGCAGCAGAGGTTGATTTCTAATTTCACTGCAATTTGCAAAGGTTGAGAGAGGCGAGGGCTCTGACCCTTACGAAGTAGCTCACGCAATTGCGCTTAACGCACTTGTGACTCGAGCAAAAAGTAAGGGCGAGCTGCTCGCTCATCTTAAAACCCGTGGCGTAGAAGATGATGTGGCGCATGCTGTCATCTTTCGTCTGCAAGAAAGTGGTCTGGTGAATGATCGCGAATTTGCTCTCGCTTGGGCCACCTCGCGACATGAGCATAAGAAGATTTCAAAGCGCATCATTGCGGGGGAGCTTCGTCAAAAAGGCGTCACCCAAGAGCAGATTGATGAAGCACTTGATGGCATCGATGACGAATCGGAATATCGCTCAGCCTTTGAACTTGGCTTTAAGAAATACAACACCATGTCTCGGCTAGCACCTGATGTTCAGGTGCGTAGAATCCAATCGCTCTTGGCTCGCAAAGGATTCAACTTCACTATTATTTCTCGAGTACTCAAAGAACTCGATTTACTTAGTAACTAACTACTTTCCTGATTTCAGATGTTCGCTTAGCCGTTCGGCCGTTGCCACAACTGCAGCGGCATGTACTCGGCCAGGCTGGCGTCCCAGTCTTTCAATGGGGCCGCTAATGGAGACAGCTGCAATAACTTTTCCGTTTGGTCCGCGCACGGGGGCGGAGACAGATGCAACGCCGGCTTCACGTTCGCCAACAGATTGTGCCCAACCGCGTCTGCGATCTGCAGCTAGATGTGCTGCTGTGTATCTAGCATTTTTTAGCCCGCGATGAATTTTCTCTGAATCTTCCCAAGCCATCAAAATTTGGGCCGCAGATCCTGCCTGCATCGTCAGTGATGCACCGATTGGCACAGAGTCACGAAGACCAGATAAACGCTCTGCTACCGCAACACAGATTCGAATATCTCCTTGGCGACGATAAAGTTGGGCAGATTCTCCGGTGGCATCGCGCAGGGCGGCAAGTGCCGGAGTTGCCACTGCAATCAAGCGATCTTCACCGGCTGCAGCTGCTAATTCACCTGAACGAGGCCCGATAATGAAGCGACCATTGAGATCGCGAGATACAAGATGATGAAATTCCAGGGCAACGGCGAGCCTATGAGCTGTCGGACGGGCAATTCCAGTGGCGGCTACGAGTTCAGCCAAGGAGTGAGGCCCTGATTCCAGCGTGGCCAGGATGTATACGGCTTTATCTAAGACGCCGACTCCGCTATTCTTCTTATCCACAGAGTGATATTAGCATCCCATTCTGTGAGACGCAATTTAGTGAACGCAAAGATGAGGAGCACCAGAGATTATGGGTAAAACACTCGCGGAGAAGATTTGGGATGACCATATCGTTCGTAGCGCAGAAGGTGAACCTGATCTGCTCTATATCGATCTGCATCTGATTCATGAAGTAACAAGTCCACAAGCTTTCGATGGTCTGCGTCTTGCGGGTCGGCCAGTGCGTCGTGCTGATCTGACAATTGCAACCGAAGATCACAACACGCCAACGCTAGATATTCTCAAGCCGATTGCTGATCCGGTTTCAAAGTTGCAGATCGATACTTTGCGCAGCAATGCAAAAGAATTTGGTGTCCGTCTTCACTCACTTGGAGATGCCGACCAAGGCGTAGTTCACGTTGTTGGCCCGCAGCTTGGAATTACCCAGCCAGGCATGACTATTGTTTGTGGAGATTCACATACTTCCACCCATGGTGCATTTGGCGCAATCGCATTTGGTATTGGTACCTCAGAGGTAGAACACGTTCTTGCAACACAGACGCTGCCTTCTCGTCGACCAAAGACAATGGCAATCAATGTTGAGGGAACACTCAAAGCCGGCGTGAGTGCGAAAGATATTATTCTTGCAATCATTGCCCAAATTGGCACCGGCGGCGGCCAGGGATACATCATTGAATACCGCGGTTTGGCAATCCGAGCACTGTCTATGGAAGGCCGCATGACGGTCTGCAACATGTCCATTGAAGCCGGAGCGCGTGCGGGGCTAATCGCACCAGATCAGAAGACATTTGATTACATCAAGGGCAAGCCACATGCACCGGAGGATTTCGAGGGCGCTCAGAAGTATTGGCAGAGCCTGTTTACTGATGCTGATGCAAAATTCGATGTTGAAATCACAATCAATGCAGATGAGCTAGAACCATTTGTTACATGGGGTACTAACCCAGGACAAGGACTACCGCTGAATGCATCAGTGCCAAATCCGGCTGAAATCAAAGATGCCGAAGAGCGTGGAGCGGCCGAACGTGCTCTGCAATACATGGGACTTGTGGCTGGAACACCACTTAAGAAGATAGCTATTGACACTGTTTTCTTGGGTTCTTGCACCAATGGCCGGATCGAAGATTTACGTGCTGCGGCCTCAATTTTGGAAGGCAAGAAGATTGCAACCACGCTACGCATGCTGGTAGTTCCTGGCTCTGAACGAGTACGTCAGCAAGCAATGACGGAGGGGCTAGATAAAGTCTTCACCGATGCCGGCGCTGAATGGCGTAATGCTGGATGCTCCATGTGCCTTGGTATGAATCCAGATCAACTTGCCGTTGGAGAACGTTCGGCATCTACATCTAATCGAAACTTTGAAGGGCGACAAGGAAAGGGTGGAC